>ERZ1673734.42-NODE-42-length-127155-cov-6.511196_pt1 | contig 127155 bp, 104 predicted proteins | sample MGYA00580199_ERZ1673734 | MGnify/ENA primary metagenome ERZ1673734 (study PRJEB41218, sample SAMN15661742) | gut metagenome | host: Homo sapiens | place: Canada: London | collected 2015-08-20/2019-03-30 | study: EMG produced TPA metagenomics assembly of...
GAAGAGAATTCCACTGTATAAATGGATGGTAGAATTAAACTTTGCAATTTTCACTTGTATAATTTTTGGATAATTCTGCTTGATATTATGTACATTTTGATGTAGAATTATAGATAAATAGTATACGATACATAGGAGGAAACGTATGCGTAAGAATTACTTTCAAAATGTGAAAATTGCGGATAAGCTGAAAATGGTTATGAAAGCAATTTTTGCAATTTTACTGGTGAACAATATTCTGTTTGCAATTTTAATGCTTGTATTTGGACATCCGGTATGGATTATCATTCCTGTCATTGCAGTAGTTGGTATGCCATTGCTTTCCAAAATGATCATTCAGGAACTGACAGAAAATATTCTTGAACCGTTAGACCAGATAGAAAAGGCCGCAGATGACATGGCACACGGAAATCTCGAAATTGATATTTCTTATCAGGGGGAAGATGAACTGGGAAAGCTTGCAGAAAGTTTCCGCAATACATCTTTTTATTTAAGGGGTGTTGTGGACGATATCAATCAGCTCCTTACAGAGTTTGCAAAAGGAAACTTTGATGCGAGATCCCATGATATTGAAGCCTATCAGGGAAATTTCGGTGAAATTTTAAAGAAACTGGAAGCGACAGAAAATAATCTGAGCCAGACGATCAAAAATGTACAGGAATCTTCCAATCAGGTATCCGCAGGAGCTGACCAGCTGGCACAGAGTGCGCAGGGACTGGCAGAGGGAGCTACCGATCAGGCAGCGGCAGTACAGCAGCTGACATCTTCGGTTGCCGAGGTTGCTACACATATCGAAGAAAATACGAAGTCCACAGACAATGTACATGACCAGGCAAAGCAGGTTGCAATCAAGGCAGACAGCGGAAGTGCAAAGATGAAAGAACTGGTCGAAGCCATGCAGCATATTTCAGAGACCACCAATGATATCCAGGTTGTCATCGGAAAGATTGAAAGCATTGCCAGCCAGACAAACCTGTTGTCTTTAAATGCATCCATTGAGGCTGCGCGTGCCGGTGAAGCAGGAAAAGGATTTGCGGTTGTTGCAGAACAGATTAAAAACCTTGCGGAAGAGAGTGCTTCTTCGGCAGAAGAAACCCGTGTCATGCTGACAAACAGTCTGAATCAGGTGGGTGTCGGAAGCTCTGTTGCAGATGAGACTTCCCAGTTTATGTCGGAAATGATCGAACAGCTGGATGCGGTTGTTATGGAGGTGGCTAAGATCCGTCAGATTTCTGATCAGCAGACAGAATCGGTAAAGCAGATTTCCGCTGCTGTTGAGCAGGTAAACGGGGTTGTGCAGTCTAATTCTGCTACTTCGGAAGAAGTATCTGCAACCAGTGAAGAACTTTCTGCATCTGCTGAAAGTCTGGATGAGATGGTATCTGATTTTGTTCTTCGCAAATAAGATACGGACAGATGACAGGCACATAGTACAGATGAGGTGATTTTATGCCATCAATCATGGTGTATACGGAAGAAACATTTTATTATACAGACGGAATCCGTGTTGTTGCGCGGGAAGAATATATGCGGCCGGATGTTACGGAACTGAGTTTCTACCAGAAAGAAGGTTTCTGGTTTGGATTTGAAGCTCCGTATTCTATTTATACCATGCAGGGAATCCGGGCATTGATTGAGTTGAAACTCAGACAATACGATTGTACACCGGAATTTCGCTATACGCGTAAGAAAATTGAATATAGTTACAGTGAAAAAAAGATTCTCGATTCCGTGATTTTTTATATCACGAAATCCGATCAGCCGGGAGTTTTGTCTGTGATGGAGGAAATTAATCATTCCACTCATCTGTGTTTCTGGAACATGAAAGTGCCATACCATGATTTTGGGGAAATCCGTAAACATACCGATGCGGTATTTTACGGAATGTTTCAACAAAAAGCGCAATAGTTCTTGACTTTTTCGGCAAAAGTTCTATAATACATTCTCGGTAATAGAGGATGTGTCGAATGAATAAAGAGAGAGATTATTTTTTTGATAATTTGAAAGCGGTATTGATATTCTTAGTCGTGCTGGGACATTTTTTGCTCCCTATCCACGGAGAAAGTGTTCTTGTGGTGGTAAAGCGCCTGATCTATGTATTTCATATGCCGCTTTTTGTATTTGTGTCAGGTTATTTTGCAAAGAAAATATATAAAAACGGGCAGTATAATTTTAAAAAAATATTGTATCTGATTAAGGCGTACATCATATTTGTTATTGCAATTCAGATAGTATATGCACTGTGTGGATTCCGGGATTTCTCAGAGATTAATTTTTTCTCGCAGAGTGGGGCACCGTGGTATCTGTTTGCCATGATTGTGTGGTATCTTACCATTCCTGTCATCCGGAAGTACAAAGAGATACCGGTATTAATCGTGACGGTTGCGCTGGCCCTGATCGCCGGATATTTCAAAAATATCGGCGATTTTTTGTGCATGTCCCGTATTCTGGTATTTGGTCCGTTCTTTTATCTGGGATATTATATGGAACAACCGGTGCTTGAACGGGCATTGCGACCGGTTTACCGGAGAGTTGTTGTACCGGCTGCTGTGGCAATCTGTGCGGGAATTCTGGCGTTTGGCTCAAAGTTAAAAGATGAGCTTGGCATGGTCTATGAAAACATTTCCTATTATGAACTGGATGATGTGTGGGAAGGGCCGTTTGTTCGTCTGGCACTGATGATTGCCGCGTTTCTGATTTCGTGGGCGATTATGTTTTTTGTGCCGCGTGGGAAAACCTGTCTGTCAGTGATTGGACAGAATACGATGCCGGTATATATGCTGCACCGGATCCTGCGGGATATCCTGATGTTTGCGGGAATCTATGACTATCTCGGAGACTGGGGATGGTTTGCGCTGTTTGTTCTGATTTGTCTGAGTATCTGCGTGATTTACCTGCTTGTTAATCCAAAGGTAGTAAATCAGGTAAATAAGATTCTGACACTGTATACCCCGCGGCTGTGGGGCAGAATACGCCGGAATCAGGCGATATAAAGGAATCGTAGATTGACTTTTCCTCCTATATTTTCTAAGCTTAGAACCAGAAAGATATAGGAGGAATTTTTTTATGGATGCAAAAAAGTTTGGAGTACTCTGGTATTATGGAGAAATGTCTGCACGGATACTTAATGGTGTAACGGCACAGCGTATGATAGAAGTAATTCGTATTTGACAATTCCAAAAAATGATTATATAGTGGCAGAAAAGAACTTTTGTTTTCACAGAGAAAATACACTGAGGGAGGAACGTAATAATGTACGAATTTACGCAGGATTGTCTGACGGGCATCGACCAGATCGATGAAGAGCACCGAAAACTGTTTTCGCTGATCAATGAAGCGGTTGAACTGCCGAAAGAAGCACGCACATCACAGACGGTAAAAAATATACTGGAACATTTAAGTGATTATGCCGTAAACCATTTTGCACACGAAGAAGCCTATATGGAGGCACAGAACGATCCGGAACTGCCGTTGCAGAAAAAAGAGCATCAGGCATTTGCCGATCACGTAAAACTTCTGGAAAAACAGCCACTCACCGGGGAGAATGCATCGGCGATGCTCGATGAGATTCTGACCTATCTGGTACGCTGGCTGTACCGGCATATTTTAAGCAGTGACATGATGATCGGGAAAATGCAGAAAGAAGATCCGTTTGTGTTTACCGCGAAATATTATACGGGAATTGAACTGGTAGACAGGGAACACCGGAAGCTGTTTGAGATTATCGGAGAGGTAAATGCACTGATCCATAACGACCTGCTTCATGACAAATACGATGAAATTGTACGTCTGCTGGATGAACTCCGGGAATATACCAAGTTTCATTTTGAAGATGAAGAGGCCTATATGCAGAAAATCAACAGCCCGATGCTGGAAGCGCAAAAGAGGGCGCATCAGGCATTTGTGGACAAGCTGATGAGTATCGATCTGGATAAGCTGGAAGAAATTGATGACAACCAGCAGGAATATCTGCATGAGCTGATCGAGTTCCTTGGCGGATGGCTGATCAATCATATTTTAAAGATGGATACGCAGATTGAAAAGACAGAGCAGTAAGTATTATGTGCGGTGAAAGGATTATTTTCACCGCATTTTAATATGTCAATTTAATATGAAACTTATATAGAAAATACGTTATCCTTTTTAAAAATATTCTTTATAATAAAAGATAGCGAGATTGAGAAAAGGAAGTGTATTTTTATGGCAACAATTTTTCCAAGGGAACAGAAGGCAAAAATGCTTTTTGAAAAGATTAAAGAGAATCCGCAGGCATGTGAGCGCCTGATGGAAACGTTTTATGATGCGCTCGGAGTGGGCGATGATTATGAGGGCAACGGTCTTTCTGCGGAGCAGTTCGCAACCGCACTGTTTCGTTCTTATGAGGAAAAGGATCTGACGGCGTTTCTGATGGCAATCTGCCAGAACAGTATGTTTGATCTGCTGCGGAATTCGTTTCTGGCTCCGTTTCGTTTTAATGCCAATGGTCAGACAAATCCCTATATCCTGACGGATGAGGATGGAAAATTAATTCCGGATATCAAATTTCATGTCAGTGACAAAAATTATGAGCAGTTTTTTAAGGTATTTCAAAAGAGTGAACAGGTGAAGATGTATCTGGCATACGGATTCCGTAAACGGCATTGTTATGACAGAGATACCATGGAAGCACAGGAAATCCGTATGGGAGAGCATATCGGAGTGCTGCTTGTCTATGAAATGCCAGATACGGTAAAAATACAGGAGACAGAAGCGCAGGCATATGCGGCCATCTGGGATATCCTGATGGATCTGCAGAAATCCCTGCCACGTTCGGTCGTTTATTACGGACAGGATTCCATGGAAAATAAGGGAAACCGTTACGATGCACTTGGGGTGTTTTTGCCGATGTACCATTTTCGGAAGGCATTGGAGAAAAACATTGATATTGCAAACAAAATTGTATTGATGCATTAAGAAAGAGGATGATGATTCATGCAAACCACTGCAATACCTAAAAATCACATGGATATCCCATGGCATGAGTACAGCGGCCACGGAAATTGTCCGATTACAGAGGCAGACCTGACCGAAAAAGCTTCAATCGTCGGCCGTGTCGGCCTAATGCTGTTATCCTGTGGAACGGGAGCCTGGCGTGTCCGCAGTTCCATGAATACGATTTCACAAAATCTCGGAATTACATGTTCGACAGATATCGGTCTGATGTCGATTGAATATACCTGTTTTGATGGAACAAGTGGATTTTCCCAGTCTCTTTGCCTGACCAATACCGGAGTCAACACATCAAAACTGAACCGGCTGGAGCGTTTTATCGGTGAATTTTCAACCGTAGGGAAAACCATGACGGGCGAACAGCTCCATGATCATCTGGATGAGATCGACCGGATTCATGGACTCTATTCCCCGGTGGCTTTGGGATTTGCCGCGGCACTGGCATGCGGCGCATTCACATTTTTGCTTGGCGGAGGACCAGTGGAAATGCTGTTTGCTTTTTGCGGGGCAGGACTTGGAAACTTTGTCCGCTGCAAACTGACAAAGCATCATCTGACACTGTTTCTCGGGATTGTGGCATCCGTTGCCTCGGCGTGCGTTACCTATACCATTCTGCTTCGGATCGCAGAGCTGATTGCCGGGGTTTCCCTGCAGCATGAGGCGGGATATATCTGTTCCATGCTTTTTATCATTCCGGGCTTTCCGTTTATTACAAGCGGAATTGACCTTGCCAAGCTGGATATGCGTTCCGGGCTGGAGAGGCTGACCTATGCGATCATTATCATTGTTGTTGCGACCATTACGGCATGGCTGATGGCACTGCTTTTGCATCTGCATCCGGTGGATTTTCCGGCGCTTTCTATGTCCGTTCCCATGCATATCATACTGCGTCTGGTCTTCAGTTTCTGCGGCGTGTTCGGATTTTCGATTATGTTTAACAGTCCGTGGAAACTGGCGGCAACGGCAGCACTGATCGGAGCAGTGGCCAACACCCTCCGGCTGGAGCTGGTGGATCTTGCTTCATTTCCTCCGGCTGCGGCTGCTTTTGTGGGAGCACTTTTGGCAGGAATCCTTGCATCATTGATCAAAAACCAGGCGGGATATCCAAGGATTTCACTTACGGTTCCGTCGATTGTCATTATGGTACCGGGACTGTATCTGTACCGGGCAATTTACAATCTGGGGGCGATGTCTTTGAATACCTCTGCATCCTGGTTTGCTTCTGCAATTTTAATTATTGTGGCACTGCCGCTTGGTCTGATCTTTGCAAGAATTCTGACCGACCGGACATTCCGGTATTGTACATAGAAATACGTCTGTTTCCTTACGGCTCCACAAATCCCGGAAAGATACTGACACCTCTTTATTTTAGAAAAGACTTGCAAAAACAGACCAATTGAAGTAAGATAAGATACACAAAACAGGATGTCTGAAAAAGACTATAGATTTTACGGTTTCTGATTCAAACCGTCGGTCTATAGTCTTTTTTTGCAGAACATCCGGCAGAAAAGAGGAGTTTGTATGAATCAGGAGTACATGAAAACAAGAAAAATCCTGCCGCTGGTGCTTTCCATGTCACTTCCCATGGTCATATCCATGGCAGTGAATGCATTGTATAACATTGTGGACAGTTATTTTGTGGCAAAGATCAGTGAAGATGCGATGACGGCGCTTGCCCTTGTGTTTCCGATGCAAAATCTCGTCAATGCCATTGTTATCGGATTTGCGATCGGAATCAATGCAAGGGTAGCCTTTTATCTGGGAGCAAAAGAAGAGAAACTGGCGGATGAGTCGGCATCCGTGGGGCTTTTGTTAAATTTGATCCACGGTCTGGTGCTGGCACTGCTTTGTTCTGTCATTATGCCATCGTTTCTTCGGATGTTTACAGGCGATACACAGGTGATCGCACTGGCATGCACGTATTCCACGCGGGTATTTGCGTTTGCACCAGTGATCGGTCTGGGACTTGCATATGAAAAGATCTTTCAGGCAGTCGGGCGGATGAAGGTGTCGATGATCTGTATGATGCTCGGATGTGTAACCAATATTATTTTAGATCCGGTTATGATCTTTGGTCTGGGACCGGTACCGAAGCTTGGAATTGCGGGTGCGGCTTATGCCACGGGAATCGGTCAGTGTGTGACGCTGGCGGGGTATCTGCTGTTTTATTTTGCACGTCCGATGCATGTAAAGGTCAACGTCGCAAATATGAAAACAACCGGAAGCGTAATGAAAAATATTTATACCATCGGAATTCCGGCAACTTTAAATCTTGCACTTCCTTCCATTCAGGTGTCCGCATTAAATGCAATCCTTGCGCCGCTTCCGGGAAGTTATATTCTGGTGCTCGGAGTTTATTATAAACTGCAGACATTTATTTATCTGACGGCAAACGGAATTGTGCAGGGAATCCGGCCGCTCGTTGGATATAATTATGGAGCGGGAGAATATGACAGGGTGAAAAAGATTACGCACACCTCCATGGGATTGATCGCACTGGTTATGGTTATGGGAATGGTAATTTCCTGTGCAATTCCGCAGCAGCTGATGGGATTGTTTACCACAAGCCGCACAACAATGGAAATCGGAGGTGCGGCACTCAGAATCATCAGTTTTGGATTCGTGGTATCCTCGGTTTCCGTTACATTTTCCGGAGTCCTGGAGGGACTGGGAAAGGGCATGCCATCACTTTTGATTTCTCTTGCGCGCTATATCGTTGTGATGCTGCCGGTTTCTTTTGCGCTCAGCCGGTTGTTACAGGCATCGGGTGTGTGGTACGGATTTGCCGTTACCGAGTATATCGTAGCGGTTCTTTCCTATTATATATACAAATTCCATATGAGAGATATAAAAGGGTAACAAAATAAAAAAAGTGTGGTACAATAGTTAAAATATGGATAAGAGAAAAGGAATAAGGAGGAGTCGGTTATGCCATACTCAAACGCCACCAAACAGGCATTTGCAGATGCTCTTCGAAAACTGTTGGAACAGAAACCTTTTGCGAAGATCAGTGTATCACACATTTGCGAAGAATGCGGAATGAACCGCAAAAGTTTTTATTATCATTTTAAAGATAAATATGATCTGGTCAACTGGATTTTTGACACGGAAATTACAAAGATTTTTTCAGAAGAAGAATGGAAAAATGCCGGCTTTACATGGGATATACTGGAAAAAATCTGTGAGTATTTTTATAAACACCGGACATTCTATTCGAAAGTACTGCAGATTGAGGGGCAGAACTCTTTTACAGAACATTTCCGGGATATTTTAGTCCCTGTCAATCGTAAATTTCTTGCGATGGTAGAGGAAGAGGAAAAAGGAGAACATGAGGAATTTTATATTCATTTCTTTTCGGATGCATTTCTGGCAGCACTGGTGAGATGGCTTGAGGACAGGGAATGTGTGTCCCCGCAGGAATTCAGTGCACTGTTGCGTTCGAGTGTGGAAATGATTGCAAAGTATGTGCTGCAGAGTCAGAAATAAGGGCAGAAGCATTCTGTAATCTGGCAAAATTCGACAAATTTTACCCACATTCGTACATTTGTCCACTTGAATTTAAGAAGAGAAAAGATATAATACTTTTCAGATTACACAAAAACATTTCTGTCATGTTATGGCGACAGAATGAAAGGAAGTTGAGATTATGAATAAAATGTCATTACAGAAGAGTATTCAGAACTTTGGAATCAAGCAGGCCTTAAAGTATATGGAGAAAGATCCGGAGGAGAATATTCCGAAACTGATGGATATGGTTGACAAATTTGCACCGGACGGATGGTATGAGGCACAGAGAAATATGATCCGTAAGGTAATCAAAGAAAGAGGAAACTGGTATCAGTTAATTCTTCGTATTTACCAGCTGGATCCGGAAGTACGTAAAGCATTCTTCCAGAATTTCATTTTCAATGCAAGTTTAAAGGGAAGTGCATTACAGGAACAGCTTGCTGAAGAAAACAACTGTAACATTCCGTGGGCAATTCTGTTAGACCCTACCTCTGCATGTAATTTACACTGTACCGGATGCTGGGCAGCAGAGTATGGCCATCAGCTGAATCTGGATCTGGATACGATTGATTCTATCGTACGTCAGGGTAAGGAGCTTGGTACCTATATGTATATTTATACAGGTGGAGAACCACTGGTACGTAAAAAAGACCTGATCAAGATCTGTGAGATGCATCCGGATTGTGAATTCCTTTCTTTCACAAACGGTACTTTGATTGATGAAGAGTTCTGCCAGGAGATGCTTCGTGTCAAGAACTTTGTTCCGGCAATCAGTCTGGAAGGATTTGAGACAGCAAACGATGGACGAAGAGGCGAAGGTGTATTTGATAAAGTACAGCATGCCATGGGCCTGTTAAAGAGCCATGGTTTACCATTTGGTATTTCCACCTGCTATACCAGAAAGAATTTAGATGATGTAACCAGCGAAAAATTCTTTGATATGCTGGTTGAGAGTGGTGCATTATTTGTATGGTTCTTCCACTATATGCCGGTTGGAAATGATGCAGCAGTGGAACTTCTGCCTACACCTGAGCAGCGTGAGGAAATTTTCCATCGTATCCGTAAGTTCCGTCAGACAAAGGCAATATTTAGCATGGATTTCCAGAATGACGCACAGTTTGTCGGCGGATGTATCGCCGGTGGACGAAGATATTTACATATCAATGCCAAGGGTGATGTGGAGCCATGCGTATTTATTCATTATTCCAATGCAAATATTCATGACTGCAGCCTGCTGGATGCTTTAAAGAGCCCGTTATTCCAGGCATATCATGACAACCAGCCGTTTAATGACAATATGCTTCGTCCGTGTCCGATGCTTGAGAACCCGGATAAGCTTGGAGAGATGGTAAAAGAGTCAAAGGCAGTAAATACCGATTATCAGTCACCGGAGACACCGGAACATCTGAAAGAAAAGGCTGCTCCTTATGCCGAGAACTGGACACCTACCGCAGAAAAACTCTGGAACAAAGAAAAAGAAAAGATTGCAGCAGGAAAAGCCGGCGTGGAACAGTAATGATAAGTTTTCTCAATAAGGACAGCCGGATTGCTGTTGTATAAAGTGTGGGACTCCGCTATTTATCGGATGATAGATGGTGTGAGTCCTTTTTTTATGCTCTTTTTTGCACGCCGTGGTGACTAAAAAAATACTTGCAAATTGGAAAAATGGGGCATAAAATACGTTTTTAAACAGGAAGACAAAATTATAAATCAGTTATTAAGGAGGAAACAACGATGTTAAAGTGTTTCAAAAATTTTGATGCAAAGAAAACCGGACTTTTTGCAGCAGGTGTACTGTTTGGTACCGCAGGAATCAAGATTCTTTCCAGCAAGGATGCAAAGAAACTTTATACAAATTGTACAGCAGCCGTACTCCGCGCAAAGGAAGTTGTTTTAAAGACCGCTACAAAGGTACAGGAGAATGCAGAGGATATCTATGCAGAAGCAAAGCAGATCAACGAAGACCGTGCAGCAAAAGAAGAGGAAGTATTTGATGGTGAGGAAGTAACCAAAGAGACAACTGCCGAAGAGACAGAAACTACAGAAGAGACAGCAGAAGCATAAAAACGCATGAAAGAGATGTTACCTTATATGTAACATCTCTTTTATCGAAAGCAGGTTATAGATATGAAATTTCAAATCAGACATGAGATAAGAGGAAGAATGAGGATTCATGTGATCCAGAGTCGTATGTCATTTGCACAGGCAGATACATTACAGTATTATCTGGAACAGTGTGAATCTGTGATTTCCGCAAAAATTCAAAATCGTACCGAAGATGTGACCATTTGTTATGAAGGAAACAGAGATGCAATCCTTGAAGTGTTAAAGGCATTTTCGTATGAAAAGACGGATGTTCCGGATACCTATATTAAAAATTCCGGAAGAGAAATGAATCAGCGTTACTGGGATCAGCTGGTGGAGCAGACGTTCTGGCATTTCGGTAACAAACTGTTTCTGCCGTTTTCCGTTCGTGCAGTAATCACAACGGTGAAATCCGTGAAGTATATCTGGAAAGGGCTTCAGACTCTGTTTCAGGGTAAGATCGAGGTTCCGGTACTGGATGCAACTGCCATTGGTGTTTCCATTATCCGTGGTGATTTTGCGACCGCAGGATCTGTGATGTATCTGCTTGGTATCGGAGAGACGCTGGAAGAATGGACACATAAGAAATCCGTGGGAGATCTGGCACGCAGTATGTCACTCAACATCAGCAAGGTATGGATGATGTGTGATGGACAGGAAGTACTCGTTTCCGCAGACAACGTGCAGTCCGGAGATGAAGTGCGCATTCATATGGGAAATGTGATCCCGTTTGACGGAACGGTAACGGACGGAGAGGCAATGGTAAATCAGGCATCTTTAACCGGAGAATCGGTTCCGGTCCGCAAAGTACCTGATGGCGTGGTATATGCCGGAACTGTTGTCGAGGAAGGCGAGATTACGATCCGCGTCAGAGAAGTAAACGGATCAAGCAAGTATGAAAAGATCATGGCGATGATCGAGGAATCAGAGAAACTGAAATCCTCACTGGAAGGAAAAGCCGAACATTTAGCAGATAAACTGGTGCCATATACCTTCCTGGGAACAGGGCTTGTATGGCTGTTTACCAGAAACGTGACAAAAGCAATTTCTGTGTTAATGGTGGACTTCTCCTGTGCATTGAAACTTGCGATGCCATTGTCCGTGCTCTCTGCAATCCGGGAAGCAAGTACCTATAACATTACCGTAAAGGGAGGCAAGTATCTGGAAGCTATGGCGGAAGCGGATACCATCGTCTTTGATAAGACCGGTACACTGACCAAGGCACAGCCGACAGTGGCAAAGATTGTTTCCTTCAATGATCAGTCCGAGGATGAACTGCTTCGTATTGCTGCCTGTTTAGAGGAACATTTTCCACATTCCATGGCAAAGGCTGTGGTACGTGAGGCAGTAAACCGGAATCTGGTACATGAGGAACTTCACTCAAAGGTAGAGTACATTGTCGCACACGGTATTTCTTCCAAGATCGGGGAGAAACATATTGTGATCGGAAGCTATCATTTCGTATTTGAGGATGAGAATGCTACAATTCCGGAGGGAAAGAAAGAGATATTTGAGCAGCTTCCGGAGCAGTATTCCCACCTGTATATGGCGATTGACGGAGTGCTTGTGGCAGTGATCTGCATCGAAGATCCACTTCGTCTGGAAGCGGTTGAGGTTATTGCAAAGTTAAAGAAACTCGGAATCTCCAAGGTTGTTATGATGACCGGAGACAGCGACCGCGTGGCATCTGTGATTGCGAAAAAAGTCGGTGTGGATGAGTATCATTCCGAGGTATTGCCGGAAGATAAAGCAAGCTTTGTTGAGGCAGAAAAGAATGCCGGAAGAAAGGTGATCATGGTCGGTGACGGTATCAATGATTCTCCGGCATTGTCTGCAGCGGATGTCGGCATTGCCATCAGTGATGGTGCACAGATCGCACGCGAGATTGCAGATGTGACGGTGGGTGCAGATGATCTCCATGAGCTCGTTACCTTAAAGAAGATCAGTAATGGGCTGATGGAGCGGATTCACAGAAATTACCGTCTGATCGTAGGAATTAACACCTCATTGATCGTTCTTGGTGTGGCAGGGGTATTTCCACCGACCACATCGGCATTGCTTCACAACACGTCCACACTTCTGATCAGCTTAAAGAGCATGAACAATCTGCTCGATGAGAAGGAAGAAGTAACAGAAGAAAATGTAGCAGAAGCATTTGCATAATGGAAACAAAACTGTCTGATTCTCATAAAATAAAAAGAATGAGAATAAGGCAGGAACAAAATGAAAGAATTATATCCTGGGGATCAGGGAATCTGGGTACAATATCTGCAGCTGGCATTGCAGCGTGCAGGACAGCAGGTGATGCTGGATGGAATTTTTGGACCAAAGACCTGTGCAGCCGTGGAAAAAGTAATGGGCAGCAGCGGAAAGTGTGCGGTAAAAGAAGCACAGTGGAACCGTCTACTGCCCTTTTTACGTGGGTATATCACACACGAGGTAAAAGCAGGAGATACTTTTTTCTCCATTGCGAAAATGTATGATACAACGATGGAGCGAGTGATGCATGCAAATCCCGGAACGGATGCCGGAGCATTACAGATTGGAAGTACGATTGTTGTACCACTTAATTTTCCGTTGGTTTCCGGAGAAGTTCCATACACTTCCCTGCTTACCGGGTGGATCATCGAGGGCTTGCAGGCACGTTATCCCTATCTGCAGGTGGGAACGATCGGAAGAAGTGTTATGGGAACACCCCTGTGGTCGCTGCAGTTGGGAAATGGTCCGGTAGAGGTGGGGTACAATGCTTCCTTTCATGCCAATGAGAGCATTACCACACCGGTACTTTTAAAGTTTGTGGAGCGGCTGTTAGAGGCATATGCAGACGAACGTATGTATGAAGAACTGTACCCGGAGCGGCTGTTTGAAGAATATTCCCTGTATCTTGTACCATTGGTTAATCCGGATGGTGTGGATCTGGTAAATGGGCTTTTGACGGAAGGATTTTATTATCGCCGTGCGGTCCGCATTGCGTCCGGATTCCCGGATATTCCGTTTCCGGACGGATGGAAGGCAAATATCCAGGGTGTGGATCTGAATCTGCAGTTTCCGGCAGGATGGGATATGGCAAAGAAAATAAAATTTGAACAGGGGTATAACCGTCCGGCACCGAGGGATTACGTGGGACAGACACCGCTCAGCGTCCCGGAGAGTATTGCCATGTTTGATTTTACGAGAAACCATGATTTTTCCCTGATTCTTGCATATCACACACAGGGAGAAGTGATTTACTGGAAGTATCTGGATGAGGAACCGGAAGGCGCCCGCCGCATTGCGGAATATTTTGCAAAAGTGAGCGGTTACCGGATCGAGGAAACACCGGCGGCGTCCGGGTATGCCGGATACAAAGACTGGTTTATCAATTTTTATGACCGTCCGGGATATACCATCGAGGCGGGGCTGGGAGAAAATCCGCTGCCGATGGAGCAGTTTTCGAAAATTTATAAAGACAATGTGGGAATCCTGCTTAGAGGAATGACGGAACTTGAATAAAAAATGAGGATTACCTCTGGTAATCCTCATAAATTTTTTTGATGTGATTGTAGATCCTGCTTCCGATGGAAGTATCAAATGTTTTGACTAGTGCGTTGTTTAATGCAAGTTTATTCTCGGATTCCTCCACCGCTTTATAGATGGATGTGTATTTGCCGGCAGGAAGTTTTTCGTCTTTTAATTCCGTTCGTATTTTTTTGCGGATCGCTTCCGGAAGTTTTTTCTTTTCCGGCTTCTTTTTTTCCACAATTTCTTTTGTCTCTTTTACCTCTTTCGTCTCTTTTTTTGATTCTTTGGGAACGTGATCCGATTTTTTCTTCTTTTTCTTTGTGGAGGTTCCCTTTTTTAAAGAAACATCCTTTGGGGTGGAAGGGGAAGCAATGCTTGGCTGGCGGAAGGCTTCGATGTTTCTTCCGCGCCAGAAATCGACAATACTGTCAAACCCGGTATCCTGGCTGATGATGTAAACCGGACCTTTTTCCCCTTTCCCGATCAGGAATCCAAGATAGGTGGCCAGCTGGAAATCCAGATAATTTTTAGCTACCTTGTGTGTTTCAATATATTCGATCGCCGCTTTGGACGCCATCATTTCGACATGTGTTTCAAAAGGGATGGACTTGATGCTGTCTCCGTAAAAAATGACAACACGGTCAGATGCAGAGAGTTTTTGGATGTCTGTTACGCCATCGTTGTGTACATTTTCATAGTCTACAAGATAAATGCCCATAGGTATTGTTCCTCTTTTCCTTAATATGTATCCATTATACGTCAAATGAAAAAGAATGGCAAGAGAAGGGAATACGGCAAAGAAATAGGGGGATTGTACGCAGGGAAAGTTGGAAACAGGAAGGGGGATTTTTTAAAAAGGGAAATATGGTTGACGGAAATGTGGTAAAAGATTATACTTAATAAATAACAAGTTTTGAATTTTTGAGCAAAATATATAAAACCGAACGGTTTTAAGGGAAGGAGAATAAAGTTATGAAGAACATGAAGGTAAGGACCAAGCTGAATCTGATTCTGGTTCTGGTCATTTTACTTGTGGCTCTCGGGGGTACTGTTTCCGTCAAAGACATGGAAGATGTGAAAGACAAAGCACTGGAAACGATGGAAGCATCGTCCCGCCAGAGTTATGATGATTCGATCAAAGAGCAGGTGGAGGTGGTTATTTCCCTGTTGTCGGAGATCAATGACGCATATAAAGCGGGAACTTATACGCTGGATGAAGCAAAAAAAATTGCAGCAGATGAAGTCCGGCAGATGCGTTACGGAGAGGCCGGTTACTTCTGGATTGACCAGTCAGATGGTACAAATGTGGTTCTGCTTGGCAGTGATACCGAGGGAACAAACCGTATGGAAACCAAGGATGCAAAAGGATACCAGATGGTGAAAGAAATCATACGTGTAGCAGTGGAAGACGGTGGAGGATACACAGATTTTGTATTCCCGAAACCAGGAGAGACAAAACCTTCCCCGAAGCGTTCCTACAGTGAGTACTTTGAACCGTTTGACTGGGTGGTCGGTACCGGAAATTATACGGATTATATTGATACTGCCATTGCAAAGCAGAACAAGGTATTTTCCAACTATGCAATGCAAAAGGCAATCGCCCTGATCGCGGTATGTATTGTGATGCTTGCGGTTGTTGCAGTACTTGTTTTTATGATCGCACAGGATATTACAAAGTCGTTAAAGAAAGTTGTCGCAGAGATTGAAGTGATTGCAGGCGGAAATTTTGCCCGAAAGATGCAGACGAATATGATGAAGCGGAAGGATGATTTCGGACAGCTGGCAGGAACACTCGAGACGATGCGGGAATCGGTATGCGGATTGCTTGCACAGGTAAAGAAGGAAGCTGCAAATATTGATAACGTTGTGGAATCAATGGATACCAATATATCAAATCTGAATGGGGAAATTGAGGATGTGTCTGCAACGACCGAGCAGCTTGCTGCAAGTACCGAGGAGACGGCGGCATCGGCAGAGCAGATCAACAGCATGACCCAGCAGATTGACGGAGCGGCAAAAGAGATTGCCGTACGTGCACAGGACGGAGCTACAGAAGCAGAAGAAATCCATAAGCGGGCAACGCAGACAAAAGAAACAACGGTAGAGAACCGGAAGAAAGTTCAGGAAATGCTTGGAGAAATCAGGGAAAGACTCGAAAAGGCACTCGAAGACGCAAAGGTTGTGGAACAGATCGGTGTGCTTGCAGATTCCATTCTCGCGATTACCGGACAGACCAATCTGCTTGCACTGAATGCATCCATTGAGGCAGCACGCGCGGGCGAGGCAGGAAAGGGATTTGCAGTTGTTGCAGAGGAAATCCGGGTACTGGCAGAACAGTCCAAAGATGCCGTGGCAAATATTCAGGCTGTGACGGAAAACGTGGATAATGCAGTAGGAAATCTGACCAAAGATTCCAACCGTCTGCTGAATTTTGTGGATACAGATATTGTGAAGAGTTTTGATGAATTTGAGAAGATGGCAGATGATTATAACATGGATGCCTCTAAAATCAACGATCTGGTGTCGGATTTCAGTGCAACTTCCGAAGAACTGGTAGCATCTATTTCCAATATTACAGAGGCGATTGACGGAATTACCTCTGCATCGAATGACAGTGCTGCCGGCACAACGAACATTGCACAGAAGACCGTTTCCATTGCAAACGGATCGGCAGAAGTCATGAAAGGCGCAAAGACAGCGGAAGCTTCTGCGGGAGAACTTCGCAGGAATGTAAGCAACTTTGTGATCGAAGAATAAGAAACATAAAAAGAATACTTTATAAAATACGGGGAAAGTGGTTCATGAACTGCTTCCCCGTATTTTTATCTGTTCACAAAATGAACACAGAGTTTACATTTTTTACACACGTAAAAGCGATACACTGTTTCCGTAAAGGGCATTTTGTTGTCCAAAAAAGAAAAGGAGCATTTCGCTGTGATTGAGATCAATAATCTTGTAAAAAAATACGGGGATCATACGGCTGTCGATCATCTGTCACTCGTTGTGGAACCGGGGAAAATTTATGGTTTTCTGGGTCCAAACGGTGCTGGCAAATCAACAACGATGAATATGATAACCGGATATCTCGGTGCGACAAGCGGAGAGATTAAAATTAACGGGCATGACATTTTAAAGGAGCCGGAGAAAGCAAAGAAATGTATCGGTTATCTGCCGGAACTTCCACCACTGTACATGGATATGACGGTAAAGGAGTACCTGTGTTTTGTGGCAGATTTAAAACAGCTGGAAAAAAGTCTGCGCAGACGGTATGTGGAAGAGGCAATGGAAACGACCGGTACGACAGAAGTGGCAGGGCGCATGATCCGCAATCTGTCCAAAGGATACCGGCAGCGTGTCGGGTTTGCACAGGCGATCCTAGGGTATCCGGAGATTATCATACTCGATGAGCCTACGGTCGGACTGGACCCGAAACAGATCATAGAGATCCGTGAACTGATCCGTCATCTGGGCGAAAAACATACGGTGATTTTAAGTTCCCATATTTTGCCGGAAATTTCTGCCGTGTGTGACCATGTGTTTATTATTTCCAAAGGAAAGCTTGTAGCGAGCGACTCTACGGAAAATCTGGTAAATCTGATGTCGGGTGCGCAAGAGATTGAACTGACGGTGCGGACCGGTGCCGGGGAAGCAGCCGGATACTTACAGGGAGAAGAAAACATTGCAAGGGTGGAGCAGGCGGATCATGATAAAATCCGTATTTATGCAAAGAAAGGTGCCGATGTGCGGGAAGAAGTCTTCCGGCAGATGGCAGAGCATAACATTCCGGTGCTGGAGATGAAGACCGTGACGAAATCTCTCGAAGATGTATTCCTTGAGATTACCCAGGAAGGAGGTGCACAGTAATGTTTGCCGTATTGAAAAGAGAATTCCGGTCATATTTCCAGAATGTGATCGGCTGGCTGTTTGTGGCCGCCCTTATGGCACTGTTCGGACTGTATTTTTATGTGTATAATCTCCGGCAGGGATATCCGTATCTGTATTATACGTTAAGTGCCATTACGATTATTTTTATGATTGCGGTACCGATCCTTACCATGCGCAGTTTTGCAGAGGACCGGAAAAATAAAACGGATCAGCTGATGCTGACAGCACCGGTACCGGTGGCAAAGGTTGTGCTCGGAAAATATCTGGCAATGCTTGCGGTGTTTACCGTGGATATTGCAGTTTTCTGTGTGACACCGCTCATTTTACGGGCGTTTGGAACAATTCCCATGGGCGAGAGCTATATTGCCATACTGGCGTTCTGGTTATATGGAGCAGCTTCCATTGCGGTAGGTATGTTTATTTCCGCATTGACGGAAAGCCAGGTGATTGCGGCAGTTCTGACGTTTGTGGTATTGTTTATCAGTTATATGATGCAGAGTCTGACAGGACTTATTTCATCGGATGGAAACTGGCTGACAAAGATTTTAAACGGTCTGGATCTGTATGCACCGTTTGAAAAATTCCAGGGGGGCTGTCTGGACATTACGGCAATCCTCTATTATGTAACGGTTATTGTGTTATTTAATTTCTTTACCGTGCAGGCCATTCAGAAACGGCGTTGGAGCATCAGCAAAAAGACATTTTCGCTCAGCGTTTTTTCAAGCAGTTTTATAGTCGTAGTTTTAGCTCTTGCCGTGGTTGCCAACCTGGCAGTCGATGCGCTGCCGACGAGAATTACCTCGGTGGACTGTTCGTATTCTAAATTGTATTCCATTACAAAGGATACGAAAAAGACCATGAAAAAACTGAAAAGTAATGTGACCATCTATGTTCTGGCAGCGGAAAAAAGCAAGGACGCACAGATTGATTCCATGCTGGAGCGTTACAAAGATCTGTCTGGGCATATCAGGGTAAAATACGTCAATCCGAAGAGTAAACCTTATTTTTATAAGGACTATACGGACAATGCACCGACCAGCAACAGTCTGATCGTTGTCAGTGACAAGCGTTCGAAAGTGATAGATTATTATGATATCTATGATTATCAGTCAAACATGGATTATTCCACATATTCCTACAACAACGAACTGAAGGGATTCGATGCGGAAGGACAGATTACAAGTGCCATCCAGTATGTAACGATGGATGCAAACCAGCTCCCTGTCGTATACCAGATCACCGGACATGATGAGGCTACAATCGGAAGTGCATTTTCGGATGTCATCAGCAAATCCAATATGACATTGTCTTCCGTGGAACTGTTAAATGAAGAAAGTGTTCCGAAGGATGCGGCAGCGATTATTATCAATGCACCGCAGAAAGATTTTAATAAAAATGATGCACAGAAAGTAATTGATTATCTGCAAAAAGGCGGAAAAGCGATTATCGTGGGAATGCATTCCGAGACCGAGATGCCGAATTTTGCATCGATTCTGGATACTTACGGAGTAAGCCTTACCACAGGGCCGATCGCGGATAATGATGCACAGCATTATTACAATATGGGAGGTCCGCTGTATCTGCTGCCAAATGTAAACAGCAGTTCGTATACCGGAAGTCTTTCCGGCGGATATGTATATCTTCCGATTTCTCTGGGAATCAATTATCCGCAGAACAGCACGACGGATGATACGGAGAGTACAGAGGAGAGTAAGACAACGTATACTTCTTTACTGGATACTTCCGATGATGCGGTTGCAAAGAACAATCCAAACAGTATGCAGGATTATGGATACGAAGATGGAGACGACAAGGGACCGTTTAGTGTCGGACTGGCGGTAGAAGATAAAGTAGATGATGATCACACGACGCAGCTTGTGGTATTCGCAAGCCCGTATGTATTCAGCGATGATGCAAGTCAGATGACGACAAACAATGCATCACTGTTTTCCGATGTGATCGGAAATATGATCACGGATACCCAGTCGGCCGGCAGCGTAATTCCGGAAAAAGAGTACACGCTCAGTAATCTGACAGTAAATGCATTACATGCGGCACTTCTGGGACTGCTGGTTACCATTATTCTTCCAATCCTGTTACTGGCCGGAGGAATTGTAATCTTTATGGTAAGGAGAAAGAAATAAAGAATGAAAAAGCAGAAAATACAGATGCTTGTGGTGGTCATTCTTCTGGTGATCTGCGTTGTTGCTTATATTTTTATCAGCAAAAACGCAGGGAAACTGGATTCCACAGAGAATGACGGACCAAATGCATCCATGGGAAATGTGACAGAAAGTGTTCTGGAAACAGAGACAGAATCTGTCCAGACTACAGAAACAACAGAAAAATAATTATTTCTTGTGCGTAAGTTTGTATAGGAACGTATAAGCCCAGATCAGTACCGGGATCACGAAGGTGGCAAAGATAGAAGCTTTGAACATTTTCATGGTTCCGGTATTGTCTGTGATGGCGCATACCAGTGTACTTAAGTACAGTACAACCAGTAAAATGATGCCGATGATGGCAAGAATCTGTTTTCCTTTTTTCATATGAACAACCTCCTTGGCTAAATATGCTATTTGCAGGAAACCTGTAAACCGTAACTTTATGATACGGGAAATGGCAGGTTTCGTCAAGAAAGGGCTTGGAAAATGGCAGACATTTTGTTATAATAAACATACATGCATCAAGGCATGTAAATTCGTAAGTGATAAAGGTGGTATAAAAATGGCTATATTGCAGGATTGGCAGAAAATTGCCTACAATGAGAACGCAAGTCAGGGGGAACTTCAGAAATTCTGGCAGAGATATTTCCTGTTAGAGAAGGGTGTGTATGAGAAATTATTGACAAACCCGGATGAAAAAGTAGAAGGAACGGTAAAAGAACTTGCTGATAAGTATGGACTTACCATTCTGGAGATGGCTGGTTTCTTAGACGGAATCAATGACAGTCTGGTAAAAGACAATCCAATCGAAACAATGGATGAAAATACCAGGGTAAATCTCGTTTTCGATAAGGAAAAGCTGTACAAGAACATGGTAGATGCCAAGGCTGACTGGCTTTACAATCTTCCGATGTGGGATGATATTTTTGATAAAGAGACAAAGCACAGACTGTATATGGAACAGAAAAAATCCGGTACGGTTATCGTTGGCAAAAAGGTGGGACGTAATGATCCGTGTCCATGCGGCAGTGGAAAGAAATACAAATTCTGCTGTGGAAAGAATAAATAAATTTCAAATTTTGAAAAAGAAATTCCCGGTATCACAAAAGCTGATACCGGGCTTTTTTAAAAAGAAGAACCAGAACAGAATAAGACCATGTGGTTTGGTACATACTGATGTGGCAGCGATGATTTAACACAAGGAGGTATGTAAGATGACAAAACTGGATTGTAATGTGGTAAACTGTTCTTATAATGCAGACAACTGCTGCAGACGAACGGATATTCAGGTGGAAGGAACACAGGCAAAAACTTCTTCCGAAACCTGTTGTGGAAGTTTTGCACCGAAAGGAAGTGGATGTCAGTCCTGTCATACAACAGATGTCAAAAAAGATACAACCGTCAGCTGTGAAGCGTGTGAGTGCAAATTCAACGAGGATCATGCCTGTCATGCGGGACACATTGGTATTTCCGGCGGACATGCAGACAGCAGCAGGGAGACAGAGTGCGGCAGTTTTGTATGCAGCTGCTGACAGGGGCATATGGGCGGCAGACTGCCGCCCTGCCAGTGAAAGGAGAAAAGGAATGGAACAACTAACGGATTACAGTATTAATTTTCCGCATTTACATATTTATTTGCACCATGTCGGAAAAAATATCATGATCGGAAATTTTTCGGTGGCATATTATGGAATTGTGATTGCAATCGGAATGTTAGCAGGACTTGGAATCGCCTGTTGGATGGCAAAACGGACCGGCCAGAAAACGGATACTTATTTTGACCTGGCACTCGTTGCCATTATCTGTTCTGTCATTGGGGCGCGGGTTTATTATGTGATATTCCGTTGGGATCTATACAAGGACGATCTGCTGAGTGTGTTCAATCTGCGGCAGGGAGGTCTGGCGATTTACGGAGGCGTGATTGCGGCAATCATTACCGTGTTTGTGTTTTCACGGGTACGGAAACTGTCCATGGGTCTGCTTTGCGATACCGCGGGACTTGGTCTGGTCTTAGGACAGGTTATCGGCCGGTGGGGAAATTTTTTTAACAGGGAGGCATTTGGCGGTTATACGGACGGGTTGTTTGCCATGCAGCTGCCGCTTTCTGCTGTCCGATCCTCAGATGTGACGGACAGCCTGCTGCAGCACGTGGTGGAAGTAAATGGTATCTCTTATATCCAGGTACATCCCACGTTTCTCTATGAATCCTTGTGGAATCTGATTCTTTTGATCCTTCTGATCCTGTTTACCAGACACAAGCGGTTTGATGGGGAAGTCTTTTTGCTGTATCTGGCAGGGTATGGGATTGGCAGGTTCTGGATAGAATCCCTGCGGACGGACCAGCTGCTGCTGCCGGTCATCGGATATCCGGTGTCTATGGCACTTGCAGCACTTCTTGTGGTCGTATCGGTTTCCTGGATCATCATCTGGCATGTCCGCCAGCACAAAAAAACAGCATAATGTACATTTGGATGGGAAAATCCTCCACACGTTTCCACGTGTGGAGGATTTTTTTTGGAAAAAACGGTAGCTGTCGGCTCATTTTCAAGAAAGACCGGGAATAACCCTTGATTTCAGGGGGCTTTTAGGGTATTATGGATACATAGTGGTGGAAAGTGGAATAAAAAATCCACTTTGTGGTGTAAAGTGGTGAACAAACAGAAGTTCAGAAAATGAGGAAGGGGAGGTGAGTCTGCCATGTTTATGGGCGAATACAATCATTCGGTTGATGCAAAAGGCAGACTGATCGTACCTTCTAAATTCCGGGAACAGCTTGGCAATGAATTTGTTGTGACAAAGGGACTGGATGGATGCCTGTTTGTTTATTCCCAGGAAGAATGGAAACGGATTGAGGAGAGTCTTCGTGAAAAACCACTGACTTCAAAAGATGCAAGAAAGTTTATGCGATTCTTTTTTGCAGGAGCTGCAAACTGCGAAGTAGACAAGCAGGGAAGAATTTTACTTCCGGCGAATCTGAGGGAATACGCAGGAATTGATAAAGAAGTTGTTTCCGTCGGCGTATTCAGCCGTGTGGAGATCTGGAGCAAAGAACGGTATCTGGAAAACAACGATTTTGATGACATGGATGAGATCGCAGAGCATATGGCAGAGTTGGGAATTGGAATCTAAATATGGAGTTTAAACATTATTCCGTTCTTTTGAACGAGACAATTGAACAATTACATATTCGCCCGGATGGCATTTATGTGGATGGAACGCTTGGGGGAGGCGGACATTCACTGGAAATATGCAGACATCTGACAACCGGAAGACTCATCGGAATCGACCAGGATGCGGATGCCATTGCCGCTGCCACAGAGAGACTGAAAGATTATGCAGACAGGGTTACCATCGTAAGAAGCAATTATGCACAGATGGCGGACGTGTTGAAGAATCTCGGAATCGAAAAAGTGGATGGAATCATTCTCGATCTGGGAGTTTCTTCTTTCCAGCTGGATACACCGGAACGCGGTTTTACCTACCGGAGTGAGGATGCACCGCTGGATATGCGGATGGACAAGCGTCAGCGCCTGACCGCAAGGGACATTGTGAACGATTACAGTGAAGCGGAACTGTTCCGCATAATTCGTGATTATGGAGAGGATCGGTTCGCAAAGAATATTGCAAAGCATATTGTACAGGCGCGGAAAGAAAAACCGATTGAAACGACCGGGGAACTCAACGCAATCATCCGTGGAGCCATCCCAATGAAAGTACAGGTGACCGGAGGACATCCTTCCAAGCGGACGTATCAGGCAATCCGCATTGAGCTGAATCATGAACTTGATGTACTTCGCGATACGTTAGATACCATGATTGATTTGTTGAATGATGGGGGAAGAATCTGCATTATCACATTTCATTCACTGGAAGACCGTATTGTAAAATCCAACTTCAAAAAGAACGAAAATCCGTGTACATGCCCGAGCAATTTCCCGGTCTGTGTATGTGGAAAGAAATCCAAAGGACGTGTGGTGACAAGAAAGCCCGTTCTGCCTTCGGAGAAGGAACTCGAAGAGAACAGCAGATCAAAGAGTGCAAAATTACGCGTGTTTGAGCGTGTGGAAGATGGAATGGAAAGCAGGGAAGCGTTATGAGCAGTAAAAACTATTATGTAAACGGGAATACCGTGAGAGAACTGGATACACCGGTTCGACACAATCAGAGAACACGCAAAGAAATCGAAGAGGCAAGACGTCGCAAAAACCGTAGAAATGCAGCGAGAAGGAATCGCCAGAGAGCGATGGAGATGAGCCGTGGGTATGTGGTATTTCTCACAGTCTGTGTTGTGGTCAGTGCGCTGATTGCCGTTTTGTTTGTACAGATGCAGTCACAGATGACGACACGAATGAAAAATGTGGCAAATCTGGAGAGCCAGCTGGCAGATCTTCGCGCGGACAATGATGCACGTTATAAAAATCTTACAACTTCAACAGACCTTGAACATATCAAAAAAGTGGCAATGAAAAAGCTTGGCATGAAATATCCAACGGAAAAACAGGTGGTATATTATACCGTGGAAAACAGCAATTTCATGGATCAGTATGAGGATATTCCATCCAAATAACAGGAGTCAGATGTGAGAAGAAAGAGAAGAAGACCGGCACAGAAATTTAACCGGAAGATGCGGACAAAACTGATGGTTTTGTTTTCCCTTATTCTGGCTGTTTTGTGTGGACTGGTCGGCAGATTGACTTATATTGAACACACGAAAGGGGAAACCTATCAGAAAAAAGTACTTTCCATGCAGTCCTATGACAGTAAAACGATTCCGTACCAGAGGGGAGAAATCATCGACCGTTCTGGTACGGTTCTTGCTACCAGTGTGGCAGTCTATAATGTGATTTTAGACTGTACCGTTGTCAATGACAAAGAAGAGTATGTTGATCCGACCGTGGAAGCACTGGTGAAATGTTTCCCGGAATTGGATGAAACGGAGATCCGCAAAATTATAAAAGAGAAAAAGGATAAACGCTATATTGTACTTGCCAAGAAAGTACCATATGACGAAGTACAGCCTTTTGTGGAACTGCAGGATGCCGTAGACAAAAAGGGAAACAAAGTGAACCCGGATATCAAGGGTGTCTGGTTTGAAAAAGAATATCAGAGGAATTATCCGTTTGGATCTTTAGCCTCTTCCGTGATTGGTTTTACTTCTTCCGGGAATGTCGGCACAACCGGACTGGAGAATTATTACAACAGTACATTAAACGGAATCAATGGGCGGGAGTACGGTTATCTGGACTCGGACAGCGATTTTGAAAAGACCGTCATTGATGCACAGGACGGGGATACGCTGGTGACATCCATCGACGCAAATATCCAGTCCATCGTTGAAGAAAAAATCAAAGACTGGAATGAAAAATACCGGGACAACTATTATAAAGGAACCGGAAGTATCAATACGGCAGCGATTGTCATGAATCCAAACAATGGAGAAATCCTTGCCATGGCAGATTATCCGAATGTGGATCTGAATAACCCGAGGGATCTGGGAAAATGGTACACCAAAAAACAGATCAAGCGCATGTCTGAGGATGACAAAATGGATGCACTCAATGAGATATGGCAGAATTTTTGTGTATCCTCAACGTATGAACCGGGGTCTGTCCAAAAACCGTTTACGGTGGCATGTGGGCTGGAGACAGGTACAATCAACAACAAAATGACATTTGACTGTGATGGGTACGAGGATTTTAATGGACAGAAGGTGCGCTGCGTGGCGCGCTACGGACATGGAATAGAAACCGTCCGGAAGACACTTATGGATTCCTGTAATGATGCCATCATGCAGATGTCATACAAAATCGGAAAGAATCATTTTACAGAGTACCAGTCCATCTATGGATTTGGACAGAAAACGGGAATTGATCTGCCGGGAGAGGCAAATACCGCATCTTTGATGTATCAGGTGGAAGATATGAAACCGATCGATCTGGCAACCAATGCATTCGGACAGAACTATAACTGTACGATGGTCCAGATGGTGAGTGGATTTGCGTCACTGATCAATGGCGGAACTTATTATCAGCCGCATCTGGTAACCAAAATCACGGATTCGACAGGAAATACGATTTCCACGGTGGAACCGAAAGCTGTGAAACAGACCATTTCCCAGAGTACCAGCGATAAAATCCGGGATTATCTGCAGAGTGTCGTAAAGGAAGGTACGGGAAATACGGCAAAAGTGGATGGATATTCTATGGGCGGTAAAACAGGAACCGCACAGAAGTTTCCGCGTGGAAACGGAAAATATCTTGTTTCATTTATGGGATTTGCCCCATACGACAATCCGCAGGTACTGATCTATGTGGTTGTGAATGAACCAAATGTGGCAGACCAGCCGCACAGCGTATTTGCGCAGAACATTGCGCGTGAGATCTTAGAAGAAGTTCTTCCGTATATGAATATTTATCCGGATGAAAAGAAGACCGGTGTAAACAAGGGCTATGATGTTACCGGGTCAAAAGACAGTTCACAGTATACCGGAAAGCATAACGGAACCAAGTCCAGAAATGAAAAGAAAAAGAAGAACTAAAGACAGAGAGTTCTTAGAAAGGCTCTGCAGTGCATATGCTTTAAGAAAAGGATCGTGGTGCTTTTCATGGAGTGGAATAAAACCTATCACCGCAGAAAAATATGTATCATATTCTTTTCTGTTGTTCTGATGTCGATGGTTTTGTGCGGGCGTCTGGTCTATCTTATGCTTTTTGAGGGAAAATATTATGAGACGCAGGCAAAAGATCTGCAGCAGAGAGAAAGAAAAATAAAAGCCGCCAGAGGCAAAATTCTGGATCGAAATGGTGTAGTACTGGCAGATAACAAATCAGTCTGCACCATTTCTGTCATACATAACCAGATAAAGGAACCGGAAGCGGTCATTGCCATGCTCGTAAAGGAGCTTGGAATTCCGGAAGAAAAGGTCCGCAGGCGGGTAGAAAAATATTCGTCTCTCGAGAAGATCAAAAGTAATGTCGATAAGGAAACCGGAAACCGGATTCTTGCCTATGGCTATGCAGGGGTGAAAGTGGATGAGGATTATAAACGGAATTATCCATACGATACGCTTGCCTCAAAAGTGCTGGGGTTTACCGGCGGGGATAACCAGGGAATTATCGGATTGGAAAGTGTGTACGACAAATATCTGGAGGGAACCGATGGTCTGATTCTGACGACAACGGATGCCCGCGGTGTGGAAGTTGACAATATCGGAGAGGAACGCAAAGAACCTGTTGCCGGAAATAATCTGCGCACATCATTGGATGCAAATATTCAGATGTTTGCCATGCAGGCGGCAAATAAAGCATATATTCAGAAAGAAGCGGATTCTGTCAGTATTATTGTGATGAATCCTTCCGACGGAGCCGTCATGGCAATGGTGGATTATCCGGAATTTCATCTGAATGAGCCGTTTCAGCTGATTGAGGAGTATAAGGAGTATGAGGGTACCAAAAAGGAGCAGGAATACTGTAACCGGATGTGGCGAAACCAGTGTATCAATGATACCTATGAGCCCGGATCAACATTTAAGGTGATCACCGCGGCAGCGGCACTGGAAGAAGGTGTGGTTTCTTTGGAAGACCGGTTTCACTGTCCGGGATATATCGTGGTGGAGGACCGCAGGATTCGCTGTCACAAAACGACCGGGCATGGAGCAGAAAGCTTTGTGGAAGGAATCGAAAATTCCTGCAATCCCGTGTTTATCAATGTGGGACTTCGGATCGGTGCCGATCACTTTTATGACTATTTTGAGCAGTTCGGTCTGTTACATAAAACGGGGATTGACCTGCCGGGAGAGGCTTCGACCATCATGCACAAGCGGGAAAAGATCGGGCTTGTGGAACTGGCAACCATCTCATTCGGACAGTCATTTCAGATCACACCGATCCAGCTGGCAACCACCGTTTCTTCTATTATTAATGGAGGAAACCGCGTGACACCGCACGTCGGAATGCAGGTGGAGAATGGAGACAAAAAAGTAATAAAAACGTTTGATTTTCCGGCGCAGGAGGGAATCTGCAGGGAAGAAACGTCGGAAAAAATGCGTTTTTTGCTGGAAAAAGTGGTATCCGAGGGAGGCGGAAACAAAGCATATATTGAGGGGTATGAGATTGGCGGAAAAACAGCCACTTCACAGACCCTGCCCCGTTCCGCACATAAGTACATCTCCTCGTTTCTGGGGTTTGCACCGGCGGATGATCCGAAAGTTCTGGTACTTGTGATCATAAGGAACCCTTCCGGCATTTATTATGGCGGTACCATTGCGGCTCCTGTGGCAAAGGAAATTTTCGAAAACATACTGCCTTACCTTGAATTGGAGCAGTAAATACCTTATAATCGTAATTATACGCAAAGATGGAGGTTGATCGTAATGAAACTTGAAGGAAAAAAGGTTCTGGTTGTGGGAGCCGGAAAGAGCGGCATTGCTGCGTCAGAACTGTTATTGGATAAAAAAATTGAAACTGTTCTCTATGATGGAAACAAAGATCTGGATGTAGAAAAGTTATATGAAAAGGCACCGAAACTGAAAGGAATGCCGGTGCTTTTGGGGGAGCTGACGGATGAGCAGCTGCGCGCATTTGATGTAGCAGTCTTAAGTCCGGGCGTCCCGACGGATCTGCCGGTCGTAGAGCGGATGCGTGCACAGAACGTCTGCATCTGGGGCGAGATTGAACTTGCATATTCCTTCGCAAAAGGCAGACTGATTGCAATCACCGGAACAAACGGAAAGACCACTACGACAGCATTGACCGGAGAAATCATGAAAAATTATTTCAAGGATGTGCGCGTGGTTGGAAATATCGGAATTCCGTATACTTCCGAGGCTGCCACAATGACGGATGAAACCGTAACCGTCGCAGAGATCAGCAGTTTCCAGCTGGAAACCATTCATGAGTTCCATCCGGAAATATCCGCAATCTTAAATATTACGCCGGATCATCTGAACCGTCATCATACGATGGAGTGTTATATCCGGACCAAAGAGGCGATTACCACCAACCAGACAAACGATGAGGTGTGTGTACTCAATTATGAGGATGAGGTGCTTCGGGCATTCGGAGAGAGCGCACCGGTGCATGTGGTCTGGTTCAGCAGTGCAAGAAAACTTGCTGAAGGATTTTATCTCGACGGAGAGGAAATCTTTTATGCGCATGACGGAAACACCGAGAAGGTGATCAATGTCAATGATCTGAATCTGCTGGGACGACATAACTATGAAAATGTCATGGCCGCAACTGCCATGAGTGTGAATTTCGGAGTGCCGATGGAGAAAATCGTGGAGGTGCTGAAGCGTTTCCAGGCGGTAGAACACCGGATCGAGTATGTGACCGAAAAAAGAGGGGTCCGTTTTTACAACGATTCCAAGGGAACCAACCCGGATGCCGCTATTCAGGGAATCCGTGCGATGAACCGTCCAACGCTTCTGATCGGAGGCGGTTATGATAAGCAGTCCACATATGATGAGTGGATTGATGCATTTGACGGAAAAGTAAAAAAACTGGTGCTGATCGGACAGACAGCAGAAAAGATTGAAGTGTGTGCGCATAAGCATGGTTTTATGGATACCGTGCGCTGTGAGACCTTTGAGGAAGCGATCCGTTACTGCTATGACCATGCAGTATCCGGGGATGCGGTTCTGCTTTCACCGGCATGTGCCAGCTGGGGCATGTTCCCGAACTATGAGGAGCGTGGACGGATATTCAAAGAAATCGTTCGTGGATTAGAGGAGTAGTGAGTCGTGCCGAAACGGAGACGTGGGGAAAAGAAAACAACATATTTTGACTATAATCTGTTGTTTATCATTATTTTCCTATTGTGTTTTGGACTGGTGATGCTTTACAGTTCCAGTTCGTATACATCAGCAAATAAATATGGGGACAGTGCACATTATCTGAAACTGCAGGCGCGAAATATTGCAATCGGTCTTGTTTTTATGTTCTATTTTGCAAAGAAGGATTATCATGTGTGGAGAAAATTCGGAAGGCTGGCATACTGGGGAGCCCTGGGGTTTTGTTTTGTCGTTCTGGCAAAGGTACCGGGGCTGACGCGAAGCTCCCACGGACAGTCCCGCTGGATTCAGGTCGGACCGATCGGCTTTCAGCCATCGGAGCTTGCAAAGATTGCCATCATTATTTATCTGGCGATGCTGATCGAGCGTATTCCCAAGCAGCTGGATAAGGTTTCAAGCATGGCAAAAGTAGGAATCCGTCTGGTGCCGCTTGTTTTGTTTGTCGCGGTAAACAACCTGAGTACGGCGATTATCATTCTTGGGATTGCTGTCTGTATGCTGTTTGTGGCAAGTCCGAAGTACAAAGAGTTTTTTGTGGTTGCCGTGCTGGGGGTGCTGTTTATTTTCGCATTTATCAATATCGCGTCTTACCGGAGTGACCGTGTGGAGGCATGGAAACATCCGGAGACAGCGGGAGATAAGGGATATCAGACCATGCAGGCACTCTATGCAATCGGATCCGGCAAGCTGTTTGGAAAAGGACTCGGACAGAGCCTGCAGAAGCTGGGCAATGTGCCGGAGGCACAGAATGATATGATTTTTTCCATTATCTGTGAGGAACTCGGCCTTTTCGGTGCCGTCTGTGTCATTCTTCTGTTTGTCCTGATGCTCTGGCGGATGATGGTCATTGCCAATAATGCAAAGGATCTGTACGGGGCACTTCTGGTGACGGGCATTATGTCACATATTGCGATTCAGGTAGTTTTAAATATTGCGGTTGTTACCAATACGATTCCGAATACCGGTGTCATTCTGCCGTTTATCAGTTACGGAGGTACCTCGCTTGTATTCCTTATGGCAGAGATGGGGCTTGCGTTGAGCGTGTCGAAGGGCATCCGTCTGGATACGATCGAGTAGGTTTGTCATGATTAAAGAAGAACGAAGAAAAAAGAAAAAAAGAAAAAACATTCTGCAGGTGATACTGGGAATCCTGATTGTGCTTGCGCTGGCAGTTCTGATCATTTTTACCGTTTTTAAAGTAAAAAATGTGGAGGTGGAGGGAAACAAACTCTACGATGCCAAAGTGATTGAAAAAGCAGTATTAAACGATGAGTATTCCTGGAATTCCCTGTATGTATTCCTGAAATATAAATTTGTCAATACCAGTGAAGTTCCGTTTGTGGACACGATGGAGATCAGCCTGAAAGATCCGCAGACGCTGCATATCAAAGTGTATGAGAAAGGAATCATGGGATATCTGTATCTCTCCTCGATCAATAAGAATGTCTATTTCGACAAAGACGGGATTGTGACAGAATTGTCTGACCGTGTGATTGAGGATACACCGCAGATCCTTGGGATTGACTGTAAAAAAGTAGTGCAGTATGAAAAGCTGCCGATCGGCTCGAAGCGGCTAAAGCAGCTTCTGACGCTGACGCAGTCTTTAAAACGCAATGACCTGATCCCGGATTCCATTACCTATGGTGTGGAAAATGAGCCGGTTCTGACATACGGGACGGTTAAAGTTTCCATGGGTTCCCTGGAATTTCTGACCCAGAAAGTGGAGCGGCTGGCAAAAATCAAGCCGCAGCTGCAGGGAATGGAAGGAACACTACATTTAGAAAACTGGACAGAAGAAACGACAAATATTGTGTTTGACAAAACGGAAAGTTCGAAAAAAGATAATAAAAAATCATAATTTTCGGTTGATTATTTGTATGAAAAATTATATTATAGTCTATATGAGTACGTATGAAACATTTTTATGTTTCACGGTGCCGCAGGGCTATAGGAAAGAGGAGGAAGAACCATGCTGGAGATTCGGACAACAGAGACAGATACGAGTGCCAAAATTATCGTGATTGGTGTAGGTGGTGCTGGTAATAACGCTGTGAACCGCATGATTGATGAGAATATAGGTGGAGTCGAATTTATCGGAGTAAATACAGATAAGCAGGCGTTGCAGCTTTGCAAGGCTCCTACATTGATACAGATTGGAGAAAAACTTACAAAAGGACTTGGTGCAGGAGCACAGCCGGAGATCGGCGAGAAAGCAGCAGAGGAAAGTGCAGAAGAATTATCCGCTGCAGTCAAGGGTGCAGATATGGTATTCGTTACCTGTGGTATGGGTGGTGGTACCGGTACCGGTGCAGCACCGGTCGTTGCAAAGATTGCCAAGGAGCAGGGAATCCTGACCGTTGGAGTTGTGACAAAGCCATTTAAGTTTGAGGCAAAGAAACGTATGATCAATGCCGTATCCGGTATTGAAAAACTCAAAGAGAGCGTAGATACCCTGATCGTTATTCCAAATGATAAACTTTTAGAGATCGTTGACAGACGCACTTCCATGCCGGATGCATTAAAGAAAGCAGACGAAGTATTACAGCAGGCAGTACAGGGAATTACAGATCTGATCAATCTGCCGGCACTTATCAATCTGGATTTTGCCGATGTGCAGACCGTTATGAAGGACAAGGGTATGGCACATATCGGTATCGGTAATGCCAAGGGCGATGAGAAAGCAATCGAGGCAGTGAAACTTGCCGTTGCATCTCCGCTTCTTGAGACAACCATCAATGGTGCAAGCCATGTAATCATCAATATTTCCGGTGATATTTCCCTGATGGATGCAAATGATGCAGCAAGCTATGTACAGGATCTGGCAGGAGAAGATGCAAATATCATCTTTGGTGCAAAGTATGATGAGACCATGACAGATGAAGCTACGATCACTGTAATTGCAACCGGATTGGAGAATCCATCCATGAAGATGAAGCCACAGCAGCAGGCGGGTGGAATCGGTGGCCGTATGGTATATCCGAATACAAACAATGTCCGTCCGACAGGTTCCGTTGGAATTGTCAGCCGTGCAGCAGCTGCTGGAAACAATAGTTTTCCTGGGGTAAATAACAGCAATTACGCCAATGCAGGTACCGGTGTGGGAAGCAGACCGGTCAATCAGCCGCAGGCACAGGCACCGACTCCTTCCGCTTCGAACTATTCCGGGATTCAGCGTCCGAAGCCGGTAGAGAGTAATGTAAAGCCGGTAGAAATCAATATTCCGGATTTCCTGAAGAACCCTAGAAGATAAAATCGCACAATATGTCGATAATTTCCAAATAACAACCTCTTGTTTTTGCTAAATTATGAGGAATATTTTTCTTATAATAGGAGCAGAGACAGGAGGTGATTTTTTATATATGTATTCTATATTGATATCTTTCTGAAACAAAACTTTCTGATGAATTTTCTTGTATTATCCCTTACCTGTGTATTTTGCAAAAGTGCAGTCTGTCACCGGAATCTGCGCATGTTGGCTGCGGCGGTTTCCGGCACGGGACTTGAAGCGTTTGGACTGATGGTGCTGCCTTATGCAATTTCCGTTCTGTGTACTGCCATCGGCATCGTGCCGCTTATGGTTTTTCTTGCGTTTGGCAGGGAAAATAAAAAACAGAGGATGGTGAGGATTTTAAGCAGCTGGTTGTCCATTGTATTGTTAAACGGAGTGGCAGCTGCAGTTTACAATCTGACGGGACTGGAAAATCTGTATCTGTATACCGCATTGGCAACGACCGGAATCACTTACGTACTTGTCAAAAATCTTGTGGTGTCGGTGCAGAGGCAAAAGCGACAGATGTCTGTGGTTCTGTATAACAAAACGGTGTCGGTTCCATGTATCGGACTGCTGGATTCCGGCAATCTTTTAACCATGCCATTAAGTGGGAATCCGGTACATATTGCAGATGCAGCCCTGCTGCAGAAGCTTGTCGATGAAAAAACGGTACAAAAGGAGATTCCATACCGTGCACTTGGAAATCCACATGGAAAATTGCAGGTGTACTGCATGGATGGGATGAAAGTGGAGACGGAGCCGGCAAAATTCTGTGACTGGAAACAGGTATGGGTTGGCTGCGCGGAAAATGGGGTGCTGTGCAATAAACCGTATCAGCTGATTCTGCATGCATCGGTGGCAGACCGCTGTGGCTGCACAAAAGATCCATCCCAAATGACAAAAAACTGAGAAAGGAGAAACGTAATGTTTTCACTGTTTGAACTGGTGTGGAAGAGAATCCGCCTGTTTTTTACGGATGATGAGGTTTTTTACATAGGAGGGGCAGATGTACTGCCACCACCTTTGGAGCGGGAACAGGAGAACCGCTGTCTTATTGCTTTAAGCGGGCTGCATGGGGACAGTGAACCCATGACGCGCGAAGACGCAAGAAAGCAGCTGATCGAACACAATCTGCGTCTGGTGGTATATCTGGCACGGAAATTTGAAAATACCGGAATCTGTGTGGAGGATCTGATCTCCATCGGAACGATTGGGCTGATCAAGGGAATCAATACATTTAATCCGGAAAAGAAGATCAAACTGGCGACTTATGCGTCCCGGTGTATCGAAAATGAGATTCTTATGTATCTGCGCAGAAATAATAAAGTGAAGCTGGAGGTATCGATTGATGAGCCGTTGAATGTGGACTGGGATGGAAACGAACTTCTTCTTTCGGATATTCTTGGAACCGATGAAGATATCATTTACCGGGATATGGAGAATGAGGCGGAGATCATGCTTCTCCGCACTGCGGTTAATACGCTGACTCCGCGGGAAAAAGAAATTATCTGTCTGCGCTATGGAATCGGAAGAAAAGACGGCAGGGAAATGACCCAGAAAGAAGTGGCAGACCTGCTTGGAATTTCGCAATCCTATATTTCGAGACTGGAGAAAAAAATTATGGTGCGGCTGAAAAAATCAATTCAAAATAATGTGTAAGTATGCTATACTAATTACATAAAATTTGCTCTGAAATAGTAAAATTTATATGCAAAATAACAAGGACAGCAGGATGAAAGGGCGTGGTTTTTATGAAGATTGAATTTTTAGGGGCAGACCGTGAGGTGACGGGAAGCTGCCATTATGTGGCATTTGGGGAGACTCATTTTCTGGTGGACTGTGGTATGGAACAGGGGGCGGATCTGTATGTGAATCAGGAGATACCGGTTAACCCGGCAACGATTGATTATGTGTTTGTGACGCATGCCCATATTGATCATTCCGGACTTCTCCCACTTTTGTATAATCACGGGTTCCGGGGAAAGATTTTTGCAACAACGGCAACCTGTGAACTGTGTAATATCATGCTGAAAGATTCGGCACATATTCAGGAATTTGAGGCAGAATGGAAAAACCGCAAGGCGCGGCGTGCAGGAAGGCCGGAAGTGACACCGATGTATAACATGGAGGATGCGCAGGGGGTTTTAGAGCATTTCGTTCCGTGTACATACCATGAAACGGTGCAGATCTGCGAGGGACTGACCATAAGGTTTGTCGATGCGGGGCATTTGCTTGGCTCCTCCTCCATTGAAATATGGGTGACTGAGGATGGCGAGACAAGAAAACTTGTCTTTTCCGGGGATATTGGAAACTGCAACCGTCCATTGATCCGTGATCCGGAATATCTTGAGGAAGCGGACTATGTGATCATGGAATCCACTTATGGAAACCGCAATCACAATACACCGCCGGATTATGCGGCAGAATTGGCAAAGGTGATGAATTCCACGTTTACCAAAGGCGGAAATCTGGTCATTCCGGCATTTTCTGTCGGCAGGACGCAGGAAATGCTTTACTATATGCGCCGGATCAAAACCGAGGGGCTGCTGCCGGAGTATCCGGGATTTGAAGTATATATCGACAGTCCGCTTGCCGTGGAGGCAACAAATATTTTCCATAAGAGTGTGGAAGAGTGCTTTGATGAGGAAGCAAGACAGCTGGTACAGTCGGGCATCAACCCGATCCAGTTTCCGGGACTGAAAGTGGCAGTTTCCAGTGAAGAATCCAAGATGATCAATTTCAACCAGAAATCCAAAGTGATTATCTCGGCTTCCGGCATGTGCGAAGCCGGCCGTATCCGGCATCATTTGAAACACAACCTGTGGCGGACGGATTCTACGATTCTGTTTGTCGGTTATCAGGTGCCGGGAACGCTGGGCTATTCTCTGTTAAACGGAGTCAAAAAGGTAAAGCTTTTCGGAGAGGAAATTGAGGTCAGAGCAAGCATCGTAAACCTTCCGGGTATCAGCGGGCATGCGGACAGGGATCATCTGACTGCATGGATTGCAAACTTTAAGAAGCCGCCGAAGAAAGTGTTTATTGTACATGGCGAGGAAACCACCGCGGTAGAGTTTGCGGAACATGTCAAAAACGATGTGGGATTTGATGCTTTAGCTCCATATAGCGGGGATGCGTATGATCTGCTTACCGGAGAACAGATCGCACAGGGAAGCAGACAGCTTGTGGAGAAAAAGACACAGGGTGTTTACCGTGCAAAATCCGGCGCGTTTGACCGCCTGATGATAGCAGGAGAACGTCTCATTGCCGTTATTAAAAAATGTCAGGGCATGGCGAATAAAGATCTTGGAAAGTTTGCGGATCAGATCAATTCGCTCTGCGATAAGTGGGACCGGTAAATTTGAGGGGGAAGCGGGACTTACGTCCCGCTTTTCCCATGTCCGGAATAAACGGATGAAAATGAATAAAAAAACAGCACATGGGAATCCTTTATTATAAATCCAATTATAACGGAGGAATCCCATGTCTACGTACAAAGTTGAAATATGCGGGGTAAATACGGCCCAGCTGCCAATACTGAAAGAAGAAGAAAAAGATGAACTTTTCAAAAAGATAAAAGCCGGCGACAAGGCATCCAGAGAAACCTACATCAAGGGAAATCTCCGGCTGGTATTATCCGTGATCAAACGGTTTAATAATCATAATGAAAATGTGGACGATCTGTTCCAGATTGGCTGTATCGGACTGATGAAGGCAATAGATAATTTTGATACGAGTGTCGGGGTGAAATTTTCCACCTATGCGGTTCCGATGATTATCGGTGAAATCCGCCGGTATCTGCGGGATAACAGCAGTTACCGCATTCCGCGTTCACTGCGTGATATTGCATATAAAGCCATGCAGGCAAAGGAACGGCTGGCAAAAAATGCACAAAAGGAACCGACTCTCGAAGAGATTGCAGCCGAATGTGAGATTCCGGTGGAGGATGTGGTGTATGCCCTGGATGCCATCCAGACGCCCTTAAGTCTGTTTGATCCGGTCTATACGGATGGAGGGGACACCCTGTATGTGATGGATCAGATTTCGGACAAGAAAAACAAAGAAGAGCACTGGGTGGAGGATTTGTCACTTTCCGATGCCCTGTCACATCTGAATGAACGGGATGAGCATATCATCCGTCTGCGTTTTTTTGAGGGAAAGACACAGATTGAAGTCGCGGATGAAATTCATATTTCGCAGGCGCAGGTGTCGCGGCTGGAGAAAAATGCGTTAAAAAGTATGCAGGGGTATCTGCGTACATGATAGCGGCCTGTTGTAAAATGGTTTTGTTATTGCTATAATGTGGAATATACAAAACGGAGAGGAAAAGAAATATCCGGCAGTAGAAAATTGCATTCTTGCTTTTTGCGGTGTACTGTGCTATACTGTCAACCGTTGCAGATTCTGTAAACAGGGAATTGCACGAAAAATTACCGAGTGTTCGAGACCTTCCACTCGTAAAACAAAACTAAAGGAGACAAATGGATATGAGAGACAAAAAGGTAACATTTATTGTTCAGGCTGCTGTGATTGCAGCACTTTATGTAGTGCTGACTTTTGTAGCCAACGCACTGGGACTTGCATCCCACACGATTCAGGTACGCTTTTCCGAAGCACTGTGTATCCTGCCTGTTTTTACGCCGGCAGCGATTCCGGGACTGTGGATTGGCTGTCTGCTTGCGAATCTGCTGACAGGCGCCGTGATTTATGATGTCATTTTCGGAAGCATTGCCACGCTGCTGGCAGCGGTATGTACCTATCTGCTGCGCAATCACAAGATTGCATGCACATTTCCACCGGTTATTTTTAATATGATTATTGTTCCGTTCGTGCTGGTCTATGCGTACGGTATTCCGGCAGTATATTTCCACGGTGTGAATGTAACCATCCCGTTTAATGCCATGACGGTCGGAATCGGAGAGGTGATTTCAGTATGCGTTCTTGGAAGCATTCTGATGCGTGTACTTGCAAAATACAGAAATGTCATGTTCCGTGCCACCGCACAATAAAAAATTATATCTAATAGAAGGTTCTGGAAGTCCCTGCGAGAGCAGGGGCTTTTTATTTTAAGAAATTCTGTAAATAAGCCAGACAATTTTAAGAAAACCTTAATGTCATTCCAAAATAACGTATGTTATCATAAATGACAGGAAACCGTAAAGAACATTTATGGAAGGAGAAGATTATGAAAATAAGAAAGACAATCTGCAGTCTGCTTCTGGTATGCCTGGCATTTTTAGGCATATTTTGTGGCAGAGCAAATGTATATGCAGATCAGAAACAGGCATTGTCGGCAACGGTGACTCTGCTGAAACAGGAAAAAGACTGTGTCGTACAGGTGGAGGCAAAAAACAGCGGGGCGGATTTTACCGGGAAGGTGCGTCTGGTGTTTTCCGGTACCGACAACTCCAACGGCTGCGCATTTGAACAGCGCCTGACATTGCCGCAGAACGGGAAAAAACAGTATACAATGACCATTCCGTATGCGGATGTCAGCCAGACACGCGGAAACGGAATCGTGGCATTTATCGATGAAAAGGGAAACGTTGTGGCAAAGGAAGCATTTGCCAGTATTTTTGGCAAAGAAAAGCGCGGTATTGGTGTGGGAGTGCTTTCGGATCATTATGATGCGCTTGGATGGATGAGCATGAGCGGCCAGACCTATTATCTTCACGGAAAAGACCAGAATGTATATCTGACACAGATGGACGCGGATACATTGCAGGCGCAGCTGGATGAACTGTATTTTCTTGTGATTGATTCCTACGATGTGAGTTCACTTGGGAAAGAGAATATCAAGGCAATCGAGAAATGGGTGAAAAACGGTGGATGGCTGCTGATTGGAACCGGAGAGCGCGGCAAAGATACACTGGGTGGTTTTGATTCCTCATTTATGGAGGTCAGCTGCAAAAGCGTCAGCAAAGTGGGAGAAGAAAATGAGGTATCGAAAGAAATGCAGCAACTGGGAAGTTATTCCGGATTTACCGGGATTGATTTTTCACAGATGCCGGTTGCAAAGCTGCAGCGGAACAATACAAATGCAAGCAAAAGCGAAGCTTATCCGGGGTGGGTGTATGCCTGTGGGGATGGTGCCATCGGTGTATGTGCCATTTCTTTTGGCGAAAAACAGATGCAGAAAGTTTCCCCGGATCTGTGTTACGGAATTTATGACCAGGTGGCAGGATATTCCATGAGCTATTCCCAGTATGTCAATGACGAGGAATGGGGATGGAGTGGGGAAAATGCATTCGGTGTCATTGACCACCTCAATACGGCATTGGATTTTTCCTGGCTGAAAGTTCTGATAGTGGTCTATGTGATCGTTGTTGGACCGGTGCTTTATCTTCTGCTTTGCAAGATGAAAAAAAGAGACTGGTACTGGTTGGGGGTACCGGCGCTTGGCATAATTTTTATCGGTGTGGTATTTATCGGCGGGCGGAATTTAAAGCTGCATGAGACACGGGTTTATTCGGTGACCGCACAGCAGGCGGATGGAAAAAGTACCACTGGTATCGCCACCTATTACAATGCGTATCATTCCGGGGTAAAACCGTGGAAGGTACGGCTGAATGATAATTACGCATATGGTGGTACAGGTCTCAGTGAATCTTATAGTATGGCATCTTCCGGCAGGGTATATGAAGACCGTTATCACTATTTGGTGGAATATGACAGGGGGCTGTCCCTTGGGGTAAAACCGCAGAGCAATTTTGAAAATGCCTATCTGTTTGCGGCAGGAACTGCCAAAGGATGTGGAAGCATAGACACCAGTGGTCTGGTGATCACGCAGCAGAAACAGGGGGGAAACATAACAAACAACACGTCCTATGATTTCCCTTATCTTGTCTGCGTGTCGGATGATACGGTCATGGTATTTTCGGATGTAAAAGCAGGTGAAACCATAACGATAGACGGGAAAAGTAAAAAACCACTGCTGTCCCAGCAGATTTCTTATTTTGATGATGTCTACAGCGTGTTATCGCAAGACAACATGAATGGAAATACATATTCGTATAAGCATAAGGATATGGCAGCCGCACTGTATCTGGGACTGTGCCAGATCCGGCGGCAGAACGATGTGTCGGGTACTGTTGTAGTGGAAGGAGTAACCGCAGACTACGGAAAAACCATAGAGAGCAGGTGCTCGGAAATTTCGTTTGGCTGTCTGTATACGATTGCCGGTCAGGAGGTGTCTCATGCTTCAAATTAGTCATTTGTATAAAAACTACGGAAAATTTCAGGCGGTCAGGGATCTGAACCTGCATGTGCCCAAAGGGGATCTGTTTGGCTTTGTGGGACCAAACGGAGCCGGAAAGACAACAACAATCCGGATGGTATGCGGACTTATGCCGCCGACAGAAGGAACCATTACGATCCATGGCGTGGATGCCCTGCTGCATCCGAAGGAAATCAAAAAGCAGATCGGTTATGTGCCGGATTTCTTTGGTGTGTATGACAATTTAAAAGTCAGCGAATATATGGATTTTTACGGTTCCATGTACCGTATGACTTCCAGGGAGATCGCCGCGGTATCCAATGATCTGCTCGAGCTGGTCAATCTGTCAGACAAAAAAGAGGTTTATGTGGATACGCTTTCCCGCGGAATGAAGCAGCGGCTGTGTGTGGCACGGGCACTCATCCACAATCCTTCCCTTCTGGTGCTGGATGAACCGAATTCCGGTCTGGACCCGCGTGCGCGTGTGGAGATGAAAGAACTTTTGCAGAATCTGCGCAGCATGGGAAAAACCATTGTGATCAGTTCCCATATTTTGTCGGAGCTGGCAGAGATGTGCAACAGCATCGGTATTATGGATCACGGGAAACTCGTAGAAGCAGGAAACATCGAGGATGTCATGGAACATGTTTTCGGTGGAAACCGGATCGTGGTTTCGGTTCACGGGGAGATGGAGCCGGCAGTGCGCATGCTTAAGGAACACCCCCAGATCCGTGTGGAATCGGTGGGAGAAAAGGAAATCCATATCTCGCATGCCATGAAAGAGGAAGAAATCGCGCAGTTGATCGCACAGATGATACAGAATGGAATTATCGTGACAGGATTTTATAAAGAAGAGGGAAATCTCGAATCCCTGTTTATGCAGCTGACAGGAGGGCAGGAAGATGAGAATTAATCCAATGGTAAAAAAAGATATTAAAGTACAGGCGCGCAGTATGCGGATCTGTTGGGAAATATTTGCTTATGAGGCGATTATGGCAGTTGTATTTTTCTTTGCCATGTTTTTGTTTTCCCAGCAGATGACCTATTCGTCTGCAAACATATACAGCAGCATTGTCGGGCTGTATCCGGCACTTGCGGTCACGCAGATTTTTATTCTGGGAGTGGTAGTCCCGGTGCGCACGGCTTCTGCAATTTCGGGTGAGAAAGAGCGGCAGACCTTTGATATTATGATGACAACCAGCATGACCGGATTTTCCATTATTATGGGAAAGGTGCTCACCGCGATGATCCAGAGCATGTTTTATGTGGTGGCAGGACTTCCGATCGTAGCACTGGCATTTGTCATCGGCGGACTCTCATGGGGCAATCTGTTCTGGTTTCTGGCGGTATCATTACTGGTTTCGTTCGTTTCTGCAAGTATTGGAATTTTGTGTTCTTCCATCTGTAAAAAAACGATCAGTGCCATAATTTTATCGTATGGTATCTATGTTCTGCTGTTTATCGGAAGTATTCTTCCCTATCTGGTCACCTCGGTTGTCCGCATGTCAGGTGGGGTACCGGAAAAATCCTGCTGGGTGCTTCTGGTCAATCCGGGTATGTATCTGCTTGAATTTTTTACATGGAGTATGACCGGAACATCCGTGGCGGAAGAACTGATCACAAATTACGGGAAAACACTTTCTGTTTCGGGTGCTGCCGTACATTATGGATGGATGGCCGTTTCCACGCTTTTATTTGTGGCACTGGCATTTGTCTTTCTTCTGATTGCGATGCGGCGGATCAATCCGATGGCAGGATATGGAAGAAAACATGCAGGGGGAAAGCAGCATGGATGAAAAAGCATTTCTGTTGCAGGAAATCCGTTACAGCAAAAGAAAACAGAACGTAAAAAAGTTCCTGCGCTATGAAAGCACAGGAATTGCCGCAGGTGGAACCATCGCCATGGTGCTGGAAGGATGTGCGGTGTTTGTCCCTTTTTATACGGTGCATGTGTGGGCTGTTTTGGCAGTTTTATGTGGTGCGGCAGCTGGAGGCATTTATACGGTAATGAAGAGATGTACCATGGTACAGGCAGCACAGCAGATCGACCGTTTCGGGTTTCAGGAACGGATCGTGACGGCATATGGGCGTATCGGAAAAGAGGGCAGTATCGACCGGATGCAGCGCAGCGATGCCGTGCATATGTTACAGGAAGACCATGCATGGAAAAAGGCGCGTGTTTGTCCGAACCGAAGGAAACTTGTGGCACTTTTTCTTTCCCTTGGGCTGGCGCTTGTTCTTTCGTTTGTGCCGTCCCCCGCGCATAAACAGGTGAAACAGCGGCATGCCATCCGGCAGGAAGCCCGGGAAAAGGAAAAAGAAATCCAAAAAGTGATGGATGCCTTAAAACAGACAGACACCTCTTCCATGACAAAAGAACAAAAGAAAGCCCTGCAGGAACTGATACAGTCACTGGCCTTATCGCAAAAAGAAATGCAGCAGGCAGATACGAAGCAGTCACTGGCATCTGCCGGGCAGAAACTTTCCTACAAGTATGGACAGGCGGCACAGATTTCCGGGGCGGATGCCCTGGCATCGGTACTTAAAAATATCCAGGTGAATACCAATACAGGAAACCAGCTGGCACAGGGGGATGTACAAAGCACTACACAAAACACTACACAAAGCGGTACGCAGCGTGGGGAATCCACCCAGTCTTCGGAAACCAGTTCCCAGGATTCCGGGGATGGGGAAGATCCGGGCAGTGGAAAGGACGGAAGTGGAAGTGGCAATGGAAGTGGAAGCGGAACCGGCAAGGGGACAGGAAGCGGAAACGGAAGTGGAACAGGAAACGGAACAGGCAGCGGACGCGGAACCGGATCCGGAGAGGGAACACATGATTATGTGAGTGTCCCGAATAAACTCGGAAACGACAGCAGTATCACAAAGGACAAGGGGGATTCGAAGAATTCCGATTATTACAAGGCGAAGAATGGTCTGGCATGGAAAGGCGAACACGTGGATTTAGATTCCGTGGTCGGTGATTACACGAAAGAGGCCTACGAAGGCATTGCCAATGGAAAATACCCGGCCGGCATGGAAGATGTCATCCGGAATTATTTTGAAAATCTGAACTGATGGAGAGGAGATCTTATGACAGAATATGAAGTATGCCAGCAGAACACCATGGCATGTGAACAGGAAATTGCAAAGGGAATTATCGGACAAAAAGACGTCATCCGCCAGGTCATGCTGGCACTTCTGGCGGGCGGAAATGTACTCTTAGAAGGTATGCCGGGACTGGGAAAGACCATGCTGGTGCGCACGATCAGCCAGGTGTGTGATCTGAGTTTCCAGAGAATCCAGTTTACCCCGGATCTGATGCCGAGTGACGTGACCGGTACCAACATCATCGTAAAAGAAGAGCAAAAAAGTGCATTCCGGTTTGAAAAAGGACCGATTTTTGCCAATCTGGTGCTGGCGGATGAGATCAACCGTGCCACGCCCAAGACACAGTCAGCTCTCTTAGAGGCCATGCAGGAACACACCGTGACGATCGGAACGACCAGCCATCAGCTGCCGGAGCCGTTTCTGGTGCTTGCCACACAAAATCCGATCGAAAACGAGGGAACTTATCCGCTGCCGGAAGCCCAGCTGGACCGTTTTTTGTTTAAAGTGCTGGTAAAATTCCCGGATCGGCAGGAACTGCGGGAAATCGTGGAACTGACGGAGGGAAACCATCCGCCAAAGATCGCAAAGGTCATGGACCGGGAAAGCCTGCTTGCAGCGCGCGCATGCGTTGCACAGATTCCGATTGCGGATGCCGTCATGGATTATATTCTGGATCTGGTTATGGCAACTCATGCAGACAATCCGTATATCCGGGAGGGGGCAAGCCCGCGTGCGGCACAGGCACTGATCCGCACAGCCAGGGCACGCGCGTTTATGGAAAACCGCCTGAATGTCTCGTTTGAGGACGTCAAATGTGTCGCACTTCCGGTATTGCGGCACAGGATTCTGCTCAGTTTCGATGCAGTATCGGAGGGGATTACGGAAGATGCGGTGATTGGGCAGATCTTAACAGAAAAGGAACAGGGACTGTATGCTTGATGCGGGAATTTATGAACAGCTGTCGCGGCTTGTGATCGCGATGAAACAGAAAAGCAGCCAGAATATGGCAGGAAACCGCAGATCCGTACAGAAAGGGACTTCTGCGGAATTTTCCGATTTCCGGGAGTATATGCCGGGAGATGATCTGCGCAGGCTGGACTGGAATGTCTATGCGCGGTCGGAGCGCATGTATATCCGGGAATATTTCGAAGAAAAGGAAGCAGTGGTATCGGTTATTCTAGATACCAGTGCATCAATGCACTATGGAAAAAAGAGCAAGGCAGAACTGGCACAGGATCTGTGCGCGGTGATTGCCTTTCTGACTTTGCACCATATGGACCGGCTGGTGCTGTATGACAGCAGCCAGATGGGAACTCCGCTTGTGGTTTCCGGGGGAAAGAATGCACTGCCAAAAGTACTTGGATGGCTGCAGGCACGCACATTTTCGGGGACAGAGACGGATTCTTTTTCCGCCGTGCGCCAGATGCAGAGGCGTGGGGCGGGAGTTACCGTGATCGTCAGTGATTTCCTGACCGAAGCAGCGACAGATCCCACGCAGGATTGTCTGGAAAAAACGATGCAGTATCTGGACTTTACGAAACAAAGACCCGTGTTGCTTCAGACACTGTGTGCGGAAGAACTGCGTGTGACAATGGACGGTACGCGCAATCTGATAGATATGGAGTCCAAAGAAAAACTGCGCGTGACGATGCGTGCAGATGTGATTGCGCGTTATGAACAGGAACTGCAAAAGCTTTCTGTGCGGCTGAAAAAAAGTGCATCGGCTGCCGGAGGCACCTATATACTCTGTGATTCCGAAAAAGAGAGACGCGCGCTTATTTTAGAAGATTTAAGACCTTTGTTTGTCTGAGAAAAATTTGAGGATGGATTATGATATTTGAGAGTTTGTGGCCGCTGGCATTTTTGCTGGCGGTTCCAGTTGTTGTGATTTTATATCTGCTTGTGCCAAAGGGGACAGACACGCCAGTGTCTTCGAATCTATTGTGGAAGAAGCTTTTTTATACTGAACAGTCTAAAACGTTCTGGGAAAAGTTTTTGCACAATCTGCTGATGTATCTGCAGATCGTGATCCTTTTGCTGCTTATTCTGGCACTGATGGCACCGTTTGTAAAGCGTAAGGGCACCGGCAGTACGGACGTTGTGTATCTGATTGACACCAGCGGAAGCATGAAGCATCTCACCAAAGGGGGCAATACCCGATTAGGGGAAGCCGTAAGTGAGATCAAAGAGCAGATTGCCGCTTCGGATGGGGCAAAAATATCCATTGTTACCTGTGACGGCACGGGAACCAATCTGCTTGCCGTCCATACTTCCGAGAAAAAAGCACTGTATCGGACGCTGGCAGACATCAAGGGCACGGACACAGCCGGATCGCTTTCCGATGCACTGGCAACCGTACAGACTGTGCAGAAAAAAGACAAAAAGAACGATCTGGCAGATGTCATCGTCTATACCGACGGCATAGGGGCAAAACAGACGAAAAATCTCAAAAGTCAGCTTCAGGCAACCATCCGCGTGGTGGGAAGTCCCGTTTCTAACGTGGCGAATACGTTTCTGTCCTGCACCAAAGACAGCCGTGGGGACACGTATACGGTTGCATCAGGCGTGACAAATTACAGCGATCATGCGGCAAATATGGAGATTACGCTGTATGAGGGAAAGAAAATTCTTGAAGTGCGTACACTTTCCCTTGCCGCAGACGAGACATATACCTGCCTGTTTAAACAGGTGAACTGGGGAAACCAGCCGCTGCATACCGAACTTTCCGCAGTGACATTTGCCGGCAGCAGCCAGAAGGATTCCTTACATGAGGATAACTGTGCCTATGCACTCAAAGACCAGGTTTCCACGAGCAAAGCCACACTGATCGGGGAAGGAAATACCTATATCGAAAAAGCGTATCTTGCCGTGACCGGAGAGAATCTTTCCAAGGCAAAAACAACGGATGCACTTGACCGTGACGATCCGGGGATTTGTATTTTTGATGCGGATACGGCAGTGCAGGAATCTAATCAGCAGAAGGCGCGGATGATTTTTGCCAAAGAGGGAAAGAACGAGGAAAAAAATGTCAGCCTGTCCGCCAGCGATACCGAACTGACTTCCGGAATCCGGGACTTTGCGCTCGGGGTAAATCAGACGTATGTGTATGATCTGCCGGTCTGGGCCACGGGCTTTCTGTGGAACGGAAAGCAGTGCGCCGCATACTACGGGGAGCATGACGGAATCCGGGAGGTTGTACTTGGATTTGACCTGCGGGAATCGGATTTTGCCCTGCAGCCGGAGTTTCCGGTATTTATGAACCATGCGCTGCACTATCTTGAGGATAGTTCCCTTCTTTCCCAAAACGTCTATGATGCCGGAGATACCGTGCAGTTTCATGCATTAAACGGTGTGGACGTGCAGCAGATTGCAGCACCTACCGGTCAGGCAGGACTGTTTACCGTAAAAGCAGGGGACAGAAAGGAATCCTATATTGTAAAATTTGCATGCAGCAGTCAGTCGGATGGACGGATCACGGCAGGCGATTCCGGAAGCCGCAACACGATGCAGCGGCAGCTTGTGCGAAAGCAGATGCGCAATGTCATCCTTATCCTTGCGCTTCTTCTTATGATACTGGAGTGGATCTGTTATGTCCGGCAGATGCGTTACCGTGGGCGGTTTTATCTTGCGGTGCGTCTGGTTGGGCTTGCCCTTTTGGTGCTGGCTGTCTGTGGAATTTCGGTGCCGCTTTCCCACGCGAAAGACACAACCGTTTTTCTGGTTGATCTGTCGGAGAGCAATGCCGCAAATCTCACGCAGATGGAGCAGTATATGAGCCGGCAGGTCAAAGACATGCCAAAGAACAATCAGTATGCCATCGTAACGTTTGGGGCCAATGCGGTTGTGGAACAGTTTCTGACCAGTGAGAAACACAGTTTTCAGATTCTCTCGGCACCGGAGGCGGATGCAACCAACCTTGAGGAAGCCGTTTCCACAGGACTTTCCATGATCCCGGACAATGCGGCAGGACGGCTTGTGGTGCTTACGGATGGAAAGCAGACAAAGGGAAACATCGAGCATACGGCATCGGCACTGACGGCAAAAAACGTGCAGCTGTATTCGGTTCTCTATGAAGATACAAAGCAGGGGAACGATGCCTATATCGAAAACGTGGAAATGCCGGAGTATCTTTATCCGGGTGATTCCTATTCCATGACGGTAACTGTGGAAAGCAACTATGAGACCGATGCGAAGCTGCAGCTTTTGCAGGGAACGGAGATGGTCAGTCAGACAGGCGTGCATTTAAACAAAGGCAGCAACCGTTTTGTTTTGAAACAGAAGGTAGTCGGTACCGATGCGCAGCAGTATACCGTGCGCGTGAAGGCACCGAAGGACACCTGTGAAAAAAACAATGATTATGGTACGTATGCAACGGTGGATTCCCTGCCAAAGATTCTGCTTGTATCCGGAATGGGAGAGGACAGCACACCGTTTTTAGGACTTTTGGATGCTGCCGGATGCAATTACCGGCAGGTATCCGCAGTCAGTGCACCGGATACTTTAAAAGAGATGCTACAGTACAAGAGCATCATTCTGGAAAATGTGTACCGGACAGATCTGCCGGAGGGCTTTCTAAAAAATCTGAAAACTTATGTGAAAGACTACGGATGCGGTCTGGTGGCATGCGGCGGTGAGGACAGTTTTGCACTGGGCGGATATCTGGATACGGAACTGGAGAAACTTCTTCCGGTCGATATGCAGCTGCGCGGGGTAAATGAGAAACAGAATCTGGCAATGGTCATGGTGATTGATCATTCGGGCAGTATGTCGGAACAGACCGAAGGAGGCACCAATCTGGATCTGGCGATCGCGGCTGCCAAAGCGGCTGTGGATCAGCTGGATACGAAAGATGAAGTGGGTGTGGTAACCTTTGATGATGGTTACACCTGGCAGGTGCCGCTGGAAAAAGTGAAGGATAAAGACAAGATCCATCAAAGCATCGAGACGATCAGCGAAGGCGGTGGAACGACCATCAAACCGGCCGTGCGTGCGGCACTAAATGAAATCAAGAAGAGCAAGGCGCAGCTAAAGCATATTGTGCTTCTGACGGATGGACAGGGGGAAACCGGAAATTTTGAAGATATCATCAAGGACTGCAAGGATGCCGATGTAACTCTTTCCACGGTAGCGGTTGGAGAGTCGTCTGACAGACAGCTTCTGGAACGACTGGCAACGCAGTGTAACGGCCGCTATTATTATTCCGATATCTCAACCGATATCCCGAAAATCTTTGCACAGGAAGTATTTTTAAATGGAGATACCTATTTGCAGAACGGACAGTTTTCACTGAAAGGAAACAGCAGCAATGCCATCACGAAAAATCTCTTTGCCGATGGCTGGCCGCAGATCAAAGGGTACGTGAGTGCCTCTCCGAAAACCGGAGCCAATGTGCTGCTGGCATCTGCCGAAAAGGATGACCCGATTTTGTCTGTCATGCAGTATGGACTGGGGCATACGGTTGCGTGGAATACCGATGTGACAAACCGCTGGACCGCCGGGCTGGCACAGCAGAATGATTACGTGCAGCTGTGGAAGCGGATCATCGATTATAGTGCAGGAAATACAGCACTCGGCGAAGACCGTGTGGATGTAACTACCGTAAACGGAACAACAAAAGTTACCTATTATGCCAAAGACTACGCAGAGCAGACACAGGTGGAGGCTGTGTACACGGATCCGGATGGAAAAACGCATCAGGCGAAACTGACCGCAAGTGCGCCGGGAACTTATGAGGCACAGCTGGATACGACAGTCTCCGGTGTCTACAATCTGAGCGTGCAGCGGAAAAACGGCAAAAAAATCGAAAATGCCCTGACCACCGCAGCCGTGGTACAGTATTCGCAGGAGTACAAATTTGCGCTGACAAACGACAGCTTTTGTGCGTTCATCAAACAGTATGGAAAGATGCTTTCCCCAAAGAAGAATGTATGGAAGAAGTTAAAAGCTTCCGGGCGGGCACGGGTTTGTCTGACCAATCCGCTTTTAATCCTTTTGCTTTTCGTATTTCTGGCAGATATCGCCATGCGGCGGTTTGCCTATGTTCCACCAATGCCACACTGGACGAGACCGGCAAAAAAAGCTATAATGACAAAAGAAAAAACAGCAGAAGACGGGCAGCCGGAGCCGGAAGCTGAAAAACCAATGGAAAAGATAAAGAAAACAAAACCGGAGGAAACGGCTTCCCAGGCACTCGATACTTCTGCGCTGTTAAAGAAAAAAGAAAAGCGGAACCATTCCGTTTAAAAGAAAACAGGAGTCATTATGCAATCAGACAGCAATTTACGAGAAACGTTACGGAGTATCGATCATAAAAGTTATCCGGCATACAAATCCCTGCGGGGAAGTTACCGGTTTGCAGACTATGTGTTATCCATCGATCATGTGCAGGGAGATCCTTTTGCGGCACCTTCCCATGTGCGCGTGACCGTGGATGCAAAGGCAGCGGCATTTCCGGAATATGCCATGAAAAATACACGGACGCGCACAGCACTGGCAGATGAACTGCTGCGCACGTTTGCCGCACAGATCAACCACTTTACATTTAAGGCGAAGGGATCGGGCAAGAGCGGCCTGATCTCGGTAACCCACTGCGGACAGGAGATTCTGACCCGGACAGCCTGTGAAGTGAACGAAAAAGAAATCACCGCGCGTTTTGCGGTAGGATTTCCGGCAAACGGACGGACGATCAATGCCAGGGAACTGGAGAAAATTCTGTTTACCTATCTGCCGGAATGTGTAAAGCACTCATTTTATTATAAGAATCTCGATGCCCGCAGAATCCGGGATGCCGTGGAACTGGCAGAAGACCAGCAGGCAGTCCGTGACCAGCTGAAAGAACAGGGGCTGGTTGCTTTTGTTGCCGATGATGCGGTACTGCCGCGGGAGAGCGGGATTTCCTCCCGGCCGATGAAACAGTCCGTAGCCTTTACCTCTCCGGAATCCCTTAGGGTGACGATGCAGCTTCCGCACAGGGGTGCGGTCACCGGTATGGGAATCCCGAAAGGAATCACACTGATCGTCGGTGGCGGCTATCATGGAAAATCCACACTTCTGACTGCACTCGAACTGGGCGTTTATAACCATATCGCAGGGGACGGCAGAGAGTTTGTGATCACGGATGAGACCGCCTTAAAACTTCGTTCGGAGGACGGACGGTTTATCAAAGATGTCGATATTTCCATGTTTATCAATGACCTGCCAAACGGAAAAGATACCCATCATTTTTCAACGGAAGATGCCAGCGGAAGCACATCGCAGGCAGCCGGGATCGTGGAAGGCATGGAGGCGGGAAGCCGCCTGTTTCTGCTGGATGAGGATACGTCCGCGACGAACTTTATGGTAAGGGATGCATTTATGCAGAAAGTAGTCAGTCCGGACAAAGAGCCGATCACGCCGTTTCTTTCCCGTGCGCGGGAACTGTATGAGCAGGCAGGAATTTCTACCATCCTGGTAGCGGGCAGTTCCGGTGCCTTTTTCCATATTGCGGATACCGTGATCCAGATGGACCGTTACAAGCCGGTTGATATTACAAAAAAAGCAAAGGCATTGTGCAAAGAATTTCCGATTTCAGAGGAAAAGCCACTTCCGTTCGCCCTGCCACACAGTCACCGGATCATGGAAAAAGATAAAAACGGTGCCACAAAACGCAGGGATTACCGGAGCGGAGCCGTGCGCAAAAATGAGCCGGAGCGGTTAAAATTAAAAACCATGGGAACGGATGGATTTGCCATCGGAAAGCAGACCGTGGATCTGCGGTATTTAGAACAGCTGATCGACAGCGAACAGACCGCGTGCCTTGGCATGCTCTTAAAATATGCGGTTGAACACCTGGTGGACGGCAAACGGACAATTGCCGAAGTCGTTGTACAGTTACAGAAAGAACTCGAAACGTCCGGCATGCGTTTTCTGGCAGAAAACGGTATCGTTTCGGGCGGTTATGCCATGCCGCGGGTGCAGGAGATGTATTCCTGTTTTAACCGTTATCGTGTATAGAAAAAGGGAAGCACAGGAGAGACTATGAAAAGAATATTAGTTGTCGTTGACATGCAAAACGATTTTACGACCGGACCGCTGGGCAATGCAGAGTGTGCAGCAGTCATTCCGAAGGTCGCGGAAGTGATAAAAACAGGCGTGTATGACAGAATCATTTTCACCCAAGACACGCACCAGAGTAATTATCTGGATACGCAGGAAGGAAAGCGGCTGCCCGTCGTGCACTGCATCGAAGGAACCGAAGGCTGGGAGATTGCGCCTGTGATCCGTAAGGCAGCATCCTTTTATTCCAAAGAACAGATCGAGACGATCTGTAAGCCGGCATTTGGCAGTGTGCAGCTTGGCGAGTGCTTAAAGCAGTACTGCGGTGATGCAGAGGCACAGATTGATTTCTGTGGTGTGTGCACGGGTATCTGTGTCATCAGCAATGTCATGATTGCCAAAGCCTTTGTTCCGGAAGCGCGCGTGTGCGTGATTGAAAAAGCATGCGCCTGCGTAACACCGGAGTCGCACCGCACGGCGATCGAAGCGATGAAAACCTGTCAGGTGGATATACAGTAATTGTATCTTATTTAAGTAAGAAGAAAAGAGAAGAATTATGAAGTTAAATCAGATCATCACCAGTCTGCTGGAAACAGACATGTACAAATTCAGTATGGGAGAGGCCATCTATCACCAGTTCTCCGACTATAAAACTACATGGACATTCAAGTGCCGCAATACCGATGTGCACTTTACGGCAGAGATGGTGCAGGAGATCAAAGAGCAGATTAAGGCATACTGCAGTCTGCGTTTTACGGAGGAAGAGCTGGAATATCTGAACCGCATTACATGGATCAAGGGAAGCTATATTGATTTCCTGCGCCTGTGGCAGCCGCGCTATGAGGATTTTAAGATTTCGGATGAGGCGGAATGCGGACTTTCCATCGAGACATTCGGTACCTGGCTGAATACGTCCCTGTATGAGATCCCGACACTGGCGATTGTCAACGAAGTGTATTTCCGTATGGCGTACGATTATGACAGACTTTATGCCAGTTTCCGGGATCGTCTGGAGCAGAAGATCAAAGATGCCAGCGGCAGATACGAGATCGGTTCGTTCAGTGAATTCGGACTGCGCCGCCGTCTTTCCGCAGAGGCACAGGAGCTTGCTGTCCGCAAGCTGAAAGAAGCAGAATTTCACGGGTCAGAATTTATCGGAACGTCCAACGTCTATCTGGCAAAGAAATACAATCTGACACCGGTCGGAACCATGGCACATGAGTGGATCATGTGTGTCGGACAGGGAAATCACAAACATAACCCGGCATACTCCAACTGGTACGCGCTTGATGCCTGGGTACGCGAGTATGGCGTGTTAAACGGTATTGCACTGACCGATGCGATTACGACCGACTGTTTCCTGCGGGATTTCCAGCTGACCTATGCAACGTTATTCTCCGGCGTGCGTCATGACAGCGGAGATCCGGTGGAGTGGGGCGAAAAAATGATCGCACACTACCGGAAACTGGGGATCGATCCGGCAAATAAAACTTTATTGTTCAGTGATTCTCTCGATTTTGCACGGGCACACGAACTGTACGAACATTTCCGGGACCGCACAAAGGTGGCTTTCGGAATCGGCACCTATATCTCGAATGATACGGAGGTACCGGCACTGAATATCGTCATGAAAACCACGCTGTGCAACGGCATGGATGTCGCAAAGATTTCCGATACCCCGGGCAAGGGAATGTGTAAGAACCCGGATTATGTGCACTATCTGAAACGATGCATCGACTGGCGTATGAATCATGACAGATAAAAATTCTGATTTACAGACAAAGGAAGAAGGAACAGACCTATGAATTATACAGAGTGTATCGAACAGGCGAGAGGCCGTATCGGATCTTACTGTAAGGCGTGCTGGGAATGTAACGGCAGAGCCTGTAAAAACCAGATGCCGGGGCCGGGAGCCAAAGGTATCGGAGATACCGCCATCCGCAACTATGACAAATGGAAAGAAATCCGCGTCCAGATGGACACGCTGGTCGAAAACCGTCCATGTGATACGACACTGGAACTGTTTGGCAGAACGTTTCAGTATCCGTTTTTTGCAGGTCCAGTAGGTGCCGTGCAGCTGCACTACGGAGACTGCCTGAATGATATTTCCTACAACGATATTCTCGTTTCCGCCTGTGCGGCATCCGGCATCGCTGCTTTTACCGGAGACGGAACCGACAGCAATGTCATGGTCGCAGCGACAAAAGCGATCAAAAATGCCGGTGGACTGGGAATTCCGACCGTAAAGCCGTGGAATATCGAAGTGATCCGGGAGAAAATGGCGATGGTAAAGGATTCCGGTGCCTTTGCCGTGGCAATGGATATCGATGCGGCCGGACTGCCGTTTTTAAAGAATCTGACCCCACCGGCCGGAAGCAAATCGGTGGAGGATCTGCGTGAAGTGAAACAGGCGGCAGGGCTGCCGTTTATCGTCAAAGGAATCATGACAGTCAAAGGTGCCATGAAGGCAAAAGAAGCCGGGGCCGATGCGATCGTTGTGTCAAACCACGGCGGGCGTGTTCTGGATCAGTGTCCTGCCACCGCAGAGGTGCTTGAAGAGATCGCAAATGCAGTCAACGGTTCCATGAAGATTTTTGTCGACGGAGGCATCCGTTCCGGTGTGGATGTGTTTAAGGCACTGGCACTGGGAGCCGATGTGGTGATCATTGCCCGTCCGTTTGTGACTGCCGTGTATGGCGGAGCGCAGGAAGGCGTCGAGGCTTATGTCAATAAGATCGGAAGTGAGTTGAAAGATACGATGGCAATGTGCGGTGTGGCTTCACTGAAGGAGATCACACGGGATTGTGTCAGAGTGTGAAGAAATACATATTGAGAAAGGATGAAACGCTTGTGTTCGTGGCGGGTGCCATGGATATGGGCGTTTTTTTCTGTTGAAATGAGAAAATGGATGGATTTTGTTATATTTTTTGCTGAAAAAGGTTGGTTGATGTAAAAATGTGATATAATAGAAAACAAAAATAAGGGATTAGGGAAGAAATATAGGAAAGTGTACGGTTTATGGGACGGCAAAAAGTGTATTCTATGGGAAATGTAGAATAATAAAGTTTTTAACAATTTTTAAAAATAAAATTATTGTAATTATAATATATGTATATGGTGTAAAATCACAAGAATTTGATAGAAAAATACAAATATTTGATGATTAGCATAAGCTTATGTGTTAGAATCTATAATTAGAGAAGTTAAAGATATTTAATTTGAAAGGACTTAAGATGAAAGTAAGCTATAAAAAATTATGGGTTATGTTAGTAGAAAAAGATATGAGTAAGCAGGAATTTAGAGAAAAATTGCAAATTGCACCTGGTACAATGACAAAGTTGAATAAGGGACAAGAAGTATCTATGTCAGTAATATTAAGAATTTGCGAATATTTTGATTGTAATATTGGTGATATTTGCGATGCAGTAAGAGTAGATTAGAGGAAAAAACATATGATAGAGAGAATATGTCCTAGGTGTAGGGTGCCAATGAATGGTGATAAATGTGTGAAGCCTAATTGTGGTTGTGCAACAAAAATGTCGTCAACAATTTATTGGTGTGAAAACTGTAATGTTCCAATATATGAAAAGTTTTGCCCGAAATGCGGAAAGGAGGGGAAGTATGTCACAACGGATATACGCCCGGTTTTTCCAGAAGAGAATGCATTGATATCAATTATTTTAAAAAATGATCCAGTAAAATATCAGAAATCATCTGTTTGGTGTGGAAATGGTGTATACATTATTGACGGGAAAAAGGTACGTTTGTCTGTATCGAAAGTAAATGCATTGCCGATAGAAGAGATTAAATTAATAAAAGAAAAATATGATGCATTTGCAAATGGAATAAAATACGATTTTTTTGATCAGCATATTAAAAACTTTGTGGAAGCAAATAAAGACAGATATAACTATATTACAGAAGAGGCTGTCAGTTTTATACAGAAATATGAAAATAAATATGCCATAGAAGATATGATGGTATCATTTAGTGGGGGTAAAGATTCTACAGTTACCTCTCATTTAGTTAATAGAGCATTGGGAACGAACAAAGTTCTTCATGTTTTTTGTGATACTACATTGGAGTTCCCATATACCTTAGAGTATAAAAAAAGATTTAATAAAAATGAAGAATCACAAGGAGTTAGGGTTTTAACTGCGAAGAACAGAGAAAAAAACTTTGAACAATTGTGTGATGTGGTAGGACCACCGAGTCGTGTTATGAGGTGGTGCTGTACGGTTTTTAAAACAGGTGCAATCCAAAAAACAATTGCATCTGCGTTTAAAGACCAAAAAAACATTTTAAGTTTTCAGGGAATCCGAAGAAGTGAATCTTTGAGCAGGAGCAAATATGAAAGAGAAAGTGAAAGTCCAAAGATTTCGAAGCAAACAGTTGCGTCACCAATTATTAACTGGATTGATTTTGATGTCTGGCTATATATTTTGACAACAAAGATTGATTTTAACTATGCATACAGACTTGGTTGGACAAGAGTAGGATGCTGGTGTTGTCCAAATAATGGCGGGTGGTCAGAGTTCCTTGCAAAAATTCATATGTATGATCAATATGAGCATTGGCATAGTTTATTAGTAAATTTTGCACAGAAAATTGGAAAGCCCGATCCGGAAGAATATATAAATGAAGGCGGATGGAAGGCAAGACAAGGGGGGAATGGACTTGAAGCAGCACAAACTTCTGTAGTTTCATTCGAACCGTGTGCTACCGATGATAAGGTTTTTAATTATGAGCTTCAACGACCTATTACAGAAGAACTATATAAGCTTTTTAAACCATTTGGTTATATTAACAAGGAACTTGGAAATAAACGTCTTGGTGAAGTTTACGTGATGAACAAAGCTGGGAAAGTGCTATTAGTTCTTCAGGGAAGATTAGGAAGTGCAAAACTTAAAGTTACAATTAAGGATGTTCATATAGCAAAGGCAAAAACGCTTTCTGGAGCTGAAGGAAAGATACAATGTCAGCTTACAAAGTATCAGATGTGTCTTGGATGTAAAGCTTGTGAAAGTGTTTGCAAATATGATGCGATTAGCGTTAAAGATGATGGCACAGGTAAGATTACGTACTCAATTGACACAGATAAATGCAGAAGATGTACGGAATGTGTGAGCCATTTTAATGCGGGATGTTATATGAGAAAAGTATTATGCATAAAGAGGACATAACATGACTAAAAATAAAGTGAAATTGAGACTGCAAGGACATGAAAAATTTGCATAAAGAGGTGCATTTAACATTAAGACAATAATTAAGAAAAATTTATGGGGAAAATAGATTAATAATATGGATGAATTTTGTTTAATGAATACTAGAGATATTATCTTGTTTAAATACATTTAAAAAACGATATAAAATTTAGATATTACAGAATTAAAGGATATGACTATAGATTCTGTTTTTCTTAAAAAATAAAAAATGTATCCTTCCTCACAGAAAGTGCAAGTGTGTTTATAAAACAATTTTAAATTTGAAAATTGATGGCAAAACTAGAACATATGTTGATTTTTAGAAAGGAAAATTTAGAAAAAACTTGTTAGAAAATGTTATAAATAAAAGTACAATTAATTATTATAATGATAATGCAACGGCATTTGTATCATCCACCATTTCCGCGGATTTCAAACAAATACAGGATAAGTTTTTAGGACTTCTTCCAAAGGAGGGAACTATCTTAGATTTTGGATGTGGTTCAGGAAGAGATACAAAATATTTCTTAAATGCTGGAATGCATGTAGATGCAGTGGATGGCTCGGAAGAAATATGTAAACTTGCAAGTGAATATATAGGAATTCCTGTGAGAAAAATGCTGTTTGAGGAATTGGATACAAGGAATCAGTATGATGGAATTTGGGCCTGCTCATCAATTCTTCATCTTTCGAAAGAAGCGTTAAAAGATGTTTTAAAAAAAATGGTAGAAGCGTTAAAAAAGTATGGTGTTATTTATACTTCTTTTAAATATGGAACATTTGAGGGGGAGCGAAATGGACGTTTTTTTACAGATTTTACGGAGGAAACATTTCAGAAATTTATAAAAGATATTTCCGGTATACATATTGAGGAAATATGGATTACAGGAGATGTGAGACCGGTACGTGGGTCCGAACAATGGCTAAATCTTATATTGAGGAGAGGGTAACATTTCGTTTTGAATTAAGTCAGAGCATTCGCAGCCAGATATTTTTTGCCACTTTCGTGAAGAATATCGAAACACATATAAAATCAAATGATATGACAGCGGCTTTAAAATCGCTCATTTATCAGTAAGTCTATCATTTATAAAGTTGTAAACTGGTGTTATTTTATTCAAACAAAATACGGAAATAAGGTAGTGGGAGAAAAGGCTTGGAAATACCGTTATTTATAAATTATAGAGCTTGATAAGTGCTATATACAATTAATCAAGAAAAATATGGTAGCATTTATAATCATAGTGGATCTTTTAACATAGAATCCATGATAATTGTTACCATGATTTTTATCGCGATAGAGATTATGATTATGACGGATATGGCAACGATAGCGAGTATGTGGATGATACGATAATGGTTTGGATTAAGAGCATGGGCTAAATACAAAAATTTGTTAAACTAAAAAAAAACTTTAGAAATCTAAAGTGACATTTTGTGAAACAAGTGTTATACTAATTGAACAGATATGTATATTCAATTTTAGATTGGAAATGAAAGGTAAAAATTATGACTGTTTCATATAATGGTTTATGGAAAATGTTGATTGACAGGAATTTGTATAAAAAGGATCTGGTTACGCAACTAAATATTAGTTCTGCAACTATGGCGAAGATGGGGAAAGGTGAAAGTGTTTCCATGGATGTGATGGAACGAATTTGCAAATATATGGATTGTAATATAGGAGATATTATGAGTTTTGAAAAAGAAAATGAGGAAGGAAATAAATAATGGTAATAAATAAGCATGGCAGTTTTTATATGAGAAGTGGATGGGGAACAAAAATTATAGATGCTGTATCAGGTTATCCAGAAATATTTTCTCCTTCTAATGAGCAAGTAGCAATTGACCAAATTGGACTTGGACGGATTATGATTAAGTCTTTGAGATACTGGGCAGGAGCAATGGGACTTTGTATGGAAGAAAAGGGAAGTTCCGGAATTAAATTGTGTCCCACAGAAGAATTTGAAACTATTAAAAAATATGATAAATATTTTCAACAAAATGAATCATTGCTGCTAATGCATAGAAATTTGGCAAAAAATGTAGATAATGCGACTGCTTGGTATTGGTTTTTTAATGAGTGGAAAGGAGAAGAAATAGATAAGGAAACATTTGTTAGTTCGTTTCATCCATATCTCTCTATTAATGGAATGTCAGTGAAACAAAAAGCTGTTGAAAAAGAATTTAATTGCCTTAAAAGTACTTATTTGACGGAAAAGTCTTTTGATTTGCAAACTATTATGGATGAAGATACCTATCCCTTTTTAGGGCCATTACATTTGTTACAGAAAGATGGGAAAAAAATAAAAAAACGTCATCTATCAAAGAAAGATATCTCATCAGAGCTATTAATATATGCAATAGCAAAAGATAATGTGGAAGATGGTTTTATAGTGGAAAAACAGATTAGTATAGATAAGCTAGCAGAAGATAAGGGGCAAGTTTGTAGATATTTTTCGCTTAATTATTCTAAATTGATCGAAATCTTGCTTGAAGCAGAAAACAAAGGATACATAAGATTGTATAATAACTTTGGAAATCGGTTTGTGGAGTTTTCTAATGTGGATAGTAAGAAATTGATTGAAAGACTTTACGAGAGCAGGTAAAAATATAATGAAATATTCAGAACTAATAACACGACAAAAAAAGTATAAATATTCGGCAAATATTTGCTTTGATTTAAAAAATGATGAACGATTAGCTGGATTTATTCCAAATCAAACTACAACAGAAATATTGGCTGAGTATTTATACGGAATAATAGAAAATGTAGATAGTATACACTCTCGAATACTATATGGCTCTTATGGTACAGGTAAGTCACATTTGTTGACAGTTTTGGCAGCTATTTTAGGTCATATAAATACAGATGGTGATGGATTTGAAAGATTTGTCAAATCTATCCACAGATATAATCCTGAATTAGCAAAGTTTATAAATAACTATAATAATGAAAATATGCCTTATCTGGTGGTACCGGTATATTCAGATTTTGATTCATTTGACCAATGTATCTCTTATTCACTAAAAAAAGAATTAATAAGTCAGGGATATGATGTGCATTTTGATAACTATTTTAGTGAGGCGCAGAATCTTATTTCAACATGGGAATCAAGAGATGATTCGAGAGCAAGATTATGTAAGGTTTGTGATGAAAATAATATAAAATTAGACGTTGTAAAAAGACTTTTAAATGAATTTGACTCGAGGGTTGATCCACTTTTTTCTGAGATCTTTAAAGGAATGTCATATGGCGCACTTTTTGTAAGTGGTTTTGGTAATTTAATAGAAAATGTTAACAAAGCAAATAAGGTAATAGCAGACACACGGCGAGGAATTGTGTTTGTGTTTGATGAGTTTGGTAGATACTTAGAAGATGAAGGAGAAAATTTAAAAGTTAAGTCAATTCAAGATTTGGCAGAATTATGCGATCATGGAGATTATAATAACCATATTATATTAGTATCACATAAGCAGTTATCACTTTATACAGATAGGATGCGTAAAGAGTTAAGTGATGAGTGGAAGAAAATAGAAGGAAGATTTGTTTCAACCTCGATTAATTCAAAATATGATCAATGTTTATCGTTGATTCCTAGTATCATTCCTAAGACAGAGAAGTGGAAAGAGTTTAGTGAAAAATATAAATATCAACTAAATGCAATTTCTGAAATTGCATGGAGATTTAAAGGGTTTTCTTTAACTAATAAAGAGGAAGAGGATCCATTTATTGGGGGCTTTCCGCTAAATCCTATTACGTTATTTTCTTTAGATAAGTTATCAAAAAAAGTAGCACAGAATGAACGTACTTTTTTTACTTATCTTGCAAGCGACGAATCAAATTCTCTGTTTTATCAATTAGATAAGATCGATACTTCTGAGTTTCATTTTATAGGTTTAGACGCATTATTTGATTATTTTGAGCCTAATATTATGGCATATAGATCTCCAGAAGTGTCAGAGGTATATAAAAAATACTTGATGGCAAAAAGTAAAATTAGTACATTAAGTAATAATAGTGTTGAGCAGAAATTACTGAAAGCGATGACGGTAATTGTAATTATTGGAGATTTTGAGACCTTAAGTCCAGATGAGAGTACGCTTACATATGTTTTAGATGAAAAAAATGAGACTGTTTTATTTGCATTAGATCGCCTGGTATCAAATAAAGTGATTAGAATGATGCGTCAATATGGTTACTATGATTTTATGGATGGTAGTATTTATGATTTTGATACAATGATCGAAGAACAAGAAACTGCAATTACTGATGATGCAGCGGTTAATGTATTAAATGAGGAATATAGAGATTTTGTAGTTTACCCGCATAAATATAATCAGAGGTTTCATACCAATAGAATTCTGATACCTATTTTTGTCAAAAGAGAAGATTTAAGTAAAAAGAGTTTCAAAAGAATTCTACCAAATTATTATGATGGAATTATAGCTTTTGTTTTAGACTCAGAATATGAAGAAAAACTTTACCTAAGTAAAAAAGTAATGCCAGAGCGCAGTATTTGCTGCATTAATTGGAAACCAGACGAATTATTGGCAGAAGTAAAACGTTATATATCGATTAAATATTTATTCTCAAAAAAAGAGGAATTTAAGGAAAAGGATCCTACGGCAGAAAAAGAATTAATATTGTATATGGAAGAACAACGTGCGGTAGTAAGAAATCTGGTATCAAGGTGGAGAAATCTTACCTTAGATAACATTGTTGTATGTATTGGAAATTCAATTAGAAAGATGAATTCAGTAATTGAACTATCGGATGCTGCTTCTAAAATGATGAAGGAAACTTTCTCTGAAACATTTATTGTAAATAATGACTTGATTAATAAAAATGTTGTTTCTGGAGCTATTCGTCAAGCAAGAGCGAAAGCATTAACACTGATAATGGAGGAAGATAAATTTGTTGATGCATGTAATAAGTTATCACCAGAACATACAATTATACGTTCGGTTCTTTCAAAGAATGGATTATGTAAGGAAGCAGATATTAGCCAAGCCGATTTAAATGAAAAATCAAAAAGATCGGCAGATAAAATAATTAGTAAATGCATAAAGAAGTGTATAAAAGCCAAAAGACCTGTTTCAGAATTGTATGAACTTTTAAAAAATCCTCCTTATGGATTGAGGGATGGATATATCCCAGTATTGTTAGCAAATGAACTAAGAAAATATGAAAATGTGTCATTCTATTTTCATGAGGTGGAAAAAGATTTTTCAGTGGAAACATTACTGGATGCACTAAATAGACCAGAAGAATATATGCTATATATTTGTGATTGGGATGCAAACCAAAAAGAGTTTATTGAAAAGTTGGAAATATTGTTTAGCAAATATATTAATGTTTCTTCAAGAAATCGACTTAAGGAACTATATAATGCGATGAATAGACATTATACATCTATATCGAAGAGTGCTCGTACGACTGAGAAATATGTATCAGCAAGAACAAAAAAATACAGAGACATAATGGAAATTTCTTATAAGGATTATAATGCATTTTTCTTTGAAGAACTAAGTATTCTAGGATCTAATTTTGATGAGATATTTGCATCAATAATTAGGTCAAAAGACGAATTGGAGCATGTTGTTGATAAACAGGTTGAATCGATTAGCTATATTGTAAAAACATCGTTTGGGATGAAAGAAAATGATACATGGAAGTCTTTAAAAAAAGAATATCTTCCTAAGTGGGAAAAAAAGAAACAACGTCTTTTAGATTATCAGATAACAGCCGTATTTAATGTAATTGGTTCCGAAGAGAGTGAAAATGATTACCAATGGGTTAATAGAATCGCAAATGCTGTTTCAGGCTTTGAAATTGAGTATTGGAACGATGAAAAAGAGTTAGAACTTGCTAATTGTTTAGTGAAAATTAGAAAACAATTTGAAGAGGCTTCCGAGATTATTGAGGCTTCGGAAAACGAAATTCGCTTGGTTCTTGAAAGAGATGGAGGACAGAGGATAGCTCAGTTTGAAAATGGAGAATTGTCTTTTATGAGTAAGACTTTGTTCAATAAAATGAAAGCAACAATCAATGATTTTGGACAGTCATTATCTTCGGAAGAAAAAATGCAGGTATTGGCAAAGATCCTATCTGAAATTATGTAGAGGTGAAATGATATTTTGATTTATTGGTGTAAGAAGTGTTATGAACCCGTATTCAATAAAGAAATGCATATGTGTTCATGCGACGGAGAATTAAAGAAAATATCAGAAGGTACAATATTTAATCCAGTATTTGCGCAAGAGAGAAAACTGCTTGGAAAGATTGCAGGGCAGGATTTTTCTAACACTAAGATGTGGTATATGGGGGCTAGTAGATATTTCTATGATGGTGAAGCACATTTAATTCCATATGTTAGTTGGTACAAGGCAAAGAAGCATCTTAAAGTAGCAGAAGAACTTCGACAGAATATTACTATTGAAAGAGATTATCAAACATATATGGGGATGGTTCGCGCAAATATTACTTACCTCAAAGGGATAATATATGAGGCTGAGAAATATATTTTATATACGTATGAAAAGTATAAAACTAAAAATTACCTGCCTACGGTTTCTTTTTCTGGAGGAAAGGATTCAACGGTTGTTGGAAGATTGGTTAGGGATGCTCTTCAAGATAACACAATTATTCATTTTTTTGGAGATACAACACTTGAATTTCCTGAGACTTATGAATATGTGGGTCAAAAATTTAGAAAAGAAAATCCAACTGTTCCAATGATTCCAAGTGAAACAGAAAATGATTTCTTTAAATTGTGCAAGGTGTTTGGACCGCCAAGTCAGCATGAACGGTGGTGTTGTACAATATTTAAAACTAGTAATCTGAATAAGGAATTAGAAAATCTTCCGGGAAATAGTTTATCGTTTATTGGAATTAGACATAGTGAATCAATTGCAAGAAGAACATATGAACGAACACAGGAACACTCCAAAATATCTAGTCAGATAAATGCAATGCCTATTATAGAGTGGACAGATTATGATGTTTGGCTATATATACTTTTCAAAAATGTGCTTATAAATGATTGTTATCAGTTGGGTTATAAACGAGTTGGATGTTGGTGTTGCCCAAACAATTCGGATTGGTCAATGATGTTAACAGAAATATATCATCCTGATCAGATGAAAAAGTGGAAGGATATGGTATATGAATTTGCCAAGAGAACAGGTAAGACTGATCCTGATGCATATTACGAAAAAGGTAAATGGAAAGTAAGAAGAGGGGCAAGTGTATTAGAGGTAAAGAATGTTACCATAGTTGATACTACTTGTAATCTATCAGACAAAGCTAGAAATATAATCAGTAATAAAAAAATTCAAAGGGATTTTGTGGAACTACTGAAGCCGTTTGGAGAAATAAGGACAGTTGAAAAGAAGGATGCTAGTTATTTTTCATTCTATGATTATGATAAGGCTGGAGAATATAGAAAATGTTTTGAACTGATTATTACTTTTGGAACAAATGTAATTAAGATATTTCCTGAAGATAGAATAGATGTAACGAATTTGATTAATAGAATTAAATGCCAGTTGAGAAAATATCAATTCTGTATTAGGTGTTCAGCATGCGATTCAGTATGTCCACATGGTGCGATAGATACAATTCATGGTAAATATACCATTGATGAGGCTAAGTGTGTTCACTGTAAGAAGTGTATTGCTAAGTTCTATAATGGATGTATTATTTGCGATAAAGTGGCAGGAAAGAAGCCTACTAATAAAAAGTCAAGTACTTTTTGAAGAAATTTAAGAGTTGAAAAATAGGTACAAGAAATAGGCTACCCAAAACGGCTAGCTTAACGGAGGTGATAATCGTTTGATATTTAAGACTCTTCGATTTGAGATTGCTCTAAGTTGCGTAAGCACTCCTTAACCTTGCCATAGTAGATTCGTAAGAATTTATTGGCACCAGCGGTCATGTAAACAAGGTATGGTTTTCCTTCAGCGCGTTTTCTATCAAGGAACTGATAGACAGGTTCGTTTACAGGCTTGTTTTGAAGGTATGTGGACATCACTTGAAAAAGGGTCTTCCTAAGCCTTGTAGAACCGTTCTTTGAAGCACGGTTGCTTCGTTGCTTGAATTGTCCAGATTCATTTACACCAGGATCAACACCGGCAAATGCAGTGATAGCTTCTCGATGTGTAAAACGAGATACATCCCCGATTTCAGCAATCAACTGAGGTCCATAGGTTTCACCAACACCGTACATGCTCATTACGGTTTCGTATTCGGGCAGTGTAGAAGCAAGCTCATTCATTTCTTTACGAATGATTTCGATGTGTTCCGATGCCAAACGCAACTGTTGAATGCTTTGCTGAATAAGGAGTTTGTAAGATTTTTCCTTTGGGAACACTGCAACAAGTTGTTTGGATTCTTCGAATAGTAAGGCTGGCTTATTTTTCTGGTAGTTATAATGATGCTTCTTGCAGAATGCTTCATAGCGTTCTGTAAAGGCTTTTAGCCCAATTTTGCGAACACAATCAACATGCCAAAAAGAATAGGCATAATCAACCCACTTTTCACTACCATCGTCTCTAGTGGGGCTGTCGAAGAGTTTGTTCACACCGGGATAAGTATTATCTAGGAGTGAAATAAGATTGGTTTTGGCAGCAACTTTCTGTTTCATGAAGAAAGTGAACTGCGAATTTAGTGTTTTAAGTTGTTCTCTTGTAGTATCCATACTTGAATATTCACGCAGTTCTGCCCAGTTGTCAAGAGCATACTTAGCGATTTTTCTCGCATCAGCGGGATCTGATTTTACATTACGGAGTGTATTTTGTTTTTGACCCTTAATCAGTTTTGGATTGACGGCAGAGATAAAAATACCTGCTTCAGATAAAGATTTGACAACAGGCTCGTGATAACGACCTGTACATTCAATGACGGCTCTGGTTTCACCCACCAGAGACTTGAGATAGGTAACAAGGGTGTTCAGCTCATCAGATGTATGTAGGACATCAAAGGGTTTGCGAATAACAACTCCTGCGGGCTGAATGATAGTGATGGTGCTTTTGAGTTTAGAAGCATCAATTCCGACTGCGTTGTACATAAAGGTTTCCTCCATTAGTTGAAATTGTATGGTATCCAGCATTCCTCATTGCTTATTCAATCTCCTGGGGTCTCAATCGGACGTGCACATAGCAGTCCCACCTACATAAATCGAACGGCTGTAATGATAAGCTGGCTGACAGGCTTTCCTGCGGACGCCCAATGGTCCAAGGAGTAATAGGTCAGACCGATACTTATCTATCTTACAGCTTTAGCAACAAGAGGGAAACATCCTAACTGGCTGTTAGGTGGTGTATTCCCTACAACTTATATATTAGGAGGAGTCATAGTGATATATTTTGATAATGCTTCAACAACTAAATATAAGCCTCAAGATGTAATAGATGCTTTTATGTATTTTGTTACCGAAATTGGTGTTAGTCCAGGTAGAGGAAGTTATGGATTGGGGATAGAAGCTTCTAGAATGTTATACAAATCTAGAGTGACTGTTGCAAAGTATTTTGGTCTTGAAGATCCAAATGTTGTTTTTACAAAAAATTCTACTGAAGCAATCAATTTATTTTTACGTGGATATCTAAAAAAGGGTGATCATGTTGTGATTTCTTCTTATGAGCATAATGCCGTTTTAAGACCATTGGAGGCAATGAGACAGGAAGGAACTATTGAATATAGTGTAGTTGATAGAAATGATATTAATAAAACACCAAATTATTTAATTAGAAAGTATTTTAAGTCAAATACAAGACTCATAGCTTTTACATTAGCTAGTAATTTGACGGGAAGAGTAGTTTTTGATAGAAATTTATTTCATGCAGCATCAGAGATTGGTGTGGAAGGATTTGTTGATGCTTCGCAAGGGGCTGGTAAGATTAGGTTAGATATGGTAAATGACAATATTGATTATTTAGCGTTCACTGGTCATAAGGACTTAAGAGGGTTGCCAGGGGTAGGGGGATTATGTAGTCGAAATGAACTTCTATTTGAACCACTCATACAGGGTGGAACAGGTGTGCTTGGACATGAAAAAGTTAATCCATCAGTATATCCAGAAGGGTATGAAGCAGGAACGTTGAACATGCCAGCTATATGGGCATTAAAAAAGGCAATTGATTTTACGACAGATTGTTTCGCTTGGAGTAAAGAATATGAAATGAAGTTAACTAATTATTTAGTAAAACGTTTACAAGAGATAGATGGAATAACGATTTATGATATGGACGATGATCGGGTTAGCACGGTTGGTTTTAATCTTGAAGGTTTCACTTCAAATGAAATAGTGCAGTTATTAGATAAAAAAAATATATGTGCAAGGGGAGGAATTCATTGTGCAATATTAGCACATGAAGCATTAGGGACAACGGATATAGGTGTTGTACGTGTGAGTTTGTGTGATAAAAATACAATAAATGAGATTGATGTCTTTATAGATACTCTGAAGAATAGGTGAAAAAAGATGTTCGTAGTTTTTTATAGTACAAGCAATGTATTTAAAGCTGAAGAGATTTTGAATAAACATGATGTTGAATGCAATATTGTTCCAACTCCTGCAATGGATAGGGCATATTGTGGGGTATGTCTTGAAGTTAACAATGGAACAAATTTGGATTTGATCTGTAATATTGAGCATGTAACAATGGAGGGGTAAAAATGTGTCAATTTATTGAGGCGATGGAAGGATTAAAGAGTTCTTCAAATCTATCAGTTGCAAATGATAAGTTTTCAAAGTTTAACAGGTATATGCATATCGCTTCAAAAATGGACGATAGGCTCAAAGTAGTGATTTCAAATGCAAAAGCAAAAAGCAAATCACTTGTTTTGGTATGCGGAAATTCTGGAGATGGTAAATCACATTTGATTGCGAATTTTATAAGTCAAAGAGTCATTGATACAAAAGATTTTGATGTTTATATTGACGCGACGTCAAGTGACAAGAAAGGAAAACGCGCCAATGAAAAGTTGAGAGAAAAGTTAGATGAGTTTTCTGATCAGAAATTAGAAAATGGAGTAGAATATAGATTAATTGTTGCCATTAATCTAGGTGTATTGAATGATTTCTTAAAGAATTATGAAAAAGAGTATGGTTTGTTAAAAGAGTATGTTGATAAGCAGGGACTATTTGATAACATTGCAGCCTGGAAATATATACAGATGGAAAATGAAGTAGTGAATGAAAAAGCGTATTGCATAGGACATGTAGATTTTACCTCTTTTCATAGATATGAAATTAATTCATATGGGGTAGATATATCGTTTTTCACAAAGTTATTAAACAAAATTTTATCAAATGATATAGAAAATACTATTTATCTGGCATATACTAACGGCTGCAAAAATTGTTTACGTAGAGCGAATTGTCCAGTGTATTGGAATTATAAAGAATTGGTTGAAAATATACAATTTAGAGATTATGTGGTTAATGTACTTGTTAAAGCAATTATCAAGGGGAATCTTTCCCCCTCAGTTAGAGAAATCAATGATTTTTATTATGAAATAATTATTGGTCGTACATTTGATGAAAATGCGATTATGAGCAAATCGGTTAATAGACTGATACATTTCGTGAAAAATATGACATTATGGTTACTATATGAGAGTGAGGAAGGTCTTTTGCAATATACTTCAAAAGAAGATGTGCTAGGAGATGTTTCAAGAAAGTGCGATAAACAGATTATTTCATTAAATTTGAAACCAGATTTTGAATTTTGGTTACAGAATACTGCTGTCAAAAAATCACAAATTTTTGCACAGATTTTTAATGATATTTTATATTGCAAGAATAATAATGCGAAAAGGTACAAAGATAATGAACAGGATATAAAACAAGCTATTTTTAAATTATATATTCGCTATACTAATCTTTCGCCGGATCAGGTAGATGATAAATATCAAGCATATTTAAAATATTTGTTTTATTACAATATAGGTGCAGAGGATAAGTGCAAAAATTTAATTCAGTTGGTAGAAGAGTGTGTTTTTTTATGGAATGGTCGATTAGGTGATAGGTCTGGAACAAATATAAAAGATGGAGTAATTGTAAGTAGGGCATCATCGAAGTTTTATTTATTTAAAAAAATAAATATTAAATTTGCTAAAAACACGAAGATAGAACCTTTGAATTTAAACTCTCAATTTCCAAATTTCTCTTCTACTATAAGGTTTGGGTTTAAGTTGAAAGATAGTAAAACAGTTGTGCCTTTGGATATTGATTATGAATTATATTCGTTTCTATTACATGTTAAGGCTGGATTTGTTCCTACAAACGCTGATAGAAAGCGCAATGTAAAATATGATGCATTTGTTAGAAAACTAATTTCAGAGTCAGATAGTGATATTTATGTTTATGCTCGTGGAGAAGAAGGCAAAATATACAGAATATCAAAAGATGATTTCGACGATTATACGTTTAATTATGAGGTATAAGCATGGGAGAGTTTGTATTTGATCAAAATATTTTTCAGAAAAAGTTTGTTCAAGCGGATGGCTTGAAAAATAGAGCAAAAAGTACGGTTACTCAATGTGATAGTATTTGTCCTAATAACACAAAAAATGCGAGTGTATATAGAGGGTATTCATCTGCAGAATTATTGGCGGATACTTTACATAATGTGTTTGGTGAAGTTTTATCTACTAAAAACACAAACAATATTGAAAATGATTTAAAAGAAAAGATGATTGAACAATTGGATTATAATGATGATCCAGTGCTAAGAGATGTGTTTTTAGAGTTAATAGAATCTATATATTTTGATGAGTCAAATGATTTGCATGCTTTAAGTGCAGCACTATTAAGATATTTACCAGCAAGCAAACAAAAGGATTTTGGAAAATTTGTATTTGATGTGTTATTGGATCAAGAGACGAAAGATAAATTTAGTTCTGTAGTTAAAAGTGAAGCGAATCCATTAGATGATATGGTAAATAGTGCATATAGTCAGTTGAATGTACTTCAAGAATTATCTTTAGAACAGGAATATTCTCGTTTGTTTGAAAAGGAATTTGGCGAATTATTTATGATTATGAATAAGGATTTTAGAACGGCGTTAGACAATGTGACGGATTCTATGGCCGAGATGGAATTCTTGTTATCATATTATTTGTTTATATATCTTTCGCAAATTGCTTTGAGAATTGATGCAGACTTATATGTAATGCCAGACAGAAAAGTACAAGAGAGATATCCATTGTTTAAGGGTGCAAAAGAGGGCGTTTCAGAAGACAGAGAATGTATCACAAATGGTTGGAGAAGAGTAGAAAAGAAAACACAAAAAATATTTAAGCATATGACGGTATTAAATATGTTGAATTGTCATAAAAATGACAGTGCATATTTATCATATTCAGAATTGTATAGGATATATGAATTTTATCCCGAAGAACGAGATCAAATGGATGAAGCTTTGGATTATATTATTGATCAATATACAGTAGTACATGCTACTTATAGCACAGATACACCAGGGGAATATGTAGATTTTTCAAAAGTAAACAAACCAGATGAAAGTGATCCTGTTCTTAGGTTTAGGCAAAAAGTGATTTATTTGTATAATTGTGTTTCTTTGCAGTTAGATAGTAAAGAACAGAGACGAAATGTAGTTGCATATGCGGCTGGAAATTATAATCATATTTTGAAAATGAGATTTGTTAAATCATGGGGGCAGCTTGGACAAATGATGATGATAACTAATGAGGATTTGATTACCATGATATCAATTTGTCAGAGATCTTCGGATAGGATGATACCTGAGAGAGGAATGCAAATTAGTGATTTATTCGAAGAATTAAGATTACGTGGCCTATGTATGGATGGTAAGTCAAAACAATTTATGATTGATTATTTGTTTCAAATTAATCTTATTGATAGTAAATGTGATAGTGAGGAGGCGCAGTATGTTAAACGAATCCAATAATTTACTGTGTTTGCAGAAATATATTATAAAAACATTAGTAGAGTTTTTTTCAAATAAAGTAGAGGTTGTTACCAGTCGATACGTTTTGTATTTTGATAGTAAGGAAAATATTATTAATTTTGATATACAACTTAGAAAATATATTGAAGATTTAGCAGAATTAAATCTTTTGAAAGCAAAGATTGGAGATTTAAACATTGATGCTGAGATTATGCCTAACTATATCTTTTATAATGATGAGAATAATGTTGAATATGAAGCTACTCAGTTGAAAATATCAAATGGTTTATATGAAAGAATATTAGTTTTTATCCCTGACTATGATAAGGATGGGGTTCAATTAGGAGATGCGTTCAAAAATAGTATTAGAAATAAGTTTGTAGATGAGAGAGAAGATAAAATTCTTTTCTATTTGTCTGTTCAAAATATAGCTAGTGTTTCTAAGACAACAGAAAATTTTCAGAGACAAGGAATGCCTTTATCTGTTAAACGTGTTTATGATTATTTGTATTCGCAAGTTAATCTTGTTAAGGGGACAAATCAGCAGAAGATATTATGCTATTCGTTAGATAAAATCAAAAGCAATAAACCACCGAATGATAATTCTTTGCTTGAGTTTGCTCCAATAATAAGGATAATAGAGTCTCAACAGCTTATTCAGGATGATTTTCATGATTTGCATATGTTTCCAATGTCATTGACGGATTTAGGAAAGAAAGATTGTAATCTTGCAGAAAACTATCGTTTATATAGAAGGATATCTTTAGCATTAGAAGACCAAGAACTTGATTCAGAGATGTCTTCATTTGAACCAAGTATAATTAAGCAGATCCAGAAAAGTTATAATGCAGATGAAAATGATTGGGATAAGAAGTTTACTTTCGAAGAAATAGAAAAATATAAAAAGATTAATACAAAAAAGTTTAAATTGGAACAACCAATTGTGGTTTTGGACAGCGATGATAATGAACTTTCTAAGGATTATTATTTGAATTATGTTAAATCGAATGTGTCTTCATTTATTATTTTTACAAAAGATATTAGTGATGAAAAAAGGTTTAAGATACAGATTCGATTTACTCAAAAAGCAAATATAGATGGAACTCCGGACTTTGTAGTGGAATCTATAAATACTAGAGGAAATTCATACAATATTCTTTTGAATAAAACAGATGAATTTTATAATGGTAAAGTGAAATTTATAGGAAGTAAAAAATCAGAATTTACAGTTTACGTTTCCGTTATGAATGTATCTGCGGCCTTCTTGGCTGATTCTTGTGTAGGGATGCGTGAAGAAAAGAGTGGATATGTATATCATTTTGTATCGCAAGATTATACATTGACATTAGGAAAAGGAGAAAAAATAACAAACTTAACAATAGAGATGCAAAATTCGGCTGCAATTTCTTGGCCAGTAAATACAAATAATCAGACAAAAATAAAATTTGAACATTCAGAAGATGAAGTAGTAAGAGATTTTACTTTTAAAATGGATTTAGATGATCAGTCTACTCAGATTATTGCTAAAGTGAAATTTACAGAAGATAAGCTTAGAGTTTTGGAATTATATGAGCTATTTAATCGATGTTTTGTTGAACATAACATTTTTGAGTTATATGATGAGAAAATTGTGAATCGAAATAAGAAGAGTGAAAGATATGGTACAAGTGGATTTGATGTATCTGGAAATAAGTATAAATTAAACGATTTATTTGTTCTTGAAAAAGAGATTCTTAATTCAAAAGCTATCATTTGTAAAACTAATGGATTGAGAAATATGAAAAAAATTGATTTATTATTGCCACAAGATATACAGGCTGTAATAGGGAAGATATGTGATTATTATATAAAATTGGGAACGATTCCTTCGTTATGCTGTATAAATGAAGAGTTACTTAGATTATATAAAGAATATCTGGATATAGTATTAACTTATATAGGACCGGAGAGCCCATATTTTGTTGATAAACAGAGTATATCGATGGATATATTAAATATCTTTAAAATTGGAATGGTATATGATGCCGATAGGTTAATTTGGCTTTCGCCATTAAGTCCATTGAGTGTTGCATACCAAATAGAACTTGCAAAAGAAAACTTGCAGTTAGTGGAAATGGATGATTATTTATTTGCAAGTTTGGGATATGGAAACAGTTTGCCATTTATTGAAGATCAAAATGGAATAGTATTTCAGTCAATAAAGGGCGCATACCCTTTACAGTGGGCCTGTTATTGTGATGCTGCTCAATCAATAAAAGGTGAAGAATCAATTTATGCAAATAAAATACAGGATTATTATTCAAAATTTGAATATCTTTTCAAAAATAGTGCGAATAATAGAATTATTATCAATGTTATTAATATTCAGCATACATTTGAAATGATAAAAGCATTGCTTAAGCTCTATAAGAGCAATTCAGAAATGGTTTCTGTTTCAATAGAAATAAATTACTATTACACAGGAAGTGGCAAAAATGATTTTGAGTATATGTGTGATGGTACATATATTGAAAAAGTTGCAACTTCGTATTATGGTCCGAAAAATGTGAAGTTGATAGAGGGATTCTGTGATTGGTATTTAGAGAGTGTATTCTATTATGCAATGCCTGATGATGGTAAATATAAGTATGCACATATTAGTTTTTGTGCTATGCAAGGAGATAGCAACAAAAGTCTTCACAATACTATTTCATCAGCCGAATCCGGAATAATGCTTGAAGGGTTGATTTCGGATGTACCATCATACTTAGATGTTGAAAGTGGGATTTATAAATATGGTTATGGATCGCAGTATACGGAAGATATACTTTCAACTTCTAAATATTTGCAACTTGCAAATGCATTGAACGAACTTGCAAAGTGCAAAGAAGGAAGTACAGCTATCAGAAACCTAAGTATAGCTCAAGGTGTTCAAAATACAAAATCGCGGAAACTGGAGAGCATATATAAGGCGTCGAACTGGGTTGTATTTGTTGAACCTAAAATTGATTTAGATTTCTTTATTAAGCAGGAAGGAAATCATGAAGATGAGTTGATAATTATTCATTATCCGGATAAGAACATATCTTCTACTGGGTATACGTCCATAACTGTTACGCAGAAATCGACACTATATTTTGACGTAATTAGAGATATACTGCATCGTGAGTTGCCATTATATTCAGATGATATGGATATTAAGCGTGTAATTTGTGATTTTAATGCATATAGTGGCGAATGGCTGATGCAGTTCATTAATCCAAAGCAATTAGAAGAGAAAATCAGTTTGGTAGCGGCAATTAATTTTTGCAGAGCTTATTTTGAAAAGACATACATGGATTATATCTGGGTGCCAATTGCATTAGATGAAATTTTGCGTGTGACGGGGTCAATAGGTGGTACATTGACAAATGTTCTGTTTTCAAAGAAGATCCTGATAAATAGAGGAATTATTGATAATCAAAATGCAACTTCAGATGATTTAATGATGGCTGGCATAAAGATAGCAGATGATGGGGTACATATTACTTATGTTCCAATAGAGGTTAAACATGGTAAATGCGGTCATGATATTAGAGTTCATGCACATCAGCAAGTTATTAATACGGCAGACTTAATTGCAAAATCATTCTTAGATAATAATTCGAATACACGGCAGAGTATAGATAAGAAAATATATAGAAATCATATGATACAACATGTTATTTCAAATATTGAAAAGATGATTGCATATAAAATTGCAGATGAAAACAAATATAAAAAGTTGATAGATTCAAAGATTCGAATAGCATTAATGAATGATTTATATAAGCTGGATCTTTTACCAGAACCGGATAAATATGCTTTTTACTTTGTTGAAGGAGCAATGACTACTGAAAGACAACAGAATTCAAAGGATAAAGTTATCGAAATTTCAACTCCTTTAAAAAATATGTATGAGTTTTTAATTAATTCTGATGTTGTTGAAGCAGAGGCATTAATATTACTGGGTAATGACTTGCTAGTAGACGCTACTGATTATGAAATATCAATACCAAGCGAAGAGAATGATGATGAGTTAGATTCTTTTGATTTAGGAGATAAAGAGTCAAATTTATTAGAAGATCGCGTGAAAATGATAAACAATGTTGAAGAAATAGATGGCTTTAGTGAGTTAGGGGGTGATGAAATAGTGGTAACAGATATGACAGATGAAATCAAATTCCAATATACTGATAAGAAATCAGCAGGAATTGAGGTATTACTTGGCTCGGATGATCGTAATGGTGAGGATGTAATATGGAGACCAAATGATACTTCACAGTTGTTCCACACAAACACTGGTATTATTGGAACGATGGGAACTGGAAAAACACAGTTCACAAAGTCATTGATTACACAATTATATAGAAATCAGAAACACAATGTTGATAGTAAAGAAGTGGGAATATTAATTTTTGATTATAAGGGTGATTATAACGAAAGTAAGCCCGATTTTGTTAAGGCAACAAATGCAACTATTTTACAACCATATCATTTGCCGTTTAATCCATTGGCATTGACGCAATCAAAAGTATTTAAGCCGCTACTTCCAATTCATACAGCTAATGCATTCAAAGATACTTTATCAAAAATATATAGTTTAGGTGCAAAACAACAGGATACGCTTCTTCAATGTATTAAGGAAACTTACCTTGATTATGGAATAAAACCAAGTGATAAAGATTCTTGGAAAAATGAAGCACCTACCTTTGAGCAAGTTTATCAGAGATACGCAAATGATGAGAAAATAAAGAAGAATGATTCGTTAGCTGCTGCGATGAATAAACTACATGAGTTTGAAGTTTTTGAAGGTAATTCAAGTAAAACAAAATCACTTTTTGAACTGCTTCAAGGCGTAGTAGTGATTGACTTATCTGGATTTGATGCGGATATTCAAAGTTTAATTGTAGCAATTACATTAGATTTGTTCTATGCACAAATGCAAGCTGCCGGATCAAGTAAAATAGAAAATGGGTTCAGACAACTTACTAAGATGATTCTTGTTGATGAAGCAGATAATTTTATGAGTGAGGGATTTCCAGTATTAAAAAAGATTTTAAAAGAAGGTAGAGAATTTGGTGTTGGAACGATTCTTTCGACTCAGTTTTTAAAACATTTTGGAAGTGGTGATGATGATTATTCTAAGTATATTCTTACATGGGTAGTTCATAATGTATCTGATCTTAAGGGGAGTGATGTAGATTTTGTATTTAATACAGAATCAAAAAGCCAAGATAGTAGTATATTGTTTAAGCAAATTAAGACATTGAAAATTCATCATAGTATAATAAAAATCGGCACGGGAAGACCAATTTATTTGCATGATAAAGCGTTTTGGGAATTATATAAGGAAATAAATGGCGAAAAATAGAGCGAACGTTAATAGATATGCATGTCTTTTGAATATAATATTTTTATAGCAGAGGCTGATCATATGGTGTGTTTTAATCTAAAGAAAGTTAAGGGATTTTTAATCACCTTGTCAGAATCATCATTTTTATGAGTGGTTTATCTTGTGATTATTTCGATTATTTGAAGACTGTTTCATCTTAATGAGGAAAAGCTAAATTGTGGGAGTGATAATAGGAAGCAAGGGACAACATGAAATTTGTAATTGGGTATATAAATTACTTAAAATGTATAGTTAATGCAATATAAAATATTGAAAGAGGTTTATGCGCTTTATAGAAGTGGCAGAGTCAGACATAAAAGAGGTAGCAAATTAAGTACGTACTGTAGTAGAGAATGCGAAAGACGCTTTTGGAATGTAAAGAGGGAGAAAAATGAAGTTACACCTGGAAAAAGACATATCTTTTTATTGTTGTACTGGATTTTGGTAAGTATGTAGAGAGCAAAATAAAAGTTTGAACAAAAGATTGGATTGATAAATTCCATTAGAATTATTGGAAAATTGATTCTACTGCAGAAGTGGTTAGGTATATAGTACAAGTTTTTTATTATAAATGGTCAAAAAGATTTAGGATAATAGAGGGGAAAGATATATTGGATGATACGAGAAAAATAGTGCTTCCTTTGTATTCAAATAAACTTAATATTAAAAAATTTGAGAATCTTTTGAGTAATAATGATCAGGGATACAAATTTTTTTGGTTAGAAGCAATTATGAAATTGATTCCGAATGGAAATGATTTGTTTTCATTTGACGATGTAATAAATGAAATGATTGTAGATTCGTGGAAGACAGTTACTCATTATCATCTTAGGCTTGGTCATTCTGTAAATGGAAATGCTGAGAATTTCCTTGAGCATACAATTAGAGTGTTATATGATTGTTCAAAAAATGAATTGTTAAATAAGGCTCCTTCAAAAGAACGACTTCTTTCTTTGATAAATAAGTATGATGATGTGTTACTGTCTGATAAAAAGCATTTAACGGATTATGTTCCCTATAGGTTGATAAAGCCATTTGTGGACAAAGAAGGGAAAAAGCTTATAGATAAAGGTGGGTCATATAGTCGGTTTATTGCTTATTTAAATTTGTTTGCAAAAACGGATAATGAGTTTTTCTATGATATTGTTTATGATGAAGAACCGCTGAAAAGAAAAATTCATATAAACGATGAATGGCGTGAATTTATGGTGCAGAATTATACTGTTATTATAGGATGGATTAGATATAATAAAGCTATTTTTATTCAAGATAGAAATCCAGGTGTTCCAGGTGTTGTGAATAAAATAGCTCCAGAAGCGCAATCTAAACATAAATCATTAAAAAGTGCTAGAGAGTTATGGAAGGCTACTGTTGTATTGACACAAAAACCGTTATATGAAATATACACAGGAAATAAACTAGATATAGAGGCATTTGATTTGGATCATTTTGTTCCAAGATCTTATGTATCAAATGATGAATTGTGGAATTTAACACCAGTTAGTAAATCATTAAATTCAAGTAAAAATAATAGACTCCCAGAAAAAAAATTTCTTAAAGAGTTTGTTAAATACAATTATTATTTGTACAAGCTTATATTTGATAATGATAACCCGGAGATAGCAAAAATTTTGTTAAAATATTTTAATAAGTGTGAGAATCAACATCTAAATGCAATTTGGGCAACCGAAAAGTTGTATATTCCAGGAAATTCGGAAACGCAGTTTAAGAATCTTTTGTTAGAAAATCTTGAGATGGTATATGAGGCAGCAAGGTTGCAAGAGTATGAAATATGGGAGATTTGATTGAATAATTCTACGGTTATAGTCTAATGCATAGTTTATTTAGTAGGTGAAGTAATTGAACACGCAAATATGGATATTGTATAGACAGAGTGGACGTCCATGATGTCTTGGAGGAAGCTTTGGCGAATGCATAGGTACGTATGAAATATTATGGTAGACGGGGAATCCTTGTCGTTAAAAAGGGCAAGGAACTTAGCATTTCCAATCCTGGTACTATCAGAGTGACAAAAGAGGAATTTTATGCAGGTGGCAATAGTGATCCACGAAATCCGAATATTTTAAAGATGTTTGGGTTCGTTAATGTTGGTGAGCGTGCTGGAAGTGGTGTCGATAAGATTATGACAGCATGGGCAAAGCAAAATTGGAAAAAACCGGAATTTGATTTCTCAGAGCGCAATGACAGGGTATCATTAAAGCTTGAAGTTGGGCAAGTGGTATACATTCCTGGAGCTGCTGATATCAGAAATAAAAATACAAATCGAGTAGAATCAACTGCAGTGTCGAAAGAAGAAAAAATACTCGAGTATATCAAACGAAATGGAAGTATTTCTTCGCAAGATGCTGCAGATATAGGAGGTTATAAGTCAAAGACTGGAGCAAGAAAATTGCTTGATAAGATGATAATAAAAGGTTTAATTAAGAAGGCTGGAAAGGGACCAGCAACTAAATATGTGATTTAGGGATTACATTACTAATGATCGAACACTTTATTGAACACTATCGAACACTTTTTTACTTATCGGACACAAAGTGTTCGATAAGTGATCGGTAGTGACCATTTATCGGACACTTACTGAAAATAAAAATTACATTATTAGATAAATACCAGGAGGCTTACATTATGGAACGAGTAGAAAAATTCTTAAAAGAAGCAGAAACATATTATTTAGCAACCGTAGAAGGAGACCGGCCAAGAGTCAGACCTTTTGGTACAGCCCACATTTTTGAGGGGAAACTTTATATTCAGACAGGTAAGGCGAAAGCGGTATCAAAACAGATTCATGCAAATCCAAAGGTAGAAATCTGTGCATTTAAAAATGGAGAGTGGCTCCGTGTAGCAGGAGAACTTGTGGAAGATGACAGAAGAGAAGCCAGACAGTCGATGCTTGATGCTTACCCTTCATTACAGAAGATGTACTCAGCAGACGATGGAAACACAGAGGTATTTTATTTTAAGAATGTTACTGCAACATTTTCATCATTTACGCATGATCCGGAAGTAGTGAAGTTCTAATGACAAAGGACGAGTGGTACAGGCAGTTGTTCGAGAGACTGGACAATTCCAAATTTCGAAGCAGCTTTCATTTGAAGCAGAAAGACATAGATTACATAAACCAAAAGGGATTTGATACGATCAGACAACATGCAAAGGACTTTATTGCAAAGAGAGAAGCTTCCGCATTTATAGCAAATGATGGCAAACAGACTCCTATGAGGGGCCATCCGGTATTTATTGCCCAACATGCAACTGCAACATGCTGCAGAGAGTGTATCCGGAAGTGGCACAAAATGCAGCCGGGCAGGGAACTGAGTCAGGTGCAGCAGGATTATCTTGTAGATATAATTATGACATGGATTCAAAAAGAACTGGAAAGGCAGAAAAAGAAATTATGAAATTGAAAAATGTTTTGATAGTGGTTGATGATATGGAAGAATCTATTCGTTTTTATAAAGAAATGTTTGGATTGCAGGTGATTATGAAGCAGGAAGGAAATGTAATATTATCGGAAGGACTTGTATTACAGGATGCAAAATTATGGGCGGATGTGATTGGAGGATATACAACACCGTTCAATAACACGACGGAACTGTACTTTGAAGATAATGATGTTGAAGGACTGGTAGATAAACTTACTTCAAGTGATATTTTTGTGAGGTTTCAGACGGAATTGACAGTGCTGGCCGGGGGACAAAAGATGGTAAGATTTTATGATCCGTCGGGAAATCTTATAGAAGTGCGTACACCAGTGAATCGTAGCTGATATAAAGTAGATTTGAGGAGAAAAATGCAGATATTTGTAGATGCAGATGCGTGTCCTGTAGTAGGCATTGTAGAAGAAATAGCAGAGAAATATAGTATTCCAGCCACATTGCTGTGTGATACGAATCACGTATTATATTCAGACTATAGCGAAGTGATCGTAGTTGGTGCAGGAGCAGATGCTGTAGATTACAAGCTGATTAGCATTTGTCATAAAGGGGATGTCGTAGTATCTCAGGATTATGGTGTCGCTGCTATGGCACTTGGAAAAGAAGCGTATGCCATTCACCAATCCGGTAAGTGGTACACAAATGAAAATATTGATCAGATGCTTATGGAGCGGCATCTTAACAAGAAGGCAAGACGCAGCTCGCATAAGAATCATATGAAGGGACCAAGAAAGCGTACAGAGGAAGATGATGTACGCTTTGCTCAGTCTTTTGAAAAACTCATACAGATGGCAAAATCAAAAGAAGGTGCTCAGAGTGGGACTATTTAAGAAAAAGACAGTTATAAAGACTTATGATAAAGAAAATAAGAAGCCGGTAATTAAGGCAAGCATATGTAACGGTGAGCAGGTTGCCGGTTTTAAGGACATCCATACAGGTAAGATCGAAGAGGTTATGCTGATTAAGAGTCAGGCGGATCTTGATGAATTCAAGAAAATGTATGGAATAGATGGTGAGATAGAAAAGGAGTATTGATATGAGCATATTAGGAAACATACTTTGGAAAGCAGTTTTTCAAAATTGCAAAATTATCCCTGATGCCATTTGGCGCAGAGGTAATCTGACCGGCAGGAGAGCATTTTTTTTGTGAGTTTAAAAGAATAGGCAGGAAAGATGTGTGACATAACAAGGTTACAGATGGATGAGAAAGGAAAACACGATGAACATATATGATGACATATATGATGAATTGGAAAATTTAAAAGCCAGGGCTCGATCCAATCCGGAACTTGCGCAGGCGTTGTTAGCCACGCGGGGAATGAAAAATCCGGTTTCCGCATTCTGCCGTATTGCACAGGAGCATGGATGCACCTTTTCCGCTATGGATCTGGTCTCTGCCGGTGAGGATTCTTACGCAGCAATGCGTCGTTCCACGAATGGAGGCGGCGAGAATTCGCCGCTGTTGCAGGGAGAGGATGATCTGTACGAGATGTTTTTAATTGAATTGACGTAAAAGATTACTGCAGAATGGAGAAGACATGAAACCAAGAACACAAAAATCAATGGAATTATATAACACCCTCCTGAACCGTGGCTTTCCACAGGAGTTTTGTGAGCAGATTTCACTGAATCTGAACACAGACTGGACGGCACAGAGGATGCTTGGCTATTTGTCACATTACAGGAAACTTCCGATGGCGGAAATCGTGGACGAGATGCTGGCAATTCTAAGTGACCGGAACCGGATTATGCAGAAGCATGAATGGGAGAATACAAATGCGAAATGGAATGAATTTTTAAACCAGGGATTTCGAAAAGAGGATTGAAAAATAATATGAAAGAGGTTTTTAATGAGTTATTGGAAAAAATTTAAAAAGAAGTATATGGGGGATCGTGCGTTTTACCGCCATTATTTATTGCTGGCAGTGCCAATGATCCTGCAGAATGCCATCACGAATCTGGTCAGCTTTTTGGACAACATTATGGTGGGACAGCTGGGAACGGAACAGATGTCCGGTGTTGCAATCGTAAACCAGCTGATTTTTGTGTACAATCTGGCAATTTTTGGAGCAGTGTCGGCGGCAAGTATTTTTGGTGCGCAGTATTTTGGCAATGGGGATCACAGGGGACATATGCATTCGTTTCGTTTTAAGCTTTATGCGACGTTACTTGTGTCAGGACTTACCATGTTGCTGCTGCTTACGAAGGGATCGGATCTGATTTCCCTGTATCTGACGGATACTGTGGGAAATGGAGCAACCGATGTGGCACTTCAATATGGAAAGCAGTATCTGGTGATTATGCTGGTGGGACTGGTTCCGTTTGCAGTGAACCAGGCATATGCCACCAATATAAAAGAAACGGGACAGACGCTCGTTCCGATGCTGGCAAGTTTTGTGGCGGTGGGAACCAATGCAGTGCTGGATTATCTGTTGATTTTTGGTGTGGGACCGTTTCCGGAACTTGGGGTGACAGGGGCGGCACTTGCCACTGTGATTGCCCGGTATGTGGAAGCGGTTATTGTTGTCTTCTGGGCACATAGAAACCGGGAGAAGAACCGGTATCTGGAAGGGGCTTATCGCGGATTTGGAATCCCGGTGAGCGAACTGAAAACGATACTGATCAAAGGGCTTCCCCTGATGTTCAATGAGGTTTTATGGGCGGCGGGCATGACCACCGTGACCCAGTGCTATTCTGTGCGCGGACTTGATGTGGTGGCAGGGCTGAATATTGCCACGACGATTACCAATTTGTTTAACATTGTCTATATACAGTTGGGGGCGTGTATCAGTATTGTTGTGGGACAGTATTTGGGAGCCGGAGAACTGGAAAAGGCAAAAGACGCAGACAACAAGATGATTGTTTTCAGTGTCTTCTGCTGTGTGATTATGGCAGCAATCATGTTTCTTGTGGGGGGATTTTTCCCTGATATTTACAATACGACAGCGGAAATTAAGGATCTGGCTACAAAGTTTATCGCCGTTTCTGCGCTGATCATGCCGTTTTGTTCGTTTAGTCATGCGTCGTATTTTACGCTTCGTTCCGGTGGAAAAACGATGGTTACGTTTTTATTTGATTCGGTGTTTACCTGGGTGGTTGTTGTGCCGGTTGCATTTTTGCTGGCACACGGTACGGGACTTGGAATTGTAAGTGTTTATTTTCTGGTACAGGCCACGGAGCTGATCAAGGTCGTGATTGGATACTGCATGGTACGAAGCAACGTCTGGGTGGTAAAAATGGTATAGGTGATCAGGGATCAGGAATTCATGCTACGGCATTATTTATAAACAATTGTTAAATGTTTGAAAAATATTTGGAAAATGGACAACTTTTGTGAAAGAATCGGTTATAATAATTTTATCTGAAAATTTAACAAAAATACATAGGAAGCGGATGGAATTATTATCATGGAACAGGAAAACAGAGTCAGAATGGAACGAATTGCAGCAGATCCACAGTCCGGGCTGTCTGCAGAGCAGGTAAAAAGAAGGTTTGCACAGGGAGAAAACAACTATAAAGTAGAGTCTTCCACGTTGTCGGTCTCGGAAATTGTGCGTTCAAATGTCTGCACATATTTTAATCTTGTATTTGCTGTGATTGCGGTATTGCTTGCCATTGTCGGGGCATGGTCGGATATGCTGTTTCTTCCGATTATTGTGGCAAATACCTGTATTGGTATTATCCAGGAGGTACACTCCAAAAAGGTGTTGGATAAATTATCCATTCTGAATGCGCCGCATGCAGTTGTAATCCGTGACGGAAAGCGGCAGGAGATTCCGGCAGATCAGCTGGTGCTGGATGATATTGTGGAATTTTCGGCGGGAAGCCAGATTCCGGCGGATGCGAAAGTGGTATCCGGAGAACTGCAGGTGAACGAATCCCTGATCACCGGAGAGTCGGATGAAATTGAAAAACGGGAGGGGGATTCCCTGCTTTCTGGAAGTTTTGTGGTATCCGGAAAGGCATGTGCACGTCTTGAGAAGGTCGGAAAAGATTCTTATATTTCAAAGCTGACCCTGCAGGCGACGAAAAGCAAAAAGGGAGAGCAGTCAGAAATGATCCGCTCCCTGAATTATCTGATCATGGTGATGGGAATTATTATCATCCCGATCGGGATTGCCCTGTTCGTGCAGTCGTTTATTTACAATGAGGGAACGTTTCATGACAGTATCACCGGTATGGTGGCGGCTATCATCGGAATGATTCCGGAGGGACTGTATCTGCTGACAAGTGTGGCACTTGCGGTTAGTTCCGTGCGGCTGGCACAGAAGAAGGTATTGATCCACGATATGAAATGTATTGAGACGCTGGCGAGAGTCAATGTTCTTTGTGTGGATAAAACAGGCACGATCACCGAGCCGGGGATGCATGTCTATGATTTTTCTGTTCTGGATGGGGCAGATCAGCTGGAAATTTCCCAGCTGCTGGCAGATTTTGTGGCAGCGCAGGAAAAAGACAATGCGACGATGGAAGCACTCAAAGCGCATTTCTCAAACGGAAGTGGTATGCGGGCAAGGGAAGTGTATTCGTTTTCTTCGGAAACGAAGTATTCCGGAGCCGTGATGAACGATGGGAAATCTTATGTGATCGGAGCACCGGAATTTGTTCTGCGGGGGCAGTTTGCCCAGTATCAGGAACAGATTGCCACCTACAGCAGCAAAGGCTACCGTGTGCTTGTATTTGCGCAATATGAAGGGACGCTTGACCGGAAACCGCTGACAGAGCCGGTACTTCCGCTTTGTTTTGTGATGCTTGCCAATCCGATCCGCAAAGGGGCAAAGGAAACCTTTACTTATTTTGCGGAAAATGATGTTGATATCAAGGTGATTTCCGGTGACAATCCGCTGACGGTTTCCGTCATTGCGGCAGAGGCGGGGATTGTGGGTGCGGAGCGTTTTGTCGATGCATCGACTCTGAAAGAAAAAGAAGATTATTATCGCGCGGTGGAAGAATATACGGTATTCGGCCGTGTGACCCCGAGCCAGAAGCGGATGCTGGTACAGGCACTGAAAGAACATAAAAAAACGGTTGCCATGACCGGAGATGGTGTAAATGATGTGCTGGCACTTAAAGATGCAGACTGCAGCGTGGCGATGGCCTCCGGCAGCGAAGCTGCTTCTAATGTGGCACAGCTGGTACTTTTAGATTCCGATTTTTCCAGAATGCCATCGGTGGTCGCAGAGGGACGCCGTGTGGTAAATAACATTGAGCGAACCGCCGCATTGTATATTGTAAAAAATATTTTCTCCATGCTGCTTGCTATTTTCTCCGTGATTCTGATGCTGGATTATCCACTGGAACCATCACAGGTATCGCTGATCAGTATGTTTACGATTGGTATTCCGTCGTTTGTTCTGGCACTGGAGCCGAATAAGGAGCTGATCCGCGGACATTTCCTGACCAACGTACTTGTGCGGGCACTTCCGGCAGGACTGACGGATTTTATCGTAGTAAGTGGTCTGGTGATTTTCTGCCGGGAATTTCAGGTAGATCTGGATTGTCTGTCTACATCATGTACCATTCTGGTTGCAATCGTTGGTTTTATGATTCTGCACCGCATTGCAAGACCGATGAATACCGGACATATTGTAATGCTGGTTGGTGTGATTGCAGGATGGATTCTTTGCATGCTGTTTGGCGGAAGCTTTTTCGGAATTACGGGAATTTCCAAACAGTGTGAAATGCTGATGGTAATTTTTGCAATTATTACGGAACCGGTTCTTCGGTATCTGAGTCTGATTGTTGAGTGGATTTCTGCGAGATGCCGCATGATCCATGCCCGTTTTTCGAGGGCGTAAAAGTGGGGCTGGTTCTTGCATGCATATAAGGAATCGTATATAATAAAAGACATACTAGTAGAAAAGCAGGTGTGGATGTGCAGAAGAGAATCAGGCAGATAGCCGCAGGAAAATTCGAATCGGATCAGCCTTCGCTTTCTATTTCGGACGAGGAACTGTTTCTTACGGTTACAGAAGGACAGGAATATACCGGGGAATTTGAAATTACCAGTGAAAACCATATTCCGGTGAGGGGCATTGTCTACTCCACCCACCCAAGGATGGAGTGCCTGACTCCCCAGTTTGAAGGCGAAAATATACGGATTCGGTATCAGTTTCATAGTAAGGGTCTCGTTGAGGGGCAGGAGGAAAAGGGTGCGTTTGTGATTCTTTGCAATCAGAGTGTACACAGCCTTTCTTTTTGTGTATCCATATCCCGTTTATATGCGCAGACTGCCACAGGTGCGATTCGCAGTCTTTCGGATTTTACGGCACTTGCAAAGGAAAACTGGCAGGAAGCATATCAGCTCTTTTATCACAAGAGTTTTCCCAATATTCTAAAAGCAAAAGAGACAAAAGAAAAGATGTACTATCAGGGGATTCTTGCGGCAAAACCATCGTCGCAGAATCTGGAAGAATTTTTGGTGGCAGCCGGCAGAAAAGAACAGATCCATTTTACAATTTCTGAGACAGACTGCCGGTTTGATGCGCTTACCGAAAGCCAGCAGCAGAAGATCGAAATCAAAAAGAGCGAATGGGGATATTTGGAACTTGCCATCACCTCCGATGCCGCGTTTGTACAGCCGGCACAGACGCAGATTACTTCGGAGGATTTTCTGGGGAGTACGTTTGTCCTGAAATACATCGTGGACTATGACCGGATGCATGCCGGAAACAATTATGCCAAAATTACTTTTTCCTCGGTATATGAGACAAAGGTTCTGGAGATTTATGCGCACAAAGGGGAAAAACAAAAGTCCAAAGAACAAAAAGAACATGCCAAAATCAGGGAATGTCAGTCCGGGCTGGTAGAACTGTATGAGGCATTCCGCCTGAAAAAAATTGTGACAGGTGTGTGGGCAAATGAGTCGGTAGAACGTTTAAACCAGCTGCATGCCATGCTTCCGGATCAGGTGATGTATCCGCTGATGAAAGCACAGGCACTGGTGATCAATCACCAGAAACAGGAAGCGGAGTGGATTCTTGAGGAATTTAAACGGGAATGGCCCGATCACCATACACCGGAGTGGGGGTATTATCTTTATATTATGACGCTTCTGGAACGGGAACCGGCATATGTGGACCGCATGACGCATGAGATTGAAATGATTTTTCATGAAAATCCGGATTCTGCTTTGTTATTCTGGATTCTTTCGTTTCTGGAAGAGGAATATTACAACAACAGCGCGCACAAACTGCGTGCAATTGCGCACTGGGTGATGAGTGGCTGTGTTTCCCCGTACCTGTATCTGGAGGCATACGATCTGATCAGCCATGACCCGTATCTGCTCACAAAACTGGGAAGATTTGAAGTGCGGATTCTGCGCTGGGCAATCCGTCATCAGGTTCTGACGAAGGAACTGGCAGCACAGATTTTTGAAGTGGTGGAAATGAATCAGGGATTTCATCCGGTTCATTTTGAACTGATGCAGGCAGCTTACGGGACAGAGGGAAAACCGGAATATGTGGGACAGATCTGCAGTTACCTGATAAGAACCCAGCAGTTTGATACAAAATTTCACCACTGGTATGAAAAGGGAATCGGGCTTGAACTTCGGATTACCGGATTATACGAGGCTTATCTGATGTCACTGGATGAACGGGAGATTGCATCGGTTCCAAAAATTATCCGGATGTACTTTCAGTATGACAGTAATCTTCCCTATCGGAAGATGGCAATTCTTTACAACAATATCATTGCGTCAAAGGAAAGCGAACCGGAAATTTATGAACAGTATCGCCGGGTGATGAGCCGTTTTGCCATGGAACAGATCGAGCAGGAACATGTGGACGATAATCTGGCGGTGGTTTATGAGGACATGCTCGAACTGGGGCTGGTGAATGAAGAACTTGCAAAATGTCTTTCCAATATTCTGTTTGCGCATAAGCTGGTAATTATGCAGCCGCATATGGTCCGCGCGATTGTATACCAGAAGCAGATGAAAGATCCGCAGATCGTTCCGATTGTAAACGGATGTGCCTACGTGTCCCTTTTCTGCAGGGAATATGCCATTTTGTTTGAAGATGGGAAAGGCCAAAGATATATCCACAGTGTCCCGTACCGGCTGGATCCCCTGATGGATGCCGGATCGTATCTGGAGAAATGTACGGCACTGGCACCGGAGGAACTTCCGTATATTGTTTCCCATTTTGGGGAAAAGCCGGATCATCATATGTTTGATGCCAAAGAGGAAAAATTTTTCCGGAGAGTGCTGTTTGCACAGGAGCTGGATACGGAATACCAGTCGTATTTTTCCAGGGAGATTGTGCGTTATTATCAGAAAAAAGAGCAAAAACCCCTGGTGGAACAATATTTGGAACAGGCAGATTATGAGCAGATGCCGCAGGCGGTGCGTCAGTATATGATGGAATCCCTTGCGGACTGGCGGATGTATGACCGGTTGTATGAACAGATGCAGGAATATGGGCTGGATCAGATCGGATCATCGGCAAAGGTTGCAGTTGCCACCTATCTGCTGGATGCGATGGAAGAGAGGGAGCAGGACGAGGAACTGCTGCTTTTGTGTACAAGTGCGTTTTTAAACAAAAAATACAATGACAGGATTCTGCAGTATCTGAGTGATTTTTATTCCGGACCGGTTGAGACCATGCTTCGTTTATGGAGAGCAGCGCAGGATTTTGAACTTCGGACAAGAGATCTGGAAGAACGGATTCTTGAGCAGATGCTGTATACGGATATGGATCTTATGCAGGCACTGGAGGTATTTGCGCATTATTATGAAAGCGGTGGGCAGGAACTGATTGTTCTTGCGGTCATTACGGTATTTGCGCAGAACTATTTTGTAAAAGAAGCCGCGCTGCCAAAACAAATCCTTGCCATAATACGGAGACGGTATCAGAGCGGAAAGAAACTAAATGATGCCTGTAAACTTGCCCTGCTCAAATCGTTTTCCGGGATGTCCTCTCTGCAGGAGGCACAGTATGAAGCCGCAGATGTGCTGCTGGCAGAGTTCACCGGAAGAAATATGAATTTTTCATTTTATAAAAGACTGGACCGGCGGCTGGTACAGAAATATCATTTGTATGACAAAATTTATGTGGAACACCGGACAAACCAAAAGAAACATGTCGTGCTGCACTACAGCCGGGATGAGGATGGGGAGCAGTTTCACGAAGTGGATATGCCGAATGTCTATGCCGGTATTTTTGTGGAAACATTTGTGGTATTTTTCGGGGAGGAGATCCAGTATTACATCACCGAAGAATATAAAAATAAGGTCGTCTCGACGGAAAGCAATCGTCTGACCTGTAACGATATCTATGCACAGAAAGATGAAAGCAGGTACAATCTGATCAACCAGATGCTGATTTCAGAGACTTTATCCGATGAAGTTTCCATGTTTCAGACGATGAAACAGTACGCAGGATATGATGAGGTGACGAAAAAAGTATTTAAGCTTTTGTAAGCAGGATGGGAGAAGAGATGGAAGCCAATACCTGTTATCTTGGCATCGAACTGAACGACTCGTATGCCATGGTAAGTTATATGCAACCGAATATGGAAGAACCGGAGACGGTCAGCACGATTGCCGGCAGTGAAAATTACCGGATTCCCACGCTGCTTGCCCGACGCAAAAATGTCGGCATGTGGTATTATGGGGAAGATGCCGGAAGGATGGCAAAAACCAGTGAGGTGATTTGTGTGGATTCCCTTCTTCGCCGTGCCGCTGCATCGGAAGTGATTACCATTGCAAAAGAGAGTTATGATGCAGTAGATCTGCTGGCACTGTTTATTAAAAAAGTGATTGAACTGCCGCAGAAACTGGGAAATACTTCGCATGTGACCGGAATTGTCCTGACGGTGGATCATCTGACGAAAGAGTTGATCGGCATTTTCCGGCATGTGGCAGAACTTTTAGGATTGTCGCAGGAAACATTTGCGGTGATTGATGACAAGGAGAGTTTCTATGCGTTTGCCATGAACCAGGAGAAATCTTTGTGGATGCACGATGTGTTTTTGTTTTCCTGCGGGAAGAATGTCGTCAGTTCCTATGACCTTTCGAGGGATATGCATACGAAGCCGCAGATGATCACAATTCACGCAACCGGGGCACAGGAACTGGGAGAGGAGAAAGATGAGGCGTTTGCAAGGCTTCTGACTAACTGTTTTGCAAACCGTTCGGTATCTTCGGTTTATCTGGTCGGGGACGGGTTTGACGGAGAATGGATGAAACAGTCACTGGCAGTTCTCTGCCGGGGACGGCGCGCGTTTTTGGGACAGAATCTTTTTTCCAAAGGGGCATGCTATATGGCTCGCATCCGTGAAATGGGAGAAAACTGGCCATTCATTTACATGGGCGAAAACGAGATGAAATTTAATCTGAGTTTAAGTGTCGTGGAAAAAGAAAAAAAGAAGGTTTTAAATCTTGTCAGTGCCGGGAAAAACTGGTTTGAGATAAAAAATACATGTGAGGTGATCCTAAGCGGCACGCCGCAGGTGGAATTTTTAAAGCAGCTTCCAAGCAGCAGTACTCCCCAGATACAGACGGTGGAACTTGAGGATCTTCCGGTTCGTCCAGACCGCACGACAAGACTCCGGATTACGGCCAGTCCGGTGGCAAATGATAAGATTGAAGTGGAAATCCGAGATCTGGGATTTGGTGAATTTTTCCCGGCTACCGGCCGGGCATGGAAAAGTATCATAATGATGGGATAAACGTATGGGTGAATTATTACTTTGTCATGAAACAATTGCGGCTCTGCCCTATTATATAGAGGAAACCGGGATAAACATATATTCCATGGAAGAACTCAGCTATTATATTTCCGGAAATGTGTATCTTTTAGATCATTCCTTCATGTGCGAGAGTTTATGTACATGGGTGGAAAAACAGATGCATCGTGTCGAACTCGCACAAAAACTCAGGGAGAATATCCGCACGGAAGGAAAATTGTCCGATTTTGTTTTTGCCATATTGCAGGATACGGCATACTGTACCATGAAAGAAATGCAGGAGATCGTTTTTGCGGTCCGGCAGATGGAACAGAAGTCGGATTTTGAGCGTGACAAGATCCGGGCAGACCAGCTGATGGAGAAGGAAAAATATCTGGCAGCTATTTACCGGTATAAACATCTGTTAGACGAAGCAGATATGAAGGAAACCAGTGAGGTTCTGCGGGGAAATCTCTGGCATAACCTCGGAACGGCGTATGCACGTCTCTTTTTGTTTGAAGAGGCAGGGCGCTGCTTTGAGAAGGCATATGCATTGAATAAACAAAAGGAATCTCTCCGGGAGTGCCTGATGTGCTGCCGCTGCCGGCATGATGAGGAAGCGTTTGCGGAAATTGCAAAAAGATATCAGGTGGAGGAGAGAAAGCAGCAGGAAATCAGAAATGAAATTTCCCTCGCATGTAAGAGCGAAAAACTCGAACAGTTTGAATCCCATCTGGAAGAATTAGCGCAGCGGACCGGGGGTGTCCAAAAGGCGAAGGCAAAGAAAGAAGTAATGGATGTGATTGTTCAGTGGAAGAAAGAGTATCGAAGGAGCTGCAAGGTATAACATATGATTTTTTCAAATTTATTTCATAGAAAAAAGAACAAAGAAAGTGAGACAGGAAGTTTCTCACAATATGATCAGAGCGAGTATGCAAAGCTTGAGACAAAGAACATTGTAAAAGAACTGAATCTGTCGGACGCGGCGCAGGCAAAGAAATATGTAGTGGATTTGTGCAAGCAGATGATTCAGGCGTCTAAGGATATTGAAGATAGTAAATCGGAATATCAGCTGGTGACAAATTATCTGACAGATATTCAGATTCTCGAAGACCTGACGGACGCAGAGCGTAAACCGATTCTTGAGTGTGCCACACAGGTTGCAAAGCTGGAAAAGCAAAGAACCGATTTCCTGAAAACCAAACGCCGGCTGACAGATACGCAGTTTGCGCAGATGCAGGAGGAAGAAGAGAATCTTCCGGGAGTGATCCGCCGGCTGAAAGCCAATGAGGCAGATCTGGATGCGATCAAGAGAAATATGGCATATCTGGAAGGAAAAAAACTGGAATGGTCCATGCAGCGGTCAGATTCCGCAAAGGTACAGAAAGTAACTCGTACCGCAGCATGCTATCTGTTAGCTGTATTTATTACGTTGTTTGCTTTTGTGGGAATACTTTCCTGGTATCTGAACAGGGATCTGCAGCTGGTTTTCACCATTATGGGATTTGCAGCTGTGGGAGCGGGCGCGTTTATTTTGATCCGTTATCAGGATTCTACAAGAGAGATCCGTCAGGCGGATGTCAACCGCAATCAGGCGATTACTTTGGAGAACCGGGTAAAGATCCGCTATGTCAATACGAAAAACGCGGTGGATTTCATCTGTGAAAAATATCATGTCCGCAATGCGAAAGAACTGGAATTTTTATATGGACAGTATCAGGAGGAAGCGCGGGAAAAGGAAACATTCCGTAAAACCAGTGATGATCTGGATTATTATACGCAGAATCTTCTGCAGTATCTGACACGGCTGCGGATGTATGATACCCGTGTATGGCTGACACATGCAAATGCGCTGGTCGACAGCCGGGAGATGGTAGAGCTGAAGCATGAACTGCTGACAAGGCGGCAGAAACTGCGGGCACGTATGGAGTACAGTGTGGGAAGTATCCATGAGATGAAGGGTGAGGCTCTCAAAAATATGAGCAAGCTCGGAAACAATGCTTATCAGCTGGAGCAGATCATCCGCAAGATTGAAGCGATGAATCCGGTATTTAAGTAAAAATAATAGTGATTTATTGTGTTTCCTTTTGAGATAGCCGCCCGGTGTGAAAGGGGCGGCTATCTCCTGTCTTATCGTGTAGTGTTTTGCATACAGTCAAAATTGGGATTGAAAGCATAGTAGTTTTTGCTGTCCAGTTCTTCCTGCAGCAGACGAAGAGCCTCGCCAAAACGCTGGAAATGCACAATTTCACGCTCGCGCAAAAAGCGGATCGGATCAGCAACTTCCTGATCTTTTGCCAGACGCAGTATATTGTCATACGTTTTTCTTGCTTTTTGTTCTGCTGCCATATCTTCCACCAGATCAGCAATGGCATCACCACTTGACTGAAATTCGGTAGCGGAAAATGGAACTCCACCCGCAGCCTGCGGCCAGACACCTGCGGTGTGATCAATATAATATGGTGCAAATCCGGAAGCTTCCAGTTCTTTGGCGGAAAGTCCGCGTGTCAGCTGGCGGACAATCGCACCAATCATTTCGAGGTGAGCAAGTTCCTCGGTTCCGATGTCAGTAAGTACACCGGCAATCCGCGGATTTGCAAAAGAAAACCGCTGGGCCAGATAGCGCATGGAAGCTCCCATTTCGCCATCGGGACCACCGTACTGACTTATAATAAAAGATGCCATCTTAGCATTTGGTGTTGAAATGGAAATCGGATATTGCAGTCTTTTTTCATAATTCCACATAGCTTATTTCACTCCTTCCCATGGCATTGGACCGTCATTCCAGTCCCAGTCCTCCAGCGGCTGGCTGCCAAATGCGGACAACGGTTCGAAACGTTCCTCGTATGTCTTTTTAGCTGAATTGTATAATTCGTTGCACTGATTGTAATAAGAGAGTGCCTGTGCGTCATCCGGATGGGTGTCCAGATAAAGAAGCATATCATAGGCACAAAAGCCCAGTGCCATAACCCAGCGGTACAATTCCGACCGGTTCATTGGCTGAGAAGATGGTCTTGTCATCGCCGCCGCCCTCCCTGCATCGTATTCATATTGCATTTTCCGGTAAATGGTTTATCCAGTTCCGGAAAAATTGTGCCTGCGGCAAGCCCGCGCATGGGATCGTAGGTTTTGCCGAATGTCTGCCAGGGAACGTAGCACATGCCAGGTACCTGATGGCTGCCATTGTCTGTTTCCGGCATCGTATTAATAGTTGCATTCATGGATTTCTTTTTCCTTTCTGATCAGCATATACTGTATGATATGTTTCGTTTGCGTTATGTGTGTATTTGTTATATAATAAAACACATGACAGAATAAGGAGAGAAACGCAATGAGTAAAGTAAGAACAAGATTTGCACCAAGTCCGACAGGAAGAATGCATGTGGGAAATCTTCGTACGGCATTGTATGCTTACCTCGTAGCAAAGCATGAGGGCGGAGATTTCATCTTAAGAATAGAAGATACCGATCAGGAGCGTTATGTGGAAGGCGCTGTAGATATTATTTACCGCACCCTGCAGAAAACAGGCCTGATCCATGACGAGGGACCGGACAAGGATGGCGGCTGTGGACCATATGTACAGAGTGAGCGTCAGGCACAGGGCATTTATTTAAAATACGCCAAAGAGCTGATCGATAAAGGCGAGGCCTATTATTGTTTCTGTGACAAGGAACGCTTAGAGGGACTCAAAAAAGTAGTTGCAGGAAAAGAAATTCATGTATATGACAAGCACTGTCTGCATCTTTCCAAGGAAGAAGTAGAAGAAAAACTTGCCGCAGGCGTACCGTATGTCATCCGCCAGAATAACCCGACGGAGGGAACGACAACGTTCGAGGATGAGATTTACGGGGATATTACCGTTGACAATGCGGAGCTGGACGATATGATTCTGATCAAGTCCGATGGATATCCGACTTACAATTTTGCAAATGTGGTAGACGATCATCTGATGGGAATTACCCATGTTGTCCGTGGAAACGAGTATCTTTCCTCTTCCCCGAAGTACAATCGTCTGTATGAGGCATTTGGCTGGGAAGTACCGGTATATATCCATTGTCCGCTGATTACGGATGAAAATCATCAGAAGCTGTCAAAACGATGCGGACATTCTTCGTTTGAAGATCTGGTAGAGCAGGGATTTCTGACAGAGGCGATCGTGAACTTTGTTGCATTGCTTGGATGGAGCCCGGCAGATAACCAGGAGATCATGACACTCGAAGAACTGGTAGAAAAGTTTGATTACCATCATATGAATAAATCACCGGCAGTCTTTGACTATACCAAGTTAAAATGGATGAACGGGGAATACATCAAAAAAATGGACTTTGACAAGTTCTACGAGATGGCACTTCCGTATATCAAAGAAGTGATCACCAAAGATTATGATCTGAAGAAGATTGCACATATGGTACAGACCCGTATCGAGATCTTCCCGGATATCAGGGATCACATTGATTTTTTTGAGGAACTTCCGGAATATGATGTGGCAATGTACACGCACAAGAAAATGAAGACAAATGCACAGACTTCTCTTGAAGTGTTGCAGGAGATCCTTCCGGTCTTAGAGGCTCAGGAAGATTACAGCAACGATGCATTGTATCAGACACTTCTTAAGTATGTAGAGCAGAAAGGCTGCAAGAACGGATATGTTATGTGGCCGATCCGTACGGCAGTATCCGGCAAGCAGATGACACCGGGCGGTGCCACCGAGCTTATGGAGGTTCTTGGAAAAGAAGAGTCTCTTGCCCGTATCCGTAAAGGAATCGAGCTCCTTTCTCAGGCACAGTAGAACATTCTCACGGGAGAACGAATGAACTATAATAAATCCCAGCAGCAGGCCATCCGTCATAAGGATGGCCCGATGCTTGTTCTGGCAGGTCCCGGTTCCGGGAAAACTGCGGTAATTACCCAAAGAACGAAACAGTTAATTGAATATGAGAACATAGATCCGTCCAATATTCTTGTGATTACATTTACGCGAGCGGCGGCACAGGAGATGAAGCAGCGTTTTCTTGCAGCGACAGGAGAAGAGAGAACGAAAGTGACCTTCGGTACGTTCCACGCCATATTTTTCATGGTGTTGAAGCTGGCGTATCATTTTGATTCCGGAAATATTATATCGGAGGAGCAGCGATATCAGTTTATGCGGGAGATTCTGTCTTATCATCATCTGGAATACCGGGATGAAGGGGAATTTATCGGGGATGTTTTAACGGAGATCAGCCGTGTGAAAAATGAGCAGATTCCGCTGGAACATTTTTATTCTTCCAGCTGTGGGGAGGAGGTTTTCCGGAAGATTTACCGGGAATATGATGAGCGGCTCAAAAGGAACCGCCTGATTGATTTTGATGATATGCTGACATACACATATGAGTTGTTTTCCCAGCGGAAGGATATTCTTTCGGCATGGCAGAAAAAGTACCGTTATATTCTGATTGATGAGTTTCAGGATATCAATCTGATCCAGTGGAAGATCATGTGTATGCTTGCAGCACCGGAAAATAATCTCTTTGTAGTGGGAGATGATGACCAGTCCATCTATCGGTTCCGCGGTTCAAAGCCGGAAATTATGCTGGGATTTCAAAAGATATACCCGCAGGCAAAGATTGTGAATCTTGAAGTAAATTACCGGTGCGAGCCGCCGATTGTGGAGGCAGCTATGCGCCTGATCGCACACAATGAAGAACGTTTTCCGAAAAAGATCCGTGCCGGAAAAGCCGGGAAACAGAAGGTGCGTTTTCAGTACTTTGAGGACTGCTATAAAGAGAATGCATTTTTGGCAGAAGATATCCGTCAGACTGTGCAAAATGGGGTTCCGCTTTCGGAAATCGCAGTACTGTTTCGGACAAACATGCAGCCGCGTGCCCTGATGGAATATATGGTTTCTGCGAATCTGGCATTTCAGACGAAAGACCGGATTCCGGATATCTATGAGCACTGGATTGCCCGTGATTTTTTCACTTATATCCGCATCGCACAGGGAAGTGACAGCAGGGCCGATTTCCTTTCTATTATGAACCGGCCGAAGCGGTATATCGGCAGGGACAGCCTGCCCGATGAAACGGTATGTTTTGATGAGTGGATGAAATTATATGAGGAGCAGCCGTGGATCGCGGAGCGGATCGAAAAGCTGTGGTATGATCTGAAACATTTGTCCCGTCTGAGCCCTTATGCGGCAATCAACTATATCCGGCGGGGAATCGGGTACGATGATTATCTGGCAGAGTATGCCGAATACCGGAATGCGAATAAAGAAGATTTTTATGAAGTGGCAGATGAAATCCTTGCGAGTGCCAAAGGGTACCGTACATTTGAGGAATGGTTTGCACATATAGAAGAATACCGGCAGGAGTTAAAGAGACTGGCGCAGGAAAAGCGCAGGAATCAGAATGCTGTGACATTTGCAACACTGCACAGCGCCAAGGGGCTGGAATTTACAAAAGTGTATCTGATTGACGTCAACGAGGGCGTAATGCCTTATAAGAAAGCAGTATTAAAGCAGGATGTCGAGGAAGAACGGCGTTTGTTTTATGTGGGAATGACCAGAGCAAAGGAATCCCTGACCATCTGTTCGGTAAAAAAAATGCGTGGCAAAGAGGTGGAACTGTCGCGTTTTATCAAAGAAGTCGGTAAAGAGCCGTAAAAAACCTGCATCGGGTATTCGATGCAGGTTTTTATAAAAGTTATTCCTCGTCTTCGTGTGCGTTGAAGTAGTCATCATCGAGCATTTCGTCGAAGCGGTCAGCAGCGGCTTCGTACTCGTCGTCATCCGTGATGCTGTCGATCTGTGGAATGCCATCCTCATCCTCCGCATAGCGGTAGAGATAAACGGTGCCTTCATCCGGATCGGAGCCGTCCGGATTGAGCGGCATCAGTGCAATGTAGTCCTGTTCATTTACGTCAAAAATGGTAAGGATTTTGCATTCTACTTCGCCTTCATCCAAATCAAGTGTTACACGAATATCGTCAATCTCATCCGGGGTAACGGGTGTTGCTTTTTCTTTATCTTCCATAAGATACCTCTTTTCTTAATCGTTTTTGTGTCTTTTATCATTATAAGCGAGGAGTAAGGAGCTTGTCAATTCGAAAAAGTGATATACAAAGTTTTTTAAAAAGGGTATAATGAAAAACATGAAAATACGAGATACGAAAAAACGAACAGAGAATAAAAGGATCAGAGAAGGAGATTACGCAAAACCGGGAGTGACGATTCAGGGAGAATGGACCACTTTTACGTTTGATGCGGAAAAAGAGGACAGCTGTTTTGTGGTACTTAAGGATATACAGACCGAAAAAGAAGAAAAGATAGCTGTTCCGGCAGAATACTGCATGGGATCGGTGCGCTCTATCGCAGTGGCAGATCTGCATCTGGAACATCTGATTTACGATTTTGAGATCAATGGAAAAACGGTAATGGATCCGTGCGCACATGCCATCATGGGGCGTCAGGTCTGGAATGACAGTTCACGCAGCAGGCAGCAGTATGAGGTGCATGGGGCATTTGATGTGCAGGAGTTTGACTGGGGGGAGGATGTATGTCCGGAAATACCGAGAGAACAGATGATTATGTACAAGCTGCATGTGCGTGGTTTTACGATGGATTCCGGTACCAGAAGTGTTCCGGGGACATTTCGTGCGCTTATGAACCGGATTCCCTATCTGAAGAAACTCGGTGTGACAACGATCGAACTTATGCCGGTATATGAGTTTGAGGAAATTGAACTGCCAAAGCAGCAGAAACTTCCGGAATATATCCGTTGGAAAGAAAAACAGACGGATCAGATCCGCCCGGCAGAAAAAATAAAAGAAGCTCCGCGCAAAGTGAATTACTGGGGATATGAGCCCGGAAATTATTTTGCGGTGAAGGCATCGTATGCTGCCGATCCGCTGCATGCTTCCCGGGAATTCAGGATGCTGATCCGCCGTCTACACGAAAACGGCATGGAATGTGTGATGGAGATGTATTTTCCGGAGAAAGTGAATCATAATCTGATTTTAGAAGCGCTTCGTTACTGGGTGCGGGAATACCATGTGGACGGAATCCATCTGCTTGGGGAACATCTGCCCATTACAGCGATTGTGCAGGATGGAATGCTCAGCCGTACCAAGATCTTTTATGTGGATTTTGAGGAAAAAGCATGTGCGGCAAGCCGGAAGTATCCGAATCTGTATATTTACAAAGAGGAGTATCAGTATCCGATCCGGCAGGTCTTAAACCATATCAATGGAAATATGCGTGATTTTGCCGATCAGCAGAGAAAACAGGGGGCTTTTTTAGGCTACATCAATTATATAGCAAGCAACAACGGGTTTACGCTTGCAGATCTGTTTATGTACAACGATAAACACAATGAGGAAAATGGAGAGCAGAATCTCGATGGGAGTTCCTGGAATTTCAGCAATAATTACGGCGTGGAGGGACCGACCAGAAAGCGTTATATCAATGCGCTGCGGAAATTAAACTGGAGAAATGCGGTTCTTATGCTTATGCTGGCGCAGGGGGTTCCTCTGTTGTGGAGCGGTGATGAGATGGGAAATTCCCAGAACGGAAATAATAATGCATACTGTCAGGATAATCCCACCGGCTGGGTGAACTGGAAGAATGAGAAGTCTCATCGCAGACAGATCGAATTTCTGCAGCAGGTAATTGCGTTTCGAAAAGAACATACCGTGCTTTCAAATCCGATGCCATTCCAGTTTTCGGATTATAAATCGCTGGGGTATCCGGATCTTTCCTATCACGGGACAAGTGCGTGGATGTTAGAACCGACACCGGATCATCTATGCCTGGGAATGCTTTATTGCGGGGCTTATGCCCAAAACGAAAAAGAGCCGGATGTCTATGTCGCCTATAATTTTCTTGCCGCGGCAACGGAACTGGCTTTGCCTAAACCGCGAAAAGGGAAAGAATGGGTTGTCTGTATTGACAGCGGAGAAGAGGATGCTGCGTTTTTGGACGCACCAAAGCCCGTAAGCGGAGGAAAAATCATTCTCCGGCCACAGACCATCTGTGTGCTGGAGAGCAGGGAGATGAAAAAACATGGGTAATGCATGGAAACATTTTTGCACAATTACACATCACAAAAATCTGGTGCTTGTCGGTTGCTTTAAGATCGGACTATACAGGCAGGGGTTGCTGCATGATCTTTCAAAATATTCTCCGACGGAATTTCTGGTCGGTTGCAAATATTATCAGGGAACCATGAGTCCGAACAATGCAGAGCGGAAGGAAAAGGGGTATTCCCTGGCGTGGCTGCATCACAAAGGACGCAATAAACACCATCTCGAGTACTGGATTGATTATGATATTTCAAAAGAACCGGGGAAAGAACATTCGGGGATGGCAGGAATGAAAATGCCGGTGTGCTACGTGGCGGAAATGTTTGTTGACAGGATCAGTGCATCCAAAAACTACCAGAAAGACAAATACACGGACCGGAGTGCACTCGATTACTATATGCACGGCAGATCGCATTATCTGATCCATCCGGATACCGAGGCACTGATCCACTATCTTTTACTGATGCTGGCAGTGCGGGGGGAGAAGGAAACATTTGCATTTGTAAAGAATGAGGTACTGAAAGGAAACGTTCCTTATGAGAGGGAAAGCCTGATCCGGCGCATACAGGAACTGGCACCGGAAGAAAAAATATAAAAGGGAAAAGCACAGAATGCCTTCTGCTGACATAGAATATTAGAAAGCTGTTGGAAAAGGTGCTGTGTGAAAACATTTTTGGTTCCCCTGACACCGGAAGAGGAAACAGACTGTCTGTGCAGATTAAAAAATGGCGAGCAAGGGGCAAAGGAAGAACTGGTGTTGCACAACATGCGCCTGGTAGCCCATGTCGCAAAAAAATATGTCAGTTCGGAAGAAGAACAGGAGGATCTGATTTCCATCGGTACGATCGGGCTGATGAAAGCAGTAGACAGTTTCCGGCCGGAATACGGAAATAAATTTGCAACGTATGCCATCCGGTGTGTGGACAATGAATTGCTGATGCATCTGCGATCAAAGAAAAAACAGCGCAAAGAAGTTTCTATGTTTGAACCGATTGGTACAGACAAAGAAGGAAACCAGATTCAGCTTGTCGATGTGCTGGAGTTTCATGATAAAAATGTAGCAGATGAAGTGACAAAAAGGGAGCAGATGAAAAAAATCTGTACCTTTATGAATGATGTGTTAAGCGAGAGAGAAGCATTTATCATTCGGCGAAGATATGGAATCGGAGGAAATCAGGAACTGACCCAGAGAGAAATCGCGCGGGCACTTGGAATTTCCCGTTCCTATGTTTCCAGGATTGAAAAGAGAGCACTGGAAAAACTTAAAAAAGTGATAAGCGAATAAAGTCGTTGCAAAAAGATGCATTTTATGATAAGGTAAATGCATCTTTTTTCATGCATGTGTCTGTGCAAAATTCCCATTTGTTGGAATGAGGTGAATATGTATAGCCAAATCAGGACATCCATGCTGGATGGAATCTGCGCAATGCCGGTACAGGTAGAGGTGGATATCAGCATGGGAATGCCGGTGTTTGATATGGTAGGATATCTTTCTCCGGAGGTGCGGGAGGCGAAGGAACGAGTGCGTACGGCGCTTCACAATTGCGGAATTCTTCTGCCTGCAAAGCGGATTACCGTAAATCTTTCTCCGGCAAATATAAGGAAAACCGGAACCGGATTTGACCTGCCGATTGCGGTTGCACTGCTGGTTGCCATGGGGCTGGTAAAACCGGAGAAGTGCGCGGACACGATTTTTTCTGGGGAGTTGAATTTAAGTGGACAGTTATTGCCGGTCCGGGGAATTCTGCCGATGGTTTCGGATGGAGTAAAGGAAGGGATTCATAAATTTGTTGTTCCGGCGGATAATCTTATGGAAAGCCGTCTGGTGCAGGGGGCGGATGTCTGCGGATTTTCTGCATTGGAATCGGTGATCGGCTATCTGCAGGATGGCGGTTATAAAGAGCCGGCATATGCAGGCCGGCGGCAGAACAGATCCCATGGGATGCCGGATTTTTCCGAAGTAAACGGGCAGCAGTTTTTGAAACGGGCAGCGGAAATCGCAGCGTCCGGAATGCACAATATGCTTATGGTCGGGCCGCCGGGAGCCGGAAAAACCATGATCTCCGAGCGGATGGCTACAATCCTGCCGCCACTTACAAAAAAAGAGCAGCTGGAGGTTTCAAAAATATACAGTGTCTGCGGTCTGCTGGCAGACTCCCGGACACTGTTGCAGGAACGGCCGTTTCGCAGTCCGCATCATACGGTCAGCATGGCAGGGCTTGCCGGCGGTGGACGAAGTATCCGGCCGGGAGAGATTTCACTGGCACATCATGGTGTGCTTTTTCTGGATGAACTCCCAGAATTTTCCAAATCAACGATGGAAGTGCTGCGTCAGCCGTTGGAGGAACATCAGATTCATTTGACGCGCGCGGTCGGCAGTGTGACCTATCCATCGGATTTTTTACTTCTGGCATCCATGAATCCATGCAATTGCGGATATTATCCGGACCGGAACCGGTGCAGATGCACACAGGCATCCCTGCAGCGGTATTTTGACCGGATTTCACAGCCGCTGATTGACCGCATGGATCTTTGTGTGGAAGCGCCGATGGTTACGTATGAAGAACTGACGGGAAACGGTAATAATGAGAGTTCAAAGACCATCCGGGACCGGGTGTGTGAGTGTCAGGAACGCCAGATTTTCCGGTTCAAAGATGAAATCTTTTCCCATAACAGTGGAATTCCGGCCGCAAAATTAAACCAGTTCTGCCGGCTGGGAGAAAAGGAGCAGCGGTATATGGAAAAAATGTTTCATAAACTGTCACTTACTGCGCGCACCTATCATAAAATCCTCCGGGTGGCACGAACAATTGCCGATACACAAAAGGCGGAAAACATCCGTGTCTGTGATCTGACAGAAGCTGTGTGTTACCGGAGTATCGGGGATAAATTCTGGGGAGGTATGGAAGAATGAGCATGTATGCGTACTGGCTTGCAAATACCGGACTGACCGTACATAAACTGACGGGGCTTATGACAGAAGGGATCGGTGCGGAAGAACTGTATGCCTTGCAGGAGTCCCAAATGAAAAAAATCCGGGTTCTGGATGAAAAGGATGTGGAAAAAATCACACAATCCAGACGGCACTGGGATGTACAGGAGCACTGGGGAAAACTGCAGGGGGAAGGAATCGGTTTTGTCTGCGTGGAAGATGCGCGGTACCCGCAAAAGCTCCGCCGGATTTCTGCAACACCTTATGCGCTGTATTATATTGGCAGGCTGCCAGAAGAAACTCGAAAGAGTGTGGCAATTGTCGGGGCGCGGACAAGAAGTGCCTATGGAAGCCAGATTACGGGGAAACTGGCGAGGGCACTTGCACAGAACCGGATGGATATCATCAGCGGCATGGCGATGGGGATTGATGCGGATGCGCATAGCGGAGCACTGGAAGAAAACGGGGATACCTATGCGGTACTGGGCTGTGGCGTGGATGTGTGTTATCCGAAAAGAAACCGGTATTTATATGAAAAAATGCAGGATCGGGGAGGTATTTTGTCGGAATATCCGCCAGGCACACCGCCGCTGCCGGGATATTTTCCGCAAAGAAACCGTATCATAGCCGGACTTGCGGATTACGTGATTGTGATGGAGGCAAGAAAAAAGAGCGGATCGCTGATTACTGCGGACTATGCCATGGAACAGGGAAAGGAAGTGTATGCCCTTCCCGGGAGAGTTACGGATGCCCTGAGTGAAGGAACCAACCATCTGATCCAGCAGGGCGCCGGCATTTTTGTAAGTGTGGAAGATTTCCTGCAGGAACTGCAATTACAGCCCCAAAATATAATGACACAAATAGACTTTAGAAAAAATCTTCTTGAAAAAGACGAATCGTTGGTGTATGCTTTATTAGATTTTTATCCGGTGGGTCTTGGAACCCTGATCGAAAAAAGTCCCTATGGTCTGGTAGAAATTCTGCCGGTTTTAGAGAGGCTGGAACAGAAAGGGTTCATTCAGGAGACCATTCCGAATTATTATATAAAAACAATTTAGATGATATAAGGAGCACCAAATGGCAAAGTATCTGGTAATCGTGGAGTCACCGGCAAAGGTGAAGACGATTAAAAAATTTCTGGGAAAAAATTATGAGGTCATGGCAAGTAACGGGCATGTGAGAGATCTTCCGAAGAGTCAGCTCGGATTTTCTCCGGAAAATGATTTTGAACCGAAATATATTACGATTCGTGGAAAGGGAGAGATTCTTGCAAAGTTAAGAAAAGAAGTAAAGAAAGCGGATAAAATTTATCTCGCAACTGACCCGGACCGTGAAGGAGAGGCAATTTCCTGGCATTTAACCAAGGCGTTGAAACTGGACGACAAAGATGTCAGCAGAATCAGTTTTAACGAAATTACAAAAACAGCGGTAAAAGCATCCTTAAAGACACCGCGTGAGATTGATATGGATCTGGTTGATGCACAGCAGGCGAGACGTATGCTGGACCGTATGGTTGGTTACCGGATCAGCCCGTTGTTATGGGCAAAAGTAAAAAGAGGGCTGAGTGCCGGTCGTGTACAATCCGTTGCTTTACGGATTGTGTGTGACCGTGAGGAAGAAATTGATGCATTTATTCCGGAGGAGTACTGGTCTTTAGAGGCAAGACTCCTGCCGGAAGGTGAGAAAAAACCGATTACAGCAAAGCTGCTGGACAAAGGCGGCGAAAAGTTTGAGATTTCTTCCGAGGAACAGATGAATGAGGTGCTTGCGGAATTAAAAGGCAAAGAATTTAAAGTCCGCGATATGAAAAAGGGAGAGCGCACAAAAAAAGCGCCGCTTCCGTTTACAACCAGTACTTTGCAGCAGGAAGCTTCCAAAGCGCTGAATTTCCCGATCTCGAAGACGATGCGGATTGCACAGCAGCTGTATGAAGGTGTGGATATCAAAGGACAGGGAACGGTCGGTATCATCACCTATCTGCGTACGGATTCCGTTCGTATTTCGGAAGAGGCGGATGAAGCAGCGCGTGCCTTTATTTCCGAAAGCTACGGAGAGGAATATCTGTCTGACGGAGAAGGAAGCAAGAAGAGCAATGCAAAGATTCAGGATGCGCACGAAGCGATCCGTCCGACCGATATTAACCGTATTCCGTCCGAGATTAAAGAGTCGTTAAGCCGGGATCAGTTCCGTTTGTACCAGCTGATCTGGAAACGTTTTGCCGCAAGCCGTATGGCAAACGCAAAGTATGAGACAACAACCGTTAACATTGCAGCGGGAGATTATACATTTCGCGTTTCTACTTCCAAAGTAGCTTTTGACGGATTTATGCTGGCTTATACGGAAGCAGATGACGAAAAGCAGGAAAAACAGGTACTTTTAAAATCGATTGATAAAGATACAAAATTAAAACTCGAAGAATTCGATCCGAAACAGCATTTTACACAGCCACCGGCACATTATACGGAAGCTTCGCTGGTAAAAACACTCGAAGAACTCGGAATCGGACGCCCAAGCACCTATTCCCCGACCATCACAACGATTATTGCCAGACGTTATATCACAAAGGAAAATAAGAACCTCTATGTGACGGAGATCGGTTCGGTTGTCAATTCCATTATGAAGGAGTCTTTCCCGACCATTGTAGATGAACATTTTACCGCAAATATGGAATCTCTTTTAGACAGTGTTGCGGAAGGTCATTTAAACTGGAAGACGGTTGTTGCGAATTTTTATCCGGATCTGGAAGAGGCTGTGGAGGCTGCGGAAAAAGATCTCGAAAAGATTACCATTGAAGATGAAGTGACGGATGAAATCTGTGAAGTATGCGGGCGCAATATGGTAATCAAGTATGGACCGCATGGAAAGTTCCTGGCATGTCCGGGATTCCCGGAGTGCCGGAATACCAAGCCATATTATGAAAAGATTGGTGTCGCATGTCCGAAATGCGGAAAAGACGTGGTCATCAAAATGACACGCAAGGGCAGAAGATACTATGGATGCATTGATTATCCGGAATGTGATTTCATGAGCTGGGGGCGTCCAGTGGAAAAGAAATGTCCGCGCTGTGGAGGCTATATGGTGGAAAAGGGAAACAAGCTTGCATGTGCGGATGAACATTGCGGTTACACGGAAGCAAAAGAAAAAGAAACAGAATAGTCGTAAATTTTTCGAAAAATATTGAATTGTCTGATAAATAGTGCTACACTCATGGTATCTGTGATAAAGACAGGAGGAAAAACATGAGTGTTCAACTTCTAGACAAGACAAGAAAAATAAATAAACTGCTTCATAACAATAATTCGTCCAAGGTGGTATTTAACGATATCTGTGAAGTCCTGACGGGAATTCTTGATTCCAACATCCTTGTAATAAGCAAGAAGGGAAAGGTTTTAGGTTCCAGTGTATGCAAAGGGGTTGAGGAACTGCAGGAACTGATCGTGGATGAAGTCGGCGGATATATTGATGCAGAACTCAATGAGCGTCTTCTGGGAATCCTTTCCACAAAAGAGAACGTAAATCTGGAAACGCTCGGATTCGGAGATGAATCCAAAAAGTACCGGGCCATCATTACCCCGATTGACATTGCCGGGGAGCGGCTGGGAACCTTATTTGAATACCGGTGCGAAACGGAATATGACATTGATGACATTATTCTGACAGAGTACGGAACAACGGTGGTAGGACTGGAAATGATGCGTTCTGTAAACGAAGAGAGTGCAGAGGAAGCGAGAAAGGTTGCAATCGTAAAATCTGCGATCAGCACACTTTCTTTCTCGGAACTTGAGGCAATCACCCACATCTTTGATGAACTGGATGGCAATGAGGGAATTCTTGTTGCAAGCAGAATTGCGGATCGCGTGGGAATTACCCGTTCCGTGATTGTAAATGCACTTCGTAAGTTTGAGAGTGCGGGCGTGATCGAATCGCGTTCTTCCGGCATGAAAGGAACTTACATAAAGGTTGTCAATGATGTGGTTTTCGATGAACTTGCAGAACTGAAAAGAAAAAATGCAAAATAAAGGATGGAACCGAGAGGACAGCAAAAGGACTTGTATGTAAATATAAGTCCTTTTTTGTCATTTTATGTAAAAAACTACTTGTATTTTGCTTGATTTATACTATAATTAGTATGATACGATAATTGGGAATACTAGATAAGGAGGCACAAAATTGCTAAGTACAGATGCTTTCAATTATGTGAATGTTCTGGATAAAGCTGCCGATGCGAGCTGGAGCAGGGAGAACATTCTGACTAACAATATTGCAAATGTAAACACTCCGGGATATAAGAGAAAAGACTTAAATTTTGAAAATACATTAAAAACAGAACTGGGCCGCTGCAAGCATGAGTCCCTGGATTCGAAAATGAAAGACGTGGATCTTTCCAGACTGAATCCATCGGTTTATGTGGACAGTTCCAATTACTCCTATCGGCTGGATGGAAGTAATGTAGATATTGATACAGAAGAAGTGGAGCTGGCATCCGAACAGATCCGCTATCAGGGAATCACAGCCGGAATTAACGGACAGTTTGACCGTATGCGTTCCGTGATTAAGTAAGGGGGAAAGATAAATGGCTTTATTTCAGGCGTTTAATATCAGCGCGTCAGGCATGACCGCAGAACGGTTCCGTACCGATATCATTGCGGAGAACATTGCAAATGTAAATACAACATCAACAGAGAGCGGCGGTCCGTACCGACGCAAAATTGTAAATTTTGCAGAACGGAAAGTTACCCCGTTTTCCCAATATTACGCAACTGCATCGCAGAATCCGGCAATCGGAAACGGTGTAAAAGTAACTTCCGTAAAGGAAGATACGGAAACAGATTTCGTGAAAGAATATGATCCTTCCAATCCGGATGCGGATGCGGACGGATATGTATCCTATCCAAATGTAAACACGGTCACGGAAATGACCAATCTGATCGATTCTACCCGTGCATATGAGGCAAATGCGACTGCATTTGATGCCACAAAGAGTATGGCAACCACGGGACTTTCCATAGGAAAACAATAATAAAAAGTAAGTTATACGAGAGAGGACAAAAGCATGGATATCACACAATTGTCTGGAGTTTCTTCTGACTATCTGAATACATTCGCAAAAAAAGAGGCACTTGTTCCGGGAGACGATGACAGTTTCAGCGCGGTGCTTTCAACAGCGATGAAATCAGTAGATGAAACCAATGACCTGCAAAATACCGCGGAGTCGGAAGAAGTACGGTTCGCACTTGGGGAAGCCGAAAATCCACATGATCTGCTGATTGCAGAGACGAAAGCAAATGTAGCACTGCAGTATACCGTTGCAGTGCGGGATAAACTGATTGACGGATACAAAGAGATTATGCAGATGTCAATCTAGTAAGTGAGGAACGAAAACATGCCAGAACAGTTACAGAAAATCCTTGACCGTGTGGTTGAGTGGTGGAAAAAATTTTCCAATAAACAAAGAATGCTGCTGATCAGCCTTACCGCAGTGGTGATCCTTGCGCTGGTGATACTGGGAGTTGTTGTATCAAGACCGAGTTATACAACACTGATTGACTGCCAGAACGCAAAAGAAGCCAGTCAGGTAAAAGATCTGTTAGACGGCGAAGGTGATATTGATTATAAGGTAACGGATACCACACATTTTGAAGTAAACAAAAAAGATGAGAACAAGGCAAATTGGCTTTTGGGATCCAATAATATTGATACAACGGGATTTGACCTGTCAGATCCGAACATCAAGGATTATATCGACGGAAGTTTTTCTACCACGGAGGCAGATAAACAGAAACTTGCCAAAAGCTATATGGAAGATAAACTGGAGAATGTGCTTGCTGCGAATGACCTGATTGATTCCGCAAAAGTTACACTGGATATTCCGGATGATGACGGTACACTGATCTCACGGATGCAGGAAAGTTCTGCCAGCGTTTCGCTTGCCCTGAATGGTTCTATGGATTCGGATCAGGCGTATTCGGTGGCGCGCCTTGTGGCAACCGCCCTTGGAAATGATTCGACAGACAAGATTACCATTCTGGATCAGAAGACATCCAAAATCTTGTTTTCGGGAGCAGACCAGGATGATGATGCCACGGTTGTTTCCGACAGTCTGGACATCAAAGACCGCATTAAGAATTCCGTGGTCAATGGTATCAAGGATGTAATGGTCAAGTCCGGTATGTATTCGGACGTGCAGGTTGCGCCGAACCTTGATATTGATATGTCCAAGGTGGAAAAGGCGGTTCACAATTATTCACACAATGATGGACAGGATCAGGGAGAACTGACAGAAAGCTCTGAGTATAATTCAGAGGCAAAAGGTGGACAGGCTGCAACTCCGGGAACGGATTCCAATGATGATACGCCAACCTATGTGACACCGGATGGCGAGATTACAGAATCTTCCGTGTCGGATGTGGATAAAAAATATTCGCCGAATGAGGAAATTATAAAAACTATTTCAAACGGTGGAGCGATCAACTATGATAACAGTTCCATTGCCGTGACTGCCACACGCTGGGTTGTTTATGATGAGGACGAATTGAAAGATTCCGGGCAGCTGAAAGGGACAACGTTTGAAAAGTTTAAGAGCGCACACAGTGATCCGGTACAGGTGGATGCAACGCAGGATGAAATTGACCTTATCGCAAAAGCTACCGGAATTCAGTCTAGTGCAATTAAACTGGTCTGTTATGAAAGACCGCAGTTTGTGGAATCCCAGAAGAAGGGATTCGGACTCACCGACATTTTACAGATTCTGCTTGCGGTGCTGATTTTTGCGTTGCTGGGGTATGTTGTATTCCGCAGTACCAGAAAACAGAAAGTGGAAGAGCCGGAGCCGGAACTGTCTGTCGATGCCCTGCTGGCGGCTACTTCAGATAACGACGATGAAAATCTGGAAGATATCGGGTATTCGGAAAAATCAGAAACCCGGAAACTTATTGAAAAATTTGTGGATGAAAATCCGGATGCGGCAGCACTTCTGCTTCGCAACTGGTTAAATGATGATTGGGAGTAATTTATGAACAACGACTCATATACTGGAGTACAGAAAGCAGCGATTCTTTTGATTACGCTGGGACCGGAAAAGGCGGCAACCATTTTCAAACATTTAAAGGAAGATGAGATTGAAGAATTAACGCTGGAAATAGCGAATACAAGAAGCGTATCGCCACAGACCAAGGAGGAAGTGCTGGAAGAGTTTTATCAGGTATGCCTCGCACAGCAGTATATTGCGGAAGGCGGTATCGGATACGCAAAAGAACTTCTGGAAAAAGCACTCGGAAACGACAAGGCACAGGGAGTTATTGCAAAACTTACAGCATCTCTTCAGGTTCGTCCGTTCGAATTTATCCGAAAGACAGATCCGGCACAGCTGCTGAACTTTATACAGGATGAACATCCGCAGACGATTGCGATGATCCTTTCGTATCTGGCTCCGGCACAGGCGTCCCAGGTACTGGGAGCTCTGCCACCGGAAAAACAGGCTGATGTTGCAAAACGTATTGCAACTATGGATCGTACTTCTCCGGATGTGATCAAGGAGGTAGAACGCGTACTGGAGCGGAAACTTGCATCTCTTGTAAATCAGGATTACACCATCGTCGGTGGTATTGATGCAATTGTTGGCATTTTGAACAGTGTCGACCGTGGAACAGAGAAACATATTATGGAATCCCTGGAAATCGAAGAGCCGGAACTTGCAGACGAGATCCGCAAAAAGATGTTCGTGTTCGAGGATATTCTTCTGCTCGACGACCGTGCAATTCAGCGTGTGTTGCGTGATGTGGAAAATGCAGATCTGGAGCTTGCGCTTAAGAATACAACGGAAGAAGTACAGAATGTGATCTACAAGAACCTGTCAAAACGTCTGGCGGCAATGATCAAGGAGGATATGGACTTTATGGGTCCTGTTCGTATGAAGGATGTTGAGGAGGCACAGCAGAAGATTGTTGCTGTGATCCGTAAGCTCGAAGATGCCGGAGAGATTGTAATTTCACGTGGCGGAGGTGACGATATCGTTGTCTAATTTACTGAAACAATGTTATGTCGTCAGTTCGGGAACTGGTACAAGAATTATCAATTCCAATGACGGGGTACGCCAGAAATTAAAAGAACTGCAACAGGAACAGGCTCCGGAACAGGTAGATGTATCAGCAGAGGACGGACAGGAGAATGCACCGGCTGGTTTCTCACAGGGGATTCAGGCAAAAACCGTGCAGATTGATGTGGAAGCCCTGCGCAGGGAAGTACTTGAAAAGGCAGCTGTGGAGGCAGATGAGATTACTTCCACGGCAAAAGAAGATGCAGAACGTATCCGTGGGGAAGCGGAAGAAAAAGCCCGTACCCTGTATGAAGAACAAAAGAAACTCGGATACGAAGAGGGTGCCAGATGCCGGGAAGAAGAATTAAACAGGGAACATGAGAAGGCGATGGAGTCTCTTCATGCACAGAAAAAACAACTGGAAGAACAGTATCATGAAAAAATGTCGGTGATGGAAAAAGACATTGTGGACGCTGTGATTCAGGTATTTGATAAAGTGTTTAAGATTCAGTTTGAAGAGAAACGTGAACTTTTGCTTCAGCTGGTAAATGGAGCATTACTTGACATTGACCCGGGAGATAAAATACGGATTCACACGAACCGGAGCGATGAGGAAATCCTCAAAGAACATCTTGCACAGATGCAGGATATTGTAGGAAAAGATGTTGCCATTGAATTTGTAAAGGATAATAAATTATCGGATGGACAGTGCAAAATAGAAACACCGTATGGCGTGGTTGACTGTGGGGTAGACACACAGTTGTCTGCACTGCTGAAGGATATACGTTCACTGGTATAAACGGGAGACGAATTTGGTTAAAGAAGCGGAAAAGTATTTACAGCTGATGGACCGCCAGTATTATAAGAGTTATGGAAAAGTAGTCAAGGTAGTAGGTCTTACCATTGAATCTGTCGGACCAAAGGCACGTATGGGAGATTTGTGTAAAATTTACCCGAACGAAAAGGAAGAGGAATATGTTATCGCGGAAGTGGTCGGTTTTCAGGATTCCAGACTGATCCTGATGCCGGTTGACAGCGTGGAAGGGGTTGGAACCGGATGCATTGTGGAAAATACCGGACATCCCCTGTCAGTTCTGGTTGGAGAAGAACTGCTTGGGCATACGCTGGATGGAATCGGACGCATGACGGATGGAACGGAAGAAATTCACGGTTCGTATTATCCGTTGGAAAATACGCCGCCGGATCCGATGGATCGCCGGATTATCAGCGAGGTACTGCCGCTTGGCGTAAAAGCGGTGGACGGACTGATTACGGTTGGAAAAGGACAGCGTATCGGTGTGTTTGCCGGTTCCGGTGTCGGGAAAAGTACCCTGCTTGGCATGTTTGCAAGAAATACGAAGGCAGACATCAATGTAATCGCACTGATCGGTGAGCGCGGCAGAGAGGTCCGGGAATTTATTGAACGTGACCTTGGTCCGGAGGGAATGGCACGGTCTGTTGTCGTGGTCGCAACGTCAGATAAACCGGCACTGATCCGTAATAAGTGTGCAAAGACTGCAACGGCTGTGGCGGAATATTTCCGTGATCAGGGAAAAGATGTACTGCTTATGATGGATTCCATGACACGATTTTCCCAGGCACAAAGAGAAATCGGACTTGCATCCGGGGAACCACCGGTTACCAGAGGGTATCCGCCGAGTGTGTACGCACAGATGCCAAAACTTCTGGAACGTGCCGGTACAAATGAAAAAGGATCGATCACCGGACTATATACGGTTCTGGTAGATGGAGATGATTTTAATGAGCCAATCACGGATACGGCGCGGGGCATTCTGGATGGACATATTGTTCTCGACCGTAAGCTGGGACATAAAAATCATTATCCGGCAATTGATATTTTACAGAGTATTTCCCGTGTTATGAATTCCATCGTAACAAAGGAACATAAGGCACTTGCCGGAAAATTAAAACAGGTGCTTGCCACATACAGTGAAGCAGAGGATCTGATTAATATCGGAGCCTACAAAAACGGATCGAATCCGGATATTGATTATGCAATCCGAAAGAATAAAGAAGTAAATGAATTTCTGTGTCAGGATACGGAAGAAAAGTTTGCTTTTGATGAAGAAGTGGAACTCTTAAAAAAGGTGTTTGACGACTGATCAATGGACAGAGGTTTTAAATGGCAAAATTTGTTTATCGTATGCAGAACATACTGAACATTAAACAGAAACTGGAGACACAGGCGAAAATGACATACAGCCTGGCAAACCAGAAATATCTGGAGCAGCAGAAGATTCTGCAGGAATATATGGTGCGCAGAGTCGGATATGAGCAGCACTGGAAGAAACTGATGCAGGGAAATTTAAATCTGCAGGAAGTCGAACATGCGCGGGCAGATGTAAATGCCATGAAAACGATTGTCAGACGACAGATGGTAGAAGTCCACAAGGCGGAAAAAGAACTGGAAGATGCCAGAAACCGCTTAAAAACCGTGATGCAGGAACGAAAGGTTCAGGAAAAATTGAGGGAAAAGGCATTTGAAGAATTTAAGCAGGAACTTGCAGAAGCAGAAACGAAAGAAATCGATGAACTTGTAAGTTATACCTATAACAAGGGTGAACAGGGAGAATGATATGGCAGACGAAAGAAACCTTGTCGACGAGGAAGACGCGGTAAAGGAAAACAGCACAAAAAATCGAAGAGAAAAGAAAAAACGGGAAAAGAAAGAAAAAAAAGAAAAAAAGAATGCCAAAGGAAACGCACCGGAACCGGGAGAAGATGAGGATGAAAAGGGAGGCGGCAGGCTGATTCTTGTCCTGACAACCATTTTAATCATTGCGATATGGATGGGAATTATAGGAATTCTGATTAAAACCGATGTCGGAGGATTTGGATCAACGGTGTTATATCCGCTTTTGAAAGATGTCCCTTATGTTAATAAAATCCTCCCACAGCCGGAAGAAACGGTGGAGCAGACCGAGGGCACAGAGCATCAGTATGGGTCTTTAAGCGAGGCCATCAGCCAGATTAAAGAACTGGAAAAAGAACTCGATGAAGCCAGCAGTACAAATAAAAATGACAAAAAAAAGATCAAGGATCTGAAGGCACAGATCAAGGATCTTTCAAAATACAAAGAGGATGAGGCTGCCTTTGAAAAGGAGAAGGAAAAATACTACGAGGAGGTTGTTTTTTCCGATCAGGCACCCGATATACAGCAGTATAAGACATATTATGAGAGCATTGATCCAGAAAATGCCGAAGTCTTATACAAACAAGTGGTTGAACAGATTACCTACGATAGTCAGGTTGAAGATTACGCAAAGACATATTCCAACATGAAGCCTCAGGAGGCGGCCAGCATCTTTGATACGATGACGGACAATCTGGGGCTTGTGGCTGACATTCTCATGAATATGGGAACACAGCAGAGGGCGGATATTCTTGGCAAGATGGATGCAACGACTGCGGCGAAGCTGACAGAGATCATGGAACCTAGCAAGAAAAAGTAGGAAATCTGTAAATGACAGAAAGGAGGAACGTGTTTGACAAGTGCAAATGTATTTAATTTGAATTCTGTAAAGCAGGGTCAGGTATTAAATGCAAATGCTGCAAAAGGCAGATCAAAAGCTGAAAATCCGGATGCGGCAGGCGTGTTTGCTTCACTGATGGGCAGTAACTACTCTACAAATTTTAATATGCCGTCCGTGGATACAAAAATAAACAACAATGTATTACAGCAGACAAATGCGGCAGATAATTACGACCGGTATCAGTATCAGGATAATACCATCCGTCAGGCAGCCGGAGATGTTGTCACAGACGTGATTAACAATTCGACAGATACTTTGGATCAGTTCCAGAGTGATGTTGTCAGGACGGTGGCCGAACAATTGGGTGTTTCGGAAGATTCTGTAAAAGATATGATGGAGTCGCTGGGACTTACAGCTTTTGATCTCCTGAATCCGGAAAATCTTGCACAGCTTGCAATGCAGCTGACAGGAGAGACTTCTCCGATGGATTTACTGATGAATGACCAGTTTCAGGGGCTGATGCAGCAGATTGACCAGCTGGGAGGACAGCTTGCAAATGAGCTGGAACTTCAGCCGGCACAGATGGATGAACTAATTGCGCAGATGGATATTCTGCAGACACCGGAAACTCTGACCGATGAAGAAATGCAGATATTGAACGATGCGGCAGGACAGCAGACAACAGCAGATACTGTTTCGACAGATATTATGCCGGAGCTTGCGCAGACCGATGAGGTACAGCCGATGGATAAACAGGCGGATGTATTTCAGGAAGAACCAAAATCGGATGAAGTACGCACACAGCAGCCACAGGCACAGGATACAAAGCAGACGACAGAACAGCAGACGGATACCGGAGATGCGGATGCAGATGCGCAGACCGGAGATCAGATGAAATCGGCACAGCCGGAAAAAATGACGGCAGACCGAAGCAGTTCCGATGTGGCAAAGACACAGACGGTCGTGCAGATGCAGGATACCGCCGGGGTACCGACAGCGGATACCGTGGCAGATATAACGCCGGAGACATCTTATGTTTCCATTGATACAATGGATTTACTTGAACAGGTGGCAGAACAGATCCGCGTGAATGTTTCGGAGGGAACTTCATCGATGGAGATGCAGCTGAATCCGGAAAATCTCGGAAAAGTGTATGTAAATATTTCTTCCAAGGAAGGCGTTATTCATGCACAGCTGGCAGCTTCTAATGAAGCAGTCCGTGCAGCCCTTGAAACGCAGGTGGCAGATCTGCGGCAGAATTTAAATCAGGCAGGTGTCAAAGTTGACGCCGTAGAAGTAACCGTTGCTTCTCATGAATTCGAAAAGAATCTGGAACAGAACCAGGAGAGTGAAAAGCAGCAGGGAGAAAGACAGCAGGAGCAGTCCGGAGGCAGAAGAAGAAACTTAAATCTGTCCTCACTGGATGGATTGTCAGGACTGATGACAGAAGAAGAAACTCTTGCAGCACAAATGATGCGGGATAATGGAAATTCCATGGATGTAACCGCATAGAAAGGAGAAAAAATGGCAGATACGACAACTTCCGCACTGAATTGGGCAACTGTGGAAAACGGAAAAGTAAAAACGACAACATCGAAAAAAAGCGATGAGTCCAACAACGGAACCATGGGATATGATCAGTTCCTTACATTACTTTGTGCGGAAATGCAGTACCAGGACCCGCTCGAGCCTACCAGCAATACCGAATATGTGGCACAGCTTGCAACGTTCTCACAGTTAGAGGCAATGCTTGGCATGCAGGATACACAGAAAAACGAGATGGCAAACAATCTGGTTGGAAAATATGTAATCTTAAAAGTTTCGGACGAAACAACCGGAAAAACTTCTTATGTGGACGGTAAAGTAGATTACGTCATGTATCAGGAAGATGGATCACAGATGCTCAGTGTCAACAATAAGCTGTATTCCATCGATACGCTTGATACGGTGGCCGACAGTGATTACTATGAAGCGATTGGTTATGCCAAGACCATTTCAAACATGCTGGCACAGCTTCCGGATATTGAAAATATTACGACCAAGTATTCCGGTGCGATAGAACAGATCCGTAAGGTATACGATGGCATGACGGATTATCAGAAGAGCTTTGTAAGTGAGTCTGATCTTGCAAAACTGAAGAAGTATGAGCAGAAGATCAAAGATCTGGGGGGAGATACCTCAGACGATACAAAGACGGATGATACCAAAACAGATACAGATACGAAAACCGATGATACCAAGACCGATACGGATACCAAGACCGATGACACAAAAACGGATGACTCGAAGACAGAGAATGGTTCCGATCAGAAGAGTGACGAGACAACAGGTGCATAGGAAAGGGGAGAAAAGAGATGAACCCGATCAGCAAACAGTTTTCGTCGATCGAACAGGTAACCGGTCAGTATTTAAAACAGAAAAACGTAACCAGTCCGTCAAAGACGTCGGATGTTTCATTCGAAGATGTCTTACGGCAACAGCAACAGTTAAAGTTTTCAAAGCATGCCTCGCAGCGGTTAGAAAGCAGAAATATCAGCTTATCCGAGGAACAGAATGCCAGACTTGAAGACGGAGTGGAACAGGCATATGCCAAGGGAATTAAGGATTCTCTGGTTTTGGTGGATTCACTTGCTTTTATTGTGAATGTGCCCAGTAAAACCGTTGTTACCGCAATGGATCAGACGGAAACACAATCAAATATTTTTACAAATATAGATGGCGCAGTTATTATGTAACCGGACCTTATGGAAGTTACAGGAATCCCGACTGACAGAAGGATTTCAAAACCATATTGCCATCTAAGGAGGTCAATGTACTATGATGAGATCATTATTCTCTGCTGTGTCAGGTCTTAAGACACACCAGACGAGAATGGATGTAATTGGTAACAATATTGCCAATGTAAATACCGAAGCGTTCAAAGCTTCCAGCGTAAGATTCAGTGAACTGATGTACCAGACAATGTCCACCGCATCCGGTGGGGATGCGTCAACCGGTACGGGTGGTGTCAATGCCAAGCAGATTGGTCTTGGTGTAAGCACGGCATCTACCATGATTAATATTACCGGGGCAGGTTCTTCCGAGACAACCGGATACCCGTTTGATTTAAAGCTCAGCGACAGCCAGACCACAAACTTCTTTATTGTCAGTGATGGAACAAATACCATGTTTACCCGTGCAGGTTCGTTCTATGTAGATGGAAACGGCTATCTGTGTATGAGTTCTACCGGATATACGGTACAGGGCTGGCAGGTAGATAAGACGACAGGAGAGATACATAAAGATACGGTTTCTCCCCTGCAGGTGATGTCACCGTCCAACACGACATCCGCTCCGGAGGCAACGACAGAGGCTCATGTGCATGGAATTCTGGATAAGGAAGATACCGATGTCACCGGAAAAGACGGCTATGTTATGACTCTTGGATTTTATGATGATCTGGGATATTCCTATACGGCTAAGTTTGCGGTGTCAACACCGAAGACAACTCAGGGATTAGGCACTGGAAATAATTATTTTATCAGTTTAACGGATATTATTGATTCGAAGGGAAATTCTATTGTCACAAAAGACGAAAATGGAAATGCAATAAAAGACGAAGCTGGTAAGCGTAAGATGCTTGATTCGATCTGGGGAGATGACGGGAAACAGGATGATACGAATGGACCGAAGGGCTATTATATGAAATATGATTCCAATAAGGGTACATTTGTAAGTATTGGCGATGGTTCGAATACAACAGCTGGTACGAAGGCTGTAACGGCGAAATCCTTAAAACTTTCTGCCCTGGGAACACAGTATACAACAAATAATGCAGACGGAACGACACAAAAATCCAATTTTAAGGACATCAATGTAGATTTTTCCACTTCCACCAATGTAGGCCATGGCGGAAAGTCAACACTGAAAGTAGAAAAAGGAACTTCTGTTGGAAAAGAAACCGGTAAGAAGAATGGTGCAATGATCGGACTTGCTGTAGACCAGAGCGGTAAGATTTATGCAAGCTATGACAATGGTAACACCGAACTTCTCGGACAGATCGCAGTGGCACAGTTTGCCAATGCTTCCGGTCTTGAAAAAATTGGTGATAACTGCTATCAGACAACCTTAAACTCCGGCGAGTTTGACGGTGTAGGTGTAGCCGTGGATGCGGATGGAAGCAAGATCAATTCCGGACAGCTGGAAATGTCAAACGTTGACCTTTCCGGACAGTTTACCGATATGATCATCACGCAGCGTGGATTTCAGGCAAATTCGCGTGTTATCACAGTTTCCGACACATTACTGGAAGAATTAATCAACTTAAAGAGATAGTTTGAAAAATAGTTGGGAAATGGTTTTTTGACTGTTTCCCAACATTTTTTTGTGATTTTACACCCTTTTTAACAAAAAGGAAGTAGACAAGAGAGAGAAAGTTTAGTAAAATCATATAAAAGGGTATTTTGATGGATTTTGTCGGAAGATCCATCGGAATTCCTAATTTTAGAAAATGGAAGGTGTAGTTCATGGATATAGCATCACTGCTTTCAATTATCGGCGGAATTGCCATGGTTATCTTTGGCGTCCTCAGTAGTAACAGTTTTGACATCACTGCGATGCAGATGTACATTGATCCAGCGTCGGTTGTTATCACGTTTGGCGGATCAATCTGTAGTACGATTGGGTGTTTCAAGCTTGCAGATGGAATCAACGGATTCAAGTCAATTTCACTCCCGTTCAAGGATAAAACATATGATCCGTCACAGACCATCCGGACAATTATTGACATGTCAAATGTCGGAAGAAAAGAAGGTTTGCTTGCACTTGAAGAAGCTGCAAACGGAATTGAAGACGAATTCCTGAAAAAAGGAATCATGCTTGTAGTAGATGGCACCGATCCGGAGCTGGTTCGTGGAATTCTGGAAACGGATATGGTGTGTCTGGAAACCCGTCACAAGGATGTGATTAAGTTTTGGGAAAAATGGGGCGAGATGGGTCCTGCCTGGGGTATGATTGGTACCCTGCTCGGACTGATCGCCATGTTAAATAAACTTTCCGATCCGTCTGCGATCGGACCACAGATGTCTGTAGCACTGGTTACGACACTGTACGGTTCCCTGATTGCAAACTGGTTATGTGCCCCGATTGCCGGAAAACTTTCCGTAAACAATGATATGGAAGTGGTAAACCGTCAGATCACCATTGAAGGTTTGCTGTCCATTCAGGCAGGAGAAAATCCACGCGTTATTGAGGAAAAATTAAAGTCATTCCTTTCACCGACTGTAAGAGAGGGTGTTCTTGAAAACGGCGGAGGAGGTGAAGAGTAGTGGCAAAAAAGAAACAGGAAGATCCGCCAAAAGGAGCGCCGGCATGGATGAATACTTTCTCGGATCTGATGAATCTTTTGCTCTGCTTCTTCGTACTATTGTTTTCCATGTCGACAGTAGATACTGACAAGTTAGAGGCAGTTGTTGCATCACTGCAGAACGCCATCAGCATCCTTCCGACCGGCGGCACAAGCATTGGAGAGGGAGAGATGATTTCTGCCGGTGTCCGCCAGCTGGAATTTCTGGATTCTTACTACAATGAGATGGCAAATTCCAAAGCAGAGAATACCGATGAGCAGACAGATGGCAAACTGTCTGCTCAGGAACAGTACGAGCAGCAGCAACTTGCGGAATCTGAAAAGATGGCAGATGAAATCCAACAGGAACTTGATAATTCACAGCTGTCCGGAAAGGTGGATGTGGATTTCAATGCAGAGTATGTAAAACTGAATCTGAATGGTTCCATTTTGTTTGCATCCGGTAAGGCTGATCTGGTCAAACAGGCAGTCCCGATTGTAAATAAGCTTGGAAAGATTCTTGAAAAATATAACAGGAATGTGATAGAAGTAGAAGGACATACCGATAATGTTCCGATCCGCTATTCTGCAAAATATGAAAATAACGAGGTTCTTTCGGTGTACCGTGCACTTGCTGTCACGGATCAGCTCAGAAAAAACAAAAACTTAAATCCCAAGTACATTAAGTTTGCGGGAAGAGGAGATTACATACCGGTTGCTGACAACAGTACCGCAGAGGGACGTGCGCAGAACCGGCGCGTAGAAATAAAAATTTATAACTCATTCAATTCAAATGTGAAAGAAAATAACTAAGAGGAGTAAGCAATGAAGAAGAATTTAATTTCAGTCGTAATTCTGGCACTTGTGTTTGCAAATTTTGTTTTGACAGCACTTTTGATGTTTTCGGTATTACCGGAGACAAAAAAAGCAAATACACTGATCGAAAAAGTGTGTTCCGCAATTGATCTGGATTTAAACAGTGGTGCGGCTACCGGAACCAGCAATATTTCCATTGATGATCAGGAAATTTATAAAGTCAGCGAAGGGGAAGACCTGACAACAAACCTTGCAGAAGGAAAAGACGGAAAGACTCATTATGCAGTACTGAATGTATCACTTGTTCTGAACAAGAAGAGCGACAATTACAAGAAATACACACAGGATTTCCTGACAAATCAGGATGATACAATCAAAAATGATATTATCAAAGTGGTAAGTGGATATACATTTGAGCAGTTTAACCAGAATTCAGATGCAATTAAGGACACGATCCTTGAAGATATGCAGAATTTATTCGGCAAAGATTATGTGATCGGAGTAAACTTCTCCAAACTGACAGCACAATAGGATTTTTACAGGTGGTGAAAAACTGATGGGTGACGTATTATCCCAAAATGAGATAGACAACTTGCTGGCGGCACTTAGTACCGGTGAGCTGGATGTGGATGAAATAAAAGACAATAATGAAAAAAAGGTAAAAGAGTACGATTTTGCCCGTCCTTCCAAATTTTCCAAGGAACATCTGCGTACCATGGAAATGATATTTGAACATTATGGCAGACTTTTATCTACGAATCTGCCCGTGTATTTACGGAAAAATGTTCAGGTAGAGGTGGTGAATTCAGAAGCGGTTACGTATTCTGAATTTTCTAATGCGCTGTCGAATCCGGTTCTTTTGGGAATTGTGAATTTTGCACCCCTCAAGGGAAATATTATTTTGGAAATGGCATCGAATCTGGGGTATGCGATTGTTGACCGTATGCTCGGTGGCAGAGGAGATCCTATGGACAAGGTTCGTGAGTTCTCGGAAATCGAACTTTTGATTATCGAACGGATTATGATTGTGTGCGTCAACCTTTTACGGGAACCATGGGAAAACGTGGCGGATATTCATCCCCGGTTAGAGAGAATTGAAACCAATTCCCAGTATGCACAGATTATTTCTCCGAGTGAAATGATTGCGATTGTGACAATTAACCTTAAGATCGGGGAAGTGGAAGGCCTGATGAATGTCTGTCTTCCGTACCTGACTCTTGAGGATGTGATTGATAAACTGAATACGAAATACTGGTATTCAAATTTGCAGAATCAGGACAATACCGATTACACGGAATCCATTGAGACCCTGATTCGGCGCGCACAGATACCGATCAAAGCTGTTCTTGGAAACAGTATGATATCGGTAAATGATTTTGCCATGCTGCAGCCGGGAGATATTATCCGGCTGGATCGCAAGGTGGAGGACGAATTGGATATTTATGTTGGAAATATTCGGAAATTTACTGCACTTCCCGGATCATCGGGGGATAAATATGCAGTCAGGGTCACTTCGGTGATCAGAGAGGAGCAATAAACTATGGATGGAGTATTATCGCAGGAAGAAATTAACGCACTGCTGAATGAACCTGGAGCAGAAGCGAGTGATTCTGCGGAAAATGAACTGTCTGATGCACAAAAAGACGCGATCGGAGAGATTGCCAATATAAGTATGGGAACTGCGGCGACAACGTTGTTTTCGCTCGTTAACCATAAGGTGGAAATTTCAACTCCAGTTGTTTCTTACGGCACATGGGATGACATTGTACAGGAGTATGAAAAACCCTGTGTGTTTATCCGGATTGCATATACCGTAGGACTGGATGGAAGCAATATTCTTGTCCTGAGGGAACATGATGTAAAAGTCATCACGGATCTGATGATGGGAGGAGATGGAACCAATACAGATGGCGAACTTGGCGAATTGCATTTGTCCGCAATCAGTGAAGCTATGAACCAGATGATGGGTTCTGCGGCAACTTCCCTTTCTTCCATGTTAAACCGCAAGATTGATATCAGCCCGCCAAATGCAACGGTGATTAATCTGCAGGAAGACATCGATGAAGCGGAGATTGATTCCTTCCTTACCGGAAAGTTTGTTAAGATCTCTTTCCATATGGAAATCGGGGATCTGGTTGACAGTACAATTATGCAGCTGTATCCGATTTCATTTGCAAAGGATATGTGTGATGGAGTGGCAAAAACGATGGAAATGGACAGTCAGAGTGTGACGGCCGATTCCTCAGCAGCAAATTCCGGCAATCCGGCAGGGGCACAGCCAGCAGCTGCATCTGCCGCAGCACAGCAGTCACAGCAGATGGCTTCACAGAATACAGCACAAATGGGGCAGCCGATGGGGCAGCCGATGGGACAGACGATGATGGGAAATACTATGATGAATCAGAACATGGGACAGCCGGTTAATGTTCAGCCGGCACAATTTAGCGCATTTGCGGGTGGAAACCTTGGAAATTACCAGCCGGAAAATATTGATCTGATTATGGATGTTCCGCTTCAGGTGACAGTTGAGCTTGGAAGGACAACAAAATCCATTTCAGATATTCTGGATCTGGGACCGGGAAAAATTATTGAGTTGAATAAACTGGCAGGCGAGCCGATTGATGTGCTTGTCAATGGAAAATATGTCGCAAAGGGCGAAGTTGTCGTCATTGAAGAAAGTTTCGGTGTTCGAATCACGGAAATTGTCAATGCTTCAAGAACAGGCGGAAAGTAGAAACAGACATGACAAATGTGTTACTGACAGGTTCTCTGGAAAGCTTTATACAACTTTTGGGTGCACTGTTTATTTTTGCTGTTGTTCTGGCTGCTACATATCTTACCACCAGATGGATGGGAGGTATGCAGCGTGGACGCCAGAATAATAAGAATCTGCATGTGATAGAGACAATCAGTGTCGGCAATAACAAGATGATCAGTATTGTGGAAGTCGGCAGTGTCTATCTGGTTGTTTCTGTTGGAAAAGAGGAAGTACATCTTCTGGCACAGCTTAAGAGGGATCAATTAAAAGATTTCTCTTTTGAGCTGGAACAGAGTGGGAAAAAGCAGGATTCTTTTGCGGAAATTCTCAACCAGTTAAAAGACAAGTTACCAAAGAAGCAAGGATAAAGATGAGCAAAGGGAAAAAGATATACTGCATTGCAAGTTTTGCGTTTGCGTGTGCGGTTTTAATACTTACAATTACATTATGCATGATGCATCCGGGACGTGTCTATGCAAGTTCCATGGACCCGGACAGTATTACAAAGATTACACAGAAAGATACACAGGGAGCAGATCATAATACAGACAATGCCAATGGATTGTCAATTACATATAACAATGATTCCGGATCGGTTTCCACACCGATCAAGATGCTTCTGGTGTTGACAATTCTATCACTTGCACCATCGATTCTGATTATGATGACTTCGTTTACACGAATTATCATTGTACTTCATTTCCTTAGGACTGCGATCGGAACGCAGACGACACCACCCAATCAGGTTTTGATCGGTCTGGCATTGTTTCTGACATTTTTTATCATGTGGCCAACGTTCCAGCAGATCAACAAAGAGGCAATTCAGCCGCTCGATAAGGGAGAAATCACACAGTCGGAATTTTTTGAAAAAGCAGAAGGGCCGATTCGTGAATTTATGATCAAAGATGCAAAGATCCAGATAAGGGATGTGAATCTTTTTGCGGAGATTTCCGGAGAAACGTATAAAGATACAAAGGAATTGTCGGATGTTCCGTTTACCACACTGGTTCCGGCATTCATTCTGAGCGAGCTTCGGAAAGCATTCATTATGGGATTTTTAATTTATATTCCGTTTATTGTAATTGATATGGTGGTGTCATCCGTACTGATGTCCATGGGTATGATGATGCTTCCTCCGACAACCATTTCGTTGCCGTTTAAGATTTTGTTGTTTGTTCTGGCGGATGGATGGGATCTTGTCATAAAATCCCTCGTCCAGACATTTTATTAGGAGGATACCGTATGATTTCACAGGGTGCAGTTCTTGATATTGCAAGAGATGCAATTTATACCATTCTGATCACGTCGGCACCGCTGCTTCTGGTTTCTCTGGTGGTTGGTCTGATTATCAGTATTTTTCAGACGGTTACATCCATTCAGGAGCAGACACTTACGTTTGTTCCAAAGATTATTGCGGTATTTGCTGCAATGATCCTTTGCGGCTCTTGGATGTTAAATAACATGACCGAACTGGTGGAGCGTCTGTGGTCGAATTTCAGTACCTATCTGAGTATGTGATTTGATAAAAAGATATGGTTAATTATGTATTTACACTTGAAAATTTTGAATATTTTCTGCTGATTCTGGTAAGAGTTACCTGTTTTGTGTATGTGGCCCCGTTATTGGGGCAGCAGGGAATTCCCAATCAGATTAAAATCGGATTTTCATTTTTTGTCTCATTGCTTTTATACAATGTAGTAGATCGGCCGGAGCTGACATACGCAAGTGTTGTCGGGTATGCGGTAGTTGTGATCAAAGAGGGAATTACGGGACTGCTGATTGGGTATGCGGCAAGCATCTGTAATTCCATTGTTTTGTTTGCAGGAAATATTATAGATATGGATATTGGTCTGTCCATGTCTACCGAATTTAATCAGGACATGGGAACAGAAACCACACTGACAGGAAATCTGTATTATTATCTGGTTCTGCTTCTTTTGATTACATCTGATTTTTATACCTATCTGGTACGTGCGGTTACGGATTCTTTTTCCGTAATTCCGATTGCCCACCAGAAATTTGCATGGGATCATCTGTTATCTGCAATCACACGCTATATGGGAGATTCATTCATCATAGGGTTTCGGATTTTTCTTCCGTTTTTTGCCTGTATTATGGTTTTGAACTGTGTACTTGGAATTATGGCACGTGTGGCACCGCAGATGAATATGTTTTCGATCGGTATGCAGCTGAAGATTCTGGTTGGATTTGTTGTTTTGTATCTGATCGTGTTCCTGTTGCCGAATGTGGCAAATTATATTTTTGATGAAATAAAGACGATGGTGAAGCTTGTTGCAGAAGGTTTGTATTGACGAAAAAAATCAGAATCGAATATTGCATTATAATCTGCAATGGTTTGCAAAAGACGGCGAAGGCGGCGAGAAGACAGAACCTGCAACCGCCAAGAAATTAAAAGATGCCAGAGATGAAGGTAAGGTTGCAAAAAGCCGCGAACTGAATTCGGCATTTGATCTGATTGTTTTGTTTCTATGCCTGAAAATTTTTGTTTCCTTTGTGGGAGGAAAATTCATAGATATTTTTTCTTATATCTATGAAAATATGCCGGATTTTGTTAAAATAAATGAGGGCGGATTGTCCGTGCAGGCGGCAGCAGGCCTGATTGCCTCAGTCACCTTGAAAAGCCTGATCATTATGCTTCCGTTTATGGCGTTTGGATTTGTTGTTACGCTTCTGGTCAGCATTGTGCAGGTAGGATGGAAAGTTTCCACAAAACCCATGAAACCGGAACTTTCCAAGCTGAATCCATTGAACGGATTCAAACGTATCTTTTCGAAAGATTCGCTCTTTGAACTGGTAAAATCCATTTTAAAGATTGTGATTATCATATATATCGCGTATACTTCCATAAAAGATAATGCAAATGATCTGTTTGCGTTGTATGATCTGGGACTGAATCAGGCGGTTGCGCTTGTGGGGACTCTGATTATCAATACGGGAATAAAAATCAGTATTGTTTATCTTGTGATTGGTCTGGCTGACTTTATCTATCAGAAACATAAGTTTAATGAAGATATGAAGATGACCAAGCAGGAAGTAAAAGATGAATACAAAAATACAGAGGGAGATCCGCAGATCAAAGGACGGCAGCGCCGTAAAATGCAGGAGGTATCCCAGAAGCGAATGATGCAGGATGTTCCCAAGGCGGATGTAGTCATCACGAACCCGACGCATTTTGCCGTAGCATTGAAATATGAGGCGGAAGTCAGTTCTGCCCCGGTTGTCCTTGCAAAAGGAGAAGATTACCTTGCGCAAAAGATTAAGGAAGTGGCGAGGGAGAATAAAATTGAAATTGTTGAAAATAAGCCTCTGGCACGTATGCTCTATCACAATGTTGATGTGGGAGCAGAAATTCCGCCGGAGCTTTACCAGGCTGTGGCAGAAGTTCTTGCTGCCGTATACAAGGCCAAAAATATACAGTAGTGCAGTTATACAACAAACAGGTGCGAAAGGAGGTTGTGCAGGATGCTGAAGAAAGCGGATATTGGTGTAGGTTTATATCTTTTGGCGGCAGTAGTTTTCTTCATTGTTCCAATTCCATCCGTATTGCTGGATGTGATGCTTGCATTTAACATTTCCATCGCCTTAATTATTGTATTTAATGTATTGTTTGTTCGGGAAGTACTGGATATGTCTTTCTTCCCGACATTACTTTTGTTTACGACTATTTTTCGAATTTCTCTGAACGTATCTTCCACCCGTCTGATTCTTCTGACGGGAGATCCTGGTAACGTTGTTAAGACATTCGGTTCGTTCGTCGGTGGAGGAAATATGGTGGTCGGTTCCATTGTATTTATTGTCCTCGTATTGATTCAGTTTATTGTTATCAATAAAGGTTCGGAACGTGTATCCGAAGTAACCGCCAGATTTACACTCGATGCCATGCCTGGTAAACAGATGGCGATTGATGCGGACTTAAATACCGGTGCGATCACCGATGCGGAGGCAAAGGAACGACGGGAAAAGATTCAGAGAGAATCTAGTTTCTTCGGCGCGATGGATGGTGCCACAAAGTATGTAAAGGGAGATGCTACGGCAGGTCTGGTCATCACCTTTATTAACCTGATCGGCGGAACCATTATGGGAGTTATGAATCAGGGACTTGGATTTGCAGATGCCATCCAGCAGTATGGTCTGCTGACCATCGGTGATGGTCTGGTGTCCCAGATTCCGTCTCTTCTGATTTCTCTTGCAACCGGTATACTTGTTACCAAGGGATCAAACGAGGCAGACTTTTCCGGAATTCTGGTCAAGCAGCTTTTTGGAATTCCGAGGGTACTTTATATTGTAGGTTCCGTGCTGGTTTTCCTCGGAATTTTTACTCCGTTAAATCCGGTTTTATTTATTGCACTTGGTCTGGTGTTTATCATCGCCGGCAAAAATATCAGCAAGAATATCGGCGAAGAAAATATTGAGGAAGAAGTACAGCAGGCGGAGACGGAGGCGGAAGAGATCCGGAAACCGGAGAATGTGGTTTCCCTGCTTCAGGTCGATCCGATCGAACTCGA
>ERZ1673734.46-NODE-46-length-122397-cov-41.229455_pt1 | contig 122397 bp, 102 predicted proteins | sample MGYA00580199_ERZ1673734 | MGnify/ENA primary metagenome ERZ1673734 (study PRJEB41218, sample SAMN15661742) | gut metagenome | host: Homo sapiens | place: Canada: London | collected 2015-08-20/2019-03-30 | study: EMG produced TPA metagenomics assembly of...
CTATGTGCTTCTGCCCCTTCGGGGCGTGCTATTTATGAGTTTTGACACACCCTCCTCCTAATCTGTGCGCATCCGTGCTATCTGTGGGAGGCTCTTCTCTGCAAGAGGTTCTGTGTGTTCGGTGGAATTATCTGTCCTCCCACAGATTTCACAGATCTGCACAGATGGTCAGTGTGCGCAGAACTTAACCACAGATTAAGCGGAAATTATTGTGCAAATCTCACCACATCACCATCTCACCACCACAACATCCTTTCACCATCTCAACATCCTTTCACCACCACAACATCCTTTCACCATCTCAACACCCTTTCACTTCGAACCCAGCCTTCTGCAGGTCTGCCCAGAACTGTGGGTACGACTTCGTTACCACCTGCGGCTCGTTGATGCGCAGCCCCGGGAACATAATAGCAGCCGGTGCGAACGCCATCGCCATGCGGTGGTCGTCGTACGTGTCGATAGGCTCCAGCGTCGGCTCGCAGCGCGTGCCGTCCCAGATGAGCGTGTCGCCGTTCTCGTCGCGCAGCACGAAGCCCAGCTTGTGCAGCTCGCGCTTCAGCGCCTCGATGCGGTCGGTCTCCTTGATGCGCAGCGTAGCCAGACCCGTGAAGCGGAACGGAATGCCGCGCAGTGCGCACGTCACCACCACCGGCTGCGCCAGGTCGGGCACACTGCTGAAGTCGTAGTCGAGACGCGGCAGCATACACTGGTGACTCTTTATGCTCACCGTCGGGAAGCGCTCGCCCTCTACCGTGCTGTACTTTGTCTTCACGCCCAGTAGCGAGAAGATATATTTCACGATGGAGTCGCCTTGACGCGACGCATCCATGAGGCCCTTGAAGCGCACCTCCGACTCGTCGTTCCCCCGCAGCGCCAGCATCTCGTACCAGTAAGCCGCCGCACTCCAGTCGCTCTCTATCGTGTACTCGTGTCGCTCGTACGGCTTCGCGTTCACCGTGATGGTGTCCGCGTCGCTCCAGTCGGCGTCCGCCCCGTACTCGCGCATCATCCACAGCGTGAGATCTATGTACGGACGCGAGATGGCACCGTCGGTGATGCGCAGCTGCAGTCCGTTCTTCAGCGTCGGCGCAATCATCAGCAGCGCCGAGATATACTGCGAACTGATGTTGCCCGCCACCTCTATGTATCCGCCCTCGAGCGTGCGCCCATTGATGCGCAGCGGCGGATAGCCCTCCTCGCCCAAGTATTCGATGTCGGCGCCCAGATAGCGCAGCGCGTTCACCAGGATGCCTATCGGACGCTGCTTCATGCGGTCGGTGCCCGTTATCACGTGTTCGCCCGGCTGTGTGGCGAGGAACGCCGTGAGGAAGCGCATCGCCGTGCCCGCCCCCTTGATGTCAATCTCGTACGGGCGTCGCTGCATCGCGTCGATAATCACCTCCGTGTCGTCGCAGACCGAGAGGTTCTGCGGCAGTATGTCGCCGCACGACAGCGCATGAATGATAAGCGCGCGGTTGCTGATGCTCTTCGAAGCCGGCAGCGCGATAGTAGCGTTAATCGTCTGGGGTGCTGTTATTGTATATTGCATGATGCTGTTTGTTTTTCTTTCAATATTCAGAGTTCGTTTCTTCCAATGTTCAGAGTTCGTTTCTCTATATGCAAAGTTACGAAAACTATTCCAAACTATCGCTCAAAGCATTGAAAACAAAAACTATATTGTGTTATTTTTTTACAACGGATTTATCTGATTAATCGGATTCTCTGAGCACCCATCCGTAGCGGAGGTATCCTGCCTCCGCAGCACGCAGCAACACATATTCAATCGTAATCTATTGAACACGAATCTTCCGAATCCGTTCAATCCGCGTTAAGTTCCTTCGCACCCTAACATCTGTGCAGATCTGAAATCTGTGGGAGAAAAGAGATTCCCACAGAACGCACGGAACTCACAGAACCTCTTGTAGAGAAAAGCCTCCCACAGATGCCACAGATGTTCACAGATATAGGAGTCAACTTCCGTGTGTTCCGTGCATTCCGTGGGAGCCTCTTCTCATTTGTTTAATCCGCGTTAAGTTCCTTCGCACCCTAACCATCTGTGTCCATCCGTGCCATCTGTGGGAGAACATCAATTTCCACAGAACACACAGAACCCACAGACCTTCCTACTGAAATATCCTCCCACAGATGCCACAGATGTTCACAGATATAGGAGCCAACTTCCGTGTGTTCCGTGCATTCCGTGGGAGCCTCTTCTCATTTGATATTCGTGTTAAGTTCCTTCGCACCCTAACAATATATTTTTTCACAACGGATTTATCTGATTAATCGGATTCTCTCCGCACCCTGCAATCTGTTCAATCCGTTTAATCCGCGTTAAGTTCCTTCGCACCCTAACCATCTGTGTCAATCCGTGCCATCTGTGGGAGAACATCAATTCCCACAGAACACACAGAACCCACAGACCTTCCTACTGAAATATCCTCCCACAGATGCCACAGATGTTCACAGATATAGGAGCCAACTTCCGTGTGTTCCGTGCATTCCGTGGGAGCCTCTTCTCATTTGATATTCGTGTTCGTTCAACCCACATCGAAATTTGTTGTAAAAAACTTTCCGCCAACCCCGTAACTTGCTCACGCCATATTGACCACCCGACTTCCGCGCGAATCCCCATTCTGGAGATTTCCGCCGCGCTTTCCGAGCCATTTCGCCGCCTCGAACCAACCCCTTCCAAGCCGATTTTGTCCAAAATTTAGGTTTTTCCTCACTTTTTCCATGTTTTTCAGTAGTTTTTCGCTGTTTTTTGCTAACTTATCGTGGGCTTTTACCATGTAAAAGCATAGGTTTTACCCAGTAAAAGCATAGCTATTACCATGTAAAGTCTCACGATAAGTTTGCGAAGCGTGAAAAACGCCCCTTTTAAAACCCCTCAAAAATCCGTCCGCCCTCTTCCTTCTTCATTTTCCTCGCACTTCTGAGCGGTAAAATAGACCATTTTCGGGCTGTAGCAAATAGTATGCCACACACGCGAGTGAAAGTAAACGAGCAGAGCACGCCACCGTTCGTAGCATAGGAAAAAGCCTCCGCAGCAGCAAACCGAATATTAATAGAAGATTTGTGCGTTCGTTCGCATATTTTTAGTAATTTTGTAATCAGACAAAAGAAGCGTGACAACCAACAGACAGCTAACCTTCCCACGTCGTCCAAAAGACATCGGAAGCATTTAGTTCGGCATCAGTTCTATTTGCCAGTTCATTCAAATCAATGTCTGGATTGTCTGCATGCAAGCATCGGTCGGAACAATAAGGCGAATCGGCACACGACCATCCCGTGTTCATCAGTTTGCCACAATGAGCGCAGACGCGCAGGCAGCCAATATCGTTTGCAAGAATCACTTCTTCAAGCAAGTCGAGCTTGCGCAGCTCCTTTACAAGCAGCAGCGCCATAGTTACGGGGTGGTTCATAGCTCAATTCTCCAACGGCTTTTGCCATACCACTTAAGAACCTCGCTCTCGCTGACGGGCGAAAACGGCCAATCGCGAGTGTGCATAAACGTTCGCTCTTGCGAGTCCCAATACCAATAGTGGGTAGAGCCAAGCCGATAACCGAGATAGAGCCGACAGGTGAACTCGTCGTTGGGGTGCGACTTAAGAAAACCAAGCAGTTCGGAGGTTGTAATCCATTCTTTTTCCATAAGCGATTCAAATTGAAATTATACAATACGATTTATCGGCTGTAAAGGTCGTAGATCATACAGATACAAGCAAATTATTTAGAAAACCTTAGATCTTGAAAAAGGGATTTAGATCCTTTTAGATCTGATAATCACAAACAGATATGAACAAACTCGAAACCCTAAAAGATATAATAGCCGACAAGTATGACGGCTGCTACGAGGTGACGCGCGAGTGTGTGAAGGCTTATGCCAACGTAGACACGGCGCTTCTTGATTTGAAAGATTTGGACTTGGTGCTGATGATACCCATCGGTACGTGGACATTTTTGAACGATAAGAAGAAAGAACTTGTCTACGCTTCGCATCTTGATGCCGAGGCAAAGGAAAGAATTGCTTCGTTGATGGATGTTGTGAATCAGAAGTCGATAGACGGAGAATATGAGCATACGCAGGAAGATGCAAAGGAAGGATGCTGGGGTATGTTCGGTACGGGATTCCGTTCTATTACAGCTGTTTGTAGTGATGTAGCGACAGCGAAAGACTTTATTGCTATGCTTGTTACTGCAATGAACACGCCGGAGGACAAACTATATGCTTTGGTAGGCTCTACGATAAAGAACAAACCTCTACAGGGATTGCAAGCAGGAGTTATCTCACAAGTTCTGCATTGTTTATTCCCGACCATTTTCCCAATTCTCAACTCTTGGGGACGAGATATTTACGACGCATTGAGATTGCGTTTGGTTTCAGCAGGTAAAAAGGAGAATTACATACATAACTGCGAAACAATCAGAAAGTACCGCGACAAGTTCGGCACGTTCAAGAATTATCGTGTTCTCGACAGCCTTACTATTGAAGAGGCACACGAAATAGGCTTCGGCTTTTTCGTTGAAAGATACTCCAACCCGAAAGCCATTCTTGGCGATATAGACAATATTCTGCCGAAATACCTTTCAAAACTTACTGAGGACTACAATTCTTTATATCAAATACCCGATGCGGAGACGGCAAAGGAGGTGCAAACTATTCTGCGTGCTGACAAGGGCTTCATGAAAAAGAGTGAGGCAACGAGTCACCATCGACCTTCTTCATGTTTCAAGAAATACATGGATTTCTTCGATTGGTGGATGAATCCTGAAGACCCGCTTGCGCCACATGAAGACCAGGATGGCGATGATTATAAAGAAGAGGCGTTTGAGGAGTACGATTTCAATTCTGACTCTGACAAGCCTTTCATCAGCGAAGAACGGTTTCAGAAGATAGTCAGTCTGCTGAAGTCGAAGAAGAATATCATTCTTGAAGGCGCACCTGGTGTAGGCAAGACTTTCCTCGCACGCAAGGTGGCTTATCAGCTTATTGGAACGGTGAAAAACCAGAATATAGAAATGGTGCAGTTTCATCAGTCGTATGGCTACGAGGACTTTGTGCAAGGCATCCGACCTTCTACTAACGGAGGCTTCGAGCGCAGAAACGGAATATTCTATAACTTCTGCGACAAGGCAAGACTCTCGCCCGACGAGCCTTTCGTGTTCATCATCGACGAGATAAACCGAGGCAACATAAGCAAGATTCTTGGCGAACTGATGATGCTGATTGAAGCAGACAAACGCAAGGAGGAGTTTGCCATAAAACTAACATATAGCGACGAAAGCGATGAACGTTTCTACGTTCCCGACAACGTGTATCTGATAGGTTGCATGAATACTGCCGACCGCTCGCTGGCTATTGTTGACTACGCTCTGCGCCGCCGATTCAGATTCTGTCCGATTGCGCCCGAATTCAACGATGCGTTCAGAGACTTCATGGTCTCAAAAGGCATCAGCATGGAACACGCTAAGCAGATAATCGACAGGGTGAAAGCGGCAAACGAGGTGATAGCTGAAATTGACAGAGGTTTGGAGATAGGACATAGCTACTTCTGCCATACCGACCAATGTGACGACTTCTATACATGGTGGGAGGACATTTGCGAATACGAACTTTTCCCGTACATTCGTGAGGTCTGCTTCGACGATGATGGCAAGTACGAACAGATTTGTAACAAACTGAAATTCTGAAATGGTTCCTCAAATACCGATTGAAAACCTTTATTATCTACTTTGCTACGCTTGGGATGTTACCGACCAGCTGAACAAGGTGAAAGTGGATGGCGAACACAGCCATTCGCTCGAAAACCTATTGGCTTCAGTTCTTACTAATGCCTGTGAGCGGCTGTTGCGCAGAGGACTTGTGCAGGAATATCTGTTCAGAGAGCAAGAGGTGGAGGGCATAAGAGGGAAACTGAATCTTGCGGAGACATTGAAAAGCCATAGATACAGACAAGGCAAAACTATCTGCACAATAGACGAACTGACAAACGATGTGCTCATCAATCAGCTCATTTATTCTACGCTGAAACGTCTTGTGAGGTTGGATAGCCTTGATGAAAAAGTCAAGCAAAGGGTAAGAAAGATAGCGAATAAGTTTCCGCATTTGAAAGAGGTGAATGTGACAGCAAGAACCTTCGACCGCATCAAACTTAATCGCAACAACCGCTTCTACACATTGGTTCTAAATGTCTGCAAGCTGATTTGGCAATCCACACTGCCCGATAAGAACAAGGAAGGTAAGTACGAATTTATTGACTTTACAGAGGACGAATTCTGCATGAATGCCGTCTTTGAGCGTTTTTTAATGAACTTCTGTAAGCAGCATTGCCAGGAGGAGTATCCAGAAGCGCATCGCGAAGAAATAGACTTCAAACTCACTCCGTATGGCATGATGTTTAAGGAGCAAGTGGAGGAAGCACGCAGAGTATTGCCAATGATGCAAACCGATATAACGCTCTTTAATCCTTCAACCAACAAGAAACACATACTTGATGCAAAGTATTATCGGGAAGCATTGGTGTCTAAATATGACGGTAACAAAAAGATACGAAGAGAACATCTCTCGCAGATTCTTTCTTATGTGATGAATCAAGAGAATCCGCATAAGCCTGAAACCATGAATGCAGACGGCACGCTGGTTTATCCTACCGTTAATGAAGATTTCGACTTCTCTTATACTTACGGCGATACCAATCATCACATCCACGTAAGAACCATAAATCTTAATCAGCCGTGGCAGAAGATTGAAGAGCGAGTGAAAGAGATTGTAAAGTGACAAAGCCTTGCCTGGCAGATACCCCTCTCCGATTAGTAGATAAAAGCGAAGGCTGGAAAATAACAAACGTATCTTCCAGCCTTCGCTGTATTTGTGTATCTTGTGGGCTGCTGATATAACAAAAGTTTAATCCCCTCTGCGCAGCCCCACGAGCCGCACGGATGGGTTTTTATTATCCTTTTATGTCTTTATCCTCAAGCATCTCGCCGCAATCAATCTCCGCCGTCAGAAACAAATTGGTGGACATTGTTCGGTCGAAATCTTGCTTTTGGGTGGAAAATATATTAACTTTGCATACGTATCATTAATAACGAGTGCTTGCTTGAATAAGGTGGGCACTGTAAACAAACGATGTTATGGCATACTCCAAAATTAAAGAAATAGAAACTCATCACTACTCATTCGCCGAGCATCTTCGGAGACGGATGGGGTGATAAGATTATCTATATGGAGGATGTGACAACCCCGGTTAAGTAAAGGATATAGTTGAGGTTGCAGACCTTCTAAGGAAGGATAATATTGATTGGCAACAAGATAATGAAATAGAAAAAAGAATATGACGAAGAAGGAATCTCTTCAACTGTTTGAAGAAAAGAAGGTGCGCACTGTATGGGACGATAAAGAGGAGAAGTGGTATTTCTCCATTGTGGATGTGTGCGGTGTGCTGACTGATAGCAAAGATGCCAATGCTTATTGGAGAAAGCTGAAGCAGAGACTCAAAAAAGAAGGTAATGAAACCGTGACAAATTGTCACGGGTTAAGGCCATAGTTGACTACAAACGTTTGGGATATTCCGATGCTTGGATAAACCAGCGTATTAAGTCTATAGAAATACGCTTACTCTGGCTGGTAGATAAAAGCAAAGGCTGGAAGATAGAAAACGTATCTTCCAGCCCTCGCTGTATTTGAGTATCAATAAGTTGCGGCGGAAAAAGGCGGAAAAATGGTAGATGGGAGATAAAAACACAAAAGTGTATTATATAACCCTTTTTACCTTTTACTCTTTTACTTTTCCTCCTCAAACTCCACGTATTCGCCCTCGTCTTTGGCGAAAATCTTGCGGTTAGCCTGACGCGGTGAGCGCTCGTCGTAGAGTTCTTCTTCTACTACCACGCCGTCGTCGTACTCGGCGCTGCGGCGCTTCGTGCTGCCCGATGTGGTGTTTTGCTGCTGGCGTCGGGTGTTGTTGCGGTTGGCGTTGGAGTTGGTGCCGTTGCGGAACTGCTTCGTCATGCGCTTCACGCGCAGATAGAGGAAACTGATGATGCCGATAAGGAAGACGGCAATCATCAGCACCATGATGAATATGCTTTTCAGAAATAGTCCGATGAATGACATAGGAATGGGTTTTAGGTACTACAATCCGTTTTCACTCTCTTGATGCTCTCTACTTCTCGATGTCGACCGTTGCGTGTGTGCGGCTCACGATGTCTGCCACTACGGAGGTGAGGAAGTAGAGGGTGATAACTATCCACATGCCACCGATTACGCCGAAGAGGGCGATGACTACGCCGGAGAGGGCGATGAACGAATAGCGAAGCTCGTTGCCGCGCCAGCCCCACTGCTTGAATTTCAGGGCGAACATGGGCAGTTCGCTTACGAGCAGGAGGCTTGTGAGCACTACGAGCAGCAGTATTGCGGGTATCATCCATGCCGACGACTCGACGAGTGTGGGCTGTGAGACGAGCAGCGAGCCCCAGAAGAGGGCGTTGGCAGGTGTGGGCATGCCAATGAACGAGGTGGTCTGGCGTGTGTCGAGGTTGAATTTCGCGAGGCGAAGGGCTGAGAAGGCTGCGATAAGGAATGCGCAGTAGGGGATGTACGGCTCTACGCTGGCAAGCACCGTGGGGTATTCCATCACGCTCAACTGGGCGAAGACTATTGCCGAGGGCGCTACGCCGAACGTCACGTCGTCGGCAAGCGAGTCGAGCTCTTTGCCGATGGGCGACGAGACGCCGAACAAGCGGGCGCTCATGCCATCGAAGAAGTCGAACACGGCGCCGATGATAATCCATATCAGCGCATAGCGTGCGTCGCCTCCGAGTGCCATTACGGTTGCGATGCAACCCGAAACGAGGTTGCCGCATGTAAGGGTGTTGGGTATGTTGCGTGTTATAAAGTTAGCCATTCTTTATTTTATTTGAGTTTGGCGATAATAGTTCCGTTGCCGGTGGTCAGCTGGCCCATCTTGACGCAGATCTCTGTGCCGAGCGGCAGGTAGACGTCGACGCGTGAACCGAACTTGATGAAGCCCAGGTGCTCGTCGATGTAGCAGTCTTCGCCTGCCTTGGCGTAGGTGACGATGCGGCGAGCCACTGCGCCTGCTATCTGGCGGCAGAGGATGTCGGTGCCTTCGGGGGTGGTGATGACTACGTCGGCGTGCTCGTTTTCCTCGCTCGCCTTGGGGAGCCATGCCTTGTGGTAGTTGCCGTTGTGGTGGGCTACGGTCTTCACCTTGCCGTCAACGGGGAACCAGTTGGCGTGTACGTTGAAGAGGCTCATGAAGATGCTCACCATGATGCGGCGCTCGTGGAAATAGACGTCCTCGTCGACTTCCTCGATCACTACTATGCGTCCGTCTGCCGGCGCTACCACGAGTCCAGTTGTGTCTTCTTCGGGGAAGAAGCGGATGGGGCAGCGGAAGAAGTTGATGACGATGCAGTAGACGGTGCCCATGACTGCGGTGAAGCACCAGAACGGCACCTTGCTGTCTATGAAGCGCCAGAGCAGCAATGCGATTGCCGCAATAACGATGAAGCCATAAACGAGTGTGTCGGTTCCTTCGCGGTGAAGGCGTATTTTCTTCAGTTTCTTTATCTTCTTAATCATTGTTTGGTTGGGGTATGTGTAAATTAGTTGTTGATAATCGGTTGTCGTAAAGTCGAATGCACCGCATGAGCCATTGCACGAGTACATATATTCTGTGCAAAGTTACCGCTTTTTTATGGAAGTGACAAACTTTTTGTTGGTTTTGATGTCGTTTTGTAGCAATTTATAGGCTGGAAGTGGAGAATTGGAACATTAATAATGGCAAAAGAAAAACGCCGAAACAACCTGTCGGCTGTTTCGGCGTTTATCTATAGGGGGTGCACCCCCTGGGATTACACGAGTTCGTCGAACTTCTTGCGAAGGTCGCCCTCTGTGATGGCACCTACGTGCTTGCCTACGAGTTCGCCGCCCTTGAAGAAGAGCAGTGTCGGGATGTTGCGTACGCGGTACTCTGCTGCTACGTCGTCGTTCTCCTCTACGTCGCACTTGCCTACAACGATCTTGCCGTCGTACTCCTCTGCGAGCTTAGAAACGATAGGAGCGATCATGCGGCAAGGACCGCACCATGTAGCCCAAAGGTCTACTACCAATGGCAGATCGCCAGTTCTGTACTGTTCGATGTTCTCTGTTGTGATTTTTACTTCCATAGTTGTATTCGTTTTTTGTTAGTGATTATTCTTTATTTAATGACAATGCGATGCAAAGATAATGCGATGCAAAGATAATTCGATGCAAAGATAATGATTATATATCAAAGTCTGTGCCAATCTGTTGATAATTGTTAGTTGATGCCATAGCGCACGCCCAATTCTGCCATTTCGTCGAGCGAGGTGAGCAGTTTCTTGTTCACGTCGACCGTTATGTTGCGGCTGTAGAGCTGTATGTTGGTGTTGTTCTTGGCGTCGTGGATGTTGATGTAGAGTGGCACCTTGCCGTCGGAGCCCTTGAGCGTTGTCTCCAGGTCGGTGAGCTGTGCGTCGTTGAACATCGTGGCTTCCATGTATACCGTGAACTTCTCTATCGACTTCTCCTTCACGTCGCTGAGGAATTCGATTTTCTTTATCACCATGTCGTAGGCATCGGGGTTGTTGCGGAAGCGCTGCACGCACTGCGCTGTGATGTAGACGTGATACTCCTCCTGCAGCATGCTCTGCCATTTTGTCCATTCCTCGCCGAAGAGTGCCAGCTCGCCCTGACCTTCGAAGTCTTCGATGGTGACGATGCCGAACGGTTTGTTGGTCTTGGTCCAGCGCTGGGAGACGGAGGTGACGATGCCGCCGAAGGTGAGTTCCTCGATTGAGGCGAACGCCTTCTTGTCCATCTCGCGACCAATCTGCGTGCAATTGAGGTTGCACATGTGTTTGAGCACGACGGCGTAGTCGTCGAGCGGATGTGCGGAGAGGTAGATGCCCACCAACTCGCGTTCGCGCTTCAGCAGTTCCATGGTGCTCCACTGCTCGCACTCGGGCACCGGCGGCGTCTGTATCTCTACGCCGCCCATGTCGCCGAACAGTGAGTTCTGCATCGACGACTGTTCCGACTGGTATACCTGACCGTAGCGCAGCAGTGTCTCGACGAAGGTGTCGCCCTTGGCGTTCTGGGCGAAGTATTGTTCGCGGCGGATACCGAACGAGTCGAAGCCGCCGCTCAGAGCGAGCGACTCCATCGCCTTGCGGTTGACGGCGGAGAGGTTGACACGCTGCACGAAGTCGAAGATGTCCTTGTACTGTCCGTTCTTATGTCGTTCGGCGATGATGTTGGTGGCAGCAGCCTCGCCCATGCCCTTGATGGCGGAGAGTCCGAAGCGCACTTCGCCTTTCTTGTTGGCAGAGAATTTCTGCTCCGACTCGTTGACGTCAGGACCGAGGCAGGGTATGCCCATAGCCTGACATTCGGACATGAGCTTCGTAATCTTTGTGATGTCGTTGAGGCATCGGCTCATATTGCCAGCCATGAACTCGGCAGGGTAGTGCGCCTTGAGGTATGCCGTCTGGTAAGCCACCCACGAGTAGCATGTGGCGTGCGACTTGTTGAAGGCGTAGGAAGCGAACTTCTCCCAGTCGCCCCAGATCTTCTCGAGCACCTTCGGGTCGTGTCCGTTCTTCTTGCCGCCCTCGATGAACTTCGGCTTCATGGCGTCTACGATGGCTTTCTTCTTCTTACCCATCGCCTTACGCAGAGCGTCGGACTCGCCACGGGTGAAGTCGGCAAGCTGGCGCGAGAGGAGCATCACCTGCTCCTGATAGACCGTGATGCCGTAGGTGTCTTTCAGATACTTCTCCATGCAGGGGATGTCGTAAGTGATAGGCTCCTTGCCGTTCTTGCGGGCGATGAACGAGGGGATGTAGTCCATAGGGCCTGGGCGGTAGAGGGCGTTCATGGCGATGAGGTCCTCGAACACCGTAGGACGCAGTTCGCGCAGATACTTCTGCATACCAGCCGACTCGAACTGGAACGTGCCGATGGTGCGTCCCTCCTGATAGAGCTTATATGTGAGTTCGTCGTCGATAGGTATTGTGTCGAGGTTGAGCGTGAAGCCGTCGTGGGTGAGGCGTATGTTCTCGACGGTCTCCTTCATGATAGACAGGGTGGAGAGTCCGAGGAAGTCCATCTTGATGAGTCCGGTCTCCTCGATGACGTGTCCGTCGTACTGTGTGGCGAGCAACTTATGTCCTGGGTCGCTCTTGTCTTCAGCCGTAGACACAGGCACCCAGTCGCTGATGGCGTCGCGGCAGATGATGGTGCCGCAGGCGTGGATGCCCGTTCCGCGAACGGTGCCCTCAAGCATCTTTGCGTACTTTATGGTGTTTGCCATCTGCGGGTTGGCGCTGGCTTCGGCTTCGCGTAGCTCGGGCACGCACTTGATGGCGTTGGTGAGGTTCATCTTCATTCCGTCTGGCAACTTGTCGGGGATTGCCTTGCAGAGACGGTTGGACATGTCGAGCGGCAACTTCTCCACACGAGCCACGTCCTTGATAGAGTTCTTCGTGGCCATCGTGCCGTAGGTGATGATGTGCGCCACCTTATCGTGACCGTACTTGTCCTCCACCCACTCGAGCACCTTGCCGCGTCCGTCGTCGTCGAAGTCGGTATCGATATCGGGGAGAGAGATACGATCGGGGTTGAGGAAACGTTCGAACAGCAAGTCGTACTTGATAGGGTCGATCTTGGTGATGCCCAAGCAGTAGGCGACAACCGATCCGGCTGCCGATCCACGGCCCGGACCTACCATGACGCCCAGCTCGTCCTGAGCCGAGTTGATGAAGTCCTGCACGATGAGGAAGTAGCCCGGGAAACCCATCGTCTTCATGATGTGCAGCTCGAACTTTACTCGCTCGTACACCTCGTCTGAGAGCGGTTCGCCGTAGAGACGCTTCGCTCCGTCGTAGGCGAGCTTCGCAAGATAGTCGGCTTCGAACTTGATGCGGTAGAGCTTGTCGATGCCGCCGAGCTTCTTTATCTTCTTCTCGGCTTCCTCGTGAGACATTATCTCTTTGCCGTTCTCGTCGGTGGTGAACTCGCGGAAGAGTTCTTCGGGCGAGATGCGCTTGCGGGTATCCTCCTCCGTGCCGAACTCCGCCGGGATGGGGAAGAACGGCATGATAGGCGAGTGGTCGATGGAGTAGGTCTCCACCTTATCTAATATCTCGAGCGTGTTGGAAAGCGCTTCGGGCACGTCGGCGAATATCTCGTTCATCTCCTCGCGCGTCTTGAACCACTCCTGCTTAGAGTAGAGCATACGCGTAGGGTCGTTGAGTTCCTTTCCGGTAGAGAGGCAGAGCAGGTGGTCGTGAGCCTCGGCGTTCTCCTGGTCGACGAAGTGGCAATCGTTGGTGCAGACCACCTTTATGCCGTACTCCTTTGCGAGTTTCAGAATCTCCTTGTTGGCACGCTGCTGCAGCGGAAACGTTTCGCGGTTGGCGCGCTGGTTGGGATCTTTCACCTCGTGGCGCTGAAGCTCCAGATAGTAGTCGTCGCCGAACACACGCTTATGCCATTCGATGGCTTCGCGAGCACCGGGTATGTCGCCCTTCAGTATCTTCGCCGGCACCTCGCCGGCGATACATGCAGAGCAGACGATGAGGTCCTCGTGATACTTTTCGAGGTCGGCTCTGTCGGTACGCGGTTTAGAGTAGAAACCGTCCACCCAAGCACGCGACACGAGCTTGATGAGATTCTTGTATCCGTGGTAGTTCTTCGCAAGCACGATGAGGTGATAGCCGCCCGCATCGCCCTTCTCCTTGACATGGTCGGCTTTGGTGCGGCGCGCAACGTACATCTCGCAACCGAATATAGGCTTGAAAGGCTCCTTGCCCTGGTCTTTCAGCTTGCCGTTTATCTTGTTGCAGTAGTTGAACAGCTCTTTCACGCCGAACATATTGCCATGGTCGGTGATAGCCATGCCGCGCATGCCGTTAGCCACGGCTTTGTCGACAAGCTTTTCCACAGGCGACTGTCCGTCGAGAATGGAGTAGTAGGTGTGTACGTGCAGGTGTATGAAGTCTTCCATCGTGCTGTTGCGGTTTTTTATTATTGAATGCTTTATAGTATAATGACTACAAAGTTACGCAAAAAAACTCACAATTCAAAATTCCTTTCCGCCGAGCACCACCTTTTTCACAATCGGCGTGGTGTAGGCATACGGAATGAAGTCGACTGACGGTAGCGGGGTAGTGATGAAGAAGTTGGCAACCTTGCCCTTCGCGATGCTTCCGTAGTTGTGGCTTTCGCCCATAGCGTAGGCGCCGTTGAGTGTTGCGGCGTTGAGTGCTTCGTTGGGTTGCAGGCGCATCTTGATGCAAGCAAGCGAGACCACAAACTTCATGTCGCCCGACGGCGTTGAACCAGGATTGTAGTCGCTCGCTACGGCTATGCCTAAGCCAGCGTCAATCATCTTGCGACCCTTGCCGTAAGGCATGTTGAGGAAGAACGACGTGCCGGGCAGCACGGTAGGCGTCGTCTCGCTGCCAAGCAGAATGTCGATTTCCTCTTCGGTCATACTCTCCAAATGGTCTACCGACAATGCGCTATGCTTTACGCCGATTTCCACACCGCCCGACGAAGCCAGTTCGTCGGCGTGAATCTTCGGTCGCATGCCCCATCGGGCAGCCGCTTCGAGCATACGTCCCGTCTCTTCTGGTGTGAAGAAGCCACGGTCACAGAACACGTCGATGAAGTCGGCGAGATGCTGGCGACCCACTTCGGGTATCATCTCGTCGATGATGAGCTTCACGTAGTCGCTTTGCGTCATGCCGCGAGCCACGGCGTGCGCTCCGAGGAACGTAGACACAATCTTTGCAGGCGACGCCTCCTTCATGCGCTGTATGACGCGCAGCATCTTCAGTTCGTCCTCGAGGTTCAGTCCGTAGCCGCTCTTTATCTCTATGCAGCCCGTTCCCTTGCGTATCACCTCGTCGAGTCGCTGCATCGCCTGGCGGAACAACTCGTCCTCAGAAGTGTTGTGTAGCAGGTCGGCTGAGTTGAGGATTCCACCGCCGCGCCGTGCTATTTCCTCGTAGCTCAGTCCGTTTATCTTGTCGACGAACTCGCGTTCTCTGCTGCCTGCGAAGACGATGTGCGTATGCGAGTCGCACCACGACGGCAGAACCATTCCGCCTTCAGCGTCGATGGACTTGTCGATATTGTCTGTCGGCATACCGTCGGCAACACTACCGAACGCAGCGAAGCGACCGTCTTCTACGAGTAGCCACGCGTCGTCGATAGTGTTGAATGCAGACATCTCCTTGCCCTGCAAGCGCAGCTTCGGCGCATGCTCGATGCCAGCGAGAGTTTTTATATTATTGATTAATACTTTCATTTTTATTTTTTATGTTGAGAGTTGTTATAAATTGAGAATTGAGAGTTGAAAGTTGAGAGTTATGATTACCTTTAAAATCAAGCAAATGGTTCTATATCAAAACATATCATAACTCTCAACTCTCAACTCTCAATTCTCAACTAACAGCTACTTGCGTAAGAATTCGATTGAGTTAGCAATGTGCGGATACATTACTTCGTCGCGTACAATGAACGGCACCACCTTGCGGTATTCCTCGAAGATAGCTTCAACAGCTGGCGACGACTTCAGCGGACGGCGGAACTCGAGAGCCTGAGCCGCGTTGAAGAGTTCGATGGCAAGCACGCGCTCCGTATTGAGCACCACCTTATATAGCTTGATGGCTGCATTGGCACCCATGCTCACATGGTCTTCCTGACCCTGGCTCGACGGGATGCTGTCTACAGACGACGGCGTAGCGAGCGACTTGTTGAGGCTCACCACCGATGCGGCTGTGTACTGCGGAATCATGAAACCGCTGTTCAGACCCGGACTTGCTACGAGGAAGCTCGGCAGACCGCGTGTGCCGCTGATGAGCTTGTAGATGCGGCGTTCGGAGATGTTCGAGAGTTCGCACATGGCTATCGAGAGGAAGTCCATCGGCATGGCAATCGGTTCGCCGTGGAAGTTGCCGGCAGAGATGATGAGGTCGTCGTCGGGACATACGGTAGGGTTGTCGGTTGCCGAGTTCACCTCGACGTCAATCACCGAGTCGACGTACGCGATAGTGTCCTTCACCGTGCCGTGAACCTGCGGAATGCATCTGAACGAATACGGGTCCTGCACGTACGATTTCGGTTTCTCCACAATCTCACTGCCCTTGAGCAGCTCTCTCATGCGAGCCGCAGTGACGATCTGTCCCTTGTGCGGACGCACCTGATGCACAGCGTCGGTGAACGGCGCCGTGAGTCCGTAGTAGGCGTCGAGCGACATAGCCGCAATCTTGTCTGCCCAATCGCTTAGACGATGCGACTGCAGCAGCGCCCATACAGCGAACGCACCCATGTTCTGCGTGCCGTTGAGCAGCGCCAGACCCTCTTTCGATGCGAGCTGGATAGGCTGCCAGTTGAACTTCTGCAGCATCTCCTCGCCGCTAATCACCTTGCCGTCTACCTCCACTTCGCCGAGACCGACGAGCGGAAGCGTAAGGTGAGCCAGCGGAACGAGGTCGCCCGATGCCCCGAGCGAGCCCTGCATGTATACCACAGGATATATGTCGTTGTTGAAGAAGTCGATGAGTCGGTTTACGGTTACGAGCTGGCAGCCCGAGAAGCCGTAGCTGAGCGATTGTATCTTCAAGAGCAGCATAATCTTCACGATGTCGTTAGGCACACGGTCGCCCGTGCCACAAGCATGCGACATCATAAGGTTTATCTGCAGCTGCGCCAAGTCGTCGGCGCCGATGCTCACGTTGCAGAGCGAGCCGAAGCCCGTCGTAACGCCGTAGATAGGGGCTGTGGTCTCCGCTATCTTTCGGTCGAGATATTCTCTACACTCCACGATGCGCTTCTGCGCGTCGTCACTCAGTTCTATCTTATAGCCGCCATAAACCACCTCGCCAATACGTTCGATTGAGAGATGCTCGGCTGAAATCTGATGTTTTTTCATTATCGTTGTTTATTTTGTTGGTTGTTGGGGAAGGGTGCCAATTCCGGGGGGCACTTGTCTAAGGGGTGCACCCCCTGATATTACTATATTAGATTGATGATGTCGTCGTCGACGATGCTCGGCATCGTGACCTGCAGTCCGTGCGAACGCTGCATCTCGCGCTCTATGCTGTGGATAGAGCCTTCGTTGCGTGCCCATGCACGGCGTGCGATGCCGTTGTTCACGTCCCAGAACAGCATCTCCGTGATGTGTCGGTCGCTGTCTGCGCTACCGTCTATCACCATGCCGAAGCCGCCGTTTATCACTTCGCCCCAGCCTACGCCGCCGCCGTTGTGCAGCGACACCCATGTAGCGCCGCGGAACGAGTCGCCGATGACGTTCTGCACAGCCATGTCGGCGCAGAACTGCGAACCGTCGTAGATGTTGCTTGTCTCGCGGAACGGCGAGTCGGTGCCCGACACGTCGTGATGGTCGCGTCCGAGCACGATGGGTCGGGTGATCTCGCCCTTGCGTATAGCCTCGTTGAACGCTAATGCAATCTTGGCGCGACCCTCAGCGTCGGCGTAGAGGATGCGAGCCTGCGAACCCACCACAAGCTGGTTTCTGCCTGCCTCCACAATCCAGTGGATGTTGTCAGCCATCTGTCCCTTTATCTCGTCGGGCGAGTTCTTCATTATCTCCTCAAGCACACGTGCCGCAATCTCGTCGGTCTTGGCAAGGTCGGCAGGGTCGCCCGATGTGCATACCCAGCGGAACGGACCGAATCCGTAGTCGAAGAACATCGGTCCCATGATGTCCTGCACGTACGACGGATAGCGGAACTTGCCGTCCTCTGTGCAGATGTCGGCACCTGCGCGCTTCGACTGCAGGAGGAATGCGTTGCCGTAGTCGAAGAAGTACATGCCGTTGGCGGCGAGGCGGTTGATGGCAGCCACCTGGCGGCACAGCGACGCCTGCACATGCTTGCGGAACTCGTCGGGGTTCTCAGCCATCATCGTCTTCGACTCCTCGAGCGTGAGGTCGGCAGGATAGTAGCCGCCTGCCCACGGGTTGTGGAGCGAGGTCTGGTCGCTGCCTATGTCCACGTGTACACCTTCGTCGGCAAGACGCTCCCAGAGGTCTACCACGTTGCCCACGTAAGCCATCGACACCGTGCGCTTCTCCTCCACGCTGCGCTTTATGGCAGGTATGAGTTCGTCGAGATTGTCGTGCAGTTCGTCCACCCATCCCTGGTCGTAGCGCTTCTTTGCCGCCAGCGGGTTAATCTCTGCCACCACGCTCACCACGCCGGCGATGTTGCCAGCCTTAGGCTGAGCGCCCGACATGCCGCCCAGACCCGACGACACGAAAAGCATGCCGCGAATGTCCTGCGGTCCGCCCTTCTCGCTGCGCTGCTTGCGCGCCGCGTTGAGCACGGTGATGGTTGTTCCGTGCACGATGCCCTGCGGGCCGATGTACATGTACGATCCGGCTGTCATCTGCCCGTACTGGCTCACGCCGAGAGCGTTCAGGCGCTCCCAGTCGTCGGGCTTCGAGTAGTTGGGTATCACCATTCCGTTCGTCACCACCACGCGCGGAGCGTTCGGATGCGACGGGAAGAGTCCGAGCGGATGACCCGAGTACATCACGAGCGTCTGCTCGTCGGTCATCTCGCTGAGATATTTCATCGTGAGTCGATACTGCGCCCAGTTCTGGAAGATGGCGCCGTTTCCTCCGTAGACGATAAGTTCGTGCGGATGCTGAGCCACTTCTGGGTTCAGGTTGTTCTGAATCATGAGCATGATGGCGGCAGCCTGCTCGGAGCGGTGCGGATACTCGTCGATGGGGCGTGCGTACATATCGTATGTAGGTCGATAGCGGTACATGTATATGCGTCCGTACGTGTCGAGTTCGGCGATGAACTCCGGCGCCAGCTGCGCGTGCAACTGTTTCGGAAAGTAGCGCAGGGCGTTGCGCAGCGCCAGCTTCCTCTCTTCGTGGTTGAGTATCTCCTTGCGCTTCGGCGCATGATTTATATTCGGGTCGTAGGGCATCGGTTCGGGAAGGAAGTCGGGTATGCCCAAGCGTATCTCTTCTGCAAATGTCATATTATTAGGTTTTAGAGTTTCTCTTCAACGAGCTTTGTAATCTCAGCCTCTTCGCAGTTTGCCTTGGCTATAAGCTCGTTAGCCTCGGCGATGAGCGCTTCAGCCTTTTCGCGGTCTTTCAGCGAGCCGGCGTTAATCTTCACGTTCATTCCAGCACCGAGCACAGCTGCGCGCGCTGCCAAAGCGCCCACGCCAGCATCCGACACGCTGTTCGGGTTGCCCTTTTCTACCATCTTGCGGCAAACGTCGAACACCTCGTACGAAGCCTTCATCGTCTCCAGTGGCACCTCTGTAGCGAAGAGTGTAGCGGTCTGTATAGCCTCCGAGCGTGCAGCCTTCTCCTCAGGCGTGTTCTTCGGCATTCCGAATGCAGCCATGATGCGGTTGAACGCCTCTGTATCCTCGTCTACGAGGTGGAGCAGACGCTCCTGCAGAGCTATGCCTTCCTCGGCAACGGCTGCGAACTCGTCCCACTGATCGTCCCAGCCCGGCTTGTGGCTCGAAAGGTTAGCCACCATCGTTGCTAACGATGCGCCCAGTGCGCCCATGTATGCCGAAACCGATCCGCCTCCAGGAGCCGGACTCTCGCGCGATGTCTCCTCGGCGAAGCCCTTCACGGTGAGGTCGACGAGCAGGTTCTGCTTCTCTGCACCAGCCGCCATAACGTATTCTATAATCTTCTCCTCGGGCTTGAACTCCTTGAGGTCGGAGAGTCCGAGCGACTTGATGGCGATGTCGAGAATGTCCTTCTTCGGGATGCCGGCAGAGCGCTGCTGCTTAGCGAGGAAGTAGCGACCGGCTTCGAGCAGGGTGCGCTCCGGCACGAGACCCACAATCTCTGTGCCCGTGACGCGTATGCCGCGGTTCTGAGCGCAGCGGCACACCTCGTCGAACGCCTTGTGCAGCGGCGTTACATTGATATTAGTGATGTTCATCGACACCTGAGCGATGCCGTATTCGTCGATATACCATCCGATAGCCTTCGTACACTTCAGTGTGCCGGGCTTCATGATAGGCGTGCCGTCGGCGTAGCAGAGCTTCTTGCCGGTGATGGGGTTGCCCTCGCGCATGGGGCGACCCTTCTCGCGCACGTCGAACGCGATGGCGTTGGCGCGGCGTGTAGACGTAGTGTTGAGATTGAAGTTGACGGCGATGAGGAAGTCGCGTGCTCCTACGACGGTGCAGCCAGTGCGAGCCACCTGCTCGTCGAACGGACGTCTGCCGAAGTCGGGCGCCTCAGCGTCGTCGTCGATACGCTCGGCGATGCCCTCGTATTCGCCCTTGCGGCACACGGCGAGGTTTCTGCGTTCGGGTGTGAACGCCGCAGCCTCGTAGCAATAGCACGGAATGTTGAGTTCGTCGGCGATGCGCTTGGCGAGCTGGCGCGAAATCTCTGCGCACTCCTCAAGCGTGATGCCGCTCACCGGAACAATCGGCAGTACGTCGGTAGCGCCGATACGCGGATGCGCACCGTGATGCTGACGCATATCTATAAGTTGAGCGGCTTTGCCCACTGCTCTGAAAGCAGCCTCCACGACGTCGTCGGGTTCGCCAACGAAGGTTACGACTGTGCGGTTGGTTGCTTCGCCCGGGTCTACGTCGAGCAACTTAACACCCTTAACGCTCTCCACTGCGTCAGTGATCTGACGAATAACGTTCAAGTCGCGGCCTTCGCTGAAGTTAGGCACACACTCTACAATCTGCTTTGTTTTTGCCATAGTGTAAGATATTATGTTAGTAGTAAATTTGTTTCAATGCAAAAGTATCAAAGATACGGTTGCAAATATAGCAAAAATGGCAGTTTGGAGCAAGTAAAAAGGCACGAAAAAAATAAACAAACCCAAATAAAAGCACAAAAGAAGGGGCTTGCAGATACAGTATGAGTCATCGTTCTCCGTACGGTGTCCGATCAGATTGCGTCCGCCGTCCGATTGGATTGCGTCCGCCGTCCGATTGGATTGCGTTCGGTGTCCGATTGAATTGCGTTCGGTGTCCGATCGGATTGCGAACGGAGAACGATGATTGATTATAAGAATATAGGTTTCAGATTGACTGATATTACGGCTTGATTCTTCTTCAGAACTTCTTTTTTAGTTCTCCTTCCAGAATTGCGGAGTGAATATGACTAAAACCGTGAATATCTCAAGACGTCCGATTAGCATCAGTATGGAGCATATCCACTTCGCCGTGTCGGGCAGAATGCTCCACGACATGGTCGGTCCGATCTCAAGACCGAGCGTCGGTCCGACGTTGCCGAGCGTACTCAGCGTGATGGTGATGGCGTTGGTGTTGTCGATGCCCATCGCAATCATCGAGAACGAGCATATGAGGCACAGGATGAGGTAGCTCGTGAGGAAAGCCAGCAGCGTTACGCGCTTGTTTTGCGGCACGTTCACACCGTCTATCTTTACCGGCAGAACGGCGTTGGGGTGGAGCATCTGGCGGAACTCGTTCTTTATCACCTTCAGAAGCATGACGCCGCGGATGCACTTGAATCCGCCGCCCGTAGAGCCCGAGCATGGACCGAGGAACATACACACGGCGAGCACCACCCACGTCACGTGCGCCCACTTGGCAGGGTCGTCTGCCAACAGACCCGTACTGGTGATGAACGACACCACATGGAACAGACTGCTGCGCACGGCTGGCTCCAGAGCGTAGTCGTTCTTCCACATCAGTTCGAAGGCAATGAACGCAGCGCAGCCTAAAACCATGGAGAGATATAGACGACACTCGGCACTCTTGAACAGCGTGGACAGCTTGCGCTTAGAGACGGATATATATAATAAGGTGAAATTGACGCCCGCTACGAAGCAGAAGAACGTGATGATATACTGCACGGCGGGCGTGAACACCGAGTAGTCGCTGTCTACCGCGAAGCCACCCGTTGCCGCCGTCGCCATACTGTAGTTGATGCTGCGGAACGGCGTCATGCCGGCAAGCATCAGCGAACCGATGCAGAGCAGCGTGATGCAGAGGTAAACCACCCATATCCACTTGGCGTTGGTGCTGAGGCGCGGGTGCAGCTTGGTCTTGATAGGGCCAGTGGCTTCGGCGGCGAACACCTTCACGCTTCCGCCTACAAACGAGGGCAGAAGGGCGATGGTGAAGAACACTATACCCAAACCGCCTATCCACTGCATGAACGAACGCCAGAACAATATGCCGTGGGGCAGCGTGGAGACGTCGTCGATGATGGAGGCTCCGGTGGTGGTGAAGCCCGACATGGTTTCAAAGAATGCGTCTGTGAACGACTGTAGGTAGCCGCCAATGAGGAAGGGTAGGGTGCCGAAGAGTGAGAACACTACCCAGGTGAGCGTCACTACGAGATAGGCGTCGCGACGCGATAGTGAGTTGTCGCACTTGCGTCCAAGCAGACGCATCGTGAGGCCGACGCTTGCGGAGATAATGACTGAGCAAGCGAACGGAAAAATATCTTCCTCCTCGTAGCCTATGGCGACGCCAAGGCACACGAGGAACATCGTGGTCTCGATGAAGAGCAGCGAACCGATGATTTTATATAAAAGTTTCAGGTTTATCATTACAGAAAGAACTTCTCTATTTTCTTCATGTTGACGTTGTGGCAGAATACCATTACCGAGTCGCCGGGCTGAATCATGGTGTTACCCGACACGAGCAGACCTACGCCGTCGCGCACCAGTCCGCCGATGGTCATGCCTACCGGCAGACCGAGGTCCTTCACGGGCTTCTGCGTCACCTTCGAACCTTCTGACGGTATGAACTCGGCAACGTCGGCGTTGGCGGTCATCAGGAAGCGCACGTTGTGAACGTTGGCGTCGAGCATCATCTGATAGATGTGGCTCGCCGCAATCGACTTCTTGTTGATGATTGTGCCGATATCCAGACTCTCAGCCATGCTCACGTAGTCGATGTTCTCTACCATAGCCACCGTCTTGCGCACACCCATGCGCTTCGCCGTGAGGCAGGCGAGGATATTAGTCTCGGCGTTGCCCGTGAGAGCCACGAACGCCTGCGTGTTCTTGATGCCTTCCTCGATGAGCAGCGAGAGGTCGCGTCCGTCGCCGTTGATGATGAGCGCCTTCTCGTCCTCGAGAAGGGCGTTGAGGCGCTCGCATCGCTGCTCGTCGGTCTCTATAATCTTCACGTCCATGTACGAAGGCATGGTCTTCACGGTGCGCACAGCCGTCGCTCCGCCGCCCATAATCATCACGTTCTTCACGTCTACGTAGTGCTCCTTGCCCACAATCTTGCGGATGTAGGGTATGTACTGCTTGGTAGTCATGAAGTAGGCAAGGTCGTACATCTGCAAGCAGTCGTTACCGCCCGGGATGATGGTCTCGCCGGCGCGCTTGATAGCCACGATGTGGTACGGATCATCTGGTCCGCAGATCTCACGCATCGGTCGGTCGAGGATGGTACATGTCTCGCGCAGCTTCACGCCGAGCATCACAAGTGCTCCGCCGTGCACGTCCCAGCGCTGGCGCACCCACGACATCTTTAGTCCGTTGTTGATGTCGGTGGCTGCAAGCATCTCCGGGTAGATGAGTTTGCTGACGCCGAGCTGCGAGAAAAACTCCTGCAGGTCGGGCGCGATATACTCCGCGTTGTCTATCTTTGCCACGGTCTTCTTGGTGCCCAGCGCCTTCGCCAACACGCACGAGTTCATGTTCTTGCTCTCGTCGGGTGTCACGGCAATGAACAAGTCGGCTTTCTCCGCACCGGCGTTCTTCAGCGCCTCGATGCTCGTAGACGATGCCTCCATCGTGAGGATGTCTACGTCAGAACCGATATGTGAGAAGCGCTCCTCGTCGGTGTCCATAACCACGATGTCCTCGTGTTCGCGCGAGAGCAGTCGTGCGAGGTGGCAGCCGATGGCGTATGCGCCAGATATAATGATTTTCATGTTCTTTTATTTTGATGGTGATGTTGTGAGATGGTGTGATGTTGAGGTGTTGAGATTTGCGTAGGAGTTTTGAATTTTGAATTTTGAGTTTTGAATTGTCGGCTTCGCCGATTTTGAATTATTCAGTTTTGAATTGTCGGTTTCGCTGATTTTGAATTCATAACTCTCAACTCATAAATTCAAAATGCGCGCAGCGCATAATTCAAAATTCAAAACTCAAAACTCAAAATTCTTTATTCGTGCTTTAATCGCTTCTACGTCAATGCCTGCAATGTGCTGAAGCTGAGCCACGGTGCCGTGCTCGATGAAGCGGTCGGGTATGCCCATGCGCACCACCTTCACCTGCTTGTCGTTGTCGCTCATCCACTCGAGCACAGCCGAACCGAATCCGCCCGTGCGCTGCGCATCCTCGATGGTGATGATGCGCTTGAACTTCGCTGCGATGTCCTGCAGGAGCGCCTCGTCGAGCGGTTTGCAGAAGCGCATGTCGTAGTGGGCTACGCTGAGTGTGCTGCCCTCAGCGGCAAGCTCGTTGATAGCTTTCTCCACATCGTTGCCGATAGGTCCGTAGCTGAGCACCGCCACATCGTTGCCTTCGCGTATGCAGCGGCCCTTGCCGATGGGTATCTCCTCAAGCTCACAATGCCAGTCGTCGCGACGCACACCCCTGCCGCGCGGGTAGCGTATCACTACCGTGCCCTTGTCGGGCAGTTGAGCGGTGTACATCATGCGGCGCAGTTCGCACTCGTCCATAGGCGAGCAGAGCGTGAGGTTGGGCACGGGGCGCAATGCGGAGATGTCGAGCACGCCGTGGTGCGTAGCGCCGTCCTCGCCAACCAATCCGGCGCGGTCGAAGCACAGTACGAGCGGCAGATTGAGTATAGCCGCGTCGTGCACTATGTTGTCGTAGGCGCGCTGCGAGAAGGCGCTGTATATATTGCAGAACGGCATCAGTCCGTCTTTAGCCATTCCGGCTGAGAACGTAACGGCGTGTCCTTCGGCGATGCCCACGTCGAAGACGCGGTCGGGCATCTCGTGCATCATCAGGTCGAGAGAGCAACCCGTAGGCATAGCCGGCGTTACGCCAACTATCTTCGGGTTCTGCTTCGCAAGTTCGATGATAGTGCGTCCGAACACGTCCTGGTAGCGCAGCGGCTGCGACGAAGTGTCGCCGGTGAGTCGCTCGCCCGTGTCGGGGTCGAACTTGCCAGGTGCGTGCCATATCGTAGCTGCTTCCTCGGCAGGTTTGTATCCCTTGCCCTTCACCGTGTGCAGGTGCAGGAGCTTCGGGCCGCGCATGTCCTTCAGCTGGTTCAGTATGCGCACCAGTTCCACCACGTTGTTGCCGTCGAACGGACCGAAGTAGCGTATGTTCATGCCCTCGAAGATGTTCTGCTGATGGGCAAGCGCCGACTTGATGGCGTTGTTGAGGCGTATGAGTCCCTTGCGACGGTCGTCGTTGAGATAGCCCTTCGAGTGGAGCCACTTCGAAGCGCGGTCGCGCAAGCGGTTGTACGTGGCGTTGGTGTCGAGATTGAGCAGGTATTTCTCCATGCCGCCCACAGCGTGGTCGATGCTCATGTCGTTGTCGTTAAGGATGATGAGCAAGTCGTTGGGCGACGACGATACGTTGTTGAGACCCTCAAATGCCAGTCCGCCCGACATCGCGCCGTCGCCTATTACGGCTACGACGTGTCGGTCTGTGTCGTTGTTCTTATGCGCAGCCACAGCCATGCCCAACGCCACGGAGATGGAGTTGGAGGCGTGTCCGCACGTGAATGTGTCGTACTCGCTTTCTTTCGGGGACGGGAACGGGCGTATGCCGCCCAGTTTGCGGTTAGTGTAGAACTGGTCCTTGCGTCCGGTGAGTATCTTGTGGCCGTACGCCTGATGTCCTACGTCCCACACGATACGGTCGTAGGGCGTGTTCAGCACGTAGTGCAACGCCACCGTCAGCTCCACCACGCCAAGCGACGACGCAAGGTGTCCGGGGTTGACGGACAATTCCTTCACGATGTCCTGACGCAGTTCGGCGCAGAGCTCCGGCAGTTGCTCAATAGGCAACTTGCGGAGGTCGTCGGGATACTGTATCTTGTCTAATAATTCCAAGTTGTCGGTGCTCATATATTGTTGAAATATACTGATGTCTTTTTGAAATCTTCAGAATCTTTTTTACGATAGAAGGCAGCAGACCTCCTATTCCATGCAAAGTTACGTAAAAAAAGTAATATAGGGTATTTATTGTATACAAAAAAAGCATCCATCTTTGAAAGATGAATGCTTTGAGTTGGGATACCCGGACTCGAACCAGGAAAGGCAGGACCAGAATCTGCAGTGTTACCATTACACCATATCCCAATGTTTGCAAAATCGGAACTCTATCGCAATAAAAAACATCCCTCTTAACAAGAAAAATGTCGCTCAAAGTTGGGATACCCGGACTCGAACCAGGAAAGGCAGGACCAGAATCTGCAGTGTTACCATTACACCATATCCCAATATGTTATTGAAACTTGTTCCCTTATTGCGAGTGCAAAGTTACGAATAATTTTTAGAACGGCAATATTTTTCGCTGATTTTTTTTAATAAAATCTAATAAAAAGCCATTTTCCGTGGTTTTAAGTCGTTTTTCGGATAAATCGCTGTATCTTTGTACGGCTTAAAAAGCAGGTATATAAATGTAGTCACATTAAATAATATATACATTATATAATATACAACGAAAATATACATCAGAATATATCATTAAACAAGGACAATAGTAAATGGAAATTAAAGACAAGTTGGTTGAAGCCATCGTAAAAGGTATTCAAGAGAAGAAAGGACAGAACATCACAATCGCCGACCTCCGTGGTATCGACGGCAATATAGCAAGCTACTTCGTAATCTGTCAGGGCAACTCGCCCTCGCAGGTGGAGGCTATCGCCGACTCTGTATGCGAGACGGCACGCATCGAGGCTGGCGAAAAGCCGGTACATACAGTCGGTCTGCCGCAGGCTTACTGGGTGGCAATGGACTTCGTGGAGGTTATCGTGCACATCTTCATACCGGAAGCACGCGACTTCTACAACCTTGAGAACCTCTGGGAGGACGCTAAGGTTACGAACATTCCGAATCTCGATTAATAGTTAGGTTAATATGAACACAAACAATAATCCATCTGGCGATAACAACCAGCCGAAGATGCCTAAGTTCAACATGAACTGGATCTACACGATTATCATCGTGATGCTGGCTTTGCTGTTCTTCACAGATGGCGGCAAGGGCTTCTTCGACGGCGGTGCTGCTGGTCAGGAAGCTACGTACACCAAGTTTCAGGTGTATGTCGACAAGGGCTACGCACGCAGTGTGGTTGTGAACAAGGACAACGGAACGCTGCGTATGTACGTGCGTCCGGACAAAATCCGCGACGTGTTCGGCAAGTCGGCGCAGCAGGTTGGTCAGAAACCGTATGTAGAAGTTACATACGGCTCGGTTGACGGCGTAGACAACTATCTCTCTTCTGCAATGAAGAGAGGCAAGATACTCGATTTCAGCTATGAGAAGGACTCCAATTCCGGACTCATGACGCTGTTCTACACCTTCGGTCCGATTATCTTCTTCGTCTTCTTGTGGCTCTTCATGATGCGCCGCATGGGCGGCGGCGGAGCTGGTGGCGGAGTTTTCAACGTCGGCAAGTCGAAGGCGCAGATGTATGAGAAGGGCAACGACCTCGGCATCACGTTCAAGGACGTAGCGGGTCAGGTTGGCGCAAAGCAGGAGGTGCAGGAGATTGTCGACTTCCTCAAGCAACCGCAGAAGTACACCGAACTTGGTGGTAAGATTCCTAAGGGAGCACTCCTCGTAGGCCCTCCGGGCACCGGTAAGACATTGCTCGCAAAGGCAGTGGCAGGCGAAGCAGGCGTTCCGTTCTTCTCTATGAGCGGTTCCGACTTCGTGGAGATGTTCGTCGGCGTGGGTGCAAGTCGTGTCCGCGACCTCTTCCGTCAGGCAAAGGAGAAGGCTCCGTGCATTATCTTCATCGACGAGATCGACGCCGTAGGTCGTGCACGTAGCAAGAATCCGGCAATGGGCGGCAACGATGAGCGCGAGAATACGCTTAACGCTTTGCTTACAGAGATGGACGGTTTCGGCACAAACAGCGGTGTTATCATTCTCGCTGCTACCAACCGTGCCGATATGCTCGATAAGGCGTTGCTTCGTGCCGGACGTTTCGACCGTCAGATTACAGTCGATCTGCCCGACCTTACAGAGCGTAAGGAGATATTCCAGGTTCATCTGAGAAAGGTGAAGATAGACGAGACGGTGGACATCGACTTCCTCTCGCGTCAGACGCCGGGTTTCTCGGGTGCAGATATAGCCAATGTGTGCAACGAGGCGGCGCTTATCGCCGCACGCCATAATAGCAACAAGGTAGGCAAGCAGGACTTCCTCGACGCAGTTGACCGCATCATCGGCGGTCTGGAGAAGAAGACAAAGGTAATGACTGAGTCAGAGAAGCGCACAATCGCGCTGCATGAGGCTGGTCACGCTACCGTTTCTTGGTTCTGCGAGCACGCCAATCCGCTCGTTAAGGTGAGCATCGTGCCGCGTGGCAGAGCGCTCGGAGCTGCTTGGTACCTGCCCGAAGAGCGTCAGATCACAACAAAGGAGCAGATGCTCGACGAGATGTGCGCACTGCTTGGCGGTCGTGCAGCCGAAGAACTCTTCACCGGACACATTTCTACCGGCGCTATGAACGACCTCGAACGCGCTACGAAGTCGGCTTTCGGCATGGTTGCCTACGCCGGCATGAGCGATCGTCTGCCGAATATCTGCTACTACAACAACCAGGAGTATCAGTTCCAGCGTCCTTACTCGGAGACAACGGCTAAGATCATCGACGACGAGGTGCTGAAGATGGTGAACGACGAGTATGCACGTGCCAAGGCTTTGCTTAAGGAGCACGCTGCGGGTCACAACGAACTCGCCGAACTCCTCATGACTCGTGAGGTAATCTTCGCAGAGGACGTGGAGCGCATCTTCGGAAAGCGTCCGTGGGTGAGTCGTTCTGAGGAAATCATCGACGACAACACACCGAAACTTGAGGATATGCCGGAGGCTGTGCGCCAGGCGCAGAAAGAACACGAGGAATCATTGGCGAAGCAGGCAGCACTTCCTACAGACAAGTCTGAAAATACTAATGCTGAATCTGTAGAAAAGCCGGTTGATGCAGCGGAAAATGCAGCTGACGACGCAACAGAACAGACAGAAAACAAATAAACGTAAGCATTATGAGCGATAAAATGAAAAACTTCATTGTACGTGCCATCACAGGTGTGCTCTTCGTAGCAGCCGTTGTCACGTGTTTCTTGCGTCCGGAGGCGATGATACTTCTGTTCGCATTGGTCACCGGACTCACTATCTGGGAGTTTACGGGCATTGTGAACGACATAGAAGGCGTCACAACGAACCGTCTCATCACCACCGTTGCCGGCGTGTACTTGTTCTTCAGTATCGCTGGCTATTGCTCGGGCATCGTTCCGTCGGCAGTGTTCATCCCTTACTTGCTTACTATCGTCTATCTGTTCATCGCCGAACTCTACACAAAGGCGTCGAATCCGATAAACAACTGGGCGTATACAATGCTTGCGCAGATGTATATCGCATTGCCGTTGTCTACAATCAACGTACTCGCATTCCGTGCGGGTGCAGACGGCGTGGTTTACAACTATTTGTTGCCGCTTAGCGTGTTCGTTTTCCTTTGGACAAACGACACTGGCGCTTACCTCAGCGGTTCGCTCTTCGGCAAGCACAAACTCTTCCCGCGTGTTAGTCCGGGCAAGAGTTGGGAAGGAAGCATCGGAGGCGGCATCCTTGTACTCGCTGTTGCAGCAGGCGTTGGTCTCTACGAGACATCTTCTCTGCACAACGGCGCTGCGGAACTGGCCCTCAGCATACCGCAGTGGATGGGCTTGGGCCTCGTGGTTGTGTTCTTCGGCACATGGGGCGACCTTGTTGAGTCGCTCTTCAAGCGCACCATCGGCATCAAGGATTCTGGCAACATCCTGCCCGGTCACGGCGGAATGCTCGACCGTTTCGACTCTTCGCTGATGGCGTTCCCCGCAGCGGTGGTCTATCTTTACACACTCACGATTTTCTAAATCAGCATTTGCGAGTAATAAAACCAACATTTGCGAGTTGTCTGAAATTAGAATATACGATTTAATAGAAATGTAAATTAAATCGCCCGATCGTCATTCGTCGCAATGATGGTCGGGCTGTTTTGTTGTGTATCGCTTGTCTGTATCACAAAAAAATAGTAGATTTGCATTATGAACCGAACATTCCATCATAACGTCAGCCTGCAGGGCATAGCCACGATAGTGTTGTTGGCAGTTGCAGCTCTGTGGTGTTTCCTTGTGCGCAGCGGCATAACCCCTGCGTTAGGCTTCGTGTGTCTGTTGCTTGGCGCGGCAGGTGTAGACCGCTTGGTACACACCACATACACATTCACCGCAGACGGCAACCTCGTGATAGTACGTGGCAGACTTGGCAAGAGCACAACTATTGCCGTCAACGAGATAATAGCGGTACGTGCGGTGCGAGGCACATTGTTCACGGCGCGCCACATCGTGATAGAATATGGTTGCGGAAAGATAACTTATGCACAGCCGCAGCAGACAAAAGAATTCATCGAAGAAATACGTTGCAGACAAAAAATAACAAGCATTTAAGGCTATATAAACAGGCAGTTAAGGCTATATGTATAAACAAGCATGAAAGGCTATATGTATAAACAAGCATGAAAGACTATATATATAAATATGTATTGACCCTCGTGGCGTTTCTCTTCGCATCAGGAGCAACGGCACAGACAGATATTGAGTTTGACGAAGACGACAGTTCGGCGGTAGCCGACACGCTTATGCCCGACACGTTCAAGGTGACGGAGCAGGCTTTGCCGTGGAATATTGCTGTGGCAAAACACTTGGACAATCTGCTTCAGCACGATATGTTCGAGACAAGTACAGTCGGAATGATGGTTTACGACCTCGATGCCGACTCGGTGCTCTACAGTCACAATGCGCGTCTGCTTCTGCGCCCAGCGTCTACGATGAAACTCGTCACGGCGATAGCAGCCATCGACCGTTTGGGCGGCAGCTATCAGTTCAAGACCGAGCTGTGCTATACCGGCGAAGTGAGCGACCGCACGCTTACGGGCGACATCTACTGCGTAGGCGGCTTCGACCCGCGCTTCAACTCCGACGACATGCGCGCCTTCGTCGAAGCAATCCACAAGATGGGCATCGACACCATTCGCGGCAATATCTACGCCGACAAGTCGATGAAAGACGCCGACCAGTTCGGCGCCGGATGGTGCTGGGACGACGACAACCCCGTGCTCTCGCCGCTGCTCATCAGTAGGAAAGACGCGTTCGTAGAGCGCTTTGTGAGCAACCTGCTTGCCGACAACATTGTTTTTGAAGGCAAGGCAGGCGAGGCGCAGCGCCCCGGCGACGCTTTTTGCATCTGTCGCCGCTTCCACACCATCGACCAGATACTGATGCGCATGATGAAGAAGAGCGACAACCTCTACGCCGAGTCGATGTTCTACCAGTTGGCAGCGTCTACCGGCACAAAGCATGCGTCGGCAAAGCAAGCTCGCGGCATAATAAACAAGCTGATATCGAAGGTGGGGCTTAACCCGAAACGCTACGAGATAGCCGATGGTAGCGGACTCTCGCTCTACAACTATCTCTCGGCTGAACTCGAAGTGCAACTTCTGCGCTATGCGTTCCGCAACAACAACATCTACATGCACCTGCGCCCGTCTCTGCCCATCGCCGGTGAGGACGGAACGCTGCGCAAGCGCATGAAGGGCGTGTTCACCGCCGGCAACGTACACGCCAAGACCGGCACCGTGCAGGGCGTATCGTCGCTTGCCGGCTATTGCACGGCAGCCAACGGACACCATCTCGCATTCTCCATCATCAACCAGGGCATACAGCACCACAGCAACGGTCGCGCTTTCCAGGACCGTGTCTGCACCGTGCTGTGCCAACCGTAGCTTTTTTTGAATAATCAAGAACCGTTTACTTTAAAGTCCAAAGAACTGCGGCTTTAAAGTAAACGTAACAACACGCTTTTAAAAGGAAACCGAAGTGTACGCTATAAACTATAAGACACTCATTGTGCAGGCGCTCGGCTTTGAGCCTACCGCCGACCAGCAGCACGCCATCGACACCTTCGCCGAGTTTCTCGCCGACCGTGACGACCATGTGGCAATGCTGTTGCGCGGTTCGGCAGGTACGGGTAAGACGACGCTCTCCGGCGCCATAGTGCGCACGATGCTCGCGTTGAAGCAGCGCGTTGTTCTGCTTGCGCCGACGGGTCGTGCTGCGAAAGTGTTCGCTTTGAACTCAGGTGTACAGGCTTCCACCATCCACCGCCGCATCTACCGCCAGCAGTCGCTCGGCGGTTCGTTCTCGCTTGCCCCAAACATGATGACCGACACGCTGTTTCTCGTCGACGAGTCGTCGATGATAGCCAACGAAGGCTTGCGCGAGTCGGTGTTCGGCACGGGCTGTCTGCTCGACGACCTCGTGCAGTTCGTCTATTCGGGTCGCAACTGCCGACTGGTGCTCATCGGCGACAAGGCTCAGCTGCCGCCGGTAGGCGAGGAGGAGTCGCCGGCTCTCTCCTCAGCGTTCATCTCCGGCTACGGACTCACCGTCTACGAGAGCGACCTGCGCGAGGTGCTGCGCCAGAGCCAGCAGTCGGGCATACTCTACAACGCCACGGTGATACGCCAGATGATCACGCACGACGAGGCGACAGCCCTGCCCAAGATTCGGTTCAGCGGCTTCCCCGACATAGTATGCGTGCCCGGCGACGAACTCATTGAGTCGCTCGCCACGAGCTATTCTCAGGTGGGCATGGACGAGACGATGGTTGTTACGCGCTCCAACAAGCGTGCAAACATATACAATCAGGGCATACGCAACCAAGTGCTTTGGCGCGAGGAGGAATTGACGTCGGGCGACTGGCTCATGGTTGTGAAGAACAGCTACTACTGGACCGAGCAGAAAAAGGCTGAAGACACGTCGGCGCCGGCGTTCATAGCCAACGGCGACCGTGCCGTGATACAGCGCGTGCGCAACCGCCGCGACCTCTACGGCTTCCACTTCGTCGACCTCTGGCTGCAGTTCCCCGACTACGACAACTACGAGTTGCAGGTGACGGCGCTCACTGACACGCTCGCCACCGAGGCACCAGCGCTCACACGCGAACAGAGTCAGCAACTCTTCGACGAGGTGATGGCAGACTACGCCGATGTGCGCACCAAGCCCGAGCGCTACAAGCGCCTGAAAGCCGATCCCTTCTACAATGCGTTACAGATAAAGTACGCCTATGCCGTCACGTGCCATAAGGCGCAGGGCGGACAGTGGGCGCACGTCTACGTAGACCAAGGCTATATGACCGACGAAATGATCACGCCCGACTATATCCACTGGCTCTACACGGCTTTTACGCGCGCCACGGAGAAACTCTTCCTCGTCAATTGGCCTAAGATGCAGACTGAAGAGTAGCGGTTGTAGCCATTCTTTTTTATATACCTCGAAAAAACACAACTTTTTCTGTAGCAAACCCCACCTTTTGTGCGTCTAAAGAGCAGAAAAAGTAATAAACAACAAGCATATGAACACAACAGAGCAACAATTCTCGCAGCTTGTGAGAGACAATCGTAGCACGATATACGCCGTGTGCTACATGTTCTCCAACGATGCCGACGAGGTGGCAGACCTCTTTCAGGAGGTGCTTGTCAAGTTGTGGAACGGCTACGAGTCGTTCCACGGCAAGAGCGACGTCAAGACATGGATATACCGTGTCACCCTCAACACCTGCATCACCATCGACCGCAAGAAGCGAAGCCGCCGGAAAGCCTTGCTGTCAATGGATGTCGACTATTTCGACAGCGAGGAGAAGTCTACCGCCCAAGTGCGTATGCTGCATGAGCGTATAGCCCGACTGCAGCCGCTCGACAGAGCCATCGTTCTGCTCTGGCTCGAGCAAATCAGCTACGACGAGATAGGCGACATCGTGGGTCTGAGCGCAAAGAACGTCTCTGTGCGTCTGGCGCGAATAAGAGTGCAACTGAAGAATATGTCAAACGAATAAAAACACGACCATTATGGAAAACAATAATCAAAACACCGAACTCGAGCTTATGCGCTCGCAGATGGAAGACTTCAAGGCGCAGCTTGACAAGCAGAAGATAGTGAATGAGAAGATGATTATAGGCTCGATGAAGAAGAGCATGTCGTGGATAAAGCGATACGTCTACTTCGAGTGCAGTCTCGTGCCGATCATTGCCGTGTCGTGGTTCGCTATCAAGGAGTTCGCCCACCTCTCGTGGCTCAACTACGCCTTCCTCATGACTATGGTTATAGTAAGCGTCATAGCCGACTATCGCATCAACGTTTCGTCTATCAGCGACGCCGACTACAGTCGCAACAACCTCCTCACCACCATCAAGAAGCTCACACGCATGAAGCGTCAGCGCTCTATAGAGATAATGATTGAGGTGCCGACATTATTTGTCTGGCTCTTGTGGAGCGGCATAGAGGCGTGGATATATATGCCAGCCGACGCGCCCGACTTTATGCGAGGCGCTGTATACGGCGGCATTGTTGGCGGTGTCATCGGTGGCGTCTGCGGTTTGATCTTCGCCTTCCGCATCTTCTTCAAGATGCAGCGCACGAACGACGAAGTGATAAGTCAGATTAACGAACTTAATGCATAAATTTCTCTCTCTTTCCTGCCCAGTACGTTGTGAAGTGTACTGGGCTTTTTTGTTTCTTAAGCCTTCTTGAATAGCCGCGCCACGAAGCTGGAGCCTTCGAGCACCACCATGAAATTCCAGAAATAGAACATCTGCTCATCGTAGACATAGCTGAGCGCTGCGCCGCATTTTTATCCGCGCCACCTTTGCCGAATGGAATTTTATTCATACATTTGCAACAAACATATAGATAATAAACCTCAAAGAATATGAATACACTCAAGACTATGCTTATGGCATTGGCGCTCATCGCCGCTCCCACAGCCCTCCATGCGCAGGCGCAGACAGAAGTTCCTGCGGCTAAGGCTACAGACCTCGACCAGAAGTACGCCACCGACCTGCTGAAGGCAGGCGCAGACGCGCCCGACATCACGCTGAACACCATCGACGGCAAGCCTTTCGAGCTGAAAGACCTGCGCGGACGCTACGTAGTGCTCGACTTCTGGGCTTCGTGGTGCCCCGACTGTCGCAAGGACTCGCCGTTCATCATGCAGCTCTACAAGAAGTTCGGCGCCAAGGGCGTGGCTTTCGTGGGCGTGTCGTTCGACAAGAATATGGAGTCGTGGAAGAACGGCGTGGCTAAGCTCGGTATCGAATACACGCAGGTGAGCGACTTGAAACAGATGCGTGAGTCGCCCGTGGCTAAGGCTTACCACATCGGCTGGATTCCTACCGTCTACGTCATCGACCCGCAGGGCAAGGTGGCGCTCGCCACCGTCGTGTCCGACAAGGTGAGCGCTTATCTCCACTCCGTTTATCCTGACTGCGCCGAGTAGGATGGCGCTTACTATAGACATATTGCACGCATGGTTCAGGCAGTTCAACGCCGATTATTTCGGCGATGAGCTGCCTGTACCTCGTATTGCACTTTCGAAGGCACGCACCCGACTGGGCACCATGTCGTGCCGCCGCGTGCGCAAGCTGCTGCGCTGGACGTACACCGACTTCACCATACGCATCAGCACCTACTACGAGTGCTCGGAGCGCGAGTATCAGGAGACGCTGCTGCACGAAATGATTCATTATTATATCGCGTATAAAAACATCTCCGACACATCGTCGCACGGCAAAGTGTTTCGCCAGATTATGCAGCAGTTGAACAACGAGCACGGCTGGAACATAACCATCACGTCGTCGATGCGCAACCATAAGCTAACACCGGTTCAGCGCAAGATTACGGTTGCAAATTATTTTCTCGTGCTTGCCATCGAGCTCGACGATGGCGGGCGTATGTTCACAGTTGTCAACAAGAAGGCGATACGCAAGGTGTACGATGCGCTGCGCTGCTGTCGTGATATAGTCAATCACCGTTGGTATGTCAGCTTAGACCCTTACTTCCTCGACTTCCCCTGCGTGCGTTCTCTGCGTGCACGCCGTGTTTCTATAGACGTATATAACGAAAAAACGGCTGCAATGCAGCCGTTAGCGTTGAAGGAGCCGTAGAAATGTAGTGTGATTTGTTTGATTTTATCATCGGACGGCGAACGGAATCTGATCGGACGGCGTACGGAATCCGATCGGACGGCGAACGGAATCCAATCGGACGGCGAACGGAATCCAATCGGACGGCGAACGGAATCCGATCGGATTCCGTACGCGATACGATGATAAAACAGTAGCGGAGGTCTCCGGCCTCCGCAGCATCCAGCTATACATTAGTATTCTACTCGGTGCTGCGGAGGCCAGAGACCTCCGCTACTGTTTATAATTATTATTCGTTTTCGGTGTTGCGGAGGCCGGAGACCTCTGCTACTAAACTGTTTACTTTGCAGGCACCTCTGCAAGAGTCTTCTTCACAAGTTCCCAGAACGGAGCGATAGTCTTGATGAGGCAGCGCTCAGATGTGGTATGCGGCGAGCGCATTGTCGGACCGAACGACACTACGTCGAGGTGCGGATACTTGCCGAGGATGACAGAGCACTCCAGACCGGCGTGGTCTACCTGCTCGATAGCCTCCTCGCCGAAGAGCTCGCGGTAGTGCTGCTCCATGAGGTGCAGAATCTCGCTGTCTGTGTTCGGATCCCAGCCGCCGTAGCTGCCGCTCATCTCCACCTTCATGCCAGCCATAGAGAATGTAGACTCGAGAGTGGTGGCGATGTACTCCTTCATGCTCTCGTTAGCCGAGCGCGCGAGCAGCTTGAAGTAAGCGTGACCGCCCTCGATGTCGATAATGGCGAGGTTAGAAGAAGTCTCAACGACAGACGGGAATACCGGAATCATGCGCAGCACGCCGTTGTGGCAGCCGTAGATAGCGTCGAGCAGGTTGTCCTGAATCTCCTCGGGAGTCTCGAAAGCCGGAGTCTCTACGTCCTCTGTGAAGAACTGGATGTTCTCCTCTATAGTGCGGAACTCGTGGTTGAACAGCTTGCGCCATTCCTCTACGTTCTCCTTCAGCGCCTCTACGTTCTCCTTCGGCAGTGTGAGCACCACCTCGCACTCGAACGGTATAGCATTGCGCATTGTGCCGCCGTGCCATGTAGCCAGACGTGCGCCGAACTCGGCGATTGCCTCATGCACGAAGCGAGCCATGAGCTTGTTGGCGTTGCCGCGGCCCTCGTTGATCTCCAGACCAGAGTGTCCGCCCTTCAAGCCCTTCAGCAGAACCTTAACGGCAGCGTCCTCCTTGTCGGTCTCCACTTCCTTGTAGTCGAGTGTGGCTGTGATGTCGATGCCGCCAGCCGAACCGATTACGAACTTGCCCCATGTCTCAGAGTCGAGGTTGAGCAGGATGTCGCCCTGCAGCTCGTCGCATGGCAGGTCGTTAGCGCCGAACATGCCCGTCTCCTCATCGGCTGTGATAAGACCCTCAACCGGTCCGTGAACCAGTGTCTTGTCCTCCATAACAGCCATGATGGCAGCCACGCCGATGCCGTTGTCGGCACCGAGAGTAGTGCCCTTAGCACGTACCCACTCACCGTCTACGTATGTCTCGATAGGGTCGGTCTCGAAGTTGTGTGTCGACTCCTTGCTCTTCTGCGGCACCATGTCCATGTGCGCCTGAAGGATAACACCCTTCTTGTTCTCCATACCTGCAGATGCGGGCTTGCGCATCACGATGTTTCCGGCAGCGTCCTTGAAGCCTTCCACGCCTACGCGTGCTGCGAAGTCGAGCAAGAACTGCTGTACTTTTTCAAGATGACCTGATGGGCGCGGCACCTGTGTCAGTGCGTCAAAGTTGCGCCAGATACATTCGGGGTTAAGGTTTCTGATTTCACTCATAATGTTAAGGTTTTAAGTATTATAATATGTTGAGGTGTTGTGTTAGGGTGTTGTTATGTTGAGGTGTTGTGTTAGGGTGTTGTTATGTTGAGGTGTTGAGGTGTTGAGATTTGTTGTTGTTATGTTGAGGTGTTGAGGTGTGATGTTGTTATGTTGAGGTGTTGAGATGGTGACAAATGCATATGTCAACACATCACCATCTCACCACATCAACTCAACAAATCTCACCACATCACCATCTCAACATTACAACTTCATCTCTCACCACATCAACATCTCACCACCTCACCACCTTTCTTCTTTGTAAACGACAACGCAGTCCATGCGTATACGCCGAGCACCACGACGAGCAGCGTCTGCACCGAGTGGACGATGAGCACAAAGTTGAGCGCGTCGACGTCGCCTACGCCGTAGAGGATGAGCATTGTCTTAACGGCAAAGTGCCACGGACCGGCACCGTTAGGCGTCGGAACGATGACGGCGATGCTGCCCACGATGAACGTTACGAGAGCGCACGCCATACCAAGGTGCGACGTCGCCTCAAAACAGAAGAACGTGAGATAGTAGTGGAGGAAGTAACTCGCCCAGATGCCCAGCGTGAACGCCACGAAGAGCCACGGGTGCTTCACGTCGCGCACAGCCATGATGCCCTGCCAGATGCCACGCACCATAGTGCGCACCTTATTATATATGGCAAAGCGCTGCAGCAGATACCACGCGAGTATGAGCACAGCGACGCCGCAAACGGCAGTCACGGCGTAACCCGCAGCAGAGAATTTGGAGAGTATCGACTCGAGGTTGGTGCCCGTCTCTGCAAAGAACGTGTTGAAGACGCGCAGCTGGAAAGCGAATGTGAGGAGAGCGATTAGCATAACAAGAGCCGAATCGATGGCTCGCTCCATGACCACCGTGCCCAATGCTTTCGGAAACGACACTCCGTCGTAGCGTCGCAGTATGCCGCAGCGAGCAAATTCGCCGATGCGCGGCACTATAAGACTGACGGCATACGAGAGGAATATCGAGTTGATGCTCGTAGACGTGCGCGGCTTCTCGCCGATAGGCTCCAGAGTGAGGTGCCAGCGCCAGCCGCGGAACATCTGTGCCAGTATGCCGAACGGGAACGACAGCAACATCCAAGTCCAGTTCATGCCGTGCATGAGGGTGTCAGCCACGGTCTTGAAGTCGAAGTCGCGGTACATCCAGTAAAGGATAAGTCCGCCGAGCATTATCGACAGACCTACCTTTAACGAGTTGTTTATAAGTTTCTTTATTTCCAATGAACCCTTATTTATAAATTGATTCTATAAAGACGGGGGCGTTTAGAATACGAATGTGCGAATGAAATAGTAGCTTACGATACCTGCGATGTAGCCCACGAACGCAATCCATGTGATGCGCTTCATGTACCATCCGAAGGTAATCTTCTCCAAGCCCATCACCACAACGCCCGCAGCCGAACCGATGATGAGCATCGAACCGCCAACGCCGGCACAGTAGGCAAGCAGCTGCCAGAAGATGCCGTCGACAGCCATGTCGCCCGCAGCCGCAACCGGATACATACCCATGCAGCCTGCAACGAGAGGCACGTTGTCGACAATGCTCGAGAGCACGCCGATGATGCCGGTCACGAGATAGTGGTTGCCCTCGAAGATGGTGTTCAGACCGTCGCCCATAGCTGTGAGCACGCCTACCTCAGCGAGGCAAGAGACAGCCATGAGGATGCCGAGGAAGAACAGAATTGTTGACATATCCACGCGAGAAAGCAGATTGGTTACGCGCTTCTGTGTGCCCTCCGTGTCGTGTCCGTGCTGCAAGTGGCTGTAGAACAACTCGGTTGTTGTCCACAGAACGCCAAGCACGAGCAGAATGCCTACGAACGGAGGCAGATGAGTAATGCTCTTGAATACCGGCACGAACATCAAGCCGCCTACACCAATCCAGAACACAGCCTTGCGCTGACGCTCGGTGAGGTCGCCTGCAGAGGTCTCTGCGCTCTCCTTCACCTCCGGCATGTGCAACTCGCCCTTCAGATGATACTGGAGGATGAACGCCGGAATAACCATCGAAACGAGCGACGGCACGAGAATCTCGCTGATAACGCCCACCGCTGTGATGAGACCCTTGTTCCAAAGCATGATGGTCGTTACGTCGCCGATTGGCGAGAACGCGCCGCCCGAATTGGCTGCTATGATGACGAGCGAAGCATAGATAAGACGGTCGTTGCGCTCGGTTATGAGCTTGCGCAGAATCATGATCATCACGATACTCGTTGTCAAGTTGTCGAGGATAGCTGAGAGGATGAAGGTAAGGAACGCGATGCGCCACAGAAGCGCGCGCTTAGATTTGGTCTTCATCACCTTGCGTACCCAGTTGAAACCGCCGTTCTGGTCTACGACTTCCACAATAGTCATGGCTCCCATGAGGAAGAACAGAGTAGTAGAAGTATCGCCAAGGTGTTCCTGGATGATAGAAGTCACCGCTGCCGCCATGCCGCTGAAATCGCCGGTGTAACCGTGAATAGCGGTAAGATACTGCATTGGATCGAACATGTAGAGTGTCCAGCACGCAACAAACATAAGCAACGCTATGGCTGCTTTGTTCACTTTCAACAGACTTTCGGTTGCTATGCATGCATAGCCCAGCACGAATGCCACAACAATCAGAATGGTTAGAGTAGTCATGAGTTTTTTTAATTGTTAGCTTTATTTTGTTGTTAATTCGATTAATTCTGTTGATCCTGATCCTTCTGTGTGTCTTTCTTTCTCGGCTTGATTACCTGGCGCTGCGTTATAACGCCGTCGGCATAGTCCTTCGGCGACATGCCTCGGTTGTTTTTGAAGCAGCGGTTGAAGTAGGGTACGTCGTTGAAGCCCACCATGTAGCACACCTCGGTGATGCTGAACTTGCCTTCGCGCAGCAGGTAGCAGGCGCGGTCTACGCGCAGCTTGTTGAGGTATGTGATGTAGGTCTGACCCGTAGCCTTCTTGAAGAATGTGCAGAACGACGAGCGGTTCATGCCTACGTGGTTGGCTATCATGTCGATGGTGATGGCGCGAGCGTAGTTGCTCTGCGAGAACTCCTTCACCTTATTAATACGGTCGTATGTGCGGTCGCTCTCAGAGAAGCTGCCGATTATGATGCCCTCGCTCTCGTGCTTTGAGAGCAGCAGGATGATGCGGAAGACGTATGGCAACAGCTCAGACATCTTCTCGGTTCGCATACGAAGCATCATCTCTGTCAACTCCTCCAGCGTCTTGTTGTTGAAGGTGATCACAGACGATACCGACTTCAATTCTTCCAAACGTTCTGTTATCTCGGGGAAAGCGCTCGAACAGCGGTCGATGAATTCAGTCCTGAACGACAGCGTAGCATATTCTACTCTGCCTCGATCATCGGTATAGTTGTTGTCATATTTCCAGCAATGGGGTATGTGGGGCGGAATGAAAGCGAGGTCACCGTCGCTAAATTCACTTGTTACGTCGCCAAGAGTGCGAGTTCCTCTACCATGTACAACATAGGTCAGTTCCCAAGTGTCTTGCTTGTGAAGAGAGATGATATCGCTCGGACTGATTACGACACTATCAAATTTGTATAAATTCATAATATTAATTACTAAATACCTTATTGTTGTTATTATTAGTCTGCAAATATACGGCAAAAAATTCATATTGTTGCAAGTTTTAGTGTTATAATCGCATTATTAACAATAATAAACACGCAAATATTGTCAAACAAATACAAGACGTTATTGTTTTGTAATAACTTGTTGTGTTAATTGTTGAATAATTGTTAGTAATGTAAATTTTTTTTTATATCTTTGTCTGTAGAATACATTAGTGTATATAAATGCAGACAAAAGACTAACTCTATGAAATATTCGGAATATATAAAGCAAATAGAGATAGACTCGCTGTGGAGCGGCAAGCGACATATCGTGTGGAACCTCGACCGCAAGGTGAACATACTTAGCGGCATCAACGGTGTCGGCAAGAGCACTATATTAAATAAGGTGGTGAGAGGATTGTCGGCAGGCGGAGAGTTCCCGAGTCACATGCTCAAAGGCGTTCGCCTCACCGTTGAGCCCGAAGACGCTCGCTGGATACGCTATGATGTGATACGGTCGTTCGACCGCCCGCTGCTCAATCTCGACGCGGTGGGCAAGCTAAACACAGCGCTTAGCGACCTTACGACAGAACTCGACCTGCAACTCTTCTTCCTGCAGCGCAAGTATCTCGACTATCAAGTGAACATCGGCAACCGTATCATAGCTTGCTTGCAGAACGGAAAAACGGATGCTGCGGCTCAGGCGCAGAGAATCTCGGCGCCGAAGACCACGTTCCAAAATCTTATAGACGACCTCTTCTCGCAGACCGGCAAGAAGATTGTGCGCACGGAGAACGAGATACGCTTCTCGCAGATAGGCGAGACGCTCACACCATATCAGCTCTCAAGCGGAGAGAAACAGATGCTTGTGATTCTTCTCACGGTGCTCGTCGAAGACCAACTGCCCTACGTGCTGTTCATGGACGAGCCGGAGGTGAGCCTGCACATCGACTGGCAGCAACGGCTCATCGACCTCATACTCACGCTCAACCCTAACGTGCAGATAATTCTCACCACGCACTCGCCTGCGGTGATAATGAACGGGTGGGTAGACCACGTGACGGAAGTTTCGGATATAACGGATTAGAAATGGGCAAGCGTCTTACTGATTGCATAACATCGCAATACATTGGAGCGGCTAACCGACTCGGATCGAAGTCGGCGCGCCGACGCATCGTGGCTTACGTTGAAAGCTACGATGATATATTCTTCTGGCGTTCCATTCTCACACGCTTCGAGAACGAGGAACGCTACTTCGAAGTGTTGCTACCCACGCGTCTCGAGCACTTGGAGCGAGGCAAGAAGGCGGCGATAATGAGCATGATTGCCGCAGGCGGAGTGGGGCGCAACATGATTGCCTGCGTAGATGCCGACTACGACTATGTGGCGCAGGGCGCTACGTACTCGTCGAAGACCATACTCGACAACCCCTACATCTTCCACTCCTATGCCTACGCAATAGAGAATATGCAGTGTTACGCCCCGTCGCTACACAACGTGTGTGTGGCTGTGACGCTCAACGATGCGCAGAAATTCGACTTCGAAGCGTTTCTCGCCGATTTCTCCACGGCTATCTTCCCGCTCTTCGTGTGGAACGTCTGGTCGTACCGCAATGCTGCGGAGCGCCGATTCACAATCTCCGACTTTATACGCTCAATAGAGATGGGAACTCTCTCGCCGGAGAATGCTTCGGCAGCCATAGCCCAACTGCGTAGACGCGTGGCGCATAAGGTGAAGATGCTGCAGAGTCAGCATCCTGGAGCGAAGGAGAGCTATCTTAGCGTGAAGAACTCTTTGCGCGAACTCGGCATACTGCCGTCGGAGACCTACTTATATATACAAGGTCATCACCTCTTCGACAAGGTTGTCGTGCCGCTGATGAAGAAGGTCTGCAATACGCTCGTGAGAGAGCGTGAACGCGACATCAGCCGACAGAGCGTACACGCTACGCAGCAGCGCAACGAACTCTCGTGCTACTCGTCGAGCGTGGGCAGTGTGGAATATAGTTTGCGCCGCAACGTGGGATATGTGGCGTCGGAACAGTACAGACGCATAGTAAGCGACCTCGAAAGGTTCTTAAACAATACGTCTGACACCACAACATCACCCCAAAATCACACCACCTCACCATCTCAACATAACACCACCTCTAACGAATACTCACTAACAACAAATACATAAAATGAAGAAAACGACATTAGCTTTAGGCTTATGCCTCGCGCTCGCTACCACAGCAAGCGCACAGAAGCAGGGCGGCATCTCTGCCACAGTGCTTCAGCAGATTGAGAAATCGCAGGGTTCAACCGCAAAGGACAAGGCGTTGTTCAACGCAATGGCATCAAACAAGATTGACAACCTCGCAAAGAACTTCTCAAACCGCAACACGTTCGACACACACTTCAGCGTAGAAACCGCAAAGCAGTCTATCCACGACCAGAAGAGTTCTGGACGCTGCTGGATGTTCTCAAGCTTTAACGTGTTCCGTTCTGACTTTGCACGCCAGCATGCCGACTCTCTTACGGTAGAGTTCTCTCACGACTATCTGTTCTTCTACGACCAGTTGGAGAAAGCCAACCTTATGCTGCAGGGCGTTATCGACAATGCAAAGAAGCCTATGGACGATGTACGTGTGCAGTTCTTCTTCAAGAATCCGCTTAACGACGGCGGAACCTTCTGCGGCGCTGCAGACCTCGCACCTAAGTACGGTCTCGTTCCGAAGTCGGTGCAGCCAGAGACATTCTCTGCAGAGAACACTTCAAAGATATCTTCGCTCATCTCTTCAAAGCTTCGCGAGTACGGCTTGGAGCTGCGCAAGATGGTAGCCGACGGCAAGAAGGCACAGGCCATCAGCGCACGCAAGACAGAGATGCTCTCAACCGTTTACCGCATGCTTGCCATGACAATGGGCGAGCCGGTGAAGGAGTTCACATACCAGTTCCGCAACAGCAAGGGTGAGCCCGTTGGCGAACCGCGCCGCTACACACCGGTTGAGTTCTACAACGAGACAGTAGGTCGCCAGCTTGCAGGCACATTCATCATGGTGATGAACGACCCGCGCCGTCCTTATCACAAGACATACGAAGTGGAGTACGACCGCCACGTGTATGACGGCACCAACTGGAAGTATCTCAACCTGCCGATGGAGGACATTGCAAAGCTCGCCATCGCTTCGCTTAAGGACGGCAAGAAGATGTACTCGTCTTACGACGTAGGCAAGCAGTACGACCGCGAACTCGGCTATCTCGACACTGAGAACTACGACTACGCTTCGCTCTTCTCTACAACATTCCCGATGGACAAGGCCGACCGCATCGCTACATACGACAGCGGTTCTACACACGCCATGACACTTTCTGCCGTAGACCTCGATAAGAACGGCAACCCAATCAAGTGGAAGGTAGAGAACAGCTGGGGACCAAACAACGGCGTGCAAGGCTGTCTGGTTATGTCTAACCGCTGGTTCAACGAGTACATGTTCCGTCTTGTTGTAGACAAGAAGTACGTGCCCGAGAACTTGCAGAAGGAGTTCGACCAGAAGCCGGTTATGGTTATGCCTGAAGACCCGTTGTTCGGCTTGGACGACTAATACGATTATACTCTAACAAACATAAATATAACACATACACTATGGAACCATTAAAGTTCAACGCACTCCTTAAGTCAACAATTTGGGGTGGCGAGAAGATTATTCCGTTCAAGCACCTCGACGTGCAGCAGGAAAACGTAGGCGAAAGCTGGGAAATCTCAGGCGTGCCAGGCAACGAGACAGTAGTTGCCAACGGCGAGTACGCAGGCAAGAAGCTCAACGAGCTCGTACACAAACTTAAGGGCAAGCTCGTAGGCGAGGCGAACTATCAGCGTTTCGGCGACGAGTTCCCGTTGCTCATTAAGTTCATCGACGCACGTCAGGACCTCTCTATCCAGGTTCATCCCACCGACGAGATTGCAAAGCGTCAGGGCAAGGAGCGTGGCAAGACAGAGATGTGGTATCTGCTCCCCTCAGACGCAGACGCTACTCTGCTTTGCGGTCTGAAGCAGCAGATCACTCCGAAACAGTACGCAGAGATGGTTGAGAACGACACTATCTGCGACGCCATCTCACGCTACGACGTGAAGGAAGGCGACTGCTTCTTCCTCCCCGCAGGTCGCATCCACGCTATCGGCACCGGCTGCTTCCTCGCAGAGATACAGCAGACATCCGACGTGACATACCGCATCTACGACTTCAAGCGCAAGGACAAGAACGGCAACTATCGCGAGCTGCACACAAAGCAGGCTGCAGAGTGCATCAACTACAACGTTGAGAGCAACTACCGCACCGAGTACACACCGCAGAAGAACCAGGGCGTATCGCTCGTGCAGTGTCCTTACTTCAACACAGCCGTATACGATCTTGACGAGCCGATGACAATCGACTACTCAGAGCTCGACAGCTTCGTTATCCTCATCGGCTTGAAGGGCGAAGGCACAATCACCGACAACGAGGGCAACACAACAATGCTGCGTGCAGGCGAGAGCATCCTCGTTCCGGCTACAACAGAGACACTGAAGGTAGAGGGCAACGTCAAGTTCCTCGAAACATACGTGTAGTTGTTGGTAACAAGTATTATAAATCTTGATGTAAATCAGCATTTTTGGCTCATTCACTTGGGGGATATAAATTAAATGCGTAACTTTGCATCGTAATATGTTAGAAGAAACCGATTTTCAACTAACTTATAACTGCTTATTTAGTTACAACTACTACTACAAACAAACACAGACGTGCCCCGATGAGATGTCGGGGCACGTTTTATAAAAAACATCAACACATAGCAGTTGTAATTGACAACAGCAGCTGAACCCCAATCGAAACTTGAAAATTTAATCAACTAAATAAATATCGCTATGAGATTAATCATTGAAAAGGACTACGACCAGCTCTCAAAGTGGGCAGCTGAGCACGTTATCGAGCGTATCAACAAGTTCAACCCGACACCCGACCACAAGTTTGTTCTCGGTTTGCCTACAGGTTCTTCACCAATCGGTATGTACCGCGCATTGGCTGAGGCTTGCAAGGAGGGTCGTGTTTCATTCAAGAACGTCCTCACTTTCAATATGGACGAGTATGTAGGTCTGCCAGAGTCACATCCGGAGAGCTACCACTCATTCATGGCTAAGAATTTCTTCGACCACGTTGACTGCCCGAAGGAGAACATCCACATCCTCAACGGCAACGCAGAGGATCTCGAGGCAGAGTGCGCTCACTACGAGAAGATGATTGAGGAAGCAGGTGGCATCGATCTCTTCATCGGTGGTATCGGTCCTGACGGTCACATCGCATTCAACGAGCCGGGTTCTTCACTCACATCACGCACACGCCAGAAGACTCTTACAACTGACACTATCGTTGCTAACTCTCGTTTCTTCGGCAACGACGTTAACAAGGTTCCGACAACAGCCCTCACAGTAGGCGTTGGCACAGTAATGTCAGCTCGCGAGGTGATGATTCTCGTAAACGGTCACAACAAGACACGCGCTCTCCAGGCAGCTGTTGAGGGTCCGGTTACACAGATGTGGACAATCTCTGTTCTCCAGCTCCACCAGCACGGCATCATCGTAGCTGACGAGGCTGCTACAGACGAGCTCAAGGTTAGCACATACCGTTACTTCAAGGATATCGAGAAGAACAACCTTTAAAAAGTAAAAGAGGAATTTTAAAAGTAAAAGAGTAAAAGGGTAAAAAAGTAAAAAGTGCTTCTTACTCTTTTACTCTTTTTCTTTTTACTTTTCATCTTTGTTCAAATACTTCTATGTTTTGAAACTAAAGAAAGTTCTTTCTACTTTTTTACTTTTTTACTTTTAAAATTATGGCAAATACATTAGAAATAAAGAAGATTTCGACCGCTTCAGTTAGTGCAGCAGATATCTGCCGCGTGCTCGACGAGGCGAACATCGGCTTTGTGGCAGTAGACAACCACTGCTGGGCTGAGGCTTTCCCTTACCGCCCCACGATGGAGGTGCGCATGGCGCACAACGGCAAGCAGCTGCTCATCAACTACCGCGTAACTGAGGAGTGCGTGCGTGCAGTGGCTCCGCACGACGACGGCAACGTTTGGGAAGATTCGTGCTGCGAACTCTTCCTCTCGCCCGTAGCCGACGGCACCTACTACAACCTCGAGTGCAACGCAGCAGGCACGTTGCTCATCGGTTTCGGTGCAAAGCGCGAAGGTCGCGAGCGTGCTCCGCAGAGCGTGCTCGACAAGATCGACCGCTGGTCTTCGATGGGCCGCACACCGTTCAGCGACATCGCCGGCGAGCGCACATGGCAGCTCTGTCTTGCTGTGCCCGTTGAGGCTTATTACCGCCACTCGCTCCCGTCGTTCGACGGCCTTAAGGTGAAGGGCAACGTCTACAAGTGCGGCGACATGCTGCCTCATCCTCACTTCCTCTCGTTCTTCCCCATCAACCTTCCGAAGCCCGACTTCCATCGTCCAGACTTCTTCGGCAGTGTGGAGTTTGAGTAGAATACAATCATCTCAGTATAGTATCCGATAGAAATAGGGCCGGCTTTTCTACTCGTTCTATTTTTATCGGATATTTTTTATTTTCGAAAGGCTTGATTATATAAACATGCAACCTTTTCTTAAGCTGACATTCACCCCCGACCCATACCAGCGCGAGGTTATCGACGCGCAGGGCGGGTTCCATCTTGTGCTTGCTTCGCCAGGCTGCGGCAAGACGCAGATACTTACAGAGCGCATACGCCGTGCCCATGACGTTGAGGGCGTGGAGTATGCCGACATGCTGTGCCTCACGTTCACCAACCGAGCCGCGCGCGGAATGCTCGAGCGCATTAATGCCAACATCGCCGACAGCGGTGTGGGCGACGTGTTCGTGGGCAATGTACACCGCTTCTGCTCCAAGTTTCTGTTCGCCAACGGACTCGTTGCGGCTGAGTCGAGCGTCATCGACGAGGAGGACGCCGTGTCTATCCTTGCGCGATATACTGGCGAGGACGAATACTTCGTGCTCGGCGATTTCCGCCGTCGCCGCGAATACTCGCTCATATTCCATCTCGAAAGCATGATGCATCAAATAGCGATGGGGCATCCGAAGGCGCTGCGTTCGCACACCGACTGCATCAACGGCGACGACGTGAAAGCGATGCAACGCATCTGCAGCGTGTGCGGAAGGGCGTTCGACGCGGCGGCGATGGTCGACATATATAATAATGTGGAGACCTACCGCGATATGACCGCTGCCGACACAGCCGACTACGGCGACCGCATTATCATACAGCGACTGCTGCAGAAGATGCAGCTTGCGCAGCAGTATCACCAGTACAAGCAGCAGAACCATCTGCTCGACTTCCACGACTTGCTCCTGCTCACCTACGACGCGCTGAACGCCGACCCCGAACAGACCCTCTACAAGCGCTACACATGGGTGCAGGTAGACGAGGTGCAAGACCTCAACCAGTTGCAGCTGGCTATAATCAAGCTGCTCACTGCGCGCTCCTACCGCACGGTGATGTTCCTCGGCGACGAGCAGCAAGCCATATTCTCGTTCATGGGCGCAAAGATAGACACGCTCACGGCGCTCAAGCAGCAGGCGTCATGCCACCTGCACCACCTCTCGGTGAACCATCGCTCGCCGAAGTATCTGCTCGACATCTTCAACACCTTCGCCGCCGAAGAACTGCAGATAGACCCTGCGTTGCTGCCCGATGTGGGGCTGAAGACGCAGGAGAAGCCGCTCGGCAACGAGCTCGGACTGCTCTACAGCGAGACCTACGAACAGGAGGTGCGCGGCTGTGTGCAGTTTGCCAGCCGACTGAGCACGATGTTCCCCGAGTCGACTACGGCGCTCGTCGTGAACGCTAACCGCGACGCCGAGGATATCAGCGGCGAACTCACGCGTCTCGGCATCGGACACTTCAAGGTGTCGGGTTCCGACCTCTTCTCGTCGCCCGAACTGAAGCTGCTGCTTGCCCACCTCAGCGTGCTCAACAACGAGTTCTGCTTCCTGGCGTGGGCGCGACTGGTGAAGGGTGTGGGCGTGTACGAGACCAATGCTGCGGCGCGCAACTTCGTGCGCTCGCTGTTCGACCACGCCATTCTGCCTACCGACCTGCTGCGCAGCGACGAGCAGCGGGAGCGCCTCGGCGAGACCTACCTGCAGCGCTTCGTGCGCAGCTACGAGACGGAGACCATCGTGGTGTTCGACACCGAGACAACGGGGCTTAACGTCTTCGAGGACGACATTCTGCAGATTGCCGCCGTGAAGATGCGCGGCGGCAAGGTGCTGCCCGACTCCGAATTTACGGTCTACGTGGAGACCGACCGCGAGATACCTGCCATGCTCGGCGACATAGTGAACCCGATAATCGAGGAGCGCAAGCTGCACACGCTGCTCTCGCACCGCGAGGCGCTCACGCAGTTCATGCAGTACGCCGAAGGATGCCGTCTGCTCGGACACAACGCCGACTACGACTGGCATCTTCTCTACCATAACCTGCGCCGTTATGCGCCCGAATACCGTCTCGAGCAGTCGCATCCCGACTATCTCGACTCGCTGCGCCTTGTGCGTCTGCTGCATCCCGAATTGCGCGAGCACAAACTGAAGTATCTTCTCACGGCGCTCGGCTTGGAAGGCACCAACTCGCACCTTGCCGACGACGACGTGAACGCCACGCGCAGCGTCGTCACGCATTGCTACGGCTTGGCGAAGACGAGGGTGGAGCAACAACTCGCGTTCCTCGGTGACGCCCGTGTGCGCCAGCGTGCCGAACTGCTGCGCCGCAATTACGGCGAGCTATATCGCGCGGCGATAGACCGTATGTACGTAAGAGATGTGGTTAGCTCTTGTTTTGATGGTGCGCTTGAGACAAGTGCACCTCCTGAGGCGGCGGATGCCGAGGATAAGAATGTGGCGGATGCGGAGGCTATGGAGAATAGGGTGGCGTTGGTGGCTGAGCTGAAGCGATTCTACAACGCACTTCTCGCCGACAACCGTATGCAGCCCGTCGGCGGACTGCATTACGTGACGGCGTATCTGGCCACCGACATGATTGACCCCACATCCGAGCCGTCGCTCTACGAGCAGCTCGCCAACCACACAATGGAGATCAGTACGCTGAAAGAGGCTGACCTCTGCGGCAGCAGCAGCGTGCGCGAGCGCATCTTCGTCACGACAATACATAAGGCGAAGGGCTTGGAGTTCGACAACGTGATAGTGTTCGACGCCGTAGACGGACGCATGCCCAACTTCTACAGTCGCACCAACCCACAGATGCTCGCCGAAGACGCGCGCAAGTTCTACGTAGCCCTCTCGCGTGCGCGCCGCCGTCTGTATGTGTCGCAGTGCATACGTAGGTATGATAACAGAAATATGCCGCACGACGTGTTCACGACACCATTCATGCGGCATATTGCAAAGTATTTTAAAGAGGATATCTCGTTGAGTTAGCACCGTTCGCGTTCGCCGCCCGATCAGATTGCGTCCGCCGTCCGATCGGATTGCGTTCGCCGTCCGATCAGATTGCGTTCGCTGTCCGATGAGTTTTGCTTGCGCTTAATCCAATACAAGTTCGACAGGACAATGGTCGCTGCCGAACACTTCGTTGTGAATAGCGGCGCAAGTGATGCGGTCGCGCAGGCGTTCAGACGTGATGAAATAGTCGATGCGCCAGCCTGCGTTCTTCTCGCGCGCCTTGAAGCGGTACGACCACCACGAATAGGTAGGGTCGTCGGGGTGCAGCGTGCGGAACGTATCGATGAATCCCTCGCCGAGGAAGGCGGTCATCTTGGCGCGCTCCTCGTCCGTGAAGCCCGCGTTCTTGCGGTTCGACTTCGGGTTCTTCAAGTCAATCTCCTCGTGCGCCACGTTCAGGTCGCCGCACACTATCACAGGCTTCTTTGCGTCCAGACTCTTGATATAGGCAAGAAAGTCGTCCTCCCACTTCATTCGGTATTCAAGACGGCGCAGTCCGTCCTGCGAGTTCGGCGTGTAGCACGTCACGAGATAGAAGTCCTCCATCTCAAGCGTGATTACTCTGCCCTCGTGGTCGTGCTCGTCTACGCCGATGCCGTACGCTACGCTCAGCGGCGTGTGGCGCGTGTAGATAGCCGTGCCCGAATAGCCCTTCTTCTCGGCGTAGTTCCAGTAAGAGGTGTAGCCATCAAACTGCAAGTCGAGCTGACCCGCCTGCATCTTCGTCTCCTGCAGGCAGAAAAAATCCGCGTCGAGCGTGCGGAAAGACTCTTCAAAGTCTTTCTGCACGCAAGCGCGGAGTCCGTTAACGTTCCATGAAATGAACTTCATATCTTACGTTTTATTTTGTTGTACTGGTGATGAGCACCTGACGGAAATACTGTGTAGGGATGAGGCCTTCGGCGCTGTATTTGTCGACGCAGATGCCAGAGAGCACCATGTTATACTCGAATATCTTGTCGGTGAAGTTGCTTGAGAGGAACTTGCCGCCGTATGTGCCCGACACGTCGAACATGAAGTAAACGTCGTGGCTCTTGCCGTTGTAGAAGAACGACTGCTTGATAGTCATCGGGAATACCGGGAAACTGTAGCCGTATTCTACGAAGTACTTGTCGTTCGGAACGAAATACTTGGCAGTGAGCTTAGCCGTAGCGTTCGACTCGTGTATGGCTGTGCGCAGAGCTGCAAACTCTACTGCAGAGTCGCTGTGGTTGTCTTTGCTGATGACGATGGCAGAGTCGAGCTTGCACACCGGGAAGTTGCGCATGGTGATAGTAGAGTCGGCTGTCACATCCCAAGAGTAGTGCTTCAGCGAGTCGTACTTCACTACGTTGTTGAACGACGGGTAGAAGAAGCGCAGCGTTGAGCCGTATGTGCCAGCCATTGTTCTCTGATATCCAGCCTGCTCCTCTACGGTAGGCACCTTTGTTTCGTTGTCGTCGTTGAGACATGATGAAAGTGCGAATGTTGCAACGAACAGTGTCGCTACAAACAACATCATTTTCTTTGTGGTTTTCATTTCTTCAAATTTTAATTGTTTTATCGAATGTTCTTGTTTGTTATTGGTTTTCTTTTGCTTCTAAGCCTTACTAAGCCTCTTTAGGTCTTCTTGAGCCTTTGCTTTCAACTAAGCCTTTCTAAGCCTTCCTAAGCCTCTTTAGGTCTTTTGAGCTTTCTAAGCCCTCCCCGACGGGGAGGGTTGGGTGGGGCTTTAGAATTTGTGCGAGTTGGAGTTGATGAGGTTCATGAACTCCTGACGGGTCTTCGCCTGCTCGAATGCGCCCGAGAAGTCGCTTGTCATTGTTATAGAGCTTTGCTTCTCTACGCCGCGCATCTGCATGCACATGTGCTTCGCCTCAATCACCACCATCACGCCGAGCGGATGCAGCGTTTCTTCGATGCACTCGCGAATCTGTTGCGTGAGGCGTTCCTGCACCTGCAGACGATGAGAGAAGATGTCCACCACGCGCGCTATCTTGCTCAGTCCGGTGATATATCCGTTCGGTATGTACGCCACGTGCGCCTTGCCGTAGAACGGCAGCATGTGATGTTCGCAGAGCGAGAACACGTCGATGTCCTTCACCACCACCATCTGTTTGTAGTCTTCTTTGAACAATGCGTCGGTGAGCACCTTGTGCGGGTCTTGCGAGTAGCCGCGTGTGAGCACCTGCATAGCCTTCGCCACGCGCATCGGTGTCTTCTGCAAGCCTTCGCGCTCAACGTCTTCGCCAAGCAGGGTTATCACACTTTTATAATGTGAGGCAAGGTCTTCCAAGCCCTCTCTGAATTCTGGATTGTCCATTTATGAGTTTTGAGTTTTGAGTTTTGAGTTTTGAATTGTGCGCTTTGCGCATTTATGAGTTTTGAATTTTGAGTTTTGAGTTTTGAATTGTGCGCTTCGCGCATTTTGAATTATGAGTTTTGAGTTTTGAATTATGAATTCTTAATTCAAAATTGAATAATTCCTAATCGGCGTAGCCGACAATTCAAAATTCAAAATTCAAAATTCAAAACTCCCGCAGGGTTAGTACGCAACGGAAATCTTTCCTTTTACGATACACGCCTGCTTATATCCTAATTTCTTCACCTGCTGCAGGATGGCGTTCGCCTCGTCGTATGTGCGATAGTTGCCCATGCGGCATATCCAGCGCGGTGAGTAGAAGTGTACGTATATCGGTTGGCTCGGGAACGCTGCCTTCACGGCGTTGCCAGCCTGCTGCGCCTTAATCTTGTCGTTGCGCGAGTTGCCGCCGGCGAAAACCTGCACTCTGTAGCCGTTAGTCTTGTACGAACGGCGCATCACCTTCTTGCTCATGTCTACAGCTGGTGCCTCCGCTTCTGCAGTCTCCGTGGCGGTGTTGTGATGCTGTGTCGATTCGTGTCGCTGCGTGCTCTCGTGATGCTGGGTGCTCTCGTGTCGCTGTGTGCTCTCGTGATGCTGGGTAGCTTCGTGTCGCGGCTCGGTTCCATGATGCGCAGCGTTGTTGTGAGTTGGGTTGCTATGAGCTACGTTCTCGTGGTTCTGGCTCTTGCTTGCCGCCGTCGGTGTGGTCTTTACAGCCGTAGAAGTCGGTTTCTCGGCTGTAGCTGGCTTATGTGCAGTCTCCTGCTGTCTGGGGTTGACGTTAGCGGTGTTCACCAACTTGTCTATTTCCTCGCTCTGTGTCACAACCACGCTTCCCTTTCCGGCAGCCTTCTGCTGCAGGTGTTGGGTGTAGGTCTGTGCGTGTGCAATGGCAGTGATGCAGACGATGAGACATGAGAGAATAAAAAGACGTTTCATAGCTTTTAATGATTCGATTTAGATTTGAATAACTAAAAATGAAAAATTATGATAAGCGCCATGAGCCGCAGATGCTGCAGATGGAGAAATCATAATTTTTCATTTTCAGTCTTTAGATGCTATTCTGTAGAATTACTTCTGTTTAAGAATGCGTTCTGTAGAATTTACTTCTTCCAAGCGTCGATGATACCCTTGAAGTCAGCGCACTTCAGAGAAGCGCCACCGATCAAGCCACCGTCGATGTTCGGCTTAGAGAAGAGCTCAGGAGCGTTGCTCGCCTTGCAGCTGCCACCGTAGAGGATAGATGTGTCCTCAGCAGCCTCCTGGCCGTACTTCTCAGCAACGATAGAGCGGATGTAAGCGAGCATTTCCTCAGCCTGGTCAGAAGTAGCTGTCATGCCAGTACCGATAGCCCAGATCGGCTCGTAAGCGATAACGATGTTCTTCCAAGCCTCTGCGTCGAGGTGGAATACTGAGCCCTCAAGCTCTGCCTTTACTACTTCGTTCTGCTTCTCTGCCTTACGCTCCTCGAGAGTCTCACCGCAGCAGAAGAGAATCTTCAGGCCGTTAGCAAGTGCCAAGTCTACCTTCTCCTTCAGAATCTCAGCTGTCTCGTGGTAGTACTCACGACGCTCTGAGTGGCCGAGGATAACGTACTGAGCACCTGTGCTCTTTACCATCTCTGCAGAAACCTCACCAGTGTAAGCACCCTTAACCTTGTCAGCGCAGTTCTCAGCGCCGAGAGCTACTACGTTCTGGTCGAGCACCTGAGCTACAGAAGCGAGGTGGATGAACGGAGTGCAGATTATTACTTCGCAGTTAGGCTTGTCTGCTACAAGTGCCTCGTTGATTTCCTTAGCGAGAGCAACACCATCCTGCAGGTTGAGGTTCATTTTCCAGTTACCTGCTACAATTTTCTTTCTCATTTTCTTTCTTTTTTTAAAGAGATTAAATATTCTGTTATTGTCTTGTTTGTTTCTAATCCATTTTGTCCATGCCCAGAGCCGGTCGGCTATTGTGAGAGCCATGAGCGGCACGAAGAATGTGAGCAGCACTATGAGCAGACGCTCGGGCGTGCTGTCGTTCTGCGCTTTTCCTATGGGCAACTGTTCGAGTGGAGCGGTCAGATCGTCGGTTTGTGGCAGTGCGTTGTGGCTCCACTTGCCTATTATCGTGCCGTCCTTCAGCAGAATCAGTCCGGGATTGCTGCGTATCATCGTCTTCAGCGTGGTCTCGTCGGCGTTGCAGAACGTGTATTCGGCTCCCGTCAGCTCGCGCCAACGCTCTATGTCCTCATTTGTCGACGCCGTGAGGCATAAGAAGTCGACACCGTTCTCCTCAGCGTATTCGTATATCTGGTCGATGTCGCCGAAGTTGCTGTCGTCAGCCACGGCAAGTCGGGGCGAAACGAGCAGGAAGGTGTAACCCTTCTTCGTGAGCACCTGCTCGGTGATGTCTTCACCAGTGTCGTTCGTCGTAATGGCGAAGTCGTGTATAGGCGGTTCGTAGCCCTTCTTGGTCTGCACCGTCTTGGTGTCTACGTACTCCCATGTAGAGTCGGGGTAGTTGTCGAGCGTGAACTCGCGCGTCACGCCGTTCTTGCGCAGTATGAACGTGCTTTCGAATTCCGGCTGCTCGGCTCCTTCGGGTATCTCCATGCCCTGCTTTATGTTCGTTCCGACGCGGTACGGACGGAAGTCGAAGATAGGCAGCGTGTAGAGACAGTAGACGCTTGTCACTATGATGTACGTAATGGTGTAATACCTCACAATCCATTGGTTGGTGCGCGATATGAAGCGCGCCATATCTGCCGGTCGCCATGCCACAAGCGTCGCACATGCTATTAGCACGATGTTCTTCAGCAGCGTCTCGCCGTTGGTCAGCTTGAGTGCATCGCCGAAACATCCGCAGTCTTTCACGGGGTCGGCTATGTATATCCACACCGTCAGCGCTGTCATCACGCTCATAAGGGCGAGCGTAAGTTTAGACACCATGTGTCTGCGCACCGCGAAAAGCATGAATACGCCCAGCGAGAACTCAAGAGCTCCAAGCGCAATCGCCACAATCACAAGCGCCCAGTCGGGCAGAATGTCGTTCAGCGACATCGCAGCCGCATAGTCCTTCAGCTTGTATAGCGTGCCCAGTGGGTCGATAGCCTTCACGTATCCAGAGAAGATGAACGTGACAGCCAGTATGAAGCGGCAGATGTTCACAGCCGCGATTCTTATATTTCGCATTATTCAGCCATCTTTATAGCTCCAAAGCACGCATAGTTGATTATGTCCATGTAGTTGGAGTCGATACCTTCAGACACGAGCGTCTTTCCGTCCAGACCTTCTATCTCCTTTATGCGCTGTATCTTGGTGAGGATGAAGTCGGTGTAGCTGCTTATGCGCATATCGCGCCATGCTTCGTTGTAGTCGTGGTTCTTGCGCAGCATCAGTTCGAGACACTCCTTGGCATGAGCGTCGTAGAGTGCAAGCGCCTCTTCGGGCTTAGTGTCCACGGTGTCTACGTAGCCCTTTTCGAGCTGTATAAGTCCGATGATGCCATAGTTGATGAGTGCAATGAACTCAGGGCGAATACCCTCGCCAACAAGCGAAGTGCCCGTTATCTCGAGCGAGCGAATGCGCTTCGCCTTTATGAAAAGCTGGTCGGTGAGCGACGACGGGCGCAATATACGCCACGAAGCTCCATAATCATGAAGCTTCTTCGCAAAGAGCGTGCGACACTCGTCCATCACTCTCTTAAACTGTTCCTCTGTCTTTGTAGTATCCATAAATCGGCACAAAAATACAAAAAACTTATGAATTGAGCAAACGTAGGCTCATTTTACTGCTTTTGCTCCTGCTTCTGACGCATTCGTATCATCTTCACCACGCCGCACATGGCATCGTAGCGTGCCTGCAGCGAGTCGCGTTTCACGCCGAGCAAGTTTCGCTCGTAGCGGTCGGTTGTGCTTGCTATCTTCGCTATGGTCTGCTGCAGGAGGATGTCTGTTTGAGCCACGTCTGCCTGCGCCATCTTCAACGATGCGTTCTGCCATACCACAAGAGCCGCCTTGCGCGCTTCAATGGCGGCAGGGTAGCGGTCGCGAAGTACGGTGATAGAGTCGAGAGCAGCGCGGTAGTTGCCGCTCTCGTACAGCGAGTTGATGCGTGTGAGCATCTTCTGAGCCATGTCGTCGTCGGTCTTGGCACACGAAGCGAGAGCCAAAGCGACAAGTGTTATAAGCGTAAATTTCTTCATTTCTCGGCAAAAGTACAACAATTCCGTGTATTGGCGACATTTACGCCACCTTATTTAATTAATATTTAGACATGCGAACATTATTAAAGACACACTTTTCTGTTGATTATAGCTTGAAGGCGTTGCGCTTTTCTGTTGAAAGAGCACAAAAAAAGAGTGCGTGGCAGTCGCCACACACTCCTATAGAATGTCATGTATAGTCGTCAACCACGTATGTGAGCGGCGACTTATACTGAGTTTTTATGCTACTTTAGATGAATATATACTTCATGATGAACAGCGCGGCGAGAACGTAGAGCGTCGGGTTGAGCTTCTTCCAGTTCAGGCAGAGCATGTTGATAAGCACGTATGAGATGACACCGCAGAGGATGCCGTCAGAGATGCTGTATGTGAGCGGCATCATCACGATGGTGATGAACGCAGGGATAGACTCTGCATAGTTGTCGAGGTCGATGTCCTTCACCGGTGTGAGCATGAACAGACCCACGATGACGAGCACCGGAGTAGTGGCTGCTGCCGGGATAGAGAGGAACAGCGGTGCGAAGAACATAGCCACCACGAAGCACATTGCGGTAGAGAACGCCGTGAGACCAGTGCGTCCGCCCTGAGCTACGCCCGCAGCGCTTTCAACGTAAGTGGTAGTAGTACTTGCGCCGAGGCAAGCGCCTGTCATTGTAGCGATAGCGTCAGCCATGAACGCCTTGTTAAGCCCCGGAATGCGTCCGTCCTTCTGCATCATGCCCGCCTTTGTGCATACGCCAACGAGCGTGCCCATTGTGTCGAACATGTCGATGAAGAGGAATGTGAACACTATCACCACCATGTCGATGGTGAAGATGTTATGGAACTCGAACTGGCAGAACAGCGGAGCCACTGACGGAGGAGTGTCTACAACGCCCGAGAAGTTGGTGACGCCCATCGGAATGCCGATAAGCGCTGTAGCGAGGATGCCGATGAGCAGCGATCCTGGTACGTTCTTTATGACGAGCACCGATGTGATAATGATGCCAATCACGCCGAGCAGTGCTGTGCCTTGGGTCATGTGGCCGATGGTTACGAATGTGGAAGTGTTCTCAACGATGATGCCCGCGTTCTTCAGTCCGATGAAGGCGATGAAGAGTCCGATGCCGGCGCCGATAGCGCGCTTGATAGACGCCGGAATAGCGTCGACGATGAGCGTGCGGATGCTTGTGAGCGTGAGCACCACGAAGATGAAGCCCTCGATGAGGATAGCGGTGAGCGCGAACTGCCATGAGTAGCCCATGCCGAGGCAGACGGTGAACACGAAGAACGCGTTCAGACCCATGCCCGGCGCCAGTCCGAACGGCTTCTTGGCGTAGATAGCCATAGCGAGTGTGCCGATGATAGCAGCGAGCGCCGTTGCTGTGAACACAGCGTTGGTGTCCATGCCCTTGTCGGCGAGGTTGCTGAAGATGCTCGGGTTGACGGCGAGGATGTACGCCATGGTGAGGAAGGTCGTGATGCCCGCCATCACCTCAGTCTTGATGTTGTGCTTCGAAGAGTCGAAGCCGAAAAGTTTTGAAAGCATGTTTTGATTTTTATAGGCTTCTTTAAGCCTCTTTGGGCCTCTTTAAGCCTCTTTAAGCCTTTGGGGTTTTGAGTTTAGGCCGTTCTAAGCCTCTTTAGGCCTCTTTAAGCCTTTGCAGACTATAGTATAACCTTTTTACTCTTTTACTTTTTTACTCTTTTACTTTTAGAAGTCCCACTTCACGCCGAGGCACGGGCGACACTTGAAACCGCCGGTAGATCCGAAGTTATTAGAAAGCTCGATCTCTGTACCGAGGCTGAGGTTATCGCAACCGAAGTGCTGACCCACGTTATACCAGAGCTGCGGCTCGGTGATGAACACGGTGCTCTTCGTGTCGCAAGAGCCGTTTGCGTCGAAGTCGACAGCATGGTCCTCCCACCAGAAGTCGGCGAAGCCGTCGAACTTCAAGCCCTTCACGCCGAAGAGGTCGTTCATAGCCCAAACCACGGTGAACTGCATAGGCACATCAGAGTCCTTCTTCTGTATGTTCTTGTAGAGCGCCTTGAGGTTGAGCGTGTTCTTGAAGTCCTTCGAGTGGATGAAGTAGTCGAGACCCACGAGCCAAGCGTTGTTGATAGGGTAGGATGCTGTGATACCGCCGTTGTACTCTACTTGGAGCGAGAGGTTCTTGATGGCAGAGTTCTGCCAGAAGTTGAGGCAGCGAGCGATCTCGAAGTATGTGCCGCCAGGAGCGAGGTTCGGACCCTTAACGTGCTGGTCATAGTTGAAGTCGTGGTCGATGAAGAAGTAGGTGTTACCCCACTTGTCCTGCTTGAACATTTCGAGCGTCAGCGTAACGAACTCGCGGTCGCTGCCGAAATCGTAGAACAACTGTGCGTTAACCTGCGCCTTTGCCTTTGTTGCGCCGAGGCAGAGCATAGCGATAAGGAACAGTGTAGATGCTGTCTGTTTGATTTTCATTGTCTTTTTGTTTTATTTGTTAATTATTTGTGTGAACTCTTCTTTCCGTTCTATATACTTAGGTATAAAAAATAGTCTGCTATATCGGGTGCTATTTATTAATGTGAGCGCAAAGGTACAAATTTTCCGTCAATACACATTAAATTCTGTAAAAATATGTAACTTTGCACTCGATTTACATGTAATAATCAGGATTTTATACGAATGAAGCTATACACAGATGCCGAATTGGCACAAATTCTCGACAAAAAGATATTCCATAAGATAGGCGAAGTGGCCGACGAGATGGGCGTAGAATGCTATCTCGTGGGCGGCTATGTGCGCGACATATTCCTCGAGCGCCCCACGAACGACATTGACGTCGTCGTCGTGGGCAGCGGCATAGAGGTGGCGCAGGCGCTGCAGAAGGCGCTGGGCAAGAACGAGAAGACCGGACGCTGGCGCGCTCATCTCGCCGTTTACCGCAACTTCGGTACGGCGCAGATTAAGTTCTACGACACGGAGGTGGAGTTCGTGGGCGCCCGCCGCGAGAGCTACGACCGCGGTTCGCGCAAGCCCGTGGTTGAGGACGGCACGCTCGAGGACGACCAGAACCGCCGCGACTTCACCATCAACGCCATGGCGGTATGCCTTAACAAGGCGCGCTTCGGCGAACTCGTAGACCCGTTCGACGGCATCTACGACCTCGAGGACGGCATTATACGCACACCGCTCGACCCCGACATCACTTTCTCAGACGACCCGCTGCGCATGATGCGCTGCGTGCGCTTCTCGGCTCAGCTCAAGTTCTTCATCGACGAGGAGACGTTCGACGCCCTCGGACGCAACGCCGAGCGCATCAAGATAGTGAGCGGCGAGCGCATCGCCGACGAGCTGAACAAGATAATGAAGACCGACCAGCCCTCGCGCGGCTTCGTCGAGCTGCACCGCTGCGGACTGCTGCAGCTCATCATACCCGAGCTGGCTGCGCTCGACATCGTTGAGACGCGCAACGGCAAGGCGCACAAGAACAACTTCTACCACACGCTCGAGGTGGTGGACAACGTGGCGAAGCGCAGCGACAACCTCTGGCTGCGCTGGGCGGCTCTGTTCCACGACGTGGGCAAGACGCGCTCAAAGCGCTGGGAGCCTGCTATCGGATGGACGTTCCACAACCACAACTACGTGGGCGCCAAGATGATTCCCGCCATCTTCAGACGCATGAAGCTGCCGATGGACGCCAAGATGAAGTACGTGGAGAAGATGGTAGACCTGCACATGCGACCCATCGTGATTGCCGACGAGGAGGTGACCGACTCAGCCGTTCGTCGACTGCTCAACGACGCGGGTGACGACATCGACGACCTCATGATGCTCTGCGAGGCTGACATCACGAGCAAGAACGAGGTGCGCAAGAAGCGTTTCCTCGAAAACTTCCGCATGGTGCGCGAGAAACTCACCGACCTTAAGGAGCGCGACTACAAGCGCCTGCTGCAGCCCGTCATCGACGGCAACGAGATAATGCATATGTTCAATCTGCAGCCGAGTAGAGAGGTTGGCGTGCTGAAACAGTATCTGAAGGACGCCGTGCTCGACAACCGTGTGGCTAACGAACGCGAGCCTCTTATGGAACTGCTGATGAAGAAAGCCGCAGAAATGGGACTCACTCAGTAGTTTTCTCACCGTTCGCGTTCGCGGTCCGCACCGTTCGCGTCCGCAATCCGCACCGTTCGCGTTCGCAATCCGCACCGTTCGCGTTCGCGGTCCGCACCGTTCGCGTCCGCGGTCGGTGACTGATACGCAACCTACACATTGATAAAGTGGCACTTTCGCATTGGCAAAGTGCCACTTTTGTGTTGATAAAATATCACTATAATTTAGGTAAATGCAACTTCAGCATTGGTCAAAATAGATACTAATATATTGAATAACGCGTAATGAGAAATAAAAGTTGTTAAATGTATGTATGCAATGGTTACAACTTATTTACATATTTAGTAACTTTGCATGTAGAAAACTTAAACAAGCGGTTTAGTTTTCTGTATACGCAGCATCAGGTTGCTGCACTCCTACAGTCACTAAGCAAATAGTAAAGTATATATTATAAATAAGGTAGAAATATAGAAAGGTAAAAAATATTTATTAAAAATAGGAATGAAGAAAACAAAGATTTTATTGGTTGCAGCCTTGGCTGCAGTGCTCGCCTCATGTGGCGGCGGAAAGAGTGGCGGAAAGCCTAACTTCGGCGACAACGAATACGCTGTACGCACAGTTCAGGGTCAGGACGCAAACTTGCAGACCACCTATCCGGCATCTATCAAGGGTGTTCAGGACGTGGAGATTCGCCCGAAAGTGTCTGGCTTCATCACAAAGCTTTGCGTGAAGGAAGGTCAGTCGGTTAAGGCAGGTCAGTTGCTGTTTGTCATCGACAACGTTACATACGCCGCTGCCGTTCGTCAGGCAAAGGCATCTGTGAACGCTGCAAAGGCACAGCTCAACACTGCAACCCTCACATACAACAACTCGCAGAAACTCTTCAAGAACAACGTAATCGGTTCTTACGAATTGCAGTCGACAAAGAACGCAATGGAGAGCGCTGCCGCCCAGCTCGCTCAGGCAGAGGCAGCATACGTATCGGCTAAGCAGAACCTCAACTTCTGCTTCGTTACCTCTCCGGCTAACGGCGTTGTAGGCGACCTGCCTTACCGCGTAGGTGCTCTCGTAAGCGCTTCGTCGCAGCAGCCCCTCACAACCGTGTCTAACAACTCTACAATGCAGGTTTACTTCTCTATGACAGAGAAAGACCTTCTGGAGATGAGCAAGACACGGGGTGGCGTACACGCTGCCGTAGAGAGCTATCCGGCTGTGAAGCTGCAGCTCGCTGACGGCTCTATCTACGAGCATCCGGGCAAGGTGGCTGCCGTGAGCGGCGTCATCGACCCGACAACCGGTACAGTGTCTATGCGTGCCGACTTCCCCAACCCCGAGCATGTGCTCAAGAGCGGCGCTTCAGGCTCTATCGTAGTGCCTCACGTAGCTTCTTCGGCTGTTATAATCCCGCAGGACGCTGTGGTTCAGGTGCAGGACAAGTACTTTGTGTATGTTGTAGGCAAGGACAACAAGGTGAAGTACACACCGGTAACTGTCAATCCGCAGAACGACGGCAAGAACTACATCATCACTTCTGGTCTTAGAGTAGGCGACCGCTTCGTTGTGAACGGCGTTTCTTCGCTCCAGGACGGCATGGACATCAAGCCGCTCACGGAGGCTCAGTACGCTGAAAAGCTGAAGAAGACAGAGCAGCTCGGCGAGGCTCAGGGCGACCTTGGCAAGCTGAAGAAGGCATTCGGAAAATAATTTTTTGTAGATAAGAAAGTATTATGAAATTAGATAGATTTATCCTGCGCCCGGTGCTCTCGACCGTGATTTCAATCGTGGTTGTCATCCTGGGTGTGTTAGGTTTGGTGTCGCTGCCTATCGAGCAGTACCCGAACATGGCGCCACCTACCATCATGGTGCGTGCAGCCTATACCGGTGCCAACTCACAGACCGTGCTCAACTCTGTGATCGCGCCGCTTGAGGAGTCGATCAACGGTGTGGAGGGCATGACATACATGACATCTTCTGCCACCAACGACGGTTCGGCTTCTATCACCGTATTCTTCAAGCAGGGCATGAACCCTGACATGTGTCAGGTGAACGTGCAGAACCGCGTATCGCAGGCTTCTGCGTTGCTGCCTGCCGAGGTAACAAAGGCAGGTGTGACGGTCATGAAACGCCAGTCGTCTACCGTTATCCTCTTCGGTCTTACAGCCGACGACGACCGCTACGACGACGAGTTCCTCACTAACTATGCCAATATCAACGTCATTCCTGCCATCAAGCGTGTGAACGGTGTGGGCGAGTGCCAGTGCTTCTCGCAGAAAGACTACACCATGCGCCTCTGGATCGACCCGGTGAAGATGAAGAGCTACGGCTTGATTCCGACCGACCTCACCGGCGTTCTCGCACAGCAGAACATAGAGGCTGCGCCGGGTTCGGTAGGCGAGCAGTCGGACAACCAGTACCAGTACACCTTCCGCTACAGAGGACGTCTGCAGACACCGGAGGAGTTCGGCGAAATGATCATCAAGTCGACACAGGACGGACAGACCATCCGCGTAAAGGACGTAGCCCGCGTAGAGATGGGCGCGCTCTCATACAGCGTAGAGTCGAAGAACAACGGCAAGCCGTCAGTAACAATGATGGTTACGCAGACCGCAGGCTCTAACGCTACAGAGATTGCCACAAACATCAAGAAGCTCCTCAAGGATCAGGAGGCATCAATGCCGCCGGGCATCCACTTCGACATCATGCAGGACGTTACGGAGTTCCTCTTCGCCTCAATCGAGGACCTTATCAAGACCCTCTGCGAGGCGTTCATCCTCGTGTTCATCGTGGTGTACATCTTCCTTCAGGACACACGCTCTACGCTCATCCCGTTGATTGCGGTGCCCGTATCGCTCATCGGTACATTCTTCTTCCTCTATGCGTTCGGCTTCTCGCTCAACCTGCTTACGCTTGCCGCACTCGTGCTTGCCATCGCCATCGTGGTCGACGACGCCATCGTGGTCGTCGAGGCTGTGCACGCCAAGCTCGACCTCGGCTACAAGTCGGCTAAGCTCGCGTCTATCGACGCCATGAACGAAATCTCTGGCGCCATCATCTCAATCACCCTCGTTATGGCGTCGGTGTTCATCCCCGTGTCGTTCATGGGTGGTACGTCAGGTGCGTTCTACCGCGAGTTCGGTATCACCATGGCTATCTCTATCATCATCTCGGCACTTAACGCCTTGACCCTTTCGCCGGCTCTCTGCGCCATCTTGCTGAAGCCGAAGGACGAAGAAGGCAAGGAGCGCAAGATGTCGATGGTAGACCGCTTCCACGCATCGTTCAATGCCGCATACGGCAAGGTGCAGGAGAAGTATACAAAGGGTGTGCGCCGTCTCGTTGAGCGCCCCGTTATCGCTATCGCTACAGTAGTAGTGGCTATCGCTGCAATGGTTGTGCTCATGGGTACAACAAAGACAGGCCTCGTTCCGGACGAGGATACCGGCACAGTGTTCTGTACAGTGTCAACACCTCCGGGAACATCTATGAAGAAGACCAACGAGGTGATGGACCAGGTAGACCGCATGCTCGCTACCAACCCGGCTATCGCCAGCCGTATGCGTATCACGGGCTACAACTTCATCGCTGGTCAGGGCTCTAACCAGGGTACATTCATTATCAAGCTGAAGAGCTTCGAGGAGCGCCAGAAGGAAGAAGGTCCGCTGAAGTACATCGGCGTACACAACCTCGGTTCTACTATGGTGCTCGGCATGATATACAAGCAGACTGCAGCCATCAAGGGTGCGCAGATTCTTGCCTTCCAGCCGCCTATGGTGCAGGGCTTCTCTGCAACCAACGGTATGACCTTCTCAATGCAGGACCGCACGGGTGGCGACGTTAACAAGTTCTACGACATCACGAAGAACTACATCGCAGAGCTTAACAAGCGTCCGGAGATTTCGAACGCCATGACATCGTACAACACCAAGTATCCGCAGTACAAGATTGATGTTGACGTGGCTAAGTGTAAGCAGAGCGGCATCGACCCGTCTACAGTGCTCACCACAATGCAGGGCTACTACGGCGGTATGTATGCGTCTAACTTCAACGCTTACGGTAAGCTCTACCGTGTATACATCCAGTCGGCACCGCAGGATCGTGCAGACCTGAAGAGTCTGGACAACATCTACGTGCGCACTTCTGCTGGCGAGATGGCTCCTATCAAGGAGTACGTGAACCTGAGCCGTGTATACGGTCCGCAGGAGATCGACCGCTTCAACCTCTTCACCTCAATCAACGTGAACGCCTCGGCTGCTGAGGGCTACTCAACGGGCGACGCTATCAACGCTATGGCTGAGGTAGCCAAGACTTCGCTGCCGGCAGGCTACACCTACGAGTTCTCGGGCTTGACACGTACCGAGCAGGAGTCGTCAAACTCTACTGCTATCGTGTTCGTGCTCTGCTTGACCTTCGTGTACCTCATCCTCTCGGCACAGTACGAGTCGTACATTCTGCCGCTGTCCGTAATCCTTTCCATCCCGTTCGGTCTGGCAGGAGCCTTCCTCTTCACCAACATGTTTGGCAAGAACAACGACATCTACATGCAGATTGCGCTCATCATGCTTATGGGTCTTCTCGCTAAGAACGCCATCCTTATCGTGCAGTTCGCCCTCGAACGCCGTCAGACCGGTATGGCTGTGTCTTGGTCGGCAGTGCTCGGCGCTGCAGCCCGTCTGCGTCCTATCCTTATGACCTCTCTGGCTATGATTATCGGTTTGCTCCCGCTGCTCATGCCTTGGGGTGTAGGCTACAACGGCAACATGACACTCGGCGCTGCAGCCGTAGGCGGTATGCTTATCGGTATGCTCTGCCAGATTATGGTAGTGCCGGCGCTGTTCTACATCTTCCAGACCTTGCAGGAGAAGATCAAGCCTATCGAGTTCGAGAACGACAGAGCTGATGTAGACACCGAGATTCGCCAGTACACCAACCCGTACGTGGCAGGTGCGCTGCATGAGCAGATTGAAAAGACTTCAAAATAAGACAGATGAACATGAAAAAAATAATGCTTCTCGCCGCTGGCGCATTGCTGATGACCAGCTGCGGAATATACAATAAGTACGAGCGTCCCGAGGTGAACACCACGGGACTCGTACGCGACGTGCAGAGCAGCACCGACACACTCGCTGTCACCGACACCACAAGCTTCGGCAACCTCGCCTGGCGCACGGTGTTCACCGACCCGCAGCTGCAGGCACTCATTGAGCAGGGCTTGAAGAGCAACACCAACCTGCTCAACGCCGCTCTCAACGTGAAGATGGTTGAGGACCAGCTCATGGTGGCTAAGCTCGCTTTCGTGCCGGGCTTCACCTTCTCGCCGCAAGGCACCATAGCTTCTTGGGACGGCAACCCCGCTACTAAGACCTACACGCTGCCTATCACCGCATCGTGGAGCGTAGACCTCTTCGGCAACCTTCTCAACCAGAAGCGTTCGGCACAGATGGCGCTGCTCGCTACGAAAGACTATCAGCTCGTAGTGCAGACAAAGGTTATCTCTAACATCGCCAACTTGTACTACACTCTGCTCATGCTCGACAAGCAGCTGCAGGTGGTAGACAATATGTCGAAGCTCACTGAGGAGACATGGAACATCATGAAGATTCAGAAGGAGCTCGGCCGCGTGAAGGAGACAAGCGTTCAGAGTGCTGAGGCTAATATGTATTCGGTTAAGGCTCAGGCAACGGAACTGAAGCGTCAGATTCGCGAGACGGAGAACTCGCTCTCGCTGCTGCTCGGTCAGCAGGCGCAGACCATCGCACGCGGCACGTTCGAAGGACAGCAGTTGCCGTCGGAGTTCTCTACAGGCGTAGGCTTGCAGTTGCTCGCCAACCGTCCAGACGTTCACTATGCAGAGATGTCGCTCGCACAGTGCTTCTACGACGTGAACACAGCACGCTCTAAGTTCTATCCGAACATCACCATTTCGGGCACTGGCGCCTTCACCAACTCTGGCGGTATGGGCATCACCAACCCTGGCAAGTGGTTGCTCTCGGCTGTCGGCTCGCTCGTTCAGCCTATCTTCGCTCACGGTCAGCTCGTGGCTGGCTTGAGGGTGGCTAAGTCAAAGCAGGAGCAGGCTTTCAACACATGGCAGAACGCTGTGCTCTCAGCAGGCTCTGAGGTGAGCAACGCCCTCGTGCTCTACAACTCTTCTGCAGAGAAGAGCGCGCTGGAGGCTAAGCAGGTGGAGAGTCTGAAGAAGAACGTAGAGTACAACAAGATGCTCTTCAACGACGGATCGGCTACATATCTTGAGATAATCACCGCACAGCAGAGTCTGCTCAACGCAGAGCTCTCGAAGGTGCAGGACGACTTCTACAAGATGCAGGCTGTGGTTAACCTCTACTATGCACTCGGCGGAGGAAGATATTAAAACTCAAAACTCAAAATTATGATTAGTGAAAAAGCATATATAGCTCCGGGTGCGAAGATAGGCAAGAACGTTACGATCTATCCGTTCGCATACATCGAGGACGACGTGGTTATCGGCGACGACTGCGTAATCTATCCTTACGTGAGCATCATGCGCGGCACAACAATGGGTCGTGGCAACAAGGTTTATCAGAACACGGTGCTCGGCGCTGAGCCGCAGGACTTCAACCATAAGGGTGAGGCTACACGCCTCGTCATCGGCGACGAGAACATCTTCCGTGAGAATGTGGTTGTTAACCGTGCTACATTTACCGACGGCGAGACACGCATCGGCAACCGCAACTTCTTCATGGAAGGCGTGCATATCTCGCACGATACGAAGGTTGACGACTACATAACGTTCGGTTATGGTACGAAGGTGGCAGGCGACTGCGAGGTTCACAGCGCTGCAATCTTCTCTTCTGGCGTCATCGTCAACTCGAACGTGCGCATCGGTGGTGCGTCGATGGTGACTGGCGGTGTGCGTATCTCGAAGGATGTGCCTCCGTTCATCGTAGCTACGAACAACCCCGTGCGCTACGCTGGCGTTAACGAGACGCTGCTGAAGTCGTCGGGCACAAACGAGAAGGTGATTAGTCATATCGCAAACGCTTATCGCCTCGTGTTCCACGGACAGACAAGCGTGTTCGACGCAATCAATCAGATTAAGGATCAGGTGCCGGCAGGCAAGGAGATTACGGCTATCGTGAAGTTCCTTGAGAGCACTAAGCTCGGCATCATCAGCAAGCTGTAAGCCCTATGTGGCTTCGGCTGGTTCTGAACAACTGAAACATCAAAACACATATATTTCATACCTTTTATATATTAGTGTTGTTATTTCAATGAAAGCGGCAAGGTCGACGTGACGTCAACCTTGCCGCTATTTTTTGTGGTGAGGTGTTGAGATGTTGAGATGTTGAGATGTTGTGGTGGTGATATTTGATGTTGTGATGTTGTGATGTTGAGGTGTTGAGGTGTTGAGGTGTTGAGATGTTGAGATTTCATCCGCGCCGACCGCTGCACATCAGTAACCGACGGTGCAAGCGAAGCCTGCGGCAATCACTCTGTCGCGAATTGCATCAAGCTCTGCGTGCGTAGCCTTGCGAAGAGTGGGGCAGGGCGTCTCGCGGTCGATAGTGTATATCATTACGCTGCTGGGCTTGATGCGTCGAACGGCGGCGAGCCAAGGCTCCACGAACGCCTCCGAAACGTTGTCAACACTTGTGCCGGCGTCGTCCGTACCGTGCATGAACATGGTCTGCACGATGCAGTGTCCGTCGAACGATTCCATCTCCTTGATGATGTTCCCGACGTTGTACGACGGTTGTACGGGGCGGTCCACCTTATTAATATATTCAGCGCAGACCGTGTCGAGCTTCATGATGTTGTTGTCGACGAGCATCAGCGCGCGATGCACATCGGGGCGGTGCGCCAGCGTAGAATTGGTGAGCACCGACACGCGCGCCTCGGGATAGTAGGCGTCGCGCAGACGTATTGTGTCCTCGATTATAGGCAGGAAGTCGGGATGCGCTGTCGGTTCGCCGTTGCCCGAGAAGGTGATGACGTCGAGCTTCGAGCCCGCCGCGCGCATCTCCTTCAGCTTTTGCTCAAGCAGCTCGGCGATAAGTTCGCGCGAAGGTTGCGGCAGAGTAGGGCGGCGCAAGCGGTTGTAGCCCACCTCGCAGTAGATGCAGTCGAACGTACATATCTTTCCGTCGCTCGGGTTGACGTTCACGCCGAGCGAAATGCCAAGTCGCCGACTGTGTATCGGTCCGACTATCGGCGAAGGATAGAGAATTGTTGCCATTATGTGTGCTTTTATAGTTATCCAAAGGTAGATAGTTTGTTTTATTAAAGGCATACGTATGGTGTTAATTGACGTTAATCCCTCTTTTTAACCGATATTTTTTTGTTATTTTGCAGGAAATTTGGTATAATATAGCCTTTTCAGAATGAGAAAGAAAAACAAGAAGACCCGCAGTCGTCACGGATTGCAGGCCGTAACGTTGTGCATTAGCACCGCAATGGTGCTTATCCTGTTAGGTTTGGTGGTGTTCTCAGTGTGCACCGCCCGCAATCTTTCTGCCTATGTGAAGCAGAACATCGTGGTGACGATGATGCTGCAGGACGATATGACGACAGGCGAGGCTCACCAGTTCTGCAACAAACTGCAGGCGCGCCCGTACATCTGTTCGTTGCAGTACATCAGCAAGGAGCAGGCACTGCGCGAAGGCATCAAGGCGCTGGGCACCGACCCTCGCGAGTTCGCCGAAGTGAACCCGTTCCTCTCGTCTATCGAGATAACTCTGAAGTCTGACTACGCCAACAGCGACTCGCTGCAGTTCATCTCTAAGGAGCTGAAAGCCTACCCTAAGGTGAGCGAGGTGAAGTATCAGAAGGACCTCATCGACAGCGTGAACGAGAACATCGCGAAGATAAGCCTGGTGCTGCTGGCGCTCGCCGTGCTGCTCACCATCGTGTCGTTCTCGCTTATCAACAACACCGTGCGTCTGAGCATCTACGCCCGCCGCTTCTCCATTCACACTATGAAACTCGTGGGGGCGTCGTGGGGCTTCATCCGTGCGCCGTTTGTGCGCCACTACGTGTTGCTCGGTCTGCTCGCTGCGCTCATAGCGTGCTGCGTGCTTGGCGGTGCTGTTTACGCTCTGTTCATGTACGAGCCCGACGTTCTCGACCTCATCACGTGGCAGGTACTCGCCATAACTGCCGGTACGGTAGTTGTATTCGGTATCTTCATCACGGCTATCTGCTCGATAATATCGGTTAACAAGTTCCTGCGCATGAAGGCAGGCGATTTGTATAAGATATAGTTGATGTGTTGTGGTGGTGAGATGTTGACATTACTTATATATACATATTATATATAGACACTACTTATACATATAGACACTACTTATACATATAGTCATTATTTGATAGAATATATTCATTCAATTTAAAATATAAACAAAGTGGATAAAAGAAATTACGCATTCGGTAAGATCAACTTCATTCTGATGGCTGTCGGAATGTTGGTTGTAATCCTTGGTTTTATACTTATGAGCGGTGGCGGAAGCGACGAGACCGTTTTCGACAACGATATCTTCAGCGTGCGCCGCATTAAGGTGGCACCCGTAGTATGCTTCCTCGGCTTCATCTCGATTATATATGCGATAATCAAGAAACCGAAGGACGAATAATCCCTTCAGGGGGTGCAGTTGAGACAATTGCACCCCCTGAGAGACAACTGCACCCCTGGAATCACCCTCGAATTAATAATTAATAATTAAAAATTAAACAAATGGATTGGTTACAAGCATTGGTCCTTGGCGTTATCCAGGGACTCACAGAATACTTGCCCGTTAGTAGCAGCGGCCACCTCGCAATCGGCTCGGCACTCTTCGGTGTGCAGGGCGAGGACAACCTTGCGTTCACCGTAATGGTGCACGTAGCAACAGTGCTCAGCACCCTCGTCATACTGTGGAAAGAAATCGACTGGATTCTGAAAGGAATCTTCAAGTTCGAGATGAACGCCGAGACAAAATACTTCCTCAATATCGTCGTTTCGATGATTCCGGTAGGCATCGTCGGTGTGTTCTTCAAGGACTATGTCGAGGAAATCTTCGGTTCGGGTCTGCTCATCGTGGGCTGCTGTCTGCTTCTCACAGCCTTGCTGCTCACATTCTCTTATTTCGCCAAGCCGCGTCAGCGCGAGCATATCTCTATGAAGGACGCCTTCATCATCGGTCTTGCCCAGGCTGCAGCTGTGCTGCCCGGACTCTCGCGCTCAGGTTCTACCATTGCTACCGGCTTGCTGCTTGGCAACAAGAAGGAGAATCTCGCCCAGTTCTCGTTCCTTATGGTCATTCCGCCCATACTCGGCGAGGCGTTGCTCGACGTTTTGAAAGCAGCTAAGGGCGAAGACGCGTTCGCTGGCATCGACACACTGCCCCTCGTTGTTGGCTTCGTGGCAGCATTCGTCAGCGGATGCATCGCCTGCAAGTGGATGATCAACATCGTGAAGCGCGGCAAGCTCGTTTGGTTCGGCGTATATTGCGCCATTGCAGGTGCCGTGACCATCGTTTGCTCTTTAGTATAAAAATCAACAACAAATAATGAATTTCACCAAAGGCGAAGTCATCGCCATAAACAAACCCCTTGGCATGACCAGCTTCTGTGCCTTGGCAATAGTGCGAAAGCGCATCTGCGTACGCCTCGGGGTGAAGAAGATAAAGATAGGCCATGCCGGAACCCTCGACCCGCTTGCTTCGGGCGTGCTCGTGCTCTGCACCGGCAAGTTCACGAAGCGCATTGAGGAGTTTCAGATGCACGGCAAGGAGTACACAGCCACCATCCAGCTCGGCGCAACAACGCCCAGCTACGACATGGAGCATCCCGTGAACGCCACATATCCTACAGACGGCATCACACGCGAACGCATAGAAGAGGTCCTGAAGCAGTTCGTGGGCGACATAGAGCAGATTCCGCCGACATTCTCGGCGTGCAAGGTGGGCGGACAGCGCTCCTACGACCTGCGCCGAAAGGGTCAGGACGTGGAGCTGAAGCCGAAGCAGATACACATCGACGAGATAGAGCTTACGGCGTTCGACCCCGAAACGATGCAGATGTCGATACGTGTGGCGTGCGGAAAGGGCACATACATCCGCGCCCTGGCACGCGACATCGGTCGTGCGCTCAACTCCGGTGGCTATCTCACGGCTCTCTGCCGCACTCGCTCTGGCGATCAGCGCGTGGAGAACTGCATCGAGCTCGACAAGTTCGAGGAGTGGCTCGCCAATCAGACAATAGAAACCAGTGAAGATGAATAAATAAAAACTACTATGAAGTTATCACAGTTCAAGTTTAAGTTACCAGAAGAGCTTATCGCTCTTTATCCGCATAGCATTTACCGCGAGTTCGAAAACGACAAAGGCGAGAAGGAGACCTTCCGCATCACACGTCGCGACGAATGTCGCCTGATGGTGCTGCACAAGAAGTCGCAGACCATCGAAATGTACAAGAAAGACGCAGACGGCAACCCCATCGAGGGCGAGTATCTCGACTTCCGCAACGTGCTCGACTACTTCGACGAGCACGACACGTTCATCTTCAACGACACAAAGGTGTTCCCCGCACGCCTCTACGGTACAAAGGAGAAGACCGACGCGAAGATTGAGGTGTTCCTGCTGCGCGAACTCAACGAGGAGATGCGCCTCTGGGACGTGCTTGTAGAACCGGCACGCAAGATACGTATCGGCAACAAGCTGTTCTTCGACGACTCGGGCACTATGGTGGCTGAGGTTATCGACAATACAACCAGCCGCGGACGCACGCTCCGCTTCCTCTACGACTGTCCGCACGACGAGTTCAAGCGCGAGCTTTACGCTCTCGGCGAGGCTCCGCTGCCACGCTACATCCTCGACCGCCGCCCAGACAAGCGCAGCACAGAGGACGACTTCGACGACTTTCAGTGCATCTTCGCCAAGCACGAGGGCGCCGTTACGGCTCCGGCTACCGGCTTGCACTTCTCGCGCGAGCTGATGAAGCGCATGGAGATTCGTGGCATCAACTTCGCCTATATCACGCTCCACTGCGGTTTGGGCAACTTCCACGATATCGAAGTGGAGGACCTTACAAAGCATAAGATGGACTCGGAGCAGATGCGTGTAGACGCCGACTGCTGCAAGCTCGTCAACGAAACGAAGCGTGCCGGCCACCGTGTTTGCGCCGTTGGCACAAGTGTCGTTAAGGCTACAGAAACCGCTGTCGGAACCGACGGTATGCTGAAGGAATACGACGGCTGGACAAACAAGTTCATCTTCCCGCCGTACGACTTCGGACTCGCCGACTCGATGATCTCCAACTTCTACCATCCGTACTCAACACTCCTCATGGAGACTTGCGCTTTCGGCGGTTACGACCTCGTAATGGAGGCTTACGACCTCGCCGTTAAGCACGAATTCAAGTTCGGTTCGTACGGCGACGCCCTGCTCATCGTTAACGACTAAGCCGCACTTATGCACAAGGTGTATCTTTCGCTCGGCTCCAATCTCGGCGACCGCGAGGCTACGATGCGCAGCGCCATTGAGATGCTCAACGAACGCGCTGGAACGGTAGACCGCCAGTCGTCGTTCATCGAGACAGAGCCGTGGGGATTTGAGTCGGCAAACCGATTCATGAACATGTGCGTGCGACTGCTCACCGCCTTGCAGCCCGCAGAACTGCTCGAAGCGACAAAGCAGATAGAGCGCGAACTGGGTAGAACGCAGAAGTCGGTAGACGGACAATATCACGACCGCCCCATCGACATCGACATCCTTATGTACGACGACCTGAAACTCTCTACGCCCGACCTTACGCTGCCTCATCCGCACATGCAGGAGCGCGACTTCGTTATGGTGCCGTTGGGAGAAATCTTATAATATAGAGGGCGTGTCAAAACTACAGTTAGCTTTTTATCGCAATACTATAGTTTTGACACGCCCTCTTTTTTTTTGCTCCGTTTGTTGCGTTTTGTCATCGTATACCGAACGCCGCCCGATCAGATTGCGTCCGCCGCCCGATCGGATTGCGTCCGCCGTCCGATCAGATTGCGTCCGCCGTCCGATCGGATTGCGTCCGCCAGTAGGAGGGTGTAGTTTTGATACTCTCTGTTTTTTATATTGCTGTCCGGTAAACAATTAGTCGTCTTTATATTGCTTTGTTATTCAGTGTTTTATTTCAATATTTACTAAAGGGGCTTGCCTATATACTATGCGGGCTGAAAGCCCAACAATCACATAGAATGCTTTACAATTCTTGCATTTTGCCATCCATATTGTTTGGAGGGTAAATGTAATATGCACCTATCGGAAATCTGGCATAGCAAGAAAAACGACAGTCGCTTATCCCGAACTCAGGTAGATTGGTTGCCTTTGCACTCTTGCGCTTCGACTTGGCTGAAAGGTCAACCGCATCAAACTCACGGATAAAGTCATCCACCAACCTCTGCCAGTCCTCCATCGTCCAACCTTGCGTTTCCTCCGAGCTTGGGGAAACCTCAATGCGTATCATGTTACGTTTGAGCGGATGATAACGGTTCAACTTGTCTTCAAACTTCTTCTGCAAGGCAAGCATTCTTGCCCACATTGCCGTTTGGGAAATATCATCGGGCAAGAGATTGGTCTTTACAATCTCTGCCTTGTCCTTGTCTACTGAGTAACGTATGGCATTTGCGCCATGACTTATCACCTTTGCTTTTGCTATCATATATGTCGTATGTTCTATTGTGTTATATTGCTGATTTTCAATTCTTTGGTTCTATTTTACCATGCTGTAATGTGGTAGATTGGTCGGACACTTACTTGAAATTCAGCATCTTCAAATGTCTATCGTTCAAACATTCACAAAACCAAGGATTGGACAATAGGGGTGGCAAATCTTTGGTTCTATTGCCAGTTCTCGTTTTTGCAAATGTCCAACAGAGTGCAAAACAAAATTTAACACCCAATTTTCGCAAACCAAGCCGTTTGAGGTCAAAACCGTTTGCAATAACCACATTTGGGGTACAATGGTAGGAAAATGTGTTGTGAATGAGAGAAATAGGGAATTCCCCTCGTTTTTCAAGGGACAAATTTATACCTTTGCAAACGAAACAGAGGTATTCCACAAGGGATATGTTCAACCCGTCAACAGGCAGCACATTGGCTTGCATCCAGGGTCCGAAGGTAGACATCTCTAAGGCTGGCAACCCGCAACTCGTATTCTGGTACTACGCATATCCTGGCACCGACGGCAAGATAACCGTAAAGGTTAATCGCAACGGTCAGGAGATGAAGGAAGTAGGAACCGTCGATTACAGTAAGCTCAGCGGTTCAATTGGCTGGCGTTCTGTATCGTTCGACCTCGCTGGTGTTAGCAACGCAGGCGTAGAGAACGGCTACATCCGTCCTTACTTCTACGCAGAAGGACTTTCTACAAGCCTCTTAATCGACAATATCAAGATTTACGACGCTGTCGACAACAACCTCTCTGCTGAGCTCGATGCTCCTGCACACGTGCAGAACGGCAAGGTGACTGTAGTGAACGTAAAGGTTACTAACCTCGGCACAGCAAAGGCAAACGGCTACAAGGTACACCTCTATGTAGACGGCAAGAGGTATGAGACAGAAGAGGGCGAATACCTCGAACCGAACGCACAAGCTACATACTCGTCGATGAATGTTGACGGCGCTGTGGTTAAGGACGACTTCGAGACATACACACCGTGGTCTATCAACAACGTAGGCGACTGGACACACTACGACGGCGATAAGGGCACTGTATATACCTTCGGTGGTATCCAGCACCCGAACTCTGGTGTAGCACAGGCTTACATCGTCTTCAACCCGTGGCAGGTGAGCGGTCTTGCAGCCGACTATATGCAGATGTTTGCAGACATCTTCGCGCCTCACTCAGGCGAGCAGTCGATGATGTCAACCGGCACAACAATCGACACCGGCACACCTACCAACAACTGGCTCATCACTCCGGAGCTTTTGGGTGAGGAGCAGACCGTTTCGTTCTGGGTTAACGCTCCTGGCGACGAGGTAAGCCGCGGCGAGCAGAATCCGAACTCAGGTCCTGAGACATTCTATCTCTACTACTCTGAGGACGACACCAACCCCAACTCGTTCATCAAGATCAACAAGGACTCTTACGAGGCTGTTTACGACTGGAAACAGTACAACATCGAACAGTTGAAGGCGCAAAGGCAGACAACCGCGTATACACCGTAGACGGACAGTATGTAGGCAAGAGCCTCCAGAACCTCAACAAGGGTCTCTACATCCAGAACGGCAAGAAGGTTGTAGTGAAGTAATTTGCAAAAAATAGTTAAGATATAGATTAAATGCGGGTGCAAATGGTCTGACTTTCAATAAAAAGTCGTACCTTTGCACCCGCATTTTGCACAAATAACAATTTAATTTTTAAAGTTCTATGTATTTAGATCAGGCAAAAAAACAAGAGATCTTTGGACAGTACGGAAAGTCTAACACTGATACTGGTTCAGCTGAAAGCCAGATAGCATTGTTCTCATACCGTATTTCCCATTTGACGGAACATCTTAAGAAGAACCGTAAAGATTATACTACCGCACGTTCTTTGACACAGCTGGTAGGAAAGCGCCGCGCATTGCTTAACTATCTGTACGACCGCGACATCAATCGCTACCGTGCAATCATCAAGGCCCTCGGCCTCCGTAAGTAATCCGCACAAAGGAAACAAGGTCCCGCGTACTCAAAGAGAACGTGGGATTTTTTTTGTATTTATACTACTTGTCTGAAAAAAAAGTAGTAACTTTGCAGAAGTTTTTTAAGGTATATAAAATGCAAGATATTAGAAACATTGCGATTATCGCCCATGTCGACCATGGAAAGACCACGCTTGTCGACAAGATGATGTTGGCGGGCAAGCTGTTCCGTGACGGCCAGGATAACAGTGGCCAGGTATTGGACTCCAACGACCTGGAACGCGAACGAGGAATCACTATCCTTTCCAAGAACGTTTCAATCAACTGGAAAGGCACAAAAATCAATATTATTGACACCCCGGGTCACTCCGATTTCGGTGGTGAGGTAGAGCGCGTGCTCAATATGGCAGACGGTTGTATTCTGCTTGTTGACGCATTCGAAGGACCGATGCCGCAGACACGCTTCGTGCTGCAGAAGGCGCTTCAGATTGGTCTGAAGCCGATCGTTGTTGTGAACAAGGTTGACAAGCCCAACTGCCGCCCTGAGGAAGTGTACGAAATGGTGTTCGACCTCATGTTCTCACTCAACGCTACTGAAGACCAGCTCGACTTCCCCGTTGTTTACGGTTCGGCAAAGAACGGCTGGATGGCTGAGGACTACAACGCTCCGACAGACAATATCGACTATCTGCTCGACAAGATCGTAGAAGTGATACCCGCACCGAAGGTGCTTGAGGGTACGCCGCAGATGCTCATCACATCGCTCGACTACTCAAGCTACACCGGTCGTATCGCCGTAGGTCGCGTTCACCGCGGCACGCTCAAGGAAGGCATGAACATAACCATCTCTCACCGCGACGGCACTCAGGAGAAGACACGCATCAAGGAAATACACGTGTTCGAGGGAATGGGACAGAAGAAGGTAGACGAGGTTCACTCTGGCGACATCTGCGCCATCGTAGGCTTGGAGCGTTTTGAGATCGGCGACACCATCTGCGACTTCGAGAACCCCGAGCCGCTGCCTCCTATCGCTATCGACGAGCCAACCATGAGTATGCTCTTCACCATCAACGACTCGCCGTTCTTCGGTAAGGAAGGCAAGTTCGTTACATCACGCCACATCAACGACCGTCTGCAGAAGGAGCTTGAGAAGAACCTTGCGCTGCGCGTGCGTCCGTTCGAGGACACCACGGATAAGTGGATTGTAAGCGGACGCGGTGTGCTCCACCTCTCTGTGCTCATTGAGACAATGCGTCGCGAGGGTTACGAGCTTCAGGTAGGTCAGCCGCAGGTAATCTACAAGGAGATCGATGGTGTGAAGTGCGAGCCTATCGAGGAACTTACTATCAACGTGCCCGAGGAGTTCTCGAGCAAGATGATTGATATGGTGACACGCCGCAAGGGCGAGATGACATCTATGCAGACCCTCGGCGATCGCGTCGACATCGAGTTCGACATACCGTCGCGCGGCATCATCGGTTTGCGCACCAACGTGCTCACAGCGAGCCAGGGCGAGGCTATCATGGCCCACCGCTTCAAGGAGTACCAGCCGTACAAGGGCGAGATTACACGCCGTATGAACGGTTCGATGATTGCGCTCGAGACTGGCACAGCCTATGCTTACTCTATCGACAAGCTGCAGGATCGCGGCAAGTTCTTCATCGATCCGGGTGAGGAAGTGTACGCAGGTCAGGTGGTAGGCGAGCACGTTCACGACAACGACCTCGTCATCAACGTTACGAAGGCAAAGCAGCTCACCAACGTTCGTGCCAGCGGTTCTGACGAGAAGGCGCGCGTGATACCGAAGGTGGTGATGAGTCTTGAGGAGTGCCTCGAGTACATCAAGGGTGACGAGCTCGTGGAGGTTACTCCGAAGAGCATGCGTATGCGCAAGATTATCCTCGATCATCTCAGCCGCAAGCGCAGCAACAAAGACTAATTTCTTGTATCGAAATATATACAACAACGGGTGTTCCAAGACTGTGAAGTCATGGGACACCTTTTTTTGTATCAAATGCTTGCTTTTATGGAATTAATTTGTTACATTTGCGGCATGGGAATAGAAAAGATACGAAAAGTCATATATAGTTTATGATAAGACTTAATGAAGAGAAGTTGGCACGACTTCACACCGCAGATGAAATATTGGAAAAGGAATACGGCGCACCCGGCACCCCTTCGCGCGATGCTTTCGAGGCGCGCGCCAAGGCATGGTATTACGCCGAGTTGCTGAAAGAAGAGCGCAAGCGCCAGAAGCTTACGCAGCAGCAGCTTGCCGACAAGATAGGCAAGAAGCGCGAATATATATCTACCATAGAGCGTGGCAACAGCGACATGCAGATGTCTACGTTCCTGCAGATAGCCTCTGCGTTAGGACTGCGTTTCTCGCTCGTGGTGGGTTGACGGCAAATTAATGTGCGGGTGGGCTGACAACAAGTTGGTTAAACCACGCGCCCGAACACAATAATAACGGCTGTTCGGCGTTTATTATTCAGAAAAAGAAAACGTAAACGAAAAAGAACAGATGAAGAAAAGAACAATAATATTGGGACTCGCCGCAGGCGTGCTGCCAGCGATGGCGCAGCCGAAGGTCGGCACCGTATCCGTGCTGCCCCGTGTGGGCGTGGCGCTCGCCAATCTGCCCGGCGACAAAATGTATATAGCCGGTGGAGTCGGCGACAACATGACTTACTCGGCACGCTACAAGGCTGGCCTGATGGCAGGTGTCGACATCGACTGGCAGTTCATGCCCAACCTCTCTGCCACTATCGGTGCGCAGTATGTGCAGCAAGGCGCCAAATACGGCAACGACGGCTACAAGGTGCAGGTTACGGAAGGCGTGTACAAAGGCACCGGCTATAGCGACTGGAGCACGCAGCTCCATTACATCAACGTGCCCCTGATGCTCAACGCCTACCTCGGCACGGGCTTCGCCGTTAAAGCCGGTGTGCAGATAGGCTTCCCGCTCTCGGGCAAGATGAAGTACACCGAGCAGCAGTACACGATGACGAAAGACGACGTGAAGTACGAGAAACCCGAACACGTGAAGCACAACCTGAACTCAACGCTCACAAAAGTGACATTCGCTATTCCCGTCGGAGTGAGCTACGAGTTCTCTAACGTCATCATCGACGCGCGCTATAACATCGGACTCACACAGTTCCAGGACATTGACGGCTTCGACTCGTCGAAGAACAGCGTGTTTGCGTTCAGCGTAGCCTATCGTTTGGAACTCTAAAAACCTGCTACGTCGCCAAAACCAGAACATCAACCGAACAACAATGGAAAAGAAGATAATAGTCTGCTGCGCCATTATCGTAGCAGGAACATACATACTCTCGCGCTCGTGGTCGATGACCATCGGCGTGGCTCTGCTGCTCTACGCCCTCGACGCCTACCTCACGGCTTGGGTGAAGAAGAAGGACGAGCAGTATTACGGAAAAAAGAAAAAGGAAGAAGATGGAGAAACTCATTAAACTATATACAGAATGGAGTGGGGCGGAACCCGTCAGCACCGAGCAGCTCGCCGGTGCCGGTAGCAATCGCCAGTACTACCGCTTCACCTCAGAGGACGGCTCCACCGTCATCGGCGTCGTAGGCACCAGTCGCGACGAGAACCACGCCTTCGTTTATCTCGCCGAGCACTTCGAGCAGCGCCAGTTGCCCGTGCCGCACATACTCGCACAGAGCGCCGACGGACTGCGCTATCTGCAGACCGACCTCGGCTCAACCTCGCTCTTCGACGCCATACGCGGCGGACGCGAGGCTGGCGGCAGATACAACCAGCACGAGAAGCAGCTGCTGAAAGCCACCATACGTCAGTTGCCGAACATACAGATACGCGGAGCGCGCGGACTCGACTGGCAGAACTGCTATCCGCAGCCCGAGTTCGACGAGGACAGCGTGCTTTTCGACCTCAACTACTTCAAGTATTGCTTCCTGAAGCCTTCGGGTCTCGACTTCCACGAACTGAAGCTCGAGGCTAACTTCCGCCTCTTCGCCAAGGACCTCACCGCCGAGAACATCGACTCGTTCCTCTACCGCGACTTCCAGGCGCGCAACGTGATGCTCGACGCCGAGGGCAATCCGTATTTCATCGACTTCCAGGGCGGCAGACGCGGTCCGTTCTACTACGACCTCGCCTCGTTTCTATGGCAGGCGTCGGCACGCTACAGCGACAAGCTGCGCCGCGAACTCGTAGCCGAATACTACGACGCGCTGAAGCAGTACACCGAGGTGCCGTCGCTGCGCCACTTCGTCCACCGTCTGAGCCTCTTCGTACTCTTCCGCACGTTGCAGGTGCTCGGCGCATACGGTTTCCGCGGCTACTTTGAGCGCAAGAAGCACTTCCTCGACTCCATTCCGCCGGCTATGGACAACCTCCGCGCGCTGCTGAAGCTGGGCGAGCAGGTGTTCCCCTATCCGTACATGATGGACATGCTGCGCCGACTCACCGAGATGCCGCGCTACGCTCACATCGAGGAGCCTGCTGTGTCGCGCGCCGACGGCTACAAGACCACCGACAAGAACGTCTACGCGGCTCATCCGCAGGACGGACCCGCTACGTTCTCCAAGTACGACGGCAAGGGACCGCTGCGCGTGCGCGTCTTCAGCTTCTCCTACCGCAAGGGCATACCAGCCGATGAGTCGGGCAACGGCGGCGGATACGTGTTCGACTGCCGCTCTACGCACAACCCCGGACGCTATGAGCCCTACAAGAAACTCACAGGACTCGACGAGCCCGTGATACGATTCCTCGAGGACGACGGCGAGATACTCACCTTCCTCGACAGCGTATACAAGCTCGCCGACGCACACGTGCAGCGATACATCGACCGCGGCTTCACCGACCTGATGTTCTCCTTCGGTTGCACCGGCGGACAGCATCGCAGCGTCTACTCGGCGCAGCATCTCGCTGAGCATCTGCACGAGAAGTTCGGAATAGAAGTGCACGTCTGCCACAGAGAGCAAGGCATAGAGCAGACACTTCTGTAGAATTTATAGCGCATTCGTTTTGCTGTTTGGCGGATTTTGAGTAATTTTGTAGGCAACATATTTATAACGACATCTATGATGCAAGCAATGATTTTCGCGGCAGGAATGGGCACTCGCCTTAAACCGCTCACCGACACTATGCCAAAGGCGTTGGTGAGGGTAGGTGGTGAGCCGCTCATAAAGCACGTAATTCAAAATCTCTCTGGGGCTGGCGTTGACCGCATTGTTGTCAACGTGCACCACTTTGCGCAGCAGATAATCGACTATCTTACAGAAAACGAAAACTTCGGGCTCGATATACGCATCTCCGACGAATCAGCCGGACTGCTCGAGACGGGCGGTGGCATAAAGCATGCCGCGCAGCTCTTCGCCCCCGACGCCCCTATACTCATACATAACGTGGACATCCTGAGCAACGTAGACCTGCGACGCTTCTATCAGCGCGCTGGTGGTCTGCTCAAGGCTGACGCTTCAACTCCGACTTCAGCTGACGCTCCCGACGCGTTGCTCCTCGTGAGTGAGCGCAAGACGCAGCGCTATCTGCTCTTCGATGACACGATGCGCCTCGTCGGTTGGACCAATATCGCCACTGGCGAGGTGAAGAGTCCGTACCCCGACCTCGACCCTAAGGCTTGTCGCATGTACGCTTTCGCCGGCATACACGCCCTCTCGCCCCGTATGCTGCCTTTGATGCAGCAGTTCCCCGACCGCTTCAGCATCATCGACTTCTACCTGCAGACCTGCGCCACCCATCGCATCGAAGGCTTCGCCAAAGACAACCTCCTGCTGATGGATATCGGCAAGCTCGACACGCTGGCACACGCAGAGGAGTTCCTGGTAAAAGTAAAAGAGCCCCTCCCAACCCTCCCCGTCGGGGAGGGCTTGAGAATACACAAGGCTTAAAAAGGCCTAAAGAGAAAAGTTTTCCTCTCGGCTTAGGAAGGCATAAAGAGGCTTAGTTCGGCTTAAACGCCGCCTACCATCGGCTTAAACGCCGCCTAAAGAAGAAAAAAGAAACATCGAATACAAACAATAAAACCAACCAAAGTAATGCAACAGAAGATAATAATTCTTGATTTTGGTTCGCAGACCACGCAGCTCATTGGCCGCCGTGTGCGCGAGCTTGATACCTTCTGCGAGATTATGCCCTACAACAAGTTCCCGAAGGACGACCCTTCTGTCATCGGTGTCATCCTCAGCGGAAGCCCCTTCTCGGTTCACGACAAGGAGGCGTTCAAGGTAGACCTTAGCCAGTTCGTAGGACGCATCCCGGTGCTTGGCATCTGCTACGGCGCACAGTACATCTCTTACGCCGGCGGCGGAAAGGTGGAGGCTGCCGACTCTCGCGAGTACGGACGTGCCAACCTCGAGCACTTCGACGCCGAGAATCCTTTGTTCAAAGGCTTCGTGCAGAACTCGCAGGTATGGATGAGCCACGGCGACACCATCACCGCTATCCCAGAAGACTTTAAGTGCATCGCTTCTACAGCCAACGTGAAGTATGCAGCTTACGCTTCTATAAAGCAACCGGTATGGGCAGTGCAGTTCCACCCAGAGGTGTTCCACTCGCTGCAGGGCACACAGCTCCTGAAGAACTTCGTGGTAGACATCTGCGGAAGCCGTCAGGACTGGAGCGCAGACTCTTTCGTAGAGACAACCGTAGCTGAGCTCAAGGCGCAGCTCGGCGACGACAAGGTGATTCTCGGACTCTCGGGCGGTGTCGACTCAAGCGTAGCAGCCGTACTCCTCAACAAGGCTATCGGCAGCAACCTCACATGTATCTTTGTCGACCACGGCATGCTCCGCAAGAACGAGTTCCGCGATGTTATGGAAGACTACAAGTGTCTCGGTCTTAACGTTATCGGCGTAGATGCAAGCGAGAAGTTCTTCTCGGACCTCGCAGGCGTTACCGACCCCGAGCAGAAGCGCAAGATCATCGGTCGCGACTTCGTTGAGGTGTTCAACGCTGAGGCTAAGAAACAGACCGGCGCAAAGTGGCTCGCTCAGGGCACAATCTACCCCGACCGCATCGAGTCGCTCAACATCACAGGCAAGGTAATCAAGAGCCACCATAACGTAGGTGGTCTGCCTAAGGAAATGAACCTCAAGCTCTGCGAGCCGCTCAAGTGGCTCTTTAAGGACGAGGTTCGCCGCGTAGGTCGCTCAATGGGCATGCCCGAGCACCTCATCACACGCCATCCGTTCCCAGGACCGGGCTTGGCTGTGCGCATCCTTGGCGACATCACTCCCGAGAAGGTACGCATCCTCCAGGATGCCGACGACATCTATATCCGCGGTCTGCGCGAGTACAAGACAAAACTCTCTGGCGAGGACGCACGCCGCGTACTTGCTGCCGGCGTTCCTGCCGACATGCACGACGGCGAGATTGAGGTTTCGCTCTACGACCAGATTTGGCAGGCAGGCACAGTGCTCCTCTCTACCGTACGCTCAGTAGGCGTAATGGGCGACGAGCGCACATACGAGCACCCCGTTGCTCTCCGTGCCGTTACCTCTACCGACGCTATGACAGCCGACTGGGCTCACCTGCCTTACGACTTCATGGCTAAGGTGTCTAACGAGATCATCAACAAGGTGCGCGGCGTCAACCGCGTATGCTACGACATCTCGTCCAAGCCGCCATCAACAATCGAGTGGGAGTAAAATTATAACTGGAAGATAGATTGGAAGATTTCGCTTTTTTTAAGCAAATCTTCCAGCCTTTATTGTGCTCTAAATGTGAGAGCTGCAGCGCTGCTGGAAGATACGGCAGATTTTTTCACTAACACAAAAAAAACAAGGGCAATCTTTATAGACTACCCTTGTCAAATATTATCTATTTCTTCTGTGTTGGTTTCCAAATCTCATAGTCCTTCTATAAGTTCCATTTTCTGGATTTCTGTTATCTCCTACTTTTATTGGAGGTTGCGAATATTGTCTGCTTGGTCGGTCATTGGTTTTGACCTCAATTTTAAAAATATCCTTTAAGATGTTCGATTTCTTTTTGCGAGGACTATTGTCTTCATCTTCATCTTCGTCTTCGTCTTCATCTTCATAATAATGTCTTAAGGATCTGGATGCTTTACTTGATGACTGACTTTTGTTTTGTTTGTTATCAGCCTTCTCCTCATTATTAGCTTCGTCTTTATCCTTTTTCACCTTTTTGCCTTCGCGGTTAATCTCCCAAACTTTGTCTTTGCGATACACCTTGCATGTGCCGTTCTGGAAATGTCCAACTCTGTCGTACTCGTGGGGCTTTATTACCATGACTCCGGAGGCGTCAATAAACAGATACTTTCCTTTTTCGTTCTTTACAGCAGCAAGACCTTCGGAGAAGTCGTCGGCATGACTGTACGTAAGAGGAATGCATTCCTCTCCATTTGAGTTTATATATCCATATAGGTTGCCGCACTTTGCCACAATCATATTCTCGGAAAACACTCCAAGCGAATCGTATTTTACGGGAATGAATGCTTTGCCGTTCTTATCTATCATTCCCTGCTTGTCGCCGATGAAAACATACATGTTGTCTTGGAATATACCCTCTGTAGTGAAGGCATCCGACAGCCAATTGTTGTTAATCTTGATTTTGTCGTATATGGCATCCTGAATACTATTATTCTGTATGTCCATAATGCCCCACTTGTTGTTGGCTTTATAGAAAGCCCTTTCGTTGATGACGGGCGAGATGTATCCGTACTTGCAAGGAATGACAGTCTTGTATGTCTTTCCGCTAAGTACGCCTGTCATTCCGTTCACCACGATGTGTATGTAAGGAGTGGATGGATCTGGAAAATCGTCGAATGTAAGATAAGTCGTGCCGCTGTTTTCGTTCATGACGTAAGCCTTTTCTATGTCCCATGGCTGGATGACAGTACCGTCAATGTTGTATATTCCGTACTTGCCGTCCTGTTCTACCCAAGCCATATTGTAAGAGCCGACATTATAGAATTTGCCTATGTTGGAATATTCGAAAGGAATGATAATCTTGTTATTGCCGTCTATCATACCTTCCTTTCCATTATAGGTAGCACGCATCGGAGCATCTTTTGAATAGCTCTCCAACTTGTCGTAGATACATGGGATGAGTGATTTTACTTCGTCTGTACCTTTCAATTCAGCATATCCGTTTTTCCCATTCTTTACGAGATACACGTACTCGCCAGAGTGCTTTATGCTGCTATATTCGCATTGCAGTAGAGTTATGTCTTGCGAGTTTACCAGACCCAACTTGCCGTTTCTCTGACATTTGTAGACATTATCACGATAGTTGCTACCCTCTTTGAAAAGGCTGATTTCGTCATAGTTGACAGGTATGTAAACCACACCCTCCTCGTCTACAACACCATATTTATATTTGCCATCTTCTGTATACTTGCTTGCTATTGCAAGTCCGTTCTGGAATGAATATACGTCCGCATAAATGTGCAGCGGATTCTTCTCCTCCTCAGCCTTTCTTGCGAGGTCGGCTATGGACTGTGCATGGCTGAGTGAGGAGAATAGAAGAGATACAATTATAATAAAAAATCTCATCATCTGTAGATTTAATTAATTCTCATAATATACATCGCCGCTGTTGTTGTCAACGAGCTTGTTTCCTTCCCATTTTATTGAAATGGAAATAGACGGACGAGCCGTTACTTTACCAACAAATTGCGAAACTCTTTTGAATACCGGGCTTGACGATGATATCTTGTTGTCGTTTGCATACACACCATTTTCAGTAATTTTCAGAGTTACGCCATTATGATAATAGCTGTTGCCAATGACAAAGTTCTTGACATCCGAATTCGTGTTGAAGCCTTCTTTTACTTGATGTTGTTCTTGGCTATTATTGGAATTGTTATATGTCATGGCTGTGTCTACAACTGCTTCTTCCTTGGCGTCTGTTGCTACAACCTCAGTGTCAGGCTCCATTGTTTGATATTCAGTTGTGTCCATTGGCGTTACTTCTATTATGTTGTTACTTGAGTCAACATTGTTAGAAGATCTATTATACCATATGTAACCACCAAAACCAATTGCGATAACTGCAAGTACAATGACCAAAGCTACTAATCCTTTATTGGCATTATCTTCTTCTTCTTCTACAACTTCTTCTGTGTCTTGTGTGGCAGTTGCTTCATCGTCTTTATCATTGCTGTTGAGGTATTCTGTCGTTGAAACAGTTTGAGCCTTTGTAACAGAATTCTCTTCTTTTACAGAATCCTCTTCTATTATGGGATTCTCTTCTTTTATAGAAGTCTCCTCTTTAGCAGCAAACTCTTTTGGGCAACCACAGTGAGGACAGAAGTCAGCTCTATCGCTCATCATGCGGCCACAATTCTTACATTTTATCAGTGCCATATTTTATTTTAGTTAGTGGTAGACGCAGGTCGGGATTCTTTGCATCCGCAGCATCCGAATCGTAATATATGTATTTACCATCAATACAAAAATAGCCACAAACTTTGGGGACAAATCTTCCATTGTTTATATATATATCACTACCTGGAAATGCTATCAATGGTCCTTGTTCTGAACAAGAAAATTGTGCATAATTCATTGTGTCGTATTTATCCCAATGAGCATATACTTTCGTATACCCATCTTTTGTGCTTATGATGGCTGTCTCGTCTTTTTTGACAACGAGGACCCAGTCGTGCTTCAAATCGTCCGTAAATTCAAATGTTCCTATATGTCCATACTTCCTTTCATATTCTCTTTTTTGTTGCTCTTCTTCATATATCCATTGTGACAAATTAGCAAGCATATTCTTTGCCTCTTTATTGCCTTGTTTTGCAGCTAATCCTGCCCAATAGCGTAATTTGTCGAGATTTCTCTCTGTTCCCGTACCATTCCAATAGCATAATGCCAAACTGTATTGGGCTGGATCATAACCTTGTTTTGCAGATAGCATGTAATATTCAAAAGCTTTCTTCTCATTTTTTTTTGTTCCTACTCCATTTTCATAACAATACGCAAGTAGACTTTGAGCTGATGCTAAACCTTGTGTGGCTGACAGCTGATATAATTCAAAAGCCTTTTTGGGGTCTTCTTTCAGACCGCCTTGTCCAAATTGGTATGCCAATGCTAATTCTGCCTGTCCATACATATCTCCAGCTGAGGCTGATTTCTGATAATACTCAATAGCTTTTGCTTCATCTTTTTCTGTTCCTTCGCCATCTAAGTAGCATTTTCCTAAATTCCAAAAAGCGCGTGCATCATTTTGCTCTGCAGCTTTTTTGAACCACATGAAGCCCTTCTTTTTATCCACAACGGTTCCCACTCCGTCAAGATAATATGCCCCAACTGTCCGTTGAGCTAGTGAATAGCCTTTTTTCGCTGCTTCTTCAAACAAGGTGAAGGCTTTTTTGTCGTCTTGTTCGCATCCATCTCCATTCGCATAGGCCACGCCTAAATTAAATATTGCTATAGTGTAACCTTGTTCTGCCGCTGCTTCAAAGTATTTAAAGCTTTCTCCGTACTTGCCAATATGTGTATAATAACGTCCTAGTCCAGTCAGACCTTTTGCGTTATTCTTTTCTGCAGCCTTCTTAAATAGGGCATAAGCTTTTTCGAAATCACCTTTGTTAAAGTTCCTCCAGCCGAGTTCGGCTGTAGCTTCAATGTCCCCTTTGTCCTGCATTGCTGTCAGCTCTGCTTCTGTGTAATTATTGTAAGGATCTACGTATGGCTTAACAGAGTCAATATTTCCGCCATTAAACCACCAAATCGCCATAGCTCCGATAACGATAAACAGTGTGGCTGCAGTGAGTGTGAGTGCTAAGTTCTTGTTCATAACTTTATTTGTAGAATTTATCTTCTTATTATTTCATTGCATTCCAGTAACGTTTGTTGAGTCTTCTCCAGGTTCTGTGCAGACTCGGCCAATAGCGGTGGAGAGCTTTGCCCATTCCGCAACAGTCAAGAATAATAAAGTAAATGATTGCAACATAGAACATTATTGCTGTAAAACCACCAATCACGATTAATCCACCTGTACTATTATTATTTGCCATTCCCCATCCTATAATGGCGAATATTATGGCAAACATTAGATACGCCATGAATACAACAATACCCTTGAAGAAAGCCCATATAGCAGCATACAGAAACGTTTTGAATATCAAGTTGAAGAAATAGAATATGTTGTTGATTACAGCATACTCTTCCTTCTCGCTTTCATTCTTGCAGGTGAGATACCATGGACCAAACAGCCATCCCAAGAATGGATGTTTTTTCTCGAAAGCCTTTCGTGGATAGTTGCTCAAAGGCCAAGGATCTGTGAATAACCATGAAGATGGTGAGATAGGAGAATACTGACCATTCTCGTTGAAATCTTCTTCATAGTCTGTTGGGGTAGTCTCATGTACTTGCTCCTCTTGCTTTGGTTTCCAATTGTCATTAGGACAACCACAGTTAGGGCAAGACTGCATATTCTCTGAATATACTTCGCCACAATCGGGACATTTTACTTGGTTCATAGTTTGTATTGTTTAATTGTATTACTAATTTTTTCTTATTGACAAGATAACAACTTCTTTGTCTCGTCCTATTGTGCCACGAGACTTTAGAGCTGCTATTGCTTCACTCTCATTGTCTGAATAGAGCATGATAGTTGCACTTCCATTTGTGCTGCTTCCAACACCTTCAACTCGATACTTTACAGTATAGCTTTCTTTAATCATATTGACTATATACATTGAGGTTCAGCAGTACTTGTATTCAAAGCCCACTGAACTATTGGTTAATGATTTATCTTGCAAAATTAAAATCAACGGTGGTAGTTCCGTTGAATGTGTAGAGATTTTCGCAACCTGTCATTTTGAGGTTGTCGAATTAAAATGCTTTTTTCATTATGCTTCATTTGCGCACCTTCAGCCCAAACAGTGCCGTTAGTAATCTGATGTTAGGGAGCATAAAAAGAAAAGTGGAGCTTTATTCTTCCTTATCCCTAAATGTGACGGCTTGGACTCCGTTGTTTAAAAAGGATAAGGAGAACAAGCCCCACTTGGAGGTATTTCGTTCATAGACACGAATACACACCAAGAGGAAGCCCATTCTCACAAATACTCCTAATTAAACATTCTATGCGAAAGTGTCCAAGTTTCACATTTATAGGAATATAGGCGAAATACGCTTCTCTAAATATGTCCGTCAAATGCCTATTACGGCTATATGACGCCACAAAGATATATATTTTTAATAAAACAGAGAAATATTTTCTTATAAAAACTTAAAGATTGTTTAGGTGTCGGGATAGACATAGTATGCGTATATGGTTGATACGCATACTATGTCGTTTTCTTATATCCCCAGTTTCTCAATCTTGTTGTATATTGTTTTGCGGTCTACGCCGAGCAGACGGGCGGCTTTGGCTTTGTTGCCGTTGGTCTGTTGCAGAGCGATGATGATGCGTTGGCGATCCGTGTCCTCGTCGTGCAGTTGCAGGACGTTGTCGGTGCGTATCTGTCCCATCGCCAGCGTCAGTTCGGCGGTGGTAATCTGCGAGCCGCGTGTGAGCAGCACCGCACGCTTCACCACGTTGTTCAGTTCGCGGAGGTTGCCGGGCCATGAGTGTGAGGCGAGCATCTCCGCAGCGCCAGAGTAGAAGCCCTCAACGTTGCGGTTCAGCTCCTCGTTGGCGTGACGGATGAAGAGGTGCGGCGAAGAGGAAAAGGTCGCTGCCACGCTCCGAGAGCTTGGGCATGTAGATGGTGAACTCGTTGATGCGATGGTAAAGATCCTCGCGGAAACGGCCCTCGCTGACAGCCTCCTCAAGGTTTTCGTTCGTAGCGCAGACAAGTCGGATGTCGATGTCTATCTCCTTCGTTCCGCCTACTGGTCGGATGCGACGCTCCTGCAGCGCACGCAGCAGTTGCACCTGCACTTCGTAGCTCAGGTTGCCCACCTCGTCGAGGAACAGCGTGCCGCCGTTGGCTATCTCGAACGCGCCGCGCTTGTCGGCGTCGGCGCCAGTGAACGCTCCCTGCTTATGACCGAAAAACTCGGATGCTGCAACGTCACGCGGAATCGCTCCGCAGTCGAGTGCGAAGAACGGACGGTCGTGGCGCTGACTGAGGTCGTGAATGCGGTGAGCTACGTACTCCTTGCCGGTGCCCGACGCTCCGAGTATGAGAACGGACATTGGCGTCGGAGCCACCAGCTCTACGTAGCTGTATAGCTGTCGAGAGGCTTCGCTCTTGCCCTCGATGTAGCGGGGAGTAGTGAGTTTTGAGTTTTGAGTTTTGAGTTTTGAATTGTGCGCCGTTGGCGCATTTTGAGTTGTAGAGTTTTGAATTGTTGCATTGCTTTGCTGCGTGTTCTGCTCCATCGCATCGTTAATCTTCTGCAGCAGAATGTCGGACTGCACAGGCTTTGCTATATAGTTGGCAGCGCCCGACTTCATGGCGAGCACCGCGTTCTGCACCTCCGCATAGTTAGTCATCACGATGAACGGCGCATTGATGCTGTGCTCGTGCATCCAAGCCAGCAGTCGGAGGCCGTCGTGATCGGGCAGTCGGAGGTCGGAGAGCACGAGGTCTACGCTCTTCATGTCCACGAGCAGCTTCACGGCAGCACCCACCGATGTCGCCTTGTCCACCTCAAATCCCTTTCGGCGCAGCCATGTTTGTGGCATTGTGCCGAAAGCGATGTTGTCTTCTACAATCAGTATATGTCGCATAGTATTTCCTTAAGTTTCTCTATCAGTTGTTTTTCGGGTGTCATGCCGCAGCCCGTGTCGCTCCGCCTTTCCGCTCTCCAGCTTATGATAGTCGAGCAGCGCCGACACCAGTTGCAGCAGATGATTAGCCGAGCCCGATATGCTCTGCAGGTAGCCCACAGCCTTCGGACGGTCTACATACTCGCTGAGCAGGTCGATGAAACCGGCAATCGACGCAGCCGGTGCCTTTATGTCGTGCGTGATGGTGAGCAGCAGTCGCTCTCGCTGCTGCATGATGCGCTCCGTCTCCGTCTTCGCTTCAAGAATGCGCTGACGGTCGCTGCCAAATATTTTAGTTTTGACTCACACCCTCACGGAATCTGATCGGACGGCGAACGGAATCTGATCGGACAGCGAACGGAATCCGATTGGACGGCGAACGGAATCCGATCGGACTGCGAACGGAATCTGATCGGACGGCGTTCGGGTGACGATGAAAAAGCCTTAGATTATTGCCAAACAAACTTGAAGGTCTTTGTAGCTGTCGGCGTCTTTACGCTGAGCAGATACACGCCCTTTGGCAGTTGCGGCACGGCAACAGACAGCGTTTCGCCTGCCGAGCGTTTGCCGAGCTGCTTGCTGAACAGCGTGTTGCCCGTCATGCTTGTGATGCAGAGCGTAGCCTGCGTGTCGCGAGCGAAGCCCAATAAGATGTTTCCGTCTGCGATGCGCAGCGCTCCGTCGGCAGGGCGGCGGAAAGCGGCGTGCATATAGTCGAATCCGGCGTCGACCACGCCCACAACCACGCCCTCGCCGGTGTAAGCCTTCGGCAGGTCGGTGCCTTTGTGTATCTGGTCGGTGCCAGCCTCCTGGCGTGCGAGGTTGAGCATCTGCGTTGCGTCCGAAGTAATCTGGATGTACTCTACACCCTGCTGCTTAGCCAGACGCTGCAAGGCGTCGAGCGTGAGGCGTACGGTAGCCGTATTGGCGTTCTCGGTGATAGGCGTTACGCCCAACTGCTGCCACGATGTGAGCGCAGGGTCGATTGTTACGTAAACTGAAAGCTGACTGCTTGCGACGCCCACTGCAGCGGCTTGCGCAGCTGGCGACTTAAGCAGGGTGGGGGAAGCGACGGCGATAGCCGTGCGAGGCGAAAGCGATACCTGGGCCAACGCTGAGGCTGGTGCGAGCAACATCGTTGCACCTATTATATATATGTATGACTTGCGCATGATATACCTTATTATATTATATGTATCTGTTTTTGGCTGCCCGTATTACATCACGAGCACCTTCTTTGTGGTCTGCTTGCCGTCGGCAGTCACCTTCACGATGTACACGCCCTTGGCAAGATCGGCGTTCTCCACCTGCGCACCAGCGAGGTTGTACACCTGCAAGCGGTCGTACTCGCCGCCAACGTGCACCTTTCCGTTGCTTACGAAGATGCTAACGCTCTGCTCAGCCTCGGCGCTGTTCACGTCGGTAGGCTTGACGAAGCCCGTCTGCTTGTACGACTCGCCCAGGCGCGCCTCGCAGCAGTTGTAGATAGTGTGCTTGTACACCGACAACGGCTACAAGAAGAACGGTGCTTCTACGCAGCTCGCTGGCTATTGGCAGAACAACCGCTGGAACCGTCTCGAAATGCCTTCTGACGCTGTGAGCAGTAGTGGCGCTTCTGGCATATCGCCCGACGGACACTACATCACGGGCAACGTGTATGTAGGCGGAAAGTATTTGGGATACGTATGGAAGGACGGCAAGATTTATCGCCAACTGAAGGAGAACAATGGTATCGCGATACCTTATGCAATATCGCCCGACGGAGAGTATACTACGGGTTGGGTTATGAACAAGAACCGCCAGGCATGTTTATGGGGACCTGACGGCAACTTCACCACACTCTCTGACCAGCAGTCGCCATTCTGTGTAGGCAAGAAGTTCTCGCCCGACGGCAAGAAGCTGTTTTATTTCGGCGGCTGGCAGACTGAAGATGAGGCTGGCGGAGCTGGTAAGGTGCGCGGAGCTTGGGCACTCTACGATATGGAAACCGGCAAGAAGAGCGCTATTCTTCCGGCTGGCGACAACGACGACCTCGACTTCTTCGACATCAGCGGTAACTTCAACCCCGACAACGCCAACCTCGAGACATTCGGTCTGTCGTTCGACGGCGAGAGCTACGAGACAGCCATCGTTTTCGACGCAGTTACGCTCAGCGCATACAAGGGACAGAAGCTCACATCCGTAGGTTTTTACCCGATGGAGGCTAAGGCGGCTGGACTATCAACCTCTACACACGCAGCACAGACGGTAAGTTGCAGAAGTTCTACACACAGCCCGTTACGCAGAGGCTGAACTACGGCGAGCGCAACGTCGTTAAGCTCGACACTCCGCAGAATCTGCCTTCAGGCGAACTGCTCGTGTCGGTTGAGGTGAAGGTTACAGAGGCTTCGCAGCGCATCACAGCGCTCGACTTCGGTCGTGCCGTGAAGGGCTCTTCCGACCTGCTCCGCCTTACAACCGAGCCCGACTTCTACTCGATGGGCAACCTTATGGAGGAGAGCAACTATCTCTACGCCGCTTCGTGGGCTATCGACGCTATCGTGGCGCCGGAAGGTGCCGACCTTGCAAAGGACAACGTGACGGGCTATAATATATATGTAGACGGCAATAAGGTAGGTTCGTCTGCTACAAAGAACTTCACCGTACCCTCTCTCGACAAGGGCGACCATGCACTGGGCGTGAGTGCCGTGTATGCCAACGGATCGGAGTCGGAGCCGGCCGTAGCTCAGCTTGCGGTTGTTCCTGACAACAGCCAGCTTCAGGCTGTGAAGGGCGTGGCAGTAGCGCCGGTAAGCGCTTCGGCTGTGAAGGCTGATTGGGCAGCACCGGTTGACCGCGACGTAGTTCAGGTGCAGTATTGCACGGGTTCTGCATCAACGCAGGGCGTGACAGCTCCCGCTGACAACAACTATAACATCATGGTAAGTGCGCTCTATCCGTCGAAGACATTCCGCGGTCGCACCGGATACGCCATCAAGAAGGCACGCTTCTATCCGCTCACAGACGCTACATATACAGTGAATGTCTACAAGAACGACGAGCTGATAAGCGAGACCGAGGTGGACGACTACACCGTAGGTAAGTGGAACGAGGTGGAACTCACGATGCCTATCATCATCGAGAATGGATCTACATACCGTCTTGCTATCGACTGCTATGATGTTACGCCGAAGGAACCGGCTATCGCCGTTGACAGCAGCGATCCGCTGGAAGGCTACTCTGACATCAACTCGCTCGACGGCGAGTCGTGGAGCTCAATATCTTCTACCGGCGTGATGGCTAACTGGATGATCGGTCTCGTGCTGGAGAACCCGAAACCAGGTACGTTGCCTATCGAAGGCTACGACGTGTTCATCGACAACGCTAAGAAGAACGCGGCGAAGCTCACGGAGAGAACATACACACACGACTTCGGTACCGACGACAAGCAGCAGGCGCTGTTGTAGTAAAGGCAGAAGGCAACACCGTATCGCTCAACGGCTTGACCGCTGGCGTATATGTAGTGAAAGCCGTAGTAGCCGGCGAAACCGTCACACGCAAGATAATGATAACGAAGTAAAAGTTTTAGCAGGTTAAGCACAAATTTGCTGCACTTAAGCCAAGAATGATGCGTTTTGTTCCATAATCGGTAAAATGGGAGTTGCGTGTTGCAAAAAATATGAGTAAATTTGCAACGTGAACAGAAACGTAAACCAGATTTGACCAACACAAAACGCATCATATAAAAGCAAAAAGCGCTGACGAAGATTGTTTCGCCAGCGCTTTTTTTAATTAGTAATTCGTAATTATTAATTATTAATTGTTAGGGTGTAATGTTAAATCACGAATCACGAATTAATAATTAATAATTACGAATTAATAATTAATCAATTCTTCTTCAGCAAGTCGCGAATCTCTGTGAGCAGCAACTCCTCCTTTGTAGGCTTCGGCTCCTCAGGCGCAGGTGCAGGCTTGGTCTCCTCCTCCTTCTTCTTGAGGTTAGCCAGCTTGTTGATGCCCTTCACGAGGAGGAACACGCAGAAAGCGATGATAGTGAAGTCGATGATAGTCTGAATGAACGCACCATAGTTGATGGTAGCCGGCTTCATTGTCTCCATGCCGAGGTCTACGGCAGGCAACTCGAACTTCAGGTCGCTGAAGTTGACGCCACCGATGAGCCATCCGATAGGCGGCATGATGATATCGTTCACGATAGAGCTAACTATTTTTCCGAACGCGCCGCCGATGATCACACCGACAGCCATGTCTACAGCGTTGCCCTTTACGGCGAACGCCTTGAACTCATTTAGCATTTTTCCCATAGTTTCTGTTTGTTAATTGTTTAATTCCTAATGTCCGATTGTATGTTTCTTGTTTCTAACTATCTTATTTTGCAAAGTGTATATAGCAAACTGCGCTTATTATATATAATGTATATAGCCCAGTGAAATTATATAGCGATTTTTTAAATATTTTAATACCTCTATTGGCTGCAAAATTAGAAAATAATTATTAACTTTGCGCTCGATAAAGAAAAAAAATGCTCAAAAGTATTGCTTTTTGAATGTTTCAGCTCATTGGCAAGTACTGTGGAGCTTGAAAGTAAGATTTATTTTCAACCATTAATTAAAATATTTAAAAAATGACAAAAGTTGCTATTAACGGCTTCGGCCGTATCGGTCGTCTGGCTTTCCGTCAGATGTTTGAGGCAGAGGGTTATGAGGTAGTTGCTATCAACGACCTTACATCTCCAAAAATGTTGGCTCACCTTCTTAAGTATGATACAGCTCAGGGTGGCTTCGCTGGCAAGTACGGTGAGGGCAAGCACACTGTAGAGGCAACAGACAACTCTATCATCGTTGATGGTAAGGAAATCACTATCTATGCTAAGCCAAACGCTGCTGAGCTTCCTTGGGGCGAGCTTGGTGTTGACGTAGTACTCGAGTGCACAGGTTTCTACACATCAAAGGAGAAGGCTTCTGCTCACATCGCAGCAGGTGCTAAGAAGGTTGTTATCTCTGCTCCTGCTGGTAACGATCTCCCAACTATCGTTTACAACACAAACCACAAGACTTTGACTCCAGCCGACACAGTTATTTCTGCAGCTTCTTGTACAACTAACTGCTTGGCTCCTATGGCTTACGCTTTGAACAAGTATGCAGCTATCCAGTCAGGTATCATGTCTACTATCCACGCTTACACAGGTGACCAGATGATTCTCGACGGTCCTCAGCGCAAGGGCGACCTCCGTCGTTCACGTGCAGGTGCTCAGAACATCGTTCCTAACTCTACTGGTGCTGCTAAGGCTATCGGTTTGGTTATCCCTGAGTTGAATGGTAAGTTGATTGGTTCTGCACAGCGTGTTCCGACTCCAACAGGTTCTACAACTATCCTCGTTGCTGTTGTTAAGGGTAAGGACGTAACTGTAGAGGGTATCAACGCTGCTATGAAGGCTGCTTCTAACGAGAGCTTCGGTTACAACGATGAGCAGATCGTTTCTTCTGATATCATCGGTATGCGTTTCGGTTCACTCTTCGATGCTACTCAGACAATGGTTAGCAAGATCGACGAGGATACATATCAGGTACAGGTAGTTTCTTGGTACGACAACGAGAACTCTTATACTTCTCAGATGGTTCGTACTATCAAGTACCTCGCTGAGTTGAAGTAATTCGTTGACTCGGTTTACGACAACATATATAAGCCTGGCATTGTAAAATGCCAGGCTTTTTTGTATCAATACCCCTCATGAAACCTCATTTATGGGTTTCTAACAACGCTACCGTTGTGTGCTGACGGCGTTACCGTTGCGCGGTAACGATGTAACCTATACGCGGTAACAGTGTTACAGAATAGGTGTAATCGTGTTACCACTTCGCGGTAATCGTGTAGCATTACAAACAATTTTCTGCACAATTGTGTGGCATGTGAGAATTTTTTTGTAAGTTTGTATTTAGAAACCGTAGCTATGTGCTATCAGAGGCAAAGCAATCGGTTTTCTAAACCGAACAAATTGCTTTCAGAACCCGAAACAACATTATTAAATACTCGTGCAGCAAAGCTATTGACGACATGCAGAACAAAAGAATGATAACCATACTCGGACCCACCGCAAGCGGAAAGACCGCTGTGGCGGCAGCACTCGCATTGCGCACCGACGGCGAGATAATCAGTGCCGACTCGCGCCAGGTGTACCGCCGCATGGACATCGGAACGGGCAAGGACTTGGCAGACTATGTAGTTGACGGCCAGCCGATTCCGTATCATCTTATCGACATAGCCGAGCCAGGCACAAAGTACAATCTGTTCCAGTATCAGCAGGACTTCCACGTGGCATACGACGACATCTGTAGCCGAGGCAAGCTGCCCATACTCTGTGGCGGCACCGGTCTGTATATCGAAGCCGTGCTGGGCGGCTACCAGCTCTCGCCCGTGCCGCAGAATCAGCCGTTGCGCGACGCTCTCGCCGGAAAGTCGCTTGCCGAACTCACCGAAATGCTCGTAGAACTGAAGCGCCGCAATGGGTCGAACATGCACAATCAGACCGACGTGGACACTGCCCAGCGTGCCATACGCGCCATCGAGATAGAGACATACAACCTGGAAAACCCTACACCCGAACGGCAGTTGCCGCCAGTTGACTCGCTCATCGTGGGCATAAACATCGACCGCGACCTGCGCCGCGAGAAGATAACGCGCCGACTGAAGGCGCGCCTCGACGAGGGCATGGCTGACGAGATACGCGCGTTGATAGGCGAGGGCATCGACCCCGAAGACCTTATATACTACGGTCTTGAGTACAAGTTTATTACCGAGTACGTCGTAGGTCGTCTCAGCTTCGACGAGATGTTCCGACAGCTGGAGATAGCCATCCACCAGTTCGCCAAGCGACAGATGACGTGGTTCCGCGGCATGGAGCGACGCGGATATACCATCCACTGGATAGACGCCAAGCTGCCCATGGAGGAGAAGGTAGAAGCAATATGCAAGCTGATGCAGGACGCATAGCGAGAGAGATATAAAAGAATGTGACATCGTGGCGGACATACCGCCGCTAAAAAAGGCTTACTATATGATTAACGACAACCGTTGGGGCATACTCTACTGCCCGAAACACGAGACGTTCAACTCCGGCATGCGCTGGGAGAAGATTGAGCGATGCCTGAAGGCGAACGGCATCGAGTACGACTACTTGCAGAGCGAAAACTCGGCAAGCGTGGAGCGCTTGGTGAAGATGATGATCAATAGCGGATACAAGACTATTGTCATCGTCGGCGGCGACTCGGCGCTTAACGACGCCGTCAACTGCCTCATGCTCACCGAGCGAAGCGTGCGCGAGACCATTGCGCTCGGCGTGATACCCAACGGACTCATGAACGACTTCGCCCATTTCTGGGGATTCCGCGAGAGCGACTACGAGCAGACCATCAAGTGGCTCAAGCAGCGTCGCGTGCGCAAGATTGACCTCGGCTGCATACGTTACACCAACAAGCACGGCGAGGCGTGCCGCCGCTACTTCCTCAACTGCATCAACATCGGACTCATCGCTGCCATCATGAACCTGCGCCGACAGACACGCCACTTCTTCGGTTCGCGCACGCTCTCGTTCCTCTGCTCGTTCGTGCTCATGATTTTCCAGCGACTCGAGTACCGCATGCACCTGAAGATAAACTCCGACACCGTGGAGCGCAACGTGATGACCGTATGCATCGGCAACGCTACAGGCTACGGACAGACACCCAACGCCGTGCCCTACAACGGACTGCTCGACGTGAGCGTGGTCTACCATCCCGGCATGACGCAGCTCATCGAAGGCTTCTATCTCTTCGTGCGCGGCAAGTTCCTCAACCACCGCAGCGTCCACCCGTTCCGCACACGCAAGGTGGAAGTGATAGAGGCGAACAAGGCGCTCGTGGGCATCGACGGACGCCTCATGAAGACCCCCGTCGGACCCTTCACCGTGAGCGTGGAGCAGGAAGTCATCAACTTCCTCATACCCGAATAAGGCAAACGTTTTCCATGATAAATCCTCATATTTTGCAATATTTTGTGCGAAATATGAGGATTTTTTTAAAAAAGTTAATATTTTATTTTGCGTATAAATATATTTTTACTACCTTTGATTTCGTAATGTAGCATTGCCTATATAAAGACTACTACACTTCTTACAGCTAACTAATAATGAACCTTAATCATAAATCTATGAGTTATTTGAGATTCGAAAAAGCTCTGATGACTAACCTCGAAGAGTCGTTGCCACGCGAGTTGTTGCGTACTAATCGTTCGGGAGCATATTCCTGCTCTACGATTGTAGATTGTAATACGCGCAAGTATCATGGCTTGCTCGTCGTGCCCGTACCGGAACTCGACGACGAGAACCATGTGCTCCTCTCTTCGCTCGACCCCACCGTTATTCAGCACGGCGCCGAGTTCAATCTTGGTTTGCACAAGTATCAGGGCAATAATTACAGTCCGAAAGGTCACAAATATATCCGAGAGTTCGATTGTGACACAGTGCCCACAACACTCTACCGCGTAGGCGGTGTGCTACTGAAAAAAGAGGTAGTGTTCCAGCACTATGAAGACCGCATCCTTATCCGTTATACCCTTGTTGATGCACATTCTGCAACGACACTGCGCTTCCGTCCGTTCCTTGCTTTCCGCAGCGTGCGCCAGTTTACGCACGAGAACACCGTAGCTTCACGCGAGTATGCAGAAGTTACAAACGGCATCAAGACCTGCATGTACGCCGGCTACCCCGACCTTTACATGCAGTTCAGCAAGAAAGTGGAGTTCGTGTTCCAGCCCGACTGGTACCGCGGCGTGGAATACCCGAAGGAGCAGGAGCGCGGCTACGCTTCTAACGAAGACCTCTACGTACCCGGCTACTTCGAGATGGACATCAAGAAGGGCGAGAGCATCGTGTTCTCGGCTTCAACAACAGCCTGCAAGACAACCGGACTGAAGAAACTCTTCCAGGAGGAAGTGGACGAGCGCTCACCGCGCGACAACTTCTTCCACTGCCTCGTCAACGCAGCGCACCAGTTCCACAACCGCACAAAGAAAGACGAGCGATACATCCTCGCCGGCTATCCTTGGTTCAAGTGCCGCGCACGCGACACATTCATCTCTCTTCCGGGTCTCACACTCTCTATCGAGGAGGAAGACTACTTCGAGCTCGTAATGGAGACAGCCATGCGCGCACTCTACGAGTTCATGGCAGGCAAGCCGCTCACAGCGAAGATCTATGAGATAGACCAACCCGATGTTCTGCTCTGGTGCGTATGGGCTGTGCAGCAGTATGCAAAACATGCAGGTCGCGAAAAGTGCAACCGCAAGTACGGCAAGCTGCTCTACGACGTATTGCATTATATCAAGGACAACCGCCACCCGAACCTGAAGCTCTGCGAGAACGGACTTCTCTACTCGGAAGGCAAGGAAAAGGCCGTAACATGGATGAACTCTACAGCCGGCGGACGCCCCGTCGTACCGCGCACAGGCTATATCGTCGAGTTCAACGCCCTCTGGTACAACGCCCTCAAGTTCTGCGCATCTATGGCTGCCGACTTCGGCGACGCCACAGAGGCTTCCGACTTCGAGCAGATGGCTACACTCTGCGGCAAGTCGTTCGTAGAGACCTTCGTCAACGAGTACGGCTACCTCTTCGACTACGTAGAGCCTAAGGACAACCCCGACTGGAGCGTACGTCCGAACATGATATTCGCCGTTGCGCTCGACTACTCACCGCTCACACCAGCCCAGCAGAAGGCTGTGCTCGACGTCTGCACACGCGAACTCCTCACACCGAAGGGTCTGCGCTCGCTCTCGCCGAATAGCGGCGGCTACAACCCGATGTACGTCGGTCCGCAGACACAGCGCGACTACGCTTACCATCAGGGCACAGCTTGGCCTTGGCTCGGCGGCTTCTACATGGAGGCATGCCTCAAGATTTACAAGCGCACACGCCTGTCGTTCATCGAGCGTCAGATGGTGGGCTACGAGGACGAGATGGTGAGCCACTGCATCGGCACAATCCCCGAACTCTTCGACGGCAACCCGCCATTCCACGGACGTGGCGCCATCTCGTTCGCTATGAACGTAGCCGAGATCCTGCGCACTCTCGAACTCTTGGAAAAATATAAATATTAAAATAGGAGGATAAGTATATATGAAAGTATTAATGTTCGGATGGGAGTATCCTCCTCACGTATTTGGTGGACTCGCTACCGCTAACTTCGGAATTTCTCAGGGTCTGCACGCACAGGGCGATGTCGAGACCGTGCTCTGTCTGCCGCATCCGTTCGGCGACGAGGACCGCAGCGCCTGCCGCATCGTGGCTATGAACTGCGTGCCTATCGCTTGGCGCGACGTCAACTTCGACTACGTAAAGGAACGCGTGGGCAACATCATGGACCCAGAGTATTACTATCGTCTGCGCGACCATATCTATGCTGACTTCAACTATATGCACGTCAACGACCTTGGCTGCATGGAGTTCGCCGGCGGCTACCCGTCTAACCTGCACGAGGAGATAAACAACTACTCAATCATCGCTGGCGTAGTGGCTCGCACAGAGGACTTCGACATCATTCATGCTCACGACTGGCTCACCTATCCAGCCGGCATCAACGCCAAGCACGTAAGTGGCAAGCCGCTCTGCATACACGTTCACGCTACCGACTTCGACCGCTCGCGCGGCAAGGTGAACCCTACGGTTTACGCCATCGAGAAGGACGGTATGGACAACGCCGACTGCATCATGTGCGTGTCGGAGCTTACACGTCAGACCGTTATCCATCAGTATCATCAGGATCCGCGCAAGTGCTTCACAATGCACAACGCCGTTTATCCGCTGCGCCAGGAACTGCAGGACATCCCGCGTCCCGACCACACGGGTAAGGAGAAGGTCGTAACCTTCCTCGGACGTATCACAATGCAGAAGGGTCCGGAGTACTTCGTAGAAGCTGCCAACATGGTGCTGCAGCGCACACGCAACGTGCGTTTCTGCATGGCTGGTAGCGGCGATATGATGGACGCAATGATTTATCTTGCAGCTGAGCGCGGCATCGCCGACCGCTTCCACTTCCCAGGCTTCATGCGCGGAAAGCAAGTGTACGAGTGCCTGAAAGACTCGGACGTTTACGTCATGCCGTCAGTTTCTGAACCGTTCGGTATCTCGCCGCTTGAGGCAATGCAATGCGGCACGCCGACGATTATCTCTAAACAGTCGGGTTGCGCCGAAATCCTCGACAACTGTATCAAGGTTGACTACTGGGATATACACGCACTTGCCGACGCTATCTACTCTATATGTAGCAACGAGTCGCTCTTCAACTACCTCAAGGAGGAAGGAAAGCGCGAGGTCGACCAGATCACATGGGAGAAGGTTGGCGCACGTATAAAGAATCTGTACGAGCGCGTTCTCGCTGGCGACATTTAAACTCAAAGCAAAAAGCCAAACCGAGTAACTTACTATTCAATAATCTTAAAACAAACAATAATGAAAACGATTTGTTTATATTTCGAGATACATCAGAACATACAGCTGAAGCGCTATCGTTTCTTTGATATCGGCACAGACCACTATTACTATGACGACTACGAGGACGAGCGTCTCATCACTGATGTGGCTAACCGCTCGTATATGCCGGCTCTCGAGGCTTTGGGCGAAATGTTGAAGGAGCATCCGGGCTTCTTCAAGGTGGCTTTCTCTCTCTCTGGCGTAGGCATGGAGCAGTTGGAGATTCACGCTCCGCAGGTGCTCGATAAGTTGCAGGAACTCAACCAGACCGGTTGCGTAGAGTTCCTCGCTGAGCCTTATTCCCACGGTCTTGCATCACTCGCTAACGAGGAGAGCTTCGCTAAGGAAGTGAAGCGCCAGTGCCAGAAGATGAAGGAATACTTCGGCAAGGAGCCTCAGGTTCTGCGCAACTCTTCGCTTATCTACAGCGACGAGATCGGTGCTCAGGCTGCTCAGATGGGTTTCAAGGGTATGCTTACCGAAGGCGCACGCCACGTCCTCGGCTGGAAGTCGCCGCACTATGTTTACAACTGCGCGCTCGCTCCCAACCTCAAGCTCTTGCTTCGCGACGTTAATCTCAGCGACGATATCTCACTTCGCTTCAGCAATGTCTACTGGGAGGGCTATCCGCTCTTCGCTGACAACTACGTAGACCGCATCGCCAACTTCCCTGGCGAGGAGCATGTAGTGAACATCTTCATGGAGCTTTCTGCTCTTGGCGTGGCTCAGCCGTTGTCGAGCAACATTCTCGACTTCCTCAAGGCTCTGCCCGAATGTGCTAAGCAGCGCGGCATCTCATTCTCTACACCGAGCGAGATCTGCGAGACAATGGCAAGCGTAGGCGCTCTCGATGTGCCCGACACACTCTCTTGGACCGACGAGGAGCGCGATGTTAGCTCTTGGCTCGGCAACCCGATGCAGCGCGAGGCTTTCAACAAGCTCTATAGCGTAGCCGACCGTGTGCGCATCGCCGACGATCCGCGCATCAACCAGGACTGGGACTATCTTCAGGCTTCTAACAACTTCCGTCAGATGACTACAAAGCCGTCGCAGGTAGGCATAGACCGTGGCATCTATGCTTCGCCGTTCGACGCATTCACCAACTATATGAACATCCTCGGCGACTTCATCGCTCGCGTTAACTCGCTCTATCCTGAGTCTGTTGATAACGACGAGCTTGCTTCGCTCCTCACCACTATCAAGAATCAGGACGAGGAAATCGAGATGAAGAACAAGGAGATTATCCGTCTGCAGACCAAGATAGAGAAGATTGAGGCTGCTGAAGAAAAACTCCGTGCTAAGCTCGATAAGACAAAGGCTCCGAAGGCTGAGGCTGCTCCGAAGGCTGCAAAGACAGCAAAGAAGCCTGCTGCAAAGAAGGCTAAGGCTGCTGAGCCAAAGGCTGAAGCTGAGCCGAAGGCTGAGTAATGTTTGCGGTTGCAAATGCAAGTTGTGAAGCTTAATCGTTCTGATTATAACGCTGAGTCGTTCATATTGCAATGTTCAAGCAAAGCAGAATGTGTTTGCAACAGCAACAGTTGAACCTATTGAATTAATAAGAAGTATTAAGGTTCTTGTACAATTAAATATTGGTTATAAAGGTTTAAATGTCCTACTGCGAGATGCCGTTGGGCATTTTTTTTATTTCAACTTTTCAATTAGCGGCACACTAATTATTCCTCTGCTGAAGTGCAGCAGTCCGTCGGCTTGCATGGCGTTGAGCGCTTCCGATACGTTGAGGCGACTAATGCCGAGTTCTTGTGCAAGTCGCATCATCTTTATGCGCAACACCTTTGCGCCGGTAGGGTAGAGGCAGTGCGACTTCAGGAAGAACACGATGCGACTCCTTGTGTCAGCCGGCATCGGACGCCATAGTTTGCTCTCCGCTTTCTGTGCTATTGCGGAGACGATGTTAAGAAGATTGATACGGAAAATTATAAATTCGTCGGAGATGTGCATAAGGTCGCTCTGTCCGATCTCCACCGTGTTGCTTTCGCCAATGGACGTAAACGTGCGTGTATAATGCGGCGAAAGGCCCATGAAATGCTCCAACTGAATGATGTACGGAGCCTTTATATATTCCTCTATCGAGTAGCCGTGGTCGTCGGCGTAAGCGATAGTCTTTACGTCGCCACTCAATAGGATGGCGACGTTATCACATTTCTCTCCCTCCTTTTTTATTATATCGTTCTTGCCGAATTTCTTAAAGCTGAACTTCGTCTGACCTATAATCTGCATGAGGTTGTCGCTTGTGAGACCCTGGAACAATGGTATCTCGCGAAGCTTGTCGTAGAGATTCAGCATGGGGAATTTTGAGTTTTGAATTTTGAGTTTTGAATTATTGCAGCGCAATGCGCTGCAATTAGGAATTATTGAATTTTGAATTATCAGAATTCAATGGCTACGGCAAGAAAGCCGTAGCCTCCTATTTCTGAATCTTGTCCTCCATAGACGGCGAATACCATACCTGCAGGTTGCCCTTGTCGTCGCTGTAGATGAGATAAGCCATCAGTTCTGGATGCTTTTCGAGCACTTTCTTCGCCTTCTCTATGCCCATCACCATGAACGCCGTAGCATAAGCGTCGGCTTCCGCGCAGCGCTTTGCGAGCACCGTTGCCGAGAGAATGCTGTGCTGCACGGGATAGCCCGTAGCAGGGTCGATAGTGTGTGCATATTTCTTGCCGCCACGATAGTAGAAGTTGCGGTAGTTGCCGCTTGTCGCCATTGCGCGATCCTTCACGTTGAGCACGGTCTGCAATTCGTTGTTCACGTTCAGTGAGTCGTCCGACGGCTTCGTCACGCCAATCTTCCACGGCAGACGCTTTTCGCTGATGCCGTGCGTAACCACCTCGCCGCCAATCTCCACCATATAGTTCTTTATGCCGCGCTTTTCGAGCAGACGCGCCACCACATCGCAGCCGTAGCCCTTAGCAATAGCGCTGCAGTCGAGCATTACGCGCGCATCAGTCTTCGTGATGCGATGGTTCACGAGCTTCACCTTCTTGTAACCCACGATAGCACGCAGCGAGTCTACCGTCTGCTTTGTTGGCGGATTGCCCGTCTTGAAGCCGAATCCCCATGCGTTCACAAGCGGTGCCACCGTTATGTCGAACGCTCCGTCGGTGTTGTCGGAGATTTTCTCAGCCAGATTAAACACACTCTCGAACATCTCGTTCGTTTCCACGTTCTCGCCGCGATTGATGTGCGAGATGATCGACTCCTTGTTGAACATCGACAAAGCGTTGTCCACCTTCTGCAGTTCTGCGAGAATGTCTGTCTGAATAGAAGAGTCGTTCTGATAAGTGATGTGATAGAACGTGCCGAATATCTGTCCCTCATCGTGCTGATAAGGCATGCTACGCTGTTGTCTTACAATATATATTGTTCCGATAATGAGGAACACGAGTAATGGCAATCGCCACAAAAGTTTTTTGTTTGTCATATACTAAATCTCAAAGATTATGTTGAAAGTGCCGCCCAGTCGACTGCCACCTTGCTTGCCGTAGCCCGGCACATACCAAGTCTTTCCGATGTTGCCGTCGTCGTGAGCGATACGTCTGCGATAGCGCACCGACCAGCCCAGCCGAAGCGGACCAGCTATCTTCGCGTCCACGCCGAACGCAGCCTCCATCCAATGATAGTAGGCCTTCATGCCCTTCACGTTGTAGTCTACGTCGTCGCCCCAGACCGGGTCTTTCAGTCCGTTGCCCACGACGTCGAACTTATAGTAAGTCATGGCATAGCGTGCGCCGGCATACACGCGGTAAGCGTCGTGTTTGTTCTTCGCTATGTTGAAGTCCATACCCACACGCCAGTATGGCGCCGACGTTTTGTACTTAAGATTTGTCGTCGGGTTGTCAGAGTCTGCCGTGCCGTATCCCAGCTCGAACACCGGAAAGTAGCGGTCCTTGAGGTTGATGCGCAGCGCTGCCTCGTACTGTCCGTAGTCGCTGAACGCCAGTTGCGCCAGTCCCACCACGTCAGCCGACACCGCCACGCCGCGGAAGAACGCCACCGTGTCCTTCTGTGCCGTCAGCTTTTTATCCGCCTTAGCATCCTTTCTGCTCTGCGCCGTCGCCGTCGTCACCGCAATCAGCAACAGGCTAATTGTTATGACCCTTGAAACGAATGAGGAAGTGCGCTTTACCGTCATTGTATGTTACCTTATTATAGTTTATCGTTATGTTTTCAATCGCCTCCGTGGTGAACTTCACGTCCGTGATGGTGTGGAAGAACTGCGGGTTGCAGTCGACCGACTCGAAGTGCGGGTTATTCTCCTTCGTCACCCACACCGTGTCCGTCGTGCTCACGTCGCTGTCCTTCTGCTTTATGCCGAAGACATACACATCCACCGCACGCTGATAGCTCATCGGCAGCGCGATGCTGTCGAAGCCAGCGAGTCGGTTGATTATCACGGTGTCGTCGTCCTTGTAGTCGGCAGCGCGCGGCACAGCCACTGTCAGCGTGTCCTCCATCGTCTTCATGCCGGCGTCGAGTCTGAACGTGGCATACACGCGGTTGTTCAGCGGACAGTCGATAGACGAGCACGCAGCCAGCACGAACAGCGCCACCATAGCGATGGCTGTCGTTATTGTTGTTGTTCGCATTTTGTCTGAAAGTTTGTTTATGACTCGCAGCGCAGCGTCTTCTCAATCTGATAGTCGTTGCGGTTCTGCGACGAGCGGCTCACAAGGTCGCCGATGAATCCGGCGAGGAAGAACTGTGTGCCAATCATCATCACGGTGAGCGCGATGAAGAAGTAAGGCGAGTCGGTGATGAGTCGCTGCGGAATGCCGTGAGCCAGGCACCAGAGCTTGTCTGCGCCCAGTGCTACCACCGAGAGGAAGCCGAGGAAGAACATCAGCGTGCCGAGGAAGCCGAACACGTGCATAGGCTTTCTGCCGAAACTTGAGAGAAACCACAGCGTGATAAGGTCGAGATAGCCGTTGAAGAAGCGGTTCCAGCCCATGAACTTCGACTTGCCGAACTTGCGTGCCTGATGATGCACCGGCTTTTCGCCTATCTTGTCGAAGCCTGCGTTCTTAGCCAGATAAGGTATGTATCGGTGCATCTCGCCGTACACCTCGATATTCTTCACCACATCCTTGCGGTATGCCTTCAGTCCGCAGTTGAAGTCGTGCAGATTATGAATGCCGCTCACCTTACGTGCCGTAGCGTTGAAGAGTTTCGTAGGTATAGTCTTCGAGAGCGGGTCGCCCTGCTTGCGGTTCTGTTTGTATCCGCTCACGAGGTCGTAGCCATCATCCTTAATCATGTGGTAGAGAGCCGGTATCTCGTCAGGCGAGTCCTGCAGGTCGGCGTCCATAGTGATTACGACGTCGCCCTGCGCCTCTTTGAAACCGCAGAAGAGCGCCGGACTCTTGCCGTAGTTGCGGCGGAACTTGATGCCTTTTACTGTCGTCGACTTTTGCGAGAGACCCTCTATTACGTTCCACGAGTTGTCGGTGGAGCCGTCGTTTACGAAGATCACCTCGTATGTGAAGTTATTTGCCTTCATCACGCGTTCTATCCACGCGTAGAGTTCGGGGAGCGATTCCTCCTCGTTGAACAAAGGAACTACTACTGTTATATCCATGATTTTATGGTGTTGTGTTGAGGTGTTGAGATGTTGAGATATGATGTTGTTATGTTGAGGTGTTGAGATTTGATATCTAATATCTGTTTCTTTTTCCTATAAGCGCAATCGGCAGACTTACAATAGCGCCGATGGCGAGGTTCTGCATCATGAACATGAACGCCCAATGCACCGGGGTGATCATCGTCACTACGTCCATGCTGTTCTTTATCTCCGCCTTCGATATGCCCTGCTGCTCGTAGATAGGCGCCAGCTGCTTCATCGTTGTGGTGATGAGATTGGCGAACGCACCGTTATCCAAGAACTGGAAGTAGGCGTACTGCACCAGTGCGAACACCAGCGAAGCATAGATGAACACATAGAGCGAATAGGCGTAGGCGCGGCGGAACGATATCACGCCGAAGAGCGCCTCCGTTCGGAACGCCTTCAGTCGGTAGCCTACGAGGAACGGCGTAGCCAGAGCTAAGATATTGCCGATGAAACCCGCGTTGAGTAGCATTATACATGCGAAGCTTGCTGCCCACAACAGTGCGAGCAGCAAGGCATCTTGGCGTGCGAACGCCTTCAGTTGTACAAGATGATTGATGTTTATCATTAGCGCATCACCTTAAATATGTTCTTACCCTGCTTCACTACGTATACGCCGTGCTGCGCATCGCCCGTTACCACTCTGCCGCTGAGGTCGTACACGGTGTACGGCTGAGTGGGGTCGAATGTGCCCTGCGTGCCCTCAGCCACGCTGCCTATAGCCGTAGCTGCGTTGCCCTTCACGCCGGTGAGCGCAATGTCGCGCACCTCCCATGTCGGAGCCTCGCTTGTGGTGCTTGTATAGTGGAACACGATGTTAATCTTCTTGCCAGCCCAAGCGCTGAGGTCGATGTCGCCCGAGTCTACGAAACTCCAGCTGTCACCCGTAGGCCATGTGAAGCCCTCGAGCTTCGTCGTCTTGCCCTCGCAGCGCACCTCCACGCTGAGCTTCTCGCTCGGGTTCTGCGCGTAGTTCACCGCATGACTGAACGAAACCGTAGCCTCCTTGTATCCGCCGAGGTCAATCTCCGGCGTCACCACCGAGCTTTCTGCCGCATACTTCGTAGCATACTTGTTAGAACCCTCCTTGATAGCGCCCGTGCCCTTCCATCCGTACGAGCTTGTGCGCTCCCAAACCTCTGCGCCCTCCTTCGGATGGAGTGTGGTCTCGATGGTGCATCCGCCGTCCGTATCCTTGTAGCTTGCCAGGTAGATACACATCATGCTGTTCTCCGGCACCACCTGCTTCGTCACAACCGTTGTAGCCGGGTCGAACTCGTAGCTGATGCTGTCGCCCCAGATGTACTCCATGAGGTTAGGGAAGTCGATGAACGGGTTGCGGTTGCCCTGAATGCTGTACACGATGTTGTTGCGCTTAGCCTCCAGGTCGCTCACGGGGTCTTGCTTCGCCCACTTGATGTAGAGGTCAGACGCCCACTTCTGCAGCGTAGGATAGTCGCCCGTCTCAAGCGAGTTCAAGCCCTCCTTCACCCACGCATAGTCCTGATAGCATGTAGCCATGTAGAGGTATGCACGAGCGAAGTCGCCCTGCCACTCGGGGTAAGGCTGCCACAGCTTCTTGCCGCTGTCGCCCGTGCCCACCTTTATCACGCCGTTGTCGTACGTCGCCTTTGTCACCACGCCCATGCCGTAGTTGCTCTTCGTAGAGTTAGCCTTGGCGTCGCTCGGCATGAGGTTGTAGAGGTCTTTGTAGGCCTGGCGCTGTTCGCCTCCCCACCAGCTCTTCGGGAACGAGTGTTCGATATTCATCGAGCTGCACGATTCGCCCCATGCTCCGAACTCCACCTTCTCCGGCGAGTAGCGGTCTATTACGTATCCGTTGTCGTTATCGGTGAGGTAGAAGCCCCACCATGTGGCAGCCTTGCCCTTGCCGTAGCTGAGCACGGTAGCCTCTTTGATTATGTTGTGGACGGCGGTCTTCAGTTCGGCGCCCTTCTTTCCCTTCAGCGCGTCGTAGTAGCCCTGCGGAATCTGTGCCGAAGCAGCCAGAGCGTACACCGTAGCGACGACCATCATCACCAAAGCCTTCAATTCTGTTCTCTTCATTTGTGTCTCCTTCAAAAATATTTCTGTTTTTAAAACCGTTTCTGCGCAGCAAAGTTAGCACATTTGGCTGAAACCGCTATATATATAATGTGTAAAAATGCTTAACCCCCCGCATTACGTTCCTATTTCGTAATCTCGCCGCAGATGCTTCTGCCCATGAGGTTGCGTATCACGCGCGGGTCCTTGTAGTGAGCCTGCAGGAACATGAGCTTCGTGATGGCGCTCTCCACGGTGCTGTCGCCGCCGCTCACCACGCCAGCATCCTGCAACTGGAAGCCCGTGTCGTAGCGATCCATCTTCACGAATCCAGCCACGCACTGGCTGATGTTCACAATCGTCACGCCGCGCTGCGTAGCGTCCTTCAGCAGACGCGTGAGCCACGGCTTCTGCGGAGCGTTGCCGCTGCCGAAACTTCTCATCACGATGCCGCGCAGCTCGGGTGCGTCGAACATGTGGCGCGCTATGTTCTCCTGAATGCCGGGGAAGAGCGAGAACACCACCACGTTCGGGTCCATCGCCATGTGCGGAATCATCGGCTTCGTGTAGTCGGGCTTCAAGATGTAGTGGGGATTGAATTGGAACTCTACGCCCGCCTCGCACAGGTGCGGATAGTTGAACGAGTTGAAGGCGTTGAATCCGTCGGCGCTCTCCTTCGTACTGCGGTTGCCGCGCAGCAGTCGGCCGCTGAAGTAGATGCACACCTCCGGCACCATCGGGTGTCCGTCCTCGCCGAACGCCGACGCCAGTTCGATACTCGTCAGCAGGTTCTCCTTGCCGTCGGTGCGGAGCTGTCCGATAGGCAGCTGCGAACCGGTCAGAATCACCGGTTTCGTGAGGTTCTCGAGCATGAACGAGAGCGCCGATGCCGTGTACGACATAGTGTCGGTGCCGTGCAGCACCACGAATCCGTCGTATTTGTCGTAGTTGTCGGCTATGATGCGTACAAGCTGAGCCCATCGACGAAGGCTCATGTCCGATGAGTCGATAGGAGAAGTGAACTGATAAGTGTCTACGTCCGTCTGCAGAAGTGCAAATTCGGGAAAGTTCGACAGTAGGTGGTCGAAGTTGAGCGGCTCAAGAGCCCCCGTCTCGCGGTTGCATCCCATGCCGATAGTGCCACCGGTGTATATCAATAACACCTTGTTAAGTCGTGGGCTTGCTTGTTTGTTATTCATAATGTTCTAAGGCTAATGACATCCGCAGAAAAGAGCAATGAAAGATGGAACACGCTTCGTTTCAGCACATGCCATGTTATTATCCGACAAAATTAAATAAAATTTGCGACAATACACCTGCTTCTCACATGTTTTTTTACAAAGTGATGGCGTTTGTTGCAATTAGTGGGGTGTATCCAGCCTCTGTTTGTGTCATCGTGTCGCGTTCGGTGTCCGATCGGGTTGCGTTCGGTGTCCGATCGGGTTGCGTCCGCCGTCCGATCGGGTTGCGTTCGGTGTCCGATCGGATTCCGTTCGGGTGACGGCGAGGTAGCGTAGGGCGGTCTATTGTACTTTGTTGCATTATTCTGTGAAATGTATAAGCAAAAAACTTGTCAGTGTCAGAAATATGTAGTATTTTTGCAGTCGATATTTAAACAAAAGACTGAATAATTGTTATGAAGAAATTATTGTTTCCGATAATTATAGCGACAGTAGTTGTTCTCCTCAGCGGTTGTGCCGCAGCGAGGAAGGTTCCTTATTTCAAGAATATCGACTCCATCAACCTTGCCGCTTCAAGAGGTTTGTACGATGCTCGTATCATGCCTAAGGACTTGCTCTCCATCGCCGTCGTAACGTCCGACCAGGAGACGTCTCGTCCGTTCAACCTCTTCGCCAATATGCCTACCGGCAGCGGTGGTAATTCGGGTGCTATGAACAGCACCGTGCAGCAGTATCTCGTCAACAACGACGGCGAGATCAACTTCCCCGTTGTCGGCAAGCTGCATGTCGTAGGGCTCACCAACTCCGAGTGTGAGAAGCTTATCTTTGATAAGGTGAAGCCATATTTCTCTGAGAACGAAAATCCCGTAGTCACAGTGCGTCTGTCGAGCTACAGAGTGGTTCTTGCCGGCGCTGTCAAGTCGCCGGGCGTGGTTCCGGTCACCAACGAGAAGATGAGCATCATGGAGGCTATCGCTCAGGCAGGCGACCTCACCATCTTCGGCAAGCGCGACAACGTGCTCCTCATCCGTGAGGGCGTCGACGGAAAGAAAGAGGTTCATCGTCTCAATCTGAACGATGCCAATCTCATCAACTCTCCTTACTATTACGTTCAGCAGAACGACTACATCTACGTAGAGCCTAACAAGGTTGAAGCCAACAATGCTTATGTTGGTGCTACTACCTCTTTGTGGATGTCGTTCCTGAGTGTTGGACTGTCGTTGACAGGTCTACTTATCGGTATTTTGAAATAATGTATATATATAAGCGTCGGGCTATTTGTCTTGGCGCTTAATTTTTACCCTTACAACAGTAATCTTCAATAGAAACACAACAAAAATAGAAGCATCGTGGAACCGTTGAAACATGAATGCGGCGTGGCAATGATACGCTTGCTCAAGCCGCTCGAATACTATCAGGAGAAGTACGGCACGTGGATGTTCGCACTCAACAAGCTCTATCTGATGATGGAGAAACAGCACAACCGCGGACAGGAAGGTGCCGGAATGGCATGCGTGAAGTTCGATGGAATGCCCGGAACGGAATACATGTTCCGCGAGCGCGCCGAAGGCAAGGACGCCATCACCGAGATATTCGGACGCGTACAGAAAGAGTACGCCCGACTCTCGCCCGAACTGCTCGCCGACGCCGAGTTCGCAAAGAACCATCTGCCCTTCGCCGGACAACTCTACATGGGACACCTGCGCTACTCCACGACAGGAAAAAAAGGACTCGCATACGTCCATCCTTTCCTGCGCCGCAACAACTGGCAGGCTAAGAACCTCTGCATCTGCGGCAACTTCAATATGACTAATATCGACGAGATATTCCAGCAGATGCTCACGCAGGGCATGTTCCCGCGCATCTACAGCGACGGATATACTCTGCTCGAACTGATGGGCCACCGCCTCGACCGCGAAGCCGAACGCAACTTCGTTGACGCCAAGAAGCTCGGACTCGAAGGCATGGACATCACCAGATATATAGACAACCACATGGACATGGCGAACGTGCTGCGCACCACAATGCCCAACTTCGACGGCGGCTACGTGATGTGCGGACTCACCGGCTCGGGCGAGATGTTCTCTATGCGCGACCCGTGGGGCATACGTCCGGCGTTCTACTATAAGAACGACGAGTTCGTAGCCGTGGCGTCCGAGCGCCCCGTGCTGCAGACTACGTTCGACCTCGAATGTGAAGACATAAAGGAGCTGCAGCCCGGCAACGCGCTGCTCGTGAGCCGTAGCGGAGAGGTGCGCATGGAGCGCATACTCGAACAGCGCGGCGACTCGGCTTGCTCGTTCGAGCGCATATACTTCAGCCGTGGTTCAGACCGCGACATCTACCGCGAGCGCAAAAAGCTCGGCGAACTGCTCGTGCCGCAGGTGCTCGAAGCCGTTGGCGGCGACATCAGCCACACCGTGTTCTCGTTCATACCGAACACAGCCGAAGTGGCTTACTACGGACTGCTCTCGGGCTTCAAGAAGTGTCTCAACCGGCAGAAGGTGCAGCAGATACAGCAGCTCGACCACGAGCCGACAGACGAGGAGCTGCACGCCATTCTCGACACGTACGTGCGCTCAGAAAAGGTGGCGATAAAGGACATAAAGCTGCGCACCTTCATCACCGAAGGCAACTCGCGCAACGACCTCGCCTCGCACGTCTACGACATAACATACGGATGTATTGAGCCGGGCGTGGACAACCTCGTGGTTATCGACGACTCAATCGTGCGCGGTACGACGCTCAAGGAGAGCATCCTGCGCATCCTCGACCGCCTCCACCCGAAGAAGATTGTCGTCGTGTCGTCGGCTCCGCAGATACGCTACCCCGACTACTACGGCATCGACATGCCGCGTTTGGAGGAGTTCTGCGTCTTCCGCGCCACTATCGAGCTTATCCGCGAGCGCGGCATGAACGACCTGCTGCAGCGTGTCTACGAGGCGTGCAAGCTCGAACTGCTCAAACCCAAGGACATGATGCGCAACTGTGTACGCGACATATACAAACCATTCTCTACCGAGGAGATAAACCAGAAAGTGGCTGAGATGCTCCGACCGGAAGGTCTGAAGACACCGGTCGAACTCGTGTTCCAGTCGATAGACGGACTCCACGAGGCTATACCCAACCACCACGGCGACTGGTACTTCACAGGCAAGTACCCCACGCCCGGCGGAACAAAGCTCTGCAACCAGGCGTTCGTCAACTACATCGACCGACAGAAGTAGGACGCAGTGCCCGGCTACATACGCAGCAGCTTAGCATTAGTAGCATGGGGAAACTAAGTAGGAAACACGTTTTGTGGTTATAAGGCAGCCGGCGAACGCTGCAACAACCATGAACAAACACGCCCTGAAAGGGCAAAAGGATAATTAGAAAATTGACTTTTGCGCTTTCAGGGCGTATGTGCGCGATAAAACAAACAACGAAATATAAAAATTCGAGAAGACATAAGTATGAGAAATGTAACTTTAGTATTGGAAGACGGAACCAAGTTCCACGGAAAGTCGTTCGGTTATGAAGCACCGGTGGCTGGCGAGGTAGTTTTCAACACTGCTATGATGGGCTACCCAGAGTCGCTTACCGACCCGTCGTACGCTGGACAGCTTATGACACTGACCTATCCGTTGGTTGGCAACTATGGTGTACCGCCGTTCACAGTAGAAGAGAACGGTCTGCCTACATTCATGGAGAGTGACAAAATCTACGCTTCGGCTATCATCGTGGCTGATTACAGCGAGCAGTACTGCCACTGGAATGCCGTAGAGAGTCTTGCAGAGTGGCTCAAACGTGAGCACGTGCCCGGCATCACCGGCATCGACACACGCGAGCTTACTAAGGTGCTGCGCGAGCACGGCGTAATGATGGGTAAGATTCTCTTCGACGACGAGCCGGAGAACATACCTACAGCCGAGTATGCTGGAGTTAATTTCGTCGACAAGGTGAGCTGCAAGGAGATCATCCGCTACAACGAGGGCGCCGAGAAGAAGGTGGTGCTCGTCGACTGCGGCGTGAAGGCTAACATCATCCGCTGTCTCATCAACCGCGGCTGCGAGGTTATACGCGTGCCTTGGAACTACGACTATACCGACATGGAGTTCGACGGTCTGTTCCTCGCTAACGGTCCTGGCGACCCAGACATGTGCGAGGATGCCGTGAAGATCATCCAGAAGCAGATGAGCCTCTCTGACAAGCCTATCTGCGGCATCTGCATGGGCAACCAGCTCCTCGCTAAGGCAGCAGGCGCTCATATATACAAACTCAAGTACGGTCACCGCTCACACAACCAGCCGGTGCGCATGGTTGGCACAGAGAAGTGCTTCGTAACATCGCAGAACCACGGCTACGCTGTAGACGCAAAGACGCTCGGCGCCGATTGGGAGGAGCTCTTCGTAAACATGAACGACGGATCGAACGAGGGCATTCGCCACAAGTCGAAGCCTTGGTTCTCAAGCCAGTTCCACCCGGAGGCTTGCTCTGGTCCGGTAGACACAGAGTTTATGTTCGACAAGTTCGTAGAGGCTATGAACTAACTGAAGAGTTGTAGAACGAAAAGTGAAATAATCAGAATGTTTAAGTTTCGTGTTTTAGGGCTGTAGCCCGATAAAACATCAAACATTAATCATTAAACATCAGAATAAATGAAAGACGAAAATATAAAGAAAGTGTTATTGCTCGGTTCGGGTGCCTTGAAGATTGGCGAAGCGGGCGAGTTCGACTACTCTGGTTCGCAGGCGCTTAAGGCTCTGCGCGAAGAGGGCATAGAGACAGTGCTCATCAACCCGAACATCGCAACAGTGCAGACATCTGAAGGCGTTGCCGACCAGATATATTTCCTTCCCGTTCAGCCTTACTTCGTAGAGGAAGTGATAAAGAAGGAGCGTCCTGACGGCATCCTCCTCTCGTTCGGCGGACAGACAGCGCTCAACTGCGGCGTTGAACTCTACCGCAACGGCATCCTCGACAAGTACAACGTGAAGGTGCTCGGTACACCGGTGCAGGCTATCATCGACACCGAGGACCGCGAGCTCTTCGTTGAGAAGCTCGACGAGATAGGCGTTAAGACTATCAAGAGCGAGGCTTGCGAGAACATGGAGCAGGCACGCAAGGCGGCTGCCGAACTCGGCTACCCGGTCATCATCCGTGCTGCTTACGCTCTCGGCGGACTTGGCTCTGGCTTTGCAGACAACGAGGCAGAACTCGTGAAAATCGCTGAAAAGGCATTCTCGTTCTCTCCGCAGGTGCTCGTCGAGAAGAGTCTCAAGGGCTGGAAGGAGATAGAGTACGAGGTAGTGCGCGACCGTTACGACAACTGTATCACAGTCTGCAACATGGAGAACTTCGACCCGCTCGGCATCCACACCGGCGAGTCGATTGTTATCGCTCCGTCGCAGACACTCACCAACTCTGAATATCACAAGCTGCGCGCTCTCGCTATCAAGATTATCCGCCACATCGGCATCGTCGGCGAGTGTAACGTGCAGTACGCCTTCGACCCGCAGTCGGAAGACTACCGCGTAATCGAGGTGAACGCTCGTCTGAGCCGTTCTTCTGCTCTCGCTTCTAAGGCTACGGGCTATCCGCTCGCCTTTGTTGCGGCTAAGCTCGGCATGGGCTACGGCTTGTTCGAGTTGAAGAACTCTGTGACAAAGACCACATCTGCATTCTTTGAGCCTGCACTCGACTATGTTGTCTGCAAGATTCCGCGTTGGGACCTCTCTAAGTTCCGCGGCGTAGACAAGGAGCTCGGCTCTTCAATGAAGTCGGTAGGCGAGGTTATGGCTATCGGTCGCAACTTCGAGGAGGCTATCCAGAAGGGTCTGCGCATGATCGGTCAGGGTATGCACGGCTTCGTTGAGAACAGGGAACTTGAGATTGAAGATATCGACGCTGCTCTGCGCGAGCCGACCGACAAGCGCGTGTTTGTCATCTCTAAGGCTATGCACAAGGGCTACACCGTCGACCAGATTCACGAACTTACAAAGATCGACAAGTGGTTCCTCGAGAAGCTCCAGCACATCATCGACATCGATGAGGCTATGAAGAAGTGCAATATCAACACTCTCGACAAGGAACTCCTGCGCACGGCTAAGGTATACGGCTTCACCGACTTCCAGATTGCACGCGCCGTAGGTCTTGAGGACGAGCTCAAGTCGATGCGCAAGGCGTCGCTCGTCGTGCGCAACCGTCGTAAGAACTACGGCATCCTGCCGGTTGTTAAGCAGATTGACACCCTGGCTGCCGAGTATCCTGCACAGACCAACTATCTGTACGTAACATACGCTGGCGTAAAGAGCGACATCACCTTCGAGAACGACCATCGCTCTATCATCGTACTCGGTTCGGGTGCTTACCGCATCGGTTCTTCTGTAGAGTTCGATTGGTGTGGCGTTCAGGCTCTGAACACTATCCGCAAGGAGGGCTACCGCTCGGTTATGATCAACTATAACCCCGAGACCGTGTCTACCGACTACGATATGTGCGACCGTCTCTACTTCGACGAGCTCACCTTTGAGCGTGTTATGGATATCATCGACCTCGAGCAGCCTAACGGCGTGATCGTATCTACCGGCGGTCAGATTCCTAACAACCTCGCTGTGCTCCTCGACGAGCAGCACGTGCCTATCCTCGGTACAAAGGCTCAGGACATCGACAACGCTGAGGACCGTGCGAAGTTCTCGCAGATGCTCACCAACAACGGCATCAACCAGCCTGAGTGGAGCGCCCTCACAAGCATGGATGACATCGACCGCTTCATCGAGCGTGTGGGCTTCCCGGTACTCGTTCGTCCGTCGTACGTGCTTTCTGGCGCTGCCATGAACGTATGCTCTAACGAGGACGAGCTGAAGCGATTCCTGCAGCTTGCGGCTAACGTGAGCGAAGACCACCCGGTTGTTGTGAGCAAGTTCATCGAGCATGCTAAGGAGATCGAGATGGATGCTGTGGCAAAGAACGGCGAGGTTATCGCTTACGCTATCTCTGAGCACATCGAGTTCGCCGGCGTTCACTCTGGCGACGCTACCATCCAGTTCCCGCCGCAGAAGCTCTATGTAGAGACCGTGCGCCGCTGTAAGCGTGTAGGCCGTCAGATTGCTAAGGAACTGCACATCAACGGTCCGTTCAACATCCAGTTCATGGCTCGCGACAACGATATCCTCGTTATCGAGTGTAACCTCCGCGCTTCGCGTTCGTTCCCGTTCGTGAGCAAGGTGCTCAAGATCAACCTCATCGAGCTTGCCACACGCGTTATGCTTGGCTTGCCGGTTGAGAAGCCGAGCAAGAACCTCTTCGACCTCGACTATGTTGGTATCAAGGCTTCGCAGTTCTCGTTCAATCGTCTGCAGAAGGCCGACCCGGTGCTCGGCGTAGACATGAGCTCTACCGGTGAGGTAGGCTGCTTGGGCGACGACACCAACACCGCTCTTCTCAAGAGTATGCTCTCTGTTGGCCATCGCATCCCGAAGAAGAACATCCTTCTCTCTACCGGTGGCGCTAAGCAGAAGGTGGCTATGCTCGATGCTGCTAAGATGCTCATCGACCACGGCTACAAGCTCTATGCTACGGGCGGCACAAGCAAGTTCCTCAACGAGAACGGCATCGAGAACACACACGTGCTCTGGCCGTCTGAGGAGGGCGACGAGCCTAAGGCTCTCGACTTGCTGCACAACCACACTATCGACATGGTTGTGAACATTCCGAAGAATCTCACAAGCTCTGAGCTTACCAACGGCTACAAGATTCGCCGTGCTGCCATCGACCTCAACGTGCCTCTTATCACGAACGCACGCCTCGCAAGCGCATTCATCTATGCGTTCTGCACAACTAAGCTTGAGGACATCGGCATCAAGTCTTGGAGCGAATATTAAAATAGGAGGCTACCTACAGGGGGTGCAGCGGTCTCCGCTGCACCAGCCGAGCAATCCTGTGTCATGAACTATTCCTCTTTAGGGGGTGCAGCGGTCTCCGCTGCACCAGCCGAGCAATCCTGTGTCAGGAACTTATTGCTGGGTGGAGAGTATATAAAAACGGATTTATCTGTTTGCGCAGCTTCGCAGCTAACCACAAACAGATAAATCCGTTTTTTTGTTTCTATACAAATGCAGTATTACTTCAGTTTCTTTATAACCCTTGCCGGATTGCCCACCGCAACCGAATCCTCGGGTATATCCTTCACCACAACGCTTCCTGCGCCGATGATGCTTCGGTCGCCGATGGTTACGCCGGGGCATACCAGTCGTCTCCTTGTCGCTGAAGTCGTAGAACTCACCGCTTCGCATTTTCTCAAATCCGTTCATATACGCCTATTTGTTTTTGTTCAGCCACTCAATACGGCGTTGGTCGGGCAGATGCTTCACCTGGAAGTTCTCGAACTTCGCCTTGAATCCCTCGCCGTCGGGGCATGCTGTAGCCAGCCCCACCTGCACCGGTGTGTTGTCCTGCATCCAGCAGTTGCGCATCATGGTGTACGTCTTGTCGTCGAACGAGTAGAAAATCTCAATAGCATCCAGTCGGCGCACAGCCTTAATCCATACGAAGTCGACCGGTTTGTCGAGTGTTATCACGCTCCAGTCGCTTGTGTGATGCGTCACCACCGTACTCAGATTATACTTGCCGTCTACGTACTCGATGCCAGCCTTCAGCCAGTTTTCCTTGTCGATGCGAATCATCAGACCAGCCTGATCGAAGCGCACCTTGTAGTCGCCCGACACCTTCACCTTCGCCTCGAACTCGCCGCCGTATGTAGCATAATAGAACGGTGCGTCGTCGACGGTGAAACCGTAGTGCGAGATGCGCCAGTAGTCGCAATGCCCCGGCACGTCCATAGTGAGCGTCTTGCCATTGATTTCGTAGTTGGTAGGTTCGTTGAACCACGTCATCTTCTCCAGACTCTGTGCGTTTGAAGCCAATGCCATAGTGCTGAGCATGGCTGTTACAAATAGTTTCTTCATATCATTCGTTGTTTTTTACAATAATCCTAACTGTTTGGCTTTATGGCAAGCCTCCGCCATGTTCGACGCCTGCATCTTGCTGATGATGTTCTGCCGGTGGCGGTCGACGGTGTTCTTGCTTATTTCGAGTCGGGTGCTTATCGCCTTGCTCTGCAGTCCCTCGCTCACCATGTTCATGATGGTTATTTCGCGTTCGCTCAGCAACTGCTTCTCGTCGATGTCAATCTGCCGTTCCTCGCCCGTGAGCGAATTCTTCATTATTGCCAGCTTGTTGGTCTTCGTTGCGATGTTGAAGAGGCAGATGGCGTAGCACACGCCGCGCTGACCATTGCCTTTGAAGTAGAAAATGCGGTGGCGTGTAGGTATATACTTGCCGTTGCGGTCTGCCATGCGCATAGTATTCTCCATGTGCCAGTCGAACGCCTTCTCCGAGTGCAAAGAGCACACAAACTGGCAGAACGCCAGTTCCTGCAACTGTCGTCTGCGTTGGTCGTCGGGATGTATGCGGCTCAGTATCTTCTCCTCCCATATCGACTCGATCTTCTCGTAGCTGCCTACAGGCTCGAAGCCCAGCAAGTCGCTCGTCTTACCATAATATATGTGACTCTTGTTGGTGCGCAGATTGCTCAGTACGGCGATGGAGTTCTCGCATATGGCGTATGCTTTGGCGACGGAACGCAGTTGCAGTTCCTCGTCCTCCTCCAGTCTGCCGTCCATCTGTTGGCGCAGCTTCTCATCCAGTTTGTCGTTTATCTCTATCATAGCATTCTCCTTTCGGTTGCAAATTTAGAACATGCTGCTGATAATTACAAATGACAATCAGAAAAAGTTATATCCAATGGTTATTTATCAGTACGCTCAGCGGCTGCACAAAACCTTAATAGAAGCCACGCAGCAATGCGCATCAATTATTCTTGCTGATTCTCTTGTCTGCATTTCCCAAATGATGTATCTTTGCAGCGTGTAGCCCATGTGCGCTTTATAATTGGGCTTCATCTGTAATAATATAATTACTCAAGTTTCGGATTTAGAATGAGTTCATAAAAAAAGTTCATAAAAAAGGC
>ERZ1673734.47-NODE-47-length-121858-cov-23.355755_pt1 | contig 121858 bp, 97 predicted proteins | sample MGYA00580199_ERZ1673734 | MGnify/ENA primary metagenome ERZ1673734 (study PRJEB41218, sample SAMN15661742) | gut metagenome | host: Homo sapiens | place: Canada: London | collected 2015-08-20/2019-03-30 | study: EMG produced TPA metagenomics assembly of...
CTACAAATTACTGCCTGCGTATCCTCTCTACTTCCTTATTTACTTGTTTTATAACTACCGCCAACTCGCTAGTGATTGTTCAGCTTGCTCGCTGTCGGTGATGTGGGTTATATGATGATATTTCGCAGATGTCAACACAAAAAATTAAAAAATTTTGATTTTTTTTTACATTTTTTACAATTCATTGAAAAACTGTATTTTTTTATCTGAACAAATTTGAAACGGAAATAATCTCTTTATTTCCTTTTTTTTAACCATACTGCGCTATCTTAGGTTCAATATAGCATATTCGACAACAGAAACAAGGTAGTAATAATGTTAAAAAACAACATCTTAGCATTGACTTTAGTTTTAATACTTTCGGCTTGTGCTTCTGAGCGCCCGACTCTGAGCGGAGTCGACGGCTCTGCGATTCCTCCCGCATTTGCACATTTTCCCGATGTGCCGTTTCCCAGCGAGGCTTATATTGATTTAGACGAGACCAGCGCTCTCGGCAGCGGGGAAAACTGGATTGGCAGCCTGGTCTTTACGGCACCCTACAACGCCAGCAGCGTTTTTGACTTTTATGTATCGGAAATGCCGAAGCTCAAATGGATAGAGGTTGCCACTGTACGCGCAAAAATAAGCCATATGACCTATGTCCGCGGGAATCGCGCAATACAGATTTTAATCGAAATAGACAACAGCGACACGGCACGCGTTACCATTACCGCGATTCCAAACACCAGCGGAGTTGGAAAACTTTAGCCGAATCAGGAGACCCGAATCATGAAAAGCGACTTTTTTACCTTCGGCGGGGGCCATGCCTGGGAAGACGTCTTTTTTTACCAGAAATGGAGAATCCAAAGAAATTATACTTCTAAAAAGTGCCGGCTGCTGGACAATTGGGACATACGCAGGCATGAAGGCACGTTTGAGGAATGCCGCAAGGCTTTTATCAAATATATAGAAGCATATGAACTGGCGCGGCAAAAAGGACATATGGTCATTATGATTCCGGGACTGGGCGAATCCAAAAACGTTTTTAAACCGCTGTGGAGGGAAGTTCTGAAAGACAGATTTATGGTGGCGGCAATCAACTACCCTTCGACCCAAAAGCGCATTGAAGGACATGTCCGACAGCTTGACTTCTTTTTAAATCACCTGGAAGACGTTAACAAAGTTTCATTTGTAACCAGCGGAATCGGCGGAATCGTTTTAAAGGCGCTGTTCAGCCTGGAAAGTCCCTGGCGCAAACGCCTGAAAATCGGGCGAATTGTAGAAGTGGCGCCGAAGAATCACGGCAGCAAGCTGTTGGTTCGCCTCAGCAAGAACAAATTGCTCGGCTTTATTCTGGGACCGATGGCCGCCGAAATGGGACAGCGGCGAATCGAAGTCATACCGCCGTATCCGAGAGAAATCGAGACCGGGATTATTTTGAGCGAATCCGCAGTGGAGCGGGCAATGGAAGCTCTCACCGGCACCAAAGGCCATAAAACCTCCGTTACCGAGGAAAAGAAATTTACGGGTGCCAAGGCCGTAATTAAAATAAACAATCTGCATTGGAATATCTTTAATAATCCAAAGGTTGTAGAAAAAGTCGTCAATTTTCTAAAAAACGGCACTTTTTAGTCGGCCGACAAAGAAAAAATCAAAAAACTGTAACAATTTATGAATAATTTTTATGGTATGATGTAATAAGAAGCTGGAAAAGGGTTTTGATAAAATGATTAAAAGTTGGCTGATTACGATAGCAGTATTACTGGCATTTGTCGCCGCTTATCATCTTAACCTGTTCAGCCTGTTGGCCAGCAGGGGAATCCGAATTACAGCACTGATATTAGTTTTGATGGCTTTTTTACTGGCATTTAAAGTATTGGGCAACCCTTTTAGAAAAGCGGACGACGATGACGATACACGGCACTAAAATCTGGGGAATATTATTTCTGGCACTCTCACTAACCGTCGGACTGCCAAATTTGTCTTTTGCCGGCTATGCCGATGACCTAACGCCGGAACAATTTGAAAAATTCACCCAAGACCAGAAAGATATGGGCAATATCTCTCAATCTACCGAAACGCAAAAAGACGTTAATCTGGATGCCATGTACGGCGACGGTATCGGCGCGTGGTTTGGCAAAACCTTTTATAAAGGTGTGGCCGGCATAGCTTGGGTTATCGGTCATGTTGGAGGTTCCGAGACTGCAGATGCGGCCTATTATCATACTTTGAAAGGAATCGTCTGGACAGACGCACAGTTAAACGCCCTGCTTTCATCTGCATCTTTTGAAGAAGTGAATGCCTATCTGGAAGAAAAAGTGCTGGTCGAAAATGAAATGTTTGAAGACGCTTCCGGCAAAAAATGGGTTGTGGTCAAAAACAAAGACGGCGAAAACTACAGTGCGAATTATGCCTCGGAAGGCAACTGGAAAGGCTGCGAAGTATTACCGGTAAAACTTTACCGCTATCGCCAGTGTTTCTTCTGTCCGTTGTTCTCGGTCATTTATGTTGCCGCAGACAAGATGGCAACAATTTCTATGACCAAGCTGGCAGGAGCGTTCGCAACGCTCATCGCCTTGGGACTGGGCTTGTGGATTGCGGTTCAGACGCTGGCTCACGTAAGTTCTCTGACCAAACAGGACGCGCCAAAGTTTTTAGGCAATCTGCTCAAGCAAAGCTTTAAGTTTATCATTGCCTTTTTGTTACTGAATTATGTTGATCAGGTTTACACTTATATTATCAATCCGCTGTTGATAGCAGGTCTCGGTTTCGGCAAAGAATTGCTGTTTATTACCGACTCTGCGCCAATAACTCAGGGCAACGAAGTTTTAACTACATATTACACTTCGGTACTGTACGGAGAACTGGAAAGCTTTATCGCCCAAGTTCAACAGGAAATCGCCTTTATGCAGGCCATCGGTTCTTCGCTGATGTGTATCGGCGGACATAAAATGGTCGGCATCGGCGGCTTTGATTTCGGCAACGGTTTTCAGATGGCTATCCAGGGCTTTCTGCTGGCGGCTTTCGGTTTGTTGCTCTCTTTGGCATTTGGTTTCTACTTGATTGATGCCGTTGTACAACTGGGTATTATCGGTGCCCTGATGCCGTTCCTGATTGCCTGCTGGCCGTTTAAGCTGACGGCCGGATATACGGCAAAAGGTTTCAGTATGCTGCTCAACAGTTTCTTTGTCTTTGTCTTTATAGGACTGGTGGTCAGCGTAAACATTCAGCTGGTAGACACGGCATTGATGCAAACAGCGGTCAGTGATGATGCCCGTACGGAAAAAGCGGTAACATTGTCAGCCGAACAAGAAAAAAGAATGACAGAGCTGTGCAGCTCAAACCAGGTTCAGGCTTCTACCGGCAAGTTATGGAGAGAATCCGCCGAATGTAAAAAATTCGCCAGCCGACAAGACAATCTGGGTGCCTTGCAGTTGATTTACGATGCAATTAACACACAAGACGATAACAAGTTAAAAGAACTGACTGATATTTCAAGCTTAGGCTTCATTATTTTGATTATCTGTTGCATTTTCGGCTTTAAGTTCTGCGGACAGGCTTCGGCTCTGGCCGATAAGATGGCCGGCGGCGGTATGAAGAACCTCGGTGTCGGCGTCGGCACCATGGGCTACAGCGCGGCCCTCAGCGCAGGCAAGAAAGTTACTCAGCCGGTTCGCGAAGCTGCCAGCAACAAAATTAAAGAAGGCGGCGAAAAACTTTGGCGCGGCATTACCAGCACTCCCGGCCGTTTAAGAAGCCGTTTCAATACTTCCGGCGGTCAGGGCGGCAATAACGAAATTGAGGGTGATGACAACGAGAATCTGTTCCTTCCCGCCGATTCTGCCAACGAAGCAGACGGAAGCGGAACGTCATCCACCGCACAAAACGGAAGACGTCCGACCATCGCTCAGAATGCGGGACGTAATTCACAACGACGGAATTCGCGCAGCGCAACGACAGGAAACTCAAGCCAAACCCAAAGCACCAACCGTTTTGGCGGAAGCGGCTCAACGGACGGGAAACCGGCTGAGAATCCGAATCAGGAAACGGTTGAAAGCGAAGTTGAGGTTGAAGGCGAGACTAAAGTTGAAAACGCCAATACTCAACAGGCAACAAACGGCAATGAAAACCAGACTGCGGAAAATTCCGGAAATGCCGCTGATACAGCCGGAGCTGCAGCAGCCGCTCAAAGCAGGGGAGAAAAGCCGCGCGCTCAAAGGTCGGCCCAAGAAAAGGCCAACCGGACGCGCCATTACCAAAACAAACTGTCCGGAGCAAAACCCCGGGAACAGGAGAGTCTGGCCGACGTCAGAAGAAACAAGAGTAAAGGCGGTTCAAACAAGAACAATGCCAAACTGGCCAAACAACTGAACCAGGCCAACAAATAACCGGCATTTGCCGCTTGAAAAAACGGAACAAGGAACGTCAGATGATTAGGGCAATTGACATAAAAAAATGGGGAAAACTGCTGATAATGTTAGCAGCGGCGGTTTTTCTGCTGTCAGCCTGTTCTGACAAGACTACGCAGGCAGTCAAAGGCACCGAGGCCGAAGAAGCCATTGAACAGTCGCGTGCCGAGTGTTGGCAAAAGGCGGTTTTGGAACCGGTATACAAGACCATCGGCAAAGTGGTCATGGGAATGTACGAACAGCTCTCAGCCGGGTCTCTCAGCCTGATTATGATTGCTTTTGCCGTTTGGATGGCTCTGCGTATCATGAAATTCGTCAGTTCGGTCACGGAAGACAGCCCGGGAGAAGTCTGGAATGAAATCGTCCGCAAAGCCTTTTTATGCTTGTTCTGCGGTTTTCTGGCCTCGTCCTCGGGAATGCTGCTGTATGTCATCAACACGCTGATTTTCCCGATTTACGAAGCCTTTTTGGAATTTGGTGCCAAAATACTGGCGTTGTCTCAGGTTACTCAGGACAAGATTTTGGTTCTGGGAGAAGAAGTTACCTTTAAAAATACGGAAATCGCCTGCCAGATGACAACCGGAATGCAGGCTACCTTGGACGGTTTTCCGCAAGGAATCCAGGATATGATGGGCTGTATGATTTGCAATGTGGCAGAACGTCTGGATATGGGCAAGAGAGTCGCTCTGGCCGCCATGGCCAACGGCGGACTGCTGCCGTTTGTCATCGGCGCTCTGGTTTGGTTTATCTTTATCGTGGTTTCCTGCGGTTTCGTCTTTTATCTGATTGACAGTATTTTCCGTTTCGGAATGATGATTTTGCTGCTGCCCATCTTTATTATGTCGTATGCTTTCGGCCCGACGAGAAAGTGGACCAACATCGGTTTTGCCAACATTATGAACTCGGCGGCATTTATGATGGCTTTCTCCATTATTCTGGCGACGGTTTTAATGGCAATGGTGGCCTTAATCGGCGAACAGCCTGCGGTATTTAATCCCAAAGACCCGGAAATGCATATGCTTGATTTCAGTATTACCATTATGTGTCTGCTGCTTATCGGCTTCCTGATTTTCGGCAGTATGCAGGTATCGCAACAGCTTACATCGGCGATTATCGGCGGCAAGGTTGACGCCAAGTTCCAGCAGAATCTGAAGGCGGTCGGACAGATGCTGGTCGGTATCGTTACCGGAGGTTTCGGCTGGGTATATGAAAAGACGGCCTTCAGCGAGAAAACCTGGTTAGGCAGACAATGGAAAAGCGCCGGCGCTTTGAACAACAAATTAAAGAGATGGGCCGGACGGGACAAATAATTTAGGACGTAGGGACGTGTCATGAAGAAGCGGACTAACATATTCAGCAAGCTGCAAAGCACAGGGAAAGCCCTGCTGCTGTTGTCCAAACTCGCCCTGGCGGCAGTCATTCTGGCTGCTGCGGTTCCGCAAAGCGTTTATGCTGCGGACACTCAAACGCAAGGTTCTTCATATAAAAGCGCCAAGGATTATTACAATGCGCAAGAAAGCGTCAGCATAAAAAAAGACGTCACAGACATTCTCGACCGCCCGGGCAGTACCGTATACATTGCCAACAGCAAACTGGGCGACATTAAAAACGAGCTTGAAAAACTGCGCAATGCGGCAAACGGCGAACTTATCTGGAAGGCCGGCCAGGTGGCATTGTTCAATACCGCTCAGGGACAATATCTGAACAAGGGTGGCGTCGACTCAAAAATGGAAGACGTGGTTGAAGACTTGCGCGACGCCGTCAATGATGCCCTGGAGCGCAAACAAATTACCGAGCAGCAAGCAAAAGTGATTATGGCGGAAGGTGCCCGTCTTTACAATGTCGGTGCGGACAGAGCCATTGAAGCCTATAAGGCTGACGGAAAAAAAGACTGTGGTGCATTAGGCATCGACTGTGAAGAGCGTATCGAAACCGCCCGCAGGGATACCCTTTCTGCCGAGAATCTGCGGGTCGGCCGCCAATGTGCAACCATTGACGAGCTGCGCCAAAAATACCAATCCGGAGGATGCTGGTCCTGTATGGTGGTAGAAAAACTGGTTTCCGCCTTTTTGAAAGTCGCCGGACAGGCTTATGACCTGGCACAACGAGCCGGATTAATCGTTTTGGGAATCGGCGCGGTTTTATGGCTTTTGATGTGGGGACTGAAAAATGTGTCTTCGCTTACGCAGGTTGTTCCCGGAAACATTCTCAACGACCTGGTTAAATTCGCCTTTAAAATCGCACTGGCTTACATTTTCATCACTGCCGGCCTGAAAGCGGTCAGCACTTACTTTATCAATCCGTTGATGGGTACCGGCGCGGTTATTGCGCAGCAATTCTGGGATCCGGATACGATTAAACCGTTTACGCAGGATTACTCCTGGGATGACATCACCGACGAACAGTATGCGGAAATCAACAACGCCGAGAAACAGGCTATTGCCGAATCGCAAAAGACGCCGGTTCCGTCGACAACACCGCAGACCCAAACCAGAATATATTCCGATGAGGAAAAACGCCTGTTGGAAGAAGCCGATAAAAACGCCAAAAACTTTGCGTCGGAAGATATTCCCAACTTTATTATTCCGCCGGTATTTGAAGGGCACCTGACCAGCCCGGTTGGATGTCGTATTCCACCGGTAGCAGGCGCTTCGAAATATCACATGGGACTGGATATCGGAACCTACGGCAAACAAGGCGGCGCAGTCGTTGCATCCGGTCCAGGAACAATAACCTACCGGGTTCAGACCAGCGGCGGCAAAGTCACCGGCGCGGGTTATTACGCCATCATCGTCCACAGCCCGAAGTGGACTACCCGTTACTTCCATATGCTGCCGACGTCGCAGAGCGCTTTTGGTCCCTCGGGCCGACAGGTTAAACAGGGCGAACAAATCGGCTATGTCGGCAATACCGGTACCGGCAGCGGCGCCCACCTGCATTTTGAGGTTATGTACAACGGCAAAAACGTGGAACCGCTCAGTCTGTTGCAGAAAAAGATTATCGTTATCAACAAAGGTTCCTGCACCGGTAAAAACATCACACCGTTCCCCGACGGGTTCTCAAAAGGAATGAACGTTCCGACCTCGGCGCAAACGGCATGGACATCCGGCGGCAAAGGCGTTGTCGACCTTTCGTCAACCTATGTTTCCACAACCGGCGGCTCAAGCAGTTCCGGCAGCGGTTACGTATCGCCGAGCGATATGACGTTCTCGTCTTTGGTTTTGGAACAATCCATCGGCGACATCACCTATACCGGTCCGACCAACATTATGTCCAAATCGGTGATGAACAGCATTCTCGGCGCCACCAAGGCGATTACCAACATTACCGCCGAAAATATGGTTCTCGGTAATGCCATAACCTGTTATTCCACCCTGAAAGAAGGCGGGGCCTGGAAACTCCCGAGCGACGGCAGTTGGTGGGGCGGCATAGTCAACTGGTGGAAAGACCCGCATATTACCAACGTCATTATGTGGCTTGAGGGTGTTCTTATCTGGTGTACCGGCTTTCTGCTGACGATGGCCGTGGCTTATTACCTGGTTGACATCTGTTTCAAAATCGGATTTGCGGTTATCGCAATGCCCATCGTGGTCGGTTTATGGCCGTTTAATATGACTAAAGGCAAATTCACCGCATGTGTCAGCATCATTTTCAAGGCCGCAGCCACCTTTGCCTTTCTGGCTATGACAAGCTACTATGCAATGCGCTTAATCAGCGCCGGGCTGGAAGGTACGCCGACAACATCGTATGCACAACAAGATGACGGCCAAGCTAAAACAGGATACGGGCTGGAAGAACTTTATGCCGCGATAGACACGGCGACCAACGGTGTGGAAGACAAAGCCCAAATGGAACTGGTAAGCGAACGGCTGGCCGTGTTCAGCATTGACTTTATCATTTTGCTCTTCTGCTTTATTTATGCCTTTAAGCTGATTGGCGGCACGGTATCCATTTTTGTTCAAAAATTCTTCCCCGACAAAGCGTTCGGGCAGGCACAACCGATGCATTACTGGTCTACGGCGGCAACCAAATGGGCTAAAGACCAGGTGATGAAGCCTGTCGGTCTGGCGCGGGACATTGCGCTGCACCAAACCGGAAAAGCGGCAACCAAAGCCGTCTCCGGCGTCGTAAGCTGGGTAAGGAACCGCGGCAACAATCAGGGACGCGGCGGAACACCGGCCGGAAATACGATGCGAAACGCGGGACAAGCGGTTCAAACCGGTGCCCAGACAACCAGAGCGGCCGCTCAGGGAGTACAAACAATAAGCCAGGCAACTGCCAATGCCGGAAGAGGCATAAGGTCAGCGTCACAAGCGGCAAACGCTATTCCGGTTGCCGGACAGGTTATCGCCGGAGCGGGAGCCGTTGCCGGAACCGCAATGGAAGCCGCAGGGAAAACCGGGGAAGCGGCCGCCAAAACCGCAGCCAAAGCGGCTGATGCGGCAGAAAAGGCCGGAGAAAAGATGGAACAGGCCGGGAATAAAATAAATCAGGCCAGCGAGGCGGTCAATCCATCAGGAAAAGAAGACGGAAAGAATTGAGGGAATCCGCACAAAACCTGATTTTTACAGAAAAGAGAACGAAGATGAGAAACGCTGTAAACATATTTAACAAAATAAACTTCCGGGTAATTTGCACTCTGGTTGCGGTCTTGTTTGTTTTCAGCTTTGTTGCTCCGACAGAAGCTGCCGATTACTCGCAGCTTATTAACAGAGCAAACGAGCTCATCGTTAAAAACAATTTGACCACTCAAGAACTTAATGAATTGAATTCTCTTATTTCAAAAGCACAACAAGTGCCGGCAGAAAAAAGAACTTCAGAAACCAAAAAGTTGTTGCAGAATTATGATCAGAACAAAACTAAGCTTGACCAAAGACAGGCTCAACTGGAATATCAGGATGCATCAGACAGCATTGCTCAAATTGAACATGTCCTGAAAAGCGGAGAAGTTAAAGACGCTGCTACGGCTATGCAGCTTCGTAATGAGATTACCAGACTCCAGCAAACTCAGAGTTCGGCTCAAATCAGAATGGACTACGACCCCTGCAAAAATTCCTGCCTGCCCAAATGTTATTATAAAGCATTACGGGAATGTACGCTGTGCGGATTGTTTAAAATCGCATTCAACACCTCGAGCAAAATGGCCTATCACTCTATTAACACATTCTCCGGCGCTGTTTTACAAGTGGTGATTATCGGCTTTGCAATTTGGATTGCCATAAAAATTCTGGCATTCGTTTCATCGCCGGAAACCAAAGACTTCAAAGACCTGGCACAAAGCTTGCTCACGCAGGGATTTATTGTGGCAATCGTCGTAATTTTGTTGCAATCGGGCGCCATGTCATTTTTTAATCTGGCTCTTGACCCGATATACAAGACGGGAATGAACATTGCTCAAAAGACAATCAGCATTGATGATGTCGCTTCGGGAACAACCGCTCAGGAAAAAGGGCTGGAAAACGTTGAAGATTGGGAATTCTCCTGCAGTGACGACCCTGAAATCCTGACGCAAAAAACCGGTGGCGCCCTGCCCCCGTCCATGGGTAACGGCATTATCTGCACGATGACGATGATTCAAAACCGGGCGGCAAAAATCAAGGCTTTGGGAAGTGCCGCAATTTGCGAATCGTGGAAAGAAAAAGTGTTTATTATTCCTCACCTCGGCTACCTGCTGACCGGAATAGGGCTGTGGGTCGGCGCAATGATTTTGATTATCGCAGTGCCGTTCCTGATGCTTGACGCTGTGATTGAACTGGCGGTTGCAGCGGCGTTGCTTCCGGCAGCCATCGGCGCTTACGCATTCAAAATCACTCGTCGATACGTCAAACCGGTTTGGGATACGTTTATGAATTCAATGTTCGTATTTATGTTCGTCAGCCTGATTGCCCTGATGCTGACCGTTGCATTCGAACAGATTTTGAGTGAAGCGACTCAAGGCAGTCTGGATACGCTGTTGGAATCCGGCGCGACCGAAGCTTCGCTGCAAACCGTACTGCACGACATGGCATGGTGGTCCGTCGCCTTCCTCAAGGTTTGTTTTGTACTCATCCTGACCTGGACGGTTATGAGCGAAGCCAAAGATTTTGCCGGACAGTTCTCCAGCAGCCTTTCCAACACCTCAATCGGCAGCGCCATCGGTACGATGGGAATGTCTGCGGGCAAGTCGGCGGTTATGAAGGTTGCCGGTCCGACGGCAGAAGCTGCGGCAAACACCAGTCTGGACATCGGAAAATCCGCCCTGCGGGGTACGGCCCATTCTTTCCGCAGAGCCACCCTGGACAGACGCTTCAACAGAGCGCTGGAAAGCGGCAACGTTTACTCCGGCGGAGAATTCGGCAACGGCGGCACCTCATACAGCTACAAGTCAAAAAGCTGGTTCAGACGGCGTGAAGTCGAATATGTGGCCAATGTGGCTCCGGACGGTACCAAAACGGTTACGCGCATTAAGAAAATCAACAACACGACAAGGGAGGTCAACCAGACCAACGACTACTTTAACATCAAGAGTCGGGAAGTCGCGCGCAGAGACGCCTCCGGAAACGTTATGCATGACGCCAAGGGCAACATTATCTATGACCGCAAATCCGAAAGCATAAAAGTCAACGACAGCGAGGTCAACCGCTTGTTCACCGCAGACAATACGCTTAACGAAGAGGTTTACAACAACATCATCAACAGTGCCGGCGGCGATTTGATGAAAACCAAAGTGAAATCAGCATTGGCCAAGCAAATGGTAAAACAGCGCATGCCCAATCTGGACTTTAACATTACCGACCACAGCTTTGAAACTCAGGAGGTTCACGATTTGCCGGACGGCGGCTTGGAAGTCATCGAAACGCACAGCGACGGTTCACAGACCTCTATTCGAATCACCAAAGGCCGGAACAACCGCGTGATGACCGAATTTACCAAAGTCGACCGCAGAGGCCGCGGCAAACGGCTGAGCAGTGACGGCGTCCTCAACCGCAAGTCTACCTTTAACACGAATGACGGCACCAGCCGAGGCAGCATAGACGAAGACACCATTGCCAACGCTTACAGCCTGACCAGCCGTTACAAGGGATATTTTGACAGGAAACAATATAACAAAATAGACCTGGGCAACGGCCTGTACGACACTGCCGAAGAAGCCGAGGCAATCAACTGGATGCGCGGACATCACGAAAGCGCCAGAGCATCGCTGTTTGAGTTCAGAAAATAATTTACGGACGATTTGTGTCCAAACAAACTGGCCAGAAATGACACTATGACAGTTTAATTTGTACACAAATCGTCTTTTTTTGTACTATTTTCTTGATTAATATTTCTCATAGATTAATATGCAGATAGTTTAATTTGTGTTGAAATTTATGAGGTAATCCAAAATGGAAGAAATTATTTTCCCGAACCAAATCAGAATGTATCGCCGGCTTCGCGGCCGCTCAATGCAGGAACTTGCAGACCATTTGGGCGTCAGCTTATCGGCAATTTCCAAAATTGAAAAAGGTTATCGCCGTGTTGACCAGGAACAGCTGGTACGTGTTGCCGAGTTCTTGGATTGCCCGTTGCAAGAATTGTTCGTTAATGAACAAAATTCCCAGCAGGAAATTGTCCAAGCCTGGAGACGCGAGCAGGAACGCCGCAACAAAATTAACGAAAAAACAGGTCTGAAAACTTTAGGCGCCGGATTGCGCCAAATCCGCAACGAAAAGAATCTGACCCTGATTGAAGTGGCCGAAAGTTCAGATATGACGCTGTCAGTTTATCACCGCATTGAGATGGGACAACGCGAAGTTTCCGACAAAGAATTCAAAAACATTGCCAAAGCACTGGGAATCACTCCCGAAGAGCTGCGCGACGAAATCAAGAGTCTGGACGAGAAAGGTATGCTTGAAGAGATTATTCAGCGGAATGACGCCAAATACAAGCTGTTGTCCAATCCGCGCGGCGCCATTGCCTCTTTCGGCGCATCTTCTCCCGACGGCATGAAAATTTCCGTTTACGGTACGGCCGGCAGAGACGGTGACGTTATCATCAATTTTGAAGAAGAAGTAAAAAAAGTTCAGCGTCCGACGTCGTTATACAACAAGAAAGACGCTTATGCAGTTAATCTGTGCACGCGCCGCCTGGGTACGTTGCTGCCGACGCGCTCGGTTTTGTTCGTTGATCCACAGGAAGTTGTCAGCGTAGGTGACATTGCCGTGTATATGGCCAAAGAAAACGAGGCCAAGATTATAAGTATTCGTGAAGACGACAACGGCCAGCTCTACGGTATTCGTTGGAATCCGGAAGAAAAAATCGAACTGAGCAATGATGATCTGCCCAACGTTCACAAGGTTGTGTTTATCAGTCTCTAGTTACGGTAAAATCTCGAAAAAACCACCTGTTTCAGGTGGTTTTTTTTGCTTTGTTAACCTGAAATTTACAACATAGAAGCTAAAATCGGTAATATGGATGAATTTTAAATTGGGGGAATCTCCCCTTAAGGATGACAACTGTGGCGGAAACCGAAATCAGGACAATAAAAAGACCACGCAATGGTGAGGAAGATCCCATCATCATTGCGCAGCGTTTTTTAAATATTTTCCGCCAGCTTCACATTTTCAGCGAAGAGAAGAAAGAATCCTTTAACAAAATGCTGTTGGAACAACCGGCAGAAATCCGGGGAGCCTTGAGAAGCCTTCCCGGCGGCGGTTTGCTGCAAGACTATATTGACGACTTGGAAAGCAAAGCAGGCATCGTCAGCGAGCAACCGGCAGCGGCGCCTGTCGAAATGGCTGATGAAGAGGTGGCAAAAGCCAAGATTTTGGCAACGGCTCTTGCCGAAGCGCAACTGCAGGCAACGGCAAAAATGCAGCAGACACAACCCCAACCGGCTGCTGTTCAGCCTCAGGTTCAGGCGGCTCCGGCTCCGACGGCCGCACCGGCGGCGATGATGTCCGCTCCGTCCAAAGTGGAGATGGGAGACAACTTTGCCAAAGAACTGGCGGCAGCATTGTCAACCGCAATTCAGACCAATAATAGCGCTCAGAAAGAAGACATCAAAGAGATGATAAAAACGCTGGGAGAAACTCAGCTGGAAATCGTCAAAGTTCTGCAAAACGAGAATGCCGAAAGAAAAGAAGAAGCCGAAGGGCTGACCAGGATGTTGACGGAATCGCAGGCGCAGATAGCACAACTGTTATCCGAACGCAACAATATTGCGGCAACAAACGAATCCGCACCTGTCGGCCAGACACAGACTCAACCGGCAAACAGCGAAGAAAACATGCAAATTCTCAAGGTTTTGGCAAAATCACAAATAATGATTGCTCAGGCGCTTAACAAACCGCAACAACCTGCCTCCCCTCAGCTGGCAGAAACCCCGACGGCAGAACAGCCCAAACCGGCGGCGAACGACGACATCAATATGCAGCTGCTCAAGCTGATGGCTGCATCACAGCAACATATTGCAAAAACACTCAGCACGATTGAAGAACGTTCACAGAATTCCGACGGCAGAGAGGTGATTCAGGCTTTGGAAAACTCACAGTTGCAGTTTGCCCGGGCTTTGGAAACCATTACCGAAAACCATAAAAACGACACTTTGGCCATTTCACAGGCAATTACGACCTCGCAGCAGGAACTTGCAAAGATGTTTGTGCAGTACAATACGCAGAACAATATGCAAAACCGCAACGAGACCGCTAACAGCAACAACAACGCGAACAACATCCAGATTAACACGGCGGACTATTCGGCTCAGCTGAATTTGATTGCAGACAAGTTATCTGCGGTTCAAAGCTTTAATACTCAAGCATTTGAAGAGGTAATGGCACAAACCGTAAAGGCCCAGTCCGAGCTATACCGCGACGTGGCCCTTGCGCAGACAAAGGAACTTTCCTCGATAATTTCGCTGGCGTTGAAAGAAAGTCAGCAAATGTCGACCGAAAACATTATCAAGGCACTGAAAGAAATGCCCAAGGCGACAACAGTGGTAGAAAAAGTGGTGACGGTTCCCCAATTTGCCTCCCCGGCTGAGACAACACCGGCCGCAGCCCCCGAATTTGCAGCCAGGGAAGAACCGCTCGTATCGGAAGACGTTTTCGTACCTGCGGCAGAAGAAACTTTACCTCCCGAAAGCGAAACGGTTTCAGCCGTCGTCGAACAGACGGACATAATCGCTGACGAGGCGCCGAAGAAAAAAAAGAAGAAGAAAAAAAAGAAAAAAGACCGGACGGCAGAAACGGCCGGTAACGAGAACGAACCGACAGACGACACATTTTTCGCCGCTCCGGAAACAGTTGACAACCTTGAGCCATATACCGAAAACAATTCGGCGGCAGACGGATTTGCCGCAGATGCGGAATATGATATCCCGGTTGCCGCGTTACCGGAAGAACCAATCGACGATTATAACGAAAACATTGAGTTTCCGATTGAGGAAACCGGCGGAGAAACAGACTTTGTTCCGGCAGAAGAAGTCTATGACGTTCCCAACGAGGCCGCTTTTGAAGACGTTGCTCCGGAAGCCTCTTTTTCTGAAGAATCAGATCCTTTCTGGGACAATGCTGCCGGAGAAGACGTTTTAATCGCAGAGGAGCCGGAACAGTCGGCCGCAGAGACTGTGGCGGAGGATGCACCGGCTAAAACGCAAACCGATTTTAGCGGCACTGAATCTTCAGGCTGGTCATGGTTGGACGAGCAAGAAGACGGCGAACCGATTGATTTGGACGCCGTATATGAACCCCTGCCCCGAGAAGAAGTCCAAACCGCCTCCGAAAATGCGGATGAAAGCGACGAAAACTGGGAATGGGAATATGAGGAAATTCCTGAAAACGAGGTTTCTGACGGCAATCAGGACTGGGAATGGGAGTATGAAGAGGTCCCGGCAGAAGAGGATGCCGCAAACGCCCAAGATTGGGAGTGGGAATATGAAGAAGTGCCTGACGAAGATGCTTCCGCGGTACAGATGACGGAAGCAGACAAGATTTTCAACAATGAAAACCTGGCGCCGATTGCAACCAACAGCCCGATAAAAAGCGGAGACCTTTTCTTCCAGAAAGACGTCTACCAAGGACCGGAACCGGCATTAACCGCCATCGGCTTGCCGGACGGAAACCTGAACATTGCGATAAAAGATTCCAGCGCAGCCGACAACAAAGACGACCCGTATCAAAATAGTGATACAAAAGATTAAAATAACAATTTACAAAGCGTCCGGCCTAAACTAAATTAAAAGAAAGCTTGGCGATAAGGAGTTGAAAATGGAACAGAATAATAATTTATTCAGCAACGGTCGTGACAAAGACGGCAGAGGAGACTTGTGGTACGTCGACAATTATGTTCTGCTGAAAGATTATTATGACCGGACGATTTCCCGCATTGCCGCCCGTTGTGTGAGAAGCGGCAACATCGCACTGGAAGAATATCCCTTTTACGGCTATATTCTCGACGTGCTGGAGGAAATCAGCGAAACCGGAGACTATATCGTTGCCCACCAAGAGCTTTATCCTTACGTCGAAAAGAAAATTGCCGGCGGTATCGGAGCTTTGAAAAAAAATCTCAACGAATTCAAAACCGAGCTGAAAAACAATGCTTCTCCGGAGATGATAAAACAAGACAAAGACGAATTAGACCGAATGAAAGAGGCTTTGGGTGCCGTCGACAAATCTACCGATCCGACCGTCGGTGCAGGCATGTCGATGGACGAAGTGGTTGACAAGCTGCTGCATAAGCAGGAAAATCCGGACAACAGACCTCGGAACCAACAACAAAACCGGCCGCAAAACCAAGGGCAGGCCCAACGTCCGCAACAGCAGCAGAGACAACCTAACCAGCAGCGCCCGCAAGGACAAGGGCAACAGCCAAACAGGCCCCAGATGCAACAAGGACAACATCAGCAGCAAAGACCTGCCGCCCCTAACGGCGCAACCCCGGTCCCCGGCTCTTCGTCACCTTTTAATAACGGAACCAAATAGAATTATGACAAGTTTTTTTAAAATAAAATTTTTGTTTTTGGGTCTTGCGGCCTTGAGTTTGAGCGGATGCAGCTGGCCGTGGGGCGGTCCGGACTACCCTGACGACGGAAGATTTTACCAAGAAGAGGGAACCACGCCCTATACAGCGGAAATCAAAGCGCCGCAATATCCGGAAATCCGTACTCCCAAAGGAGCCAGCAGGCTTGACCTGGAAACGCCGTTACGCTGTTTTGTCAACTGGAACACGCAGCAGATGATTTCAACCATTCCTTACAATATTACGGCATTTAATCTGGTGCGCAACGGCAACAACGACCTGTTGCCGCGTTTTGAAGTAACAGGATTTTCGTTTGAAACGATGTCGGCAGAAAAAGCCCTGCGCAAACTCACCAAAGAAGCAGGCATCAAACTGGTGGCAAAAGACGCTCCTTATTCCAGTATTTCTGCCGAAAACCTGCGCGGAGAACTGAGCGAAGTCATTGATATGATTACCGAGGCCGCGGAGATTTACTATACCTACAATGCCAATAACAAAACCCTGCGCATCAGCCGCAAGGCCAATTTCAGCCTGTATGTTCCGCAGTCACGGCCGATTTTGCTGGCAATTCTGGATGTTCTGCGCGGAGCCGGCATCACAGACTTTACGGCAGACTTTGACGACTATTCCATCACGTTTGACGCCGACTATGAATTAAAAAATCAGATACTAAATTTAATCAGCTATTTTGAAGAAAATCCGATTTTGATTGCTTATGACGTAAAAGTCTTTACGATTTATCCATATAACGGGCAAGACGTTGAATGGCAGAATATGATGAATATGTTTGATTTCGGAACGATTAAAAGTGCAAAAACCGGCGTTCTCGGACGTATTCTGACGACTTCCGACGACATTAACATCGGCAGCCTGAAAACCTTTTTGGGAACCCAGGCCAGAATAGAAGCCGTTGCAGAAGGAAAGTTTGTGGTGCCCAACTTATGGTTCTCACGCTTTGACATCGGCAAATGCGCCAATCGGAACTCCATGGAAGCAGACCTTTCCATTCTGGCGAAAGCGTCATTTGAACAAAATGATAAGATCTTTTCCAACATAACGCTGGAAGCCAGAGACGGCGAGATTACCCAATTTGACATTCGCGGAAAACTGGGCGAAAACTTCTTAATCATCGGTATTCCGAACGGTATTTTCGGAGTCAGCAAACCTAAATCGGAAACCGTTGTATTCATTGTTCCCCGGATTATCCGCACCCTGAAAACAACAAAACATTTGCAAAAGCATATATAGTGGTTTTAGAGAGAGATAAAAACTATGGATGATTTGACCAATTCAAACAACCAGACGACTGATTCGAACAGACTGCGTTTGAAAAAAGTAAAACGCCCGGTTAACCGGACGATACCGCAGTCTCCGGCAATGCCTTCCGCAACAGGGCAGACGCAGCAAAGCGCTCAGGTTCCGTTTAATCGGCCGCAAGGGGAAGCCACCCCAAGCACGGGACAAAATCCGTTTGTACAGCAGCGTCCGCAAATGCCGCAGTCTCCATCGCCGACAATAAGTTCCGAAGGAAACGAAATCAGACCGCAAACGGCTCCGGTGAACAGTTTTCATCAGAGCAGAGCAGCGGCAGCACCCGAACAAAGCGCCTCTGAAGAAATTGACTTTAATATTGACAACTATCTGGATGCAGACGAAAACCTGCCCAGTCTGAACAAAGTGCCGACAGACTACAACGGCGGCAAGAATCCGCAGTTTATTGACGAAGACGACTTGGACGAGGCTCAGGCTTACGGTTCTGATTTGCCCCCTTATCTGACAAAAAAGATTCTCGCCTTGGTCGCAGTGGTTATCTTTTTTATGGGAATCGTCATTTCCCGGCTTATTTTTGCGGAACAAAAAATCGTTCAGGAAGGGTTACGGGGCGTCGTGGCAAATCCCGAAGTGCCGATGGGACGTGCCCGCTGCGGCGTTGCCGAAAAAATGCAAGGCTGCGTCTTATATTTGATGAATCCGCAACGGCAAGATTTGAATGCCCGCGATTTTTATGATTTGGCGTCTCAGCTGACCGGACGGCAGCGTTTTGTAATTGAGACGGGAAATATGCGTTATTCCAATAAAAAAATCCCTCCGGGAGGAATTGCCCAGCTCAATATTCCGCCTTTATAGACAGCGTAGTCGGAGCCAAAAGTCAATTCAGCCGGGACAGCGGCAAAGATTGACGACAACAGTCACAAAAAAAGCATCGGATTTTACCGATGCTTTTTTTTATTAAGTGATTTCGGTTACGGCACGAAGGTTTCCGTCACGGTTAATCTGTACCACTCTTAACTTTTGCCGCATTTCCTCAATCGTTTTCTTGCGATCAATGGTCGGATAAGTATGCAGAATACGGTCGGTAAAAGCCTGATAAGCGGCCTCGGAACTCTCCGCGTGGATGGTGGCCAGGCAGTTGTCGTGACCGGAGCCCATCAGTTCCCAAATGGCACCGGCGTTACCGGTGGAAATCTCACCGCCGATGATGGCATCGGGCGTAAAACGCACAACCAAGTCGATTACCTTAGCGTAGGTCAGCGCATTGGTTTGTTCGGTACGGGAAAGCACAATATGAACCCGGTTGGGATGCGGTACAATCAATTCGCGGGTATCTTCAATTGTCAAAATACGTTTGTTGATATCCAAAATCTTCAGCAAGTTGTTCAAAAACGTCGTTTTACCGGTTGAGGTCGCACCGGAAACCAAAATATGATCACCGCGCTTGATGCTCAACAACAGGCGTTCGTAAGGGTCCTCAGGCTCTTTAATATCTTTGAGCGGATTAATCTTGTGCAGTCCGGTTCCCTGTGTCAGGCCATAATCCCCCAGACCGAAAGCGACATCGTCGGCATGAACACGGATTGTCAGGGCAATGCCGCCGGTCAAATCGTCGTTATCGTACATTATGTTACGTCCGCAAATGGCCGAAAAACGATGTTCGCCGGGAATAGTGGCATAGACCACCGGGTTGCCCTGAATAGGGTCAAACGGAAGCTCATAAGTATTTGCTATGATATAAAGCAAATCTGTCAGATATTCTTTGGTGAGCTTTTCGTCTTTATACATAACCCACGGATACGCGCGCTTGCCGCGAAGGCGCAGCCATACCTGACCGGAGCGGTTGATGGCAACCTCCTCGATATTATCCTGGTTATACCAGTAAGAAAGGGGGCGCAGGATTGATTCCAAAACGGTAAAACTCATTTAATTCACTCCCTCTAAAACAGTGCCGGAACACCGCTGTTATTTGTACTGCTGCCGGACGAGGTATTCGATGACGAACTGTTATAGCTCGGCGACGGCGGAGGCGGCGGGGCAATATAATTAGCTGACCCTGCGGCGGCTCCGGTTGCCGGCTTTTTCTTTTTGGCAGGCAGCAACGGCGTAGCTTTTTGAGCCTCAACACCGGCATCGTCCGCTTCATAAACCACATCACTGTTAACCACCGTGCCAGCCTGTTTACGGATGTCCTCATTTTCTTTTTGTTTCTTTTCAGCGGCAGCCTTGCCGTCATCAATGAGAACTTTCGGCTTTTGCAGCATAGCGGATTCATCATTGTCGCGTTCAACCGTACGCAGCCACAAATCGGTATTCGGGAAGACAATAATACGCGTGCCGGCAGGAATATAAGTCATCGGTTTGATGCTGGACTTGTCAGCCAAAATCTCGTCAAAAATCTGATTCATTTCATTTAAGAAGTTTTGACGGGCATCATTGGCAGCCTGCTGACGCGGCGTTTCGGTATCATACTTGCTGTCTTCCTTGGGTGCCATAAAGTATGAGGTCGCACTGGTCAAACTGGTGGTCAACACAGGTAAAGTATACTTCTTAAACAGCTGTTGGTCAACATAGCCTAAAGCACCAGCCCGGCCCTGTGCGTCCGCAGTCAAGCCCTGAAAGACAAAGATAGATCCGTCAGGACGTACCAGGCGCTCCCAAGAAATCTGGACACGGGCAGATTCCGAAGTGGCTTCCGAACTTGCCGTTACAGAACCCAGCGTTCCCATCAACCGGCTTCCGGCCGGTATAATGACATTGCGGCCTTCCTCGGCATAGACATTTCGTTCTACAAAAGCGGTAATCGGCGCAGGATTGTTGCTGTCAATTGCACGGGCAATAACCGCAGGAATCGGCTTATCGGCAAAAATCATTTCGCTCAGGTCAACACGCCATGAAGAAATTACCTTCGGAATACCCTGCTCGCTCCAATCCTTTTGCATTCCGTCGAACGCCTCTTTGCGCATTCCGTTGCTGATTTTGCCAACCGTGATGTTTTTACGGCGTTCCTGCATTGCCGCATTCAGAGCGGCACGACGAGACGGATCATAGCGTTCTCCGGGGCCATAACCGCCTCCGGGGCCCAAGTTTCCGGCAGAGCCGGTACCTGTGCCATAAGCGCCTCCGGGACCGAAAGTACCGGGAGGAACAAACATACCGCTGGTATCGGGCTTTTTAATTTCTTCAATACCAACCAGCGTTCCGTCATCATCAATAACCAGTCCGTCAGGCATACGCCGGCCGATGACATTGCCGTCTTCATCGACAACGCTGCCGTCTTCCAAAATTTCGCCCAAATATTCTCCGTCCGGCGTTAAGGCCACACCGAGGGACTTACGATACCCTTTGCTCTCCAACAAAGCCAATGCCGGATTGTCGGCATCTTCCTTTTGACGCTGCGGAGCCGGCGCCTTTTCATACCAATTGGCACCGATACCGCCGATAATGTTGCCGTTGGCATCGATAACATTGCCCTCTTCATTAACCTGTCCGATAACCTTTCCGTTCAAATCGCGGACAACGCCGTTTTCATCGGCATATCCTATCAGGTTGCCGTTTTTGTCGTATGCTTCTTTCTGATTGAGCTTGGAAGCAACGACATTGCCTTCGTTATCAATCAATTTGCCGTCTTTATCTATGCTGCCTACCTTGGTGCCGGCAGTATCAATCAGATTTCCGCTTTCATCGACACGGCCGATAATATTGCCGTCCTTATCAACCAGATTACCATTTTCATCAAGGTAACCAAGGAAATTGCCATCCTTATCAAAGACCATTTTACGCTGGTCTTTGGCCGTGACCTTGCTGTAGTATTGCAGCGGTCCGGCAGTGGCTATGACTTCATTGTTGCGATTGCGGATTTCACCGGCCTCGGCCAATTTTCCGACAACGTTTGCATTTCGGTCCAAAACGTCACCGTTCATTGCCAGCTCGCCAACGACGAGGTGCGCTTCGTCGCGGATAATATAATCACGATTGCCGCGGCCGATTACATTTCGATTTTTATCCAACAAAAAGCCGCGGTCTATGGTTCCCAAATTCTGATTGGAAAAACTGATTACCTCACCGTTGCGGTTGATGAAGCCTATCGTATCGAACTTATCGTCGTAAACATAGAAATCATATAAGGCGTATCCGGCTTTCTGTCCGTTAATCAAAACGTATCCGTCAAAATTAACCTTTCCGATATTTTCAAGTTTGTCATTGACGATGCTTCCGTCTTCAAGAACGCGGCCGATAAACTTGTTATCGAGATTAAAAGCGACTTTGTATTTAAACAAACCGCCCAAAGGCAGTCCGGCATCGGAATTAACGTTTTCATCCGGCTGCTGATAGCCGATAATGATATTGTTTTTATCAACGACTTTACCGTCAAGAATCGTACGTCCGACGATTTCACCATTAAAGTTAATAACGGGAACATACTCAACCGTTTTGCCAATCAAAACCTTATCGGCATTGTGAATACGACCGCGGCGGTCAATGCAGCCAAGGCGTCCGTTTTCAAAATTGCGGGCATAGCCGTCCAGGCCGGTCAAAGCCGTCACATTGCCGCTGAAATCAATCACCGGAGCCGGAACGTTTGCATATCCGATAATGCTGGAGCTGTCGCTCAGAGCCTGACCGTTGGCCAACATTTTACCCAAATATATTCCACGGAAATTCTGGATATCGCCACGCGGCGAAACAACTCCCGACACGGTACAGGCATCGGTAATAACAGAGGCATATCCCTGAAGGTAACCAATGACAATATTGCTGTTGTCAATAACCAGTCCGCGCTCGGCAACACGCCCTATTTTAGATCCGCCAAGGTCATTTACCGCCCCGGTGATATCGGCGTAACCCAAGAAGCCGCCGTTCCATCCCAATGCAATCTGCCAGGCATAGGCATTGCCAATCTGAGGCATATATTCAAGCGTATCCGGTTTTGAAGCCGCAACGGCAGAGTTGTCGGGCAAGACTTTGGCAATAATATTCAAAGACTTGTCCATTATCAGATTTTGTTCACTAAAGCTGCCTAAGTCAGATGCCCGGGAGCCGACGGCATAATAACTGAGTATGTTTTTGCCGACCAGCTGATTGTGATCGGTGATAAAACCGCTGCCGGTCAACTTGCCGACAACGTTGCCGCCGTCGGCCAAAGCAGAGCCGGAGAAATCAGTTTGGGCAATCACGCTGCCGTTAGGGCTATACAAAGCGCCCATCGGCATACCCGCACCGGCAAGCTCGCCTTCAGGATTAAAAACATAGCCGAAAGGAGACACCAAAGACTTGGCATTATTAGAGGTTATCGCGCTGTCAATGCCGGTCAACCCCAACAAGGCATTTTCATTGTCAAAAGCAAGGTAATTCTGTAAAACGGCACCGATAATCCGGCCGGACAAATCATAAGCCTGAGCACCGACCATATAGCCGATGGGCGTGCCGTTCAGGGCAATCACGCTGCCGCTGTTCAAAGCATGGCCGCGCAACATACCGCGAAAATCAAAAACCGGACCTGTTTTTACAATTTGACCGGAAGAAGTACCGTCCGCACCGACAATAACGCCGCGGGCGCCAACCAACCCGGAAAGTTCACGCGCCCGGGCGAGATTGCCTTCCGGCATAATCCGACCCAGATATTTTCCTTTGAGGTCCGTCGCGGTTGATGCGATGTCCAGACTGTATCCGATGACAACGCCTTCGGGATTGACGACGTTTCCGTCTGCACGCAGACGTCCTACCAGCTTTTCATTTTCGACGACCTCGCCGTTATAAGTTACAAAACCAAGATAAAAACCATTGTTGTCAAAGGCATATCCGGATTTTACGATACGTCCGATTACTTCATTCCGGCTGTTGTAGGCATAACCGTTGGCCTTGATATAGCCAATGGTCTCGGAATCAAAATTTGAAACGGAACCGCCGGGAACAACGCTGCCGATAAATTCTCCGGTTAAAGAAACCACCATTTTTGAAGAAATCAGACGACCGTCCAAAACGTAATCATTGCCGACGCGGCGATAAGCATAGCCGTCCGGCGTAACGATACCGATTTGCTGCCCTTTCAGATTAGCATAAGAACCGTCACCGGTAATACGGCCGACGGTTTTTCCCTCATCAGAATAAACCAGTCCGGGAAAGATAACGGCACCGATAATGTCAAAGTAGTCATTTACCACCAAACCGTTAGGAAGAACCTTGCCAACAATCTGTCCGGAAGGCAGGCGAACCGAGCCGTCGTTGTTTACCTTCCCCAAAAGTTTAGCATCGTTTCCAATGGCAATGCCCTGAGGAATGACGCCGCCGATAAGTTTGCCGTCAAAATTTATAATCAAGCTGTCAGCGGTCACGTTACCAATTAACTGGTTATCAAAGCCGACAACCTTACCGTCGGGAATGACTTTACCGAGCAAATCACCGTTAAAATCAATTGCGGTGATTTCCTGCGCCCGGGCGAACGAAGCCGACAGGAACAAAAACAAACAAGCCGTAACCAAACTTTTAATTACGGTTTGCATAAAGCTTCTTTGACGGGCCTTCAGTTTCAACTTTTTAATTCCTCCGGTTCTTGGCAACCTCTTGCAAGACATAGCCGGCAACCTTTTTATCCAAATCAACGAACGAGCCGTTGCTCTTGATGTGTCCAATGTTAGCACCGCCAGCGTCAATAACGCTGCCATCGGGAGCCAAACGCCCGCGGTACTGACCGTCGTTGCCCAGAATAGTGGCGCCGATGCGATAAATATTTCCTATGATATTGTCATTCGCATCAATTGCCAAGCCGCTTGACAGGGTTCTACCCAAGATACTACCATCAAAGCCTCTAATTGTGCCATCAAAATTTACATAACCCACAACTTTATCGGCGTTATCGAGTACAATATCGCCTTCAATGACTTCGCCGATAAGTTTTCCGGCGATGCTGATGACATTGCCGTCCGACAGGACTCTTCCGACAACGATGTTGGAAGAATTAATGACGTTGCCGTTAGGCATAACTGCGCCAATCAGGTTTCCGGCATAATCAATTACAGCGCCGCGGCGAAGCAGGCTGAGGTTCAAATCCGTTGCGCCGCCAGGCAGAATTGCGGTTACCGTGTCTCCTTTGAGATCGATAACATCGCCGAGAGAGTTCAGCAATCCCTTGTAATTGCCCCAGATGTCAATCATAATGTTTTCCGGAATCACCTCTCCGACAACGGTGTTATTCATATCCAGAACCTTGCCGTCGTGAGTTACGCTGCCGGAAAGTTTGCCGTCGATATTGATGATTTTGCCGTTAGAGGTTGCATAGCCGATGTACGAACCATCGTAACCGATGGCCGCTCCCCGACGCAAAACCGCTCCCTGATAATTTCCCTTGCGGTCGATATAGGCCCCTTTGGCTGTCAAATGCCCGAGATTATCGCCATAACGGCTGATAACGGCACCGTCATAATCGGCAACGCCGATAATCTCACCCTGCGTATTGACGACTTCTCCGCGGCGGGCCAAAGCGCCGATCTGATTGTTGTAAAAGCTGAGGCCGTCCCCTTTAATCTTGCCCTGAACGACGCCTTTGTCATTATAGACATTGCCGTCGGGAAACAAAATTCCCAAGGGCTTGCCGGTTCCGTCCAACACGACGGATTTGGAATCGATTGCTACCCCGACTATCTGATTGGCGGCGCTAATCAACAAATTGTTTGCCGTCAGACGCGCCGAAGGTTTTCCGTAAATTTTGACTTCGGCATTGTCATCAACCGGGTTCAGATAATTCCCGTCAAGGTCAAAGCCGTATTTGTCTCCGACAAGATGGCCGATATAAGCCCCCTGATTATTGAAAACATCACCCCAGATACCGACACAACCGACCGGAAGCTTCGCATCATTCACGATAAGGTTGTTTTCGTTAACCTTGCCAATATACATACCGTCAAAATCAACGGCAGCGCCGGATTTCATCACGGAGCCGACAAGATTGCCCTTCTCGTCCAAAACCGAACCGTCAGGATTTACGCAACCGACATACCGATTGGAACGATCTTTTACAATACCATTGTTGTCCGCAGTTCCCAAAAGGCGGCAATTGTTGTCGAAGACCTTTCCGGTTTTGACGATTTCGCCGATAAAGCGGCCCTCGCTGTCGGTCACGACACCTTCGGGATTTATCTTGTAACCGGTATCGTCATTACCTTTTTTTACTTTTCCGTCTTTGTCCAAATATCCGACCTGTTTACAGCCATAGCCGACAACCGTGCCGCCACGAACCATCTTGGCGACTATTTTGTTGCCGTTAGGTTCCTTCACCAGGCCGGTAGACAAGACCCTTCCGACAATTTGCCTAGACTGGTTTTCAATCGAGCCGTCATTTTGAACGGTTCCGAGCAGGCTTCCCTGAGGCGTTATCGGCAGAAACTGCAAAGGAACCAATGAACCTATAATATTACCGTCAAGATCGTAGATGTTGCCGTTTTCATCAACATAACCTATCACATTGCCATTAAAATCATAAACCTTGCCGTCGGCTCCGACATAACCGATAACCTTGCCGTTTTTGTCCAACGCCAGGCTGACAAACTCTCCGGCCTTGCCGATAACATTGCCGTTAAGGTCAACCAGGGTTCCGTCTTCAAGCATTTTACCGATAATATTGCCGTTAAAATCCCTGACATTCCCGTCTTCGTCGATATATCCGATAACATTGCCGTCTTTGTCGTAGGCCAGGCGAACCTTTTTACCGGCGGTGCCGATAGTGCCTTTTTTTATGACATTACCGTTTTCATCAACCGTTCCCACGACATTGCCATTGGCATCGACAACCGAACCGTCGGGCATAACCACGCCCAAAACGTCACCGTTTTCATCAACCGCAACACGCCCGGGCTTGGTAACATAGCCGATGACGTTACCGTTGGCATCAACGACTTCGCCATTTTCGTTAACACGGCCGATGACATTGCCGTTCATATCTACCACGGTACCATCCGGCAAAATACGGCCGATGATGTTACCGTCCTTGTCATATACAAAACCCGTTTCGACAGCTTTGCCTATCGGTTTGCCGTTCAAATCAACCACCGTTCCGTCAGGAAGCATTCGGCCGATAATGTTGCCGTCCTTGTCAACAACGGTTCCGTCAGGATTGACATAGCCGATAAGATTGCCGAATTCGTCATAAACGGCACGTCTGTTTTCAGCAACACCAATAACGTTGCCGTCTTTGTCCAGTACCATTCCCTTGTCATTCGTGCGGCCGATGAGATTGCCGGCGGCATCGCGGACATAGCCGTCTTCGTCAACGGTACCGATGACTTTGCCGTCCGGTCCGACGGCCGAACGGATTATCTTAGGTTCGGCAGGAGAAACGCCGGCATCGGTGATTACATTTTCGCAAAGGGTGCAATCTTCCTTGTTTACGGCATTTCCGGTTACGGGAACTTTGGCCGCCTTGGCGTTTTCCTGTCCCAGATTGACCTCATGCCAGGTAATAACAAAATTATTTTGAACGTTTCCGGCAACGACGGGAACCCAGTTCATGGTGATATGGCAGGTTTCTTCGCCGCTCAGGGTTTTGTTGACGCAGCCGTTGTGAAAGGTAAATCCGTCTGCCGGCGGTTCGGCCAATTCCACCGACAAAATTTTGATTGCCGCCTTGCCGTTGGTTCCCAACGTCAAAACGTTTTTGGCATCGGTTCCCAGAATTACCTGTCCCATCAGTACCGGATCCGGAGTTGCCGTCAGCGGAATCTCCCCGTCAATGGTGCCAAATTCAATATTCTGGGTCAGAGGGCTGGCTTCTTCCATATTAAGAACATCGGCATTGTCGGTAAACACCGGCTCTTCATAGTCATCGACCGAACGATTGCTCTTAATAAGCAGAATAACGCCAAAGATAAAGATAATTAAAGAAGTAATACCAATCGTAAGAATGATACGATTGGTTTTTTTAATATACTTCTCGGAATGTGTTAAATTATCTCTAGCCATTAGTTTCCATTACTGAGTTCTTACCACGCTGCAGAATACGCCGTTACGCCCTAAAATTCCGCAGGTTTTGTCGCCCTCTTCAAGGCTCTTAATCGGCCCGACGCGAAGGTGGAACAGCTCTTTTCCCTGACCATCGGCAGGAGCATCGACAGAAAAGAATGGTTCATAACGGTTCAAATCGGCGCTGTACTTTTTGGAGAGGTCATCCCACAGATTTTCCAGATTGCTGACATCGCTGTCAGTTCCCAGTTCAATAGAAATATTGGAGTTGCTGACATCCGTAAATCCCGAGCCATAGCCATATTGCCTCAAATAAGGATTGGGCTGCTGGGTTCCGGCTCCGTTGTTACTGATGTGCTGCATTTTTGAATAATCAAAATTTGCGGCAGCGCCCGGCTGATAACCGACATTTATATTTTGCCCGGCGGCACCGTTGTTATACTGCGGCACAATCACCTGGCTCTGACCAATCTGAACATCATACTGTCCGGGACGACCCTGAGCCTGTCCGCCGCCGGCTCCATAAGGCATTGCCTGCATTTGAGCCGGGGTTCCGAAACCGGGAATACCGTTGTTTGCACCGGCAGGCATAGCATTGCCGCCAGCTCCGGCACTTCCGTTTACACCCTCGGGCAACGGAGCGGGAACTTCCCACTTCGGCGGGAGATAGTCGGCAGAATCAATAGCATATTCCAAACCGGATTCATCAGAACGACGCAGCTTAATACAGATAATCCGCTTGCCGTTACGCAAAACCAAATCACCGACCCCTTCAACAATAATCAAACGATTGTCAGGGCCTTTGGTGCGGAAACCGACCGGAACTTCAACGCGTTCGACAATCATACTGACAACCGGACGCTGCATCATATTAAGCGCCTTTTTACCCAAATCAATATAGGTAAAGATGTCATCGCGCCATACGCGTTCCGGCGCAATCACCACATCATCAGGATTAGGAACATAGACTTCCAAGTCAAACCGGAATTTGGACGGGTCAAGAGGAATCTCCCGCAACCAGTCGCTCTTTTGGAAACGGCGCGTATAAGATGCATCGACAGACTTGCCGCCCGACGTGGTACCGCCGGTGTTTTGTCCGCCAACTCCGCCGCCGGAGCGCAGCGAACCAAAACCGCTTCCGGTTCCGCCCTGACCGCCGATAACGTCAATGTCAATAATCGAGTTGGTCAGACGCTCGGTATTAACAGCTTCGCTTTTAACATAAAAGACATAACGGTTGCCGGAACGACCAAAAACGATAACGTTGGTGTCAACACCGACGTTCGCTCCCTTGCGCGGATAAAGCAAAAGGCTGTTGGGACCGGAAATCTGACCGTCAAAAGTGGCATTGTCACCAATAAAGATGTCTTCAATCATTTCCCAGCCGGGGAAGTTCACCAAGGTAATCATCCCCTCACGCAGGCGGATAGGCAAAACCAAATCAGGCGACCAGTAATATCTGGAATATGCCGGACGGCTTTGACCTTCGCCGAGGTTTTCCAGCGGGTCAAGCCAAGCGGCCTGGGTCATTCCCAGAGAATTGAAGCCGGCATAGCCGAGATTCATCGGCGTATAATTTCCCTGAGCCTGTTCGGCACTAGCGTCCATAACCTGCTGATCAACCTGAGCCATAAGTGCAGAGCTAAATCCGGCGACGGCAAGTGCCACCAACGATACAACCTTAAAAATTCGACATGCCATAAAATTCACCTTAAACTTACTCCACCTTATTGAAGGTTAAAGAATACCTCGATACCGTAAAGCCGACCGGATTTTTCAACCTATCTCCATATTTGACGCTTTTTGTGCGATAACCGACACTTAAAGAGGCCGTCCAGTAATTGACTTCGGGACGGTCGGAATCCGGATACATATCCCGGGTTTCGTATTCCACCTGCCAAATGCCGTTCGTCAGTTCGTTAACCGAAAGAATCTTAACTTCACGGGAAAGACCGCGGGCACGAATAACGGCAAGAGCCTTATTGGCGGTATTGGTCAGGAAATCCTGATAAACCTTAGGATCCGACATTTCCTGAATGGGACCGCCGGGCATCCAGCGGGCTTCCATTTCAGGAATTTCACGATCAAACGTACTGCGCAAAAGAACGTACTCGCGAACGAAAACTTCCGTAATGGCCTTCTGGTTACGCAGCCCTTCTTTAATCGGCTGAATATTATAAACCTGCTCGGAACGGTTTTGGAAAGTGAGAAGAAACGGCTCGACGCGATACAACGGCAAAACCTGAAAAATTGCCAAAATCAAAACAATGTTGCAACAAATGCTCAACGCGGTAATAACGGCAAACGCTCGTGCCGTCCACAAATACCTTTTTTCGCCGACATTGGCAACAAACAAATCGCCGGTCCGAGGTTTCACTCCGGGACGACGCATATTTGAGCCAATCAGGCGGCGGGGGTTTTGATTTCCTTCAATTCTGTCTGCCATTTATTGTTACCCCAAATTAAATCGTGGCTACGAACCAATCCGGTAAATCCTTGGGCAAATCAAGCTCCATACAGGCACACGGAGACAATTTCAGCTCGTCGCTGCCTTTACCAATGCCGACCGGCTCCGGTTCATAATAAGAACCAAAGCAGCCCGAAAGCAAAAACAATACCAGGATTAACAATAACTTAGTATGTATTTTCATTAAAGAAAGCCTTTCTTTTTACAATTATACAGCGCTATAGATATTTTGAAAATATACTCTTTTATCTTAAAAGTCTAACAGCTTGATTATACTTATCAACAACTGAGAGACATATCCGGGTTGTCAGGTTCTCCGCGACGAGCGGCAAAGCTAAAAGATTTCGACCTCGGTCTGAGAATAGCGGGTTACGGTAAAACCCAGCGGATTGAGCAGACGGCGGCCCATAAACTGCCGCTCTTTGATGAAATAAGCGGTAACGGAAGCGGTCCAATAGCGAACCCGCAGGGTCGACTCTTTCTGCGCCTGATTTTTGCCTTGTTCGTCATACAAGTCATATGTTTTAAAATCCACTTTCCAAACCGGACTCTTTTTGCCGCCCTGCTTGCCGATGGAAATGATTTCCACCTCGCGGACCAGCGCCTGTTTGAATATATTTTCCCAATTAGCCTGCGTGGAGCGGTTAAATGCGTCAAACACTTCGGGGGAAGACAAAAAGTTGACCATACCGCCGCGGTTCCAACGGGAGCGCATCTCCATGGGATCATTAATGATGGTGTTGCGGGAAATGACATACTGGCGGATAAACGTTTCCATCAGCTTGTCTTTAGACGACATATCCGAAGTTATGGGTTCTTCACGAACAATTTCCTGAGACTCATCCTGACGAATAATCAAAAAGGGTTCAACGGTCACCATCGGAGCCAGCTTGAACAAGGCCAAAGAGGAGCTTATCAGCACCAGCATTGAAATGACGGCCGTCATAATGTAAAAACGGGACAGCCAGAGATAGTAATGAATTTTGAAGCCTTCTTTCTCTTTTTCCATCTGCTCCAAAAATTCCGGGCTGCGGGCATTGGCGTCTTCAATAGCGAAAACCTTTGAACCGCCTTCAATTTGATTTGGGTTTACCATCTCTTTTTCATTCATCCGATACTAATAGTTTGCGCAGTAGGGCGTAGCCGAAAGGTCAACCTTGTCAATGGCATTCTTTTTGATGTCCTCCTGATAGGTATTGGTGACCTCTTCGTTTACTTTAGTAGATTTTAAATCTTCGTCAAGATGATTGTTGTCAACAACAACGGCCGTCATCATGGTCAGCTCATCCTTATCTTTCTGCAGGGCGCTGATTATTGATTTATACTTGTTAACGCGTTCTTCAACTACGTCGTTATCGGCTACGTCAACATCATCAATTTTCTCCAGCGCTTCCGCAATCTTGGAATTCTTAATATTATCAAGCTTGTCGCGCACCAGATTATAGTCCTTATCCGTACTGATATCAAAATCATCGGCCGGTTCAAAACCGAAACGGGCCAGAACCTCTTTGAGATTTTCTATCATTTCTTCATAAGACTGGGTATTCTCCTCCAAAGCCTTGCTCTCTTTCTGCTCGTTTTCGACATAGCGGAGAAAATCGCCAAACTGGTTGGTGGAAAACGGTGCCGCTTCAATAGGCGCAAGTTCCTGGTTTTCTTCAGCGCTCAGCTCTTCGTTCGCCTCAATTTTAATTTGTTCGGCTATTATCTTATGATAAGTATCATAAACCTCCTGCTTAAAGAACAGCGTGTTGTTTTCGTCGGCATTCAGTAACGTGCCCAGTTCGCTGTATGCACAATCCACCGACGGAACATCCGAAGCCAGAGAAAATCTTACGTTAATATCGCGCTGCGTATGATGAACGTTCATCGCCTTGGCTTCCAGAGCCGGACATTCGGTCAAAACGGCACCGGAGGAACTGCCGCGGACAAACCCGCCTTTTTCGTTTACGTCAATCACGATATTGGAATTTATTGCCTTACAGGGCATATAACCGCCGCGGAAGAAAGTAACCAAAGTGCAGCCTTTGTTCAGAGCCGGTTCCAGTTGAAACTCGGTTTCCACAAAAGCATGGTCTTTCAGCATCCATTTCCAGATTTCGGGAATTTCCCCGCCATAATCGAGAAAATCGTCATCAGGGAAAGGCTCGCTGTTTTTGCGGCTTTCTTCATAGGGTTTGACATTTTGAAAGTCGATTTCGTCAAAGTGGAAGACTTCCCGCAGAGGCGGAAGGTTGATGGTCATAATTTGTTTGGGCGCTTTCATATCTCGCGCCTTGGCCGGGGCTCCGACAAAGAAGTCGTCTCCTTCGGCAGAAATGTCGGCATTCAAAAGTTTGGCATAGAGATAAAACGTTGCCGCAATATTCATTCCCTTATTGTTGACGGTCAAAGCCATAGCCTTAATATCGTTCATCATATCCGTGTGGATTTTGACCACCTGAGCGTGGTTTTCAGCCTTATACAACCCATCACCCATCAATTGCAGCTGGGTTACGGCCAAGTCTATTCTGGCATCTACCTGAGCATACAGGCTGTCGAGCGCGGTCGATATCGATTTGGTCAGAGAACTCATCAAATCCCCCGCAGACGGCCCGTTGTAGGACATATTCGGAAACTTGTCCTTGGGATAACGGGCGTTAAAAGCAGCCAAGGCTTCGGCAACAATCTTATCGGCCATGGAATTTAATATGCTGTCGGCGTCTTTGCCATATTTGGTGTCGATTTCTTCCTTGGCGGCTAATGCCGAAGCGGTTATGTCTGCAAATTTTTTGGTATATTTGGCATTAACAGCGGCAAATTTGACCTGGTCATCAAGCTTTTGCCTGATAATTTGTTTTTCCAGCTGCTCCAACTGTTTTTTCATCTCATCGATTTTGCCGTTGAGCGTATCGGCCTGTTTTTCCAAATCTTCAATATTTGCTTCTTTTTTGTTTTCTTCTTTATTGACGTTAATGTCATCACGCATATCATCCGGCTTTTCCAGATTACGGGAAGCTTCGGCAATCGCCTCGTTTTTGGCACGGCGTTCTTCCAGAGACGGATCTTCGACCACGGTTCCGGCGTCAACATCAATTCCCAAATCGGTATTGTAATTGGTGAAAGAATCAAAATGGGTAACCGTTTCGTGCTGGCTGTTTTCCGCGTCATCCTGAGCCTTTTGGCGCAAATCGGAAATCTTGTCGGTCAATTCCTTATATTGCGCGCTGGCGTTGTCCAAACGTGCTTTTAAACTGTCGTACTGACGCTGCAAAGAAGCCTGTGCCGCACTGATTTGCTTTTTAAGCGCTTCCTCCTCGGCCGCTTTTTCGTTTTGAAGCGTCTTCCGCTGCGCCGTCAATTGTTCATCCAGGCGGGCAAACTCTTTCTGTTTCAGCGTTTCGGTGGCATCTTTGCTCTCGCCGCCGGCCTGAGCCACAATCAGAGCCTTTACGTCATTAACGGAAAATTGCTTCAGGTAGGAACGAATATTGGCATATTTGCCGTTTAAGTACTGGTCATAAAAGCTTTTGGTATCGGTCCAAACGGGAAACTCCTTGGTCTGAGTTCCCCATTTTCCGGGTTCCTGCACCAAGAGCTTAGCCCCTTCCGCCCCTATCTGCCACGGAATCAGAGCCACTTCGCGGTTTTCCTTTTCCATCTGTTCTTCTTTGCTGAGAGACGTAACATAGGTCTTCTGGCCGCTGAATTTCTGGTAAACGCCGTCAATATCATCCGGGTTGTCTATGTTTTGGGCATCCATATCAATTACCGGATTGGCAATATCGTCAGACGACGTTGTCGTAACATGTGCGGCTTTGGCGGTTTCAAAGGCATCAATGGTCCAGCCGGAGATACCTCCGCGCAATTCATAGCTGGCAACATCTTTGCCCAAGATACGGCCTGACCAGACAATTTCCGGGTTGGCATAACGCCGGCTGAGATACGTGACAACGGCGTTATCCGATTTTCGCAGCGCCTCCACAGCTCTTTCATGGCGGGCAACGGCTTCCTTATATTCCAAAGCGGCGTTTTTATAGCCATCCAACGAACGGATGGTGTTGTGGGCATCAATGGCGGTATCGACATCCGCACCGATGGGTTCAATCTTGTTCAGCTCGGCTACTTTTTCCTTGGTGCTGTCCGTTCCCAAAGGGTGGAGTTCTTCGCTCTCGGGCGCTTCGGAGAATACGGAATCGCGGCTGACAATTTCCTGCGCGTCGTCTGCGGGAACACCGGCTGCCGCATTTTCAACTGCCGAAAGGGCATCTGCCGCCTGCGAGGAAGCCGATGCCGGCATCATTTGAGCAAAGGCCAGCGGCTCGGAAGACGAAACTTTTGAAGAAAAAGCCAGCTGTACCAACGGGCGCTCATCCAGCAACGACGTTTGGGCGCCTTCTTCAGCCTCGGAAGACTTTTGATCCGCCTCAGTAAAAGGACGGGGCTTGATTTGGTTAATGGCTTGGACGGCCCGCAACTGAGCTTTTAAGGCTACGGCCTTTTGCAGAACCATTATCAAATTGTCCATTGATTCCAAGGCCTGAGCTTCGGCATAAGCAGACTCGCTGTTGGCATCGGCGGCCGGAATGCCGCAGCCGCCTTCCGTCAGACATTGGCGCGCTTCCTCCATCGTAGGAACAACGACTTCGTCCATATAAATCATCAGTTGGCGGGAGGCCGTATAAATTTCGATTATGCTGTCCTCATAAAACTTGTCCCGATAAGCATCGTATTTGTCTTTTTCAAACTTTTCATAGGCCGGGTAGGTAAAAAACAATTTTTGTACAGCATCTTCAATAGAATCAGGGTCATACACATCGGCGCTGATATCGCCGACTTCACAACTGACGATTTCCATTTGTCCGGGATTTTGCGTCCCGTCGGTCAAAGCCTTAAAATCAAAATTAAATACCGAATTAAGCGCCGCACGGGTATTGTTTATGGTATTCTGAGTAGCAGTCTGAAGTTTTTTTGCAGTCAGGACAGTTTCCTGCACGCCCTTGCCTACGGTTGCCGCCTCCTCGGGAAAATCGGGCATCGGCAAAACCGTCGGCCCTTGCAGCAAACGTTTCAAAAAGAAGGCCTGACTGCCGGACGCATAAAAGACAACGCCGACAAAAGCGAGTGCAACCGCACAGATTTTCAACCACTTTTTCATCAGAACATTCCTCCTACAACGGCATTAGGATTATTTGTCAGCACTTCCTTGCCGGATTGGACGACCTCGCCGACCCCTTTAGCCAGCTCGGCACCTTCTTTTACCTTGTCAACCGTGCTTGTTACCTTTTCCTTTGCCTTGGATACTTTAGCCTTTAACGCCGCAAGCTTTTCTTTGTTAATTTCCGCCTGGCTCTTGGTATAATTGCAAAGTTTGAAGTCCGTCAGCTCCCCTTCCGAAGCGTTGGGCGGCAGTTGTGTCGCGGCAACAGACGTTTCCAACGCCAAATCAGCCAAAACAAACTCTACGTATTTTTCCAGAATGTCAATTTGACGAACCAAAATCTCGACGTTAACTCCGGAGCCTTCAGCTTCGCCGGGCATGGTTTCTGAAAGTTCCTTAATCAGATTGACGTCTTCAACCAGGCCGGTCATATTTCCTTTGGCGCGAACCGACTTTTCGTAAATTTCGTAAATCATATTACGGCGTTCTTCAAATCTTTTTTCCCGCAGGTTTTTACGGCTTGAAACCGTATCTTTTACGCCTTTTTTAAGAAATATCTCATTTTTGGTGTTCTGAAGAGACTCAAGCGGATTTTCAACGTTAAAGCTGACTTCGTTTAATTCGGCCAGTTCTTTGGTCAGCTTGGCAATAACTTCCGTCTGCGCCTCCTGCTGTTCCTTCAGCTCATCCAACTGGTCATCCATATCATCATTGATGGCCTTGCTTTTTTGAGAAAATTCGCGTTTGATTTGTTCGATAAGCGTCGTGCTTTCGCTGTTTACGCGTTCGACGGTCTGATTCAACCCTGAGGTATCCGCACCGTTTGCAATATTTTCGGCCAGGTAATTTTCCATCGTGCCCAGATTGCTTTGCAGCGCGGCCAGCTTTTGGTTTGTGGTCTCCTGCAGAAGTTCCTGCTCCTGTTTGGCATTTTCCTGAATTTTGAGCATTTGCTGCTGAATTTTAGCCAGTTTCTTGCTTTCCTGAGCAATTTCCTTGCCAAGCATGGCTGATTTATATTCTTTGCTGTTTTTGGCCGCATCAGCGTATTCTTTGCCCTGGTTATAAATGTCCATGCCTTGTTTATACATATCTTTGGCAAAGTTTACACCGTCTTTGGTGGCCTTAATGCCGTCACCGACAAGTTTACCCATTTTAGAATTAGATACCCACTGCATGGCTTTTTCGCAGCTTGATTTAACTTTTTGAAACCACAGACTGATTTTGGAACCGGTTTTGCCGGCATCGATTTTGGGCAAAAAGGCCTGAGCCGGGGTAACCACGGTTGTCGGCGCAATGCCGATGGCAAAAGCGAACAAAGCGAGAATTGCAAATATCTTTTTCATAACTATTCTCCCTCTCCGCCGTCTGTATTAAGCGAGGTGTCTTCCTTGGGCATATTGATAATTACCCGGGTTCCTTCAAGACTGGCAATACTCGCTTCCAACGATACGATATTGTTCAGGCGCTCTGCAATACTGCGCAGACGCGGTTTGATTTCATTGACCAAAACCTTTTGCTTGTCGCTGGTGTCTCCAAGCTCGGCGGCTTTCTCCTTTTTAGTCTGCTCTTTTTCTTTTTCCGCTTTCAAAACTTTGGTTCTGGTGGTCAGGGCTTCGGCATAGAGTTTTGCCGAAAGCTGGCGGAGAATAATGTTTTGAAACTCCTCATCATCCTGAGCGCCGCCGGCATCCTGAGAGTGCGACGTCAGATTTTCGATAATCGGATTGATGTTGGCGCGCACATCATTCACATCTTCAATATACGAAGGAATTTCCACCGCATTGGCTGCCACCGCCAATCCGACAAGAATGGCAGAGACCATAAAGAGAATATTTAACAAACGTTTTGTCATTGTTTACTCCTCAGTCACTCGGCGCCGCGGGTAAAGGTTTTGCGCGTGGCGGTACGTTGGTTCAACGCGGCCCTTTTAGCCTCATCCTTAGCCTTCAGGTTTTTCTGCAGCTCTTCCCAAGTATATGCATTTTCATTAGTCAGGCTGGCTTTTTTAGCATCATCTTTAGCTTTCAGGTTGGCAATCAGTTCTTCGCGGGAGTATTCGAATTCATCCGAATAGCCGGCCAGTTTTGCTTCGTCCAGCGCTTTCAGCTTCTCCTGAAGTTCCTCTTTGCTCATAGCAGCCAGCTTTTCTTGTTTGGCGGCTTCTTCCGGCGTCAGGTTCTCGTCTTTCTTTTCCTCATCGGTATTTTCAGCTGCCGCTGCTTCCTTTTCCGCCTTTTCCTGTGCCTGCGTCAGGATATCTTCGGCGGTCAACGTCGTACTGCCGACAGCGGGCAACGCATTTAACGGAACCGTTACCGGACTGACTGCTGCCGCCGTTGCAAAATCGGCTATTGCCGCAGCCTTTTCGGCATTGGCGTCAAGCGGGGTCATTTCAGCGTCGCTTTCCGCAGAGGCGCTGTCCGGCGTCGTGTAGCTCATGAGGGTTACTTCTTCACCGCTGTAGCCGGCTCCGGATGCGTCATCGCCGTTTACCAGATAAGAAGCGTCGGGATTGTCAACCGAAACGCCCGGTTTTACGGTGACCGGAGCGGAAGCATCCGATGACGAAAAGGGCTGACGGCCGGTTACGCTTGAAATCTTGCTGCCGGCAAGGTCTCCCGCAGAAGAAGCCAAATCTTTGGCGTCGCTGACATATCCCTTGCCTTCTTCAAGCATATTTTTGCCTTCATCGACCATATCCTTGGCATCGTCGAGCATCTGTTTGCCGTCATTATAATAGCCTTTGGCTTCATCCAGCTTTTCTTTTGTACTCTTATAAGCAACGCTGACTTTGTCACCGAGCTTTTTAAAGGACTCATACTTGTCCGTGATGTTTTCCTTTATCTTAGACAGCTTTTCGGCTCGTTTTTTGGCCTTTTCAGCCTTTTTTGCAAGCTTTTCGGCCTTCTTTTTGGCTTTCAGGGCTTTGTTGAAATCTCCCAGAGCACCGGTTTTTTCCCGGATATAGCCGGAGGCAACGGTCGTCAAGTCTTCCTGCACCGTACCGGCCACATTAACATAGTGGTTAACTTCATCAAGAACGTTTACGACCGGATCGGTCACGGCGGCGTGAACAGGCGTTCCGCTTATCAGCATAAGCAGAGATGAAATCAATGAATATGTCAAAATATTCTTTTTCATCCAAACCTCCTATTGTGTCCCCTCGTCTTCTTCGGGTATGGCCGCAGCATTTTCAGAAAACTCGTACTGATGATAATACGCCATGGCATTAAGCGCCAGTTGAGAGCTGTATACATCTATGATATCTACGACATTTGATGCCCCCATTGTGGCCAGTTTGCCGTTTTGAGTCTGTTTGATACGCAGGTTTTCCTCGTCATCCTCATCTCCGGCAGAAAAAGCTCCGTCGCTGTATGCGTCTTCTTTCATCGCCTTTTCCATTTGGTCGGCTACGTCACCGGCCATAGCTTTGCGTTGAATGGCAACATCAATATAATCCCGGTTTAACTCATGGAACGCTTCGGTAAAAAAGCGGTCATACCCTTCGGAAAAAGTCTGGCTTCCCAGTTTCATCCGCAGAATCTGGTTCAGACATTTTTCAATTTTGCCGTCGTCGTGCACATCGTGAGAACTGATGTCACAGCGCATGGCAAACTTTGGCGGGATGATAAATATTCCGTCGGGACCGGTGCCGTTGTCTTTCAGCGGGGCGGCGCCTGCCGTGGCAGCCAGCGCAACCGCCAGCAGCAAAGCAGACAAATTTATTTTAACAAACCTTACCATAGTCCCTCACCCAAAAAATTATTCTTCAGCCTCTTCGTCTTCTTCCGGCGTGGAAAAATCGTAAGCGCTGTAATTGCTGTAAGTGTTCAAGGCCAGACGGCTGCTGTAAATTTTGAGCAAACCGTTAATCGTGGTCGTTACCGCCTTATTCATTTCCACAAGATGCGCATAATGGTCGGCGGTGGTGTCGGCTTCGGAAAAATCAATTACGTCCAGCGTTTTTTCTTCAAAACCGTCGGCATCGTTTTGCGCTTTATATCCTTCGGCAATCAAAGCCGCCGCATATTCTTTGCGCCCCTGATTATACTGTTTCATAAACTCGGCTTCATTATAGGCACGCGGCTGTTTCAGCTTATCGAAAATCCCGACCAGGCACTCGTCCATAGCCCCTTTTTCCTTAGCCTTTTTGGAACTCAGGCCGCAGGTTTTGTTTATTGTACGGGGAACAAGGTACGACTTATTGACATCCGTACCGTCATCATCAATCTCCAAAGCAAAGGCAAAAGCCAACGGCGTTTCATTTTGCAGAGAAGCAAAACTTTGAACTTCTCCGATTTCCAAAGAAGCCCGGTTGCCGGAACGCGTAAAGTTTCGGCGCTGCGGAGTTCTGGCCTTTAAGTCCCGAGACGTTGTACGACTGCGAATACCCAGGCTGGAGCGTTTTTCTTCATCTTTGGCTTTCAGATTTTTTTCAAGCTCTTCCGTCGTATAAGCATGTTCGTTGGTCAGACTGGCTTTTTTGGCCTCATCTTTGGCTTTCAGGTTGGCTTCCAGTTCTTCGCGGGTATAAAGGAATTCGTCAGACCAGCTGTCCAGTTTGGCCTTATCGAGGGCTGCCAGTTTTTCGCGCAATTCTTCTTCGCTCATTGAAGACAGTTTTTCTTCTTTCGCTTTGTCTTCTTCGGCTTTTTCATCCAAGAGAGCCTGTTCGTCTTCAGTCAGTTCCTCGCCGCGGGCCTGTTTTTCTTCAATAGCTTTAAGCTCGGCTGCCTCATCGGCATAGTCTTTTTCCAGCAGGGCGCGCTCTTCGTCGCTGATTTGCTCACCATTGGCGAGTTTTTGTTTAATCGCGGCAGCTTTTTCTTTCTGTTCCGCACGTTCAACCTTAGCGGCCTTGGCAACCAACTGCTGTTCTTCGGCGGTTAGGGTCTGCCCGGCGGCTGCTTTAGCCTGTACTGCCGGAAGGGCTGCTTTTTCTTCAGCGGTCAAGGGTTCAACCGACGCTGCGGCACTTCCGCCGGAAGCGGCGCCGGATGCTGTTCCGGAGGTTCCGCCAAACGCTGCGCGGGAAGTCGCGATAGGCGTGTCGGCATAAACGGGAGCAGAATATCCGCTGGCTGAATCCGTGCTGCCGGCAGCAGAGCTTCCGGTGCTGTAACTGTTTCCTGCGGAAGTCAGTGCTCCGACATTTACGTTACTGCCGCCGCCGATAGAGGGATCGGCAAAAGTCACGCCGGAATTTCCACTACCGGATGACGAAATTCCCGCTTTAGACGCAGCATTGCTGATTTTGCTTTGGGCCAAATCTCCTACCGCGCCGGCCGTTGCCTGAGCTTCGCTCAGCGCCCCCTCAACGCTGGCCTTCATTTCCTGAGCTTCAGCCAGTTTGGCTTCGGCTTCCGCTTTGAGTTTTTGTGCTGCTTCGATGTTTTCATCAAGCATTTTCTTGTATTCGTCGTATTCTTTTTTGTATTCTTCGGCCTGTTTCTTATATTCGTTGAGTTTTTTCAGCTTTTCTTCGGCCTTTTCCTTATTTTTGATAACGTATTCGGAAACGCTTTTTTTGGCGTCGCCGATTGCGGCACTGGTCTTATTTGCAAAGGCCACCGTATCGGTAACCAGTTTGGTTTCCTTGATGTTATTCATCCAGTCTTTGATGGTATTGGCGATACTGGTACCGTCAATAACCGGAATCATCGCTTCGGCCTTCGGAACATAAAGCATTGAGGCACTCATGAGCGCAATCGCAAAAATCTTTGAAAAATCGGACTTTCTCATATCAACCTCCTGCTAGTACCACCTAATTTTATCATAGCAAATTTTTGCCATTAAATAAACGGATTTGAGCCAAATTACGCAATATTTAAATATTTTGTAACAAAGTTTTCTTCACCGTATTCTTTAATCAGCTCCTCAACCAAAAGCACGTTCTTGCGACCGGAATTATACAGCCTCAGGTACGGCCCCAAACCGCTCAAATCCACATCCAAAATTACGGACTCTCCGGTAGCGGGACGGGACAACAAAATGGCATAAGGAAAATCGCGATAGGTTTTGCCGAAAATAAAGTCGGTTTCCGCATTGGTCAGGTTCCAGTTGACATAGTCTTCGGGCATGGCTTGCGGGTTACGGAAAAAGATAACGGTTTGGCACTGACCGCGAATGACTTCGCCGACGCCCAGTTTATCAATGATGTTCGGCTGTTGGAAAGCACAGAGGTATGCCTGGCGTTTTTTACGGCCTTCCTGCAAACCGATGGCAAAATAATCCCGGAACATGGGGTGTTTGAGCATCGGTGCGGTCTCATCAATCATAATCAGAGAGGGAACCCCGGTTTCGCCGGTTTCCGACTGGATACGATGCATGATATAACTGATGACGGCAGGCGCCAGGACTTCGTCTTCAAAGATGTGCGTGAAGTCAAAAGCCATAAAACGTTTAGACTTCAAATCCAAGCTGTCGTTAGTCGCATTAAAAATATTGCCGTACTGGTCGGGATTGACCCATTTGAAAAGCTCCCGACGCATATTTCCGGTCGGAGAAAAACAGCTTTTATACAAATTAGTCATCACCCGCTCTTCGGGACGAAGGTAGTCAAACGCCGTTGTTACGGCACGGGCAATTTCCTTTTCGGAAACAGCGTCGTCCACCAAAGTAATGGCGCGAATCCACCGACGCAGGAAAGCGCGGTTATTCGGCGTATTGGCACAATCAAACGGATTAAGGGAAACGTTTTTCTCGTCACCCTCAAAGCCGACATATGCTCCGCCGATGGCACGGGTGAAAATCTCGGCACCGCGGTGGCGGTCGAAGAAAAATACCTTCAAATCACGGTGGCGCATGGCCTGACCGGCCAGAAAAGTCAGCAAAGTCGTTTTACCCTGACCGGTGGGACCGATGATACAACAGTGAGCCACCGCAGAATCTTCACTGGAAACATGAAACTGAAAACGATAAGCCGATCCCGAAGTCGTACGGAAGATGGAAATGGCTCCCGGCCCCCAGTCTGACTTGCTGAAACCTTCGGAAGGCTTGTCAAAAGAAATGGCCGTGGCAACCACGCGGGACAGATAACGATAGGTCCTCGGCAGGGTTTCATAAGTCGGAAACTGGTTAAAGAACGTCGCCTGCGTGACCCAGCCTTCACGGACCGGGGTTACGCCGTATAAACGGCAGATACGCTGCACTTCACTTTCGCCGAAGTCAATTTCTTCTTTGCTCTCGCCGTGCAAAATGACCGCCATGGCATATTCCGTCAAAGCCTGATGGTTGGTATCGCTGTCTTCAATGGCAGCCAAAACCTCGCTGTACTGGTCGACAACGTCGCTTGAAAAGCTGGTCATGGTGGCCATACGCTGCTGCTGCATCAACAATGCACGGGCGTGCGGTTTGAAAATCGGACGAATGTTGTGCAATAGAGTTAATTCACAATCAATAGAGAGCAATGAGGCAATCATTCCCTCATCCATATAGTCACCGGAAGACCGGATGCCCATAACCACTTCATAAAGTTGTTTGTCGCCGGAAAAGAATTTGATAATGCCGTTTTCACCGGTGAAATGAATATGGTCGGAGGTCAGCAATTCATTTAAATGCGCACCTTCGGCACCGTTGATTTTCGGCATCGGCTTGGATATCGGGCTGCAAATTTTGGAATATACCGAAAGCGGGCTGTCTTTTGCCGGGCTTCCCTCAGATTCATACAACGTCGTGACCCCGTATTCACTCAAAGTGGCAATCAGCGCCTGTGAAGCATAGTTCAAATCCTTGAGGGAATCGGTACGGTCCGCAACCGAGAGCACGATATAGTGCTGATTGCTGTATACACGGTCTAGATTAGAGCGCCAGGTTGAGGCAATATCGGACAACAGTTTGTTTCCGAAATCTCCGGTTTCTTCTTCCAGAGGAATTCGCTCACGCAGCGTAATGACGCGGCAAGTCACCTGCAAGTCAGACATACCGTCAATCCATGATTTGCGCGCTTCCAGCATCGACATTACCTTTTCATCGGTAACAAAAGCCAAATCCACGCCCTCAACCCTGAAAACACGGGCCAGAGATCCGTTATAACAGCGAATGGTAATGCCGTCCGACAACAACTTGTTAAAAGGCAAAAAGTCAGACACCCGCGACTCACGAGGCTGAGGCAGGACATAATAACCAAACTTAGTCGCCCAGAATCCGGCAAATGCCGCCGCCGAAATAAAACCGATTACGGCAACAGCTACTTCTATGCTGGAAAGACCTTGGACAAAGGTGCTGAAAAAATCAAACTCAGGGTGCAAATTTGTTCCCCTTCTCTTTATAAAGGTTATGTGAAGTTTTGGCAGTCTGGCCGTAAGCCTGAATCATAGCCGAAATATGCGGCTCTTTGACACCCACGGCAATACAGATAACATGGCCGATGACCAAAGTGCACATAAAAACCAGCGGGTTAATATTAAATGTTCCTAAAAACATAAACATAATGGGAAACTGTATGCCCATGTTCAGCATGGTGGGTAAAAAAGGCCCCCACAGTATCTTAGGCGGATTTGCCACCGCTTTTAATATTATTTCACGCATATTACAGTCCCATTATGAATTTATGATACCGCGGTGATTTTTTTATGCAAGAAAAACAACCCAATTTATTCAGAGCTGTGTATTTGCATAAAAAAAAGAGGTATCTTTTTTATACAGTATACCTCTTTTTTATGAATAATGCGTTAATTTTTGCGAAAGCTACTCGGCGGCGACATCTCCACCTTGTTGCTCCTGCATCTGACGCATCAGCTGCATTCTTTTGATGCGGGCAGAACGAATACGCTCGAGTTTGGCCTGGTCGCTTTCTTCCAGACGACGCTCCATCTCTTCTGCCGCCTGAATTGCGGCATCACGACTTTGTTCAGCCTCGGCAGCAGCTACTTCTTCTTGTTTCCGCTCCTCAGCTTCTCGCTGCAAAGCTTCCTGTCCGGCGCGAAAAGCCGCAGCCCTGCTTTCCATTTCTGCACGAGCCTGGGCGCTGGCCTCCTCCATTTGGCGTTGTTCAGCCCCTTCGCTGATTTCCTCGGCATGCTCTTCATCCTCTTGTTCAAGACGATTTTCAAGCGAATTATCCGTGGTCAGAGCATAATAGCGTTGTTGAGCCGTGGTACGGAGACGGATTTGTTCATCGATTACCTTTTGCGCATCGACAGCTTCCTGCTGTTTCTGACGGGCAGCATCCGCCGCTTGCTGTGCCGCGGCAATATCGGCAGGATTATTGGTTTGAGCAGCAACAGCCGCCAACCGGGCCGCTTCATTGGAGGCTGCACGCGCCTCTTCGGTTTTGACCTTAGCCGCTTTTTGTGCTTCTTCCACAGCAGCTTCGGCAGCCTGAACTTCTACCGCAGCCGTAGCAGCGACCGTAGGCTCATCACCAGATGTTGTGTCGATTGTACCCAAATCGTTAGCAACCGCAACAGGAGTTCGTACCGCAGCCCTTGCCGCTATAGCCTGGCGGGCAGCCAAGGCCTGACGGCGGCGTTCCTGCGCCGGATTTTCAGCCGCAGAAGGTTCGGCGGCGGCCGGAGCTGGTACTGCAGCAGGTTCCGGTTCAGCAGAGCGTGTGACACTTGCTGGTGTTTCCGCAACAGCATTATCCTCTTTTCTGCCGGTTGAAACTGCGGCGGGTGCAGTTGTTTTCGTCTCAACAATCTCAATTTCATTATATACAACGGGTTCCTCAGCAACCGCAGCACTACGCGACACTAACGGATTATTTGAACCGCCGTTGTCCGTCGGCTTGTCCCCACCGGTCAAAGGCTGGTTGGTGCCGCCGTTGTCTGTCGGCTTGTCCCCACCGGTCAAGGGCTGGTTGGTACCGCCGTTGTCTGTCGGCTTGTCCCCACCGGTCAAGGGCTGGTTAGTACCGCCGTTGTCTGTCGGCTTGTCTCCGCCGGTCAAGGGCTGGTTGGTGCCACCGTTGTTTGTCGGCTTGTCTCCGCCGGTCAAGGGCTGGTTGGTGCCGCCGTTGTTTGTCGGTTTATCACCACCGGTCAAGGGCTGGTTGGTGCCACCGTTGTTTGTCGGTTTATCACCACCGGTCAAGGGCTGGTTGGTGCCGCCGTTGTTTGTCGGCTTGTCCCCGCCGGTCAGAGGCTGGTTAGTGCCACCGTTATTGTTGTTTGAGTTATTATTGGCAGATGCGGATTTGCTTCTGGACTGCTGCTGTTTTTTCTGGCGCAGCTTGTCGGTAACTCCGGTAACGTCTTCAACCAGTTTTGTGCCTTCGTAAGCCGTGCTGGTCAACCCCTGCAACATCGTATTTGACTCTTTAGACTTTTGCATAATGTTGTCTGTAGTGTCTTTGATATTGGTAAAGACATTTGAATCCGATGCAACTTTACCTTCTACGGCATTACCGTTCTGATCCGTACCGCCGTACAGATGTTCAACCGTACCGTCGGCGCCGGTCGTTTGACCTTTGAGCAGGCGGTCGAGCGCGTTGGTCGCCTCACCTTTGCTGCGCTGCTCGTTCAGTTCGGCCACTTCATCCGTACTCTTGGTGACATCCTGAACATTATTAGAAATCTTGCTGACATTGCTCATAACACCATTGACAACGCCACCGGCCGTACCAACCATATTGTTGACATTGCTGCCGATTTGACCGGCTGCCTTAATGATGCCCGACAAACCGTTGCCCTTGGCATTTTTAACAGCGTCACCAATATTCTGGGCAGCATTTTTAACAGATTCAACGCCGTTTTTAACCTTGTCGACAGTTTCTTTAGCCGTTTTGGCAGTATCAACCGCCTTTTTACCGGCTGCCGTAATATCTTTAATACAGCTGGAGAAATTGCTCCATCCGCTGGCACCTTCCGTTTTACCGCAGAAACCACGAACATCTTTTTCCGCCTCCGGACTTGCCACTTCGGCCGGAACCTCGCCGTTAACGCCGGCGGCAGTAGGAGCCGTATAAATTGCGGACGCTTCAACCCATTTATATTCGGTATCGGCAAAACCTTTGTTAAGGTAATCGCCATAAGACAGCTGATTGTTGCTCAACCCTCCTTCGGGGAAGACAAAATATTCTATGAAACGACCCATATTAGCGACCAGGAACAACCCGATTGCAATATTGGAAAACCATTTCCAGCTGATTTTGTTGAAAATAGCCATGAAGGCAAAACCAATCAGGCCAAAACCGGCAAATACGTAGATAATCGGTTTAAGGCTGACTAAAAAGAGCATTGCCCGACGGGTAATCGTATTAAAGATATCTCCGTCTTTGACATCATAGGTTGCGGTACCGCGATAGGTTCCGTCAAAATTACCGTCAGCGTCAACACCGCTGCTGGAAGCCGTACTGAATGCGGCATAAACTTCGCCTTCATGTTCGTCACCGCCGCTGACACCGGCCGACTGGGCAGCGTTTTGCGCCGCGGAAAGCTTGTTTTTGGCAGCTTCAAGCTCACTGGTATAAGTATCGACCAAGCCGCAGTATTTTTCCTGATCAGCTTTGGCAGCCGCGGAAACCGCACCATTTTGCTTGTAATAGTTACATCCGTTCTGGGCGTCTTCTAACTTTTGCTCCAGATCTTTGACCTCGTTTTTGGCATTTTGAACATCTTTTTGCAAATCGGCATTTTTACCGGTCAATGCGTTTTGTTCCGCCCGATAGTCATTATAAGCGGCATCTGCCGCAGCTTTCTTTTCTGCCAACAAGGCATTCAAAGTCGTCGTCGTCAGCGGATTGCCGTCGGCATCCGTAATGGGATTACCGTTGGAATCCTTACAATCGGCCGGCGCTTCCGCACATTTGGCAAGATTGTTGTATTCCTGACGCGCGGCATTATAGGCCGAACGTTTGGCATTGACGGAAACATTGGAGGTCGCAGCCGTTTTGTTCGTTTGATATTCGCTCAAAGCATTATTGTAGGCGGTTGCAGCTTCGCTTTGATCTTTTTGATACTGTTTTTTCAGATCGGCAATTTTCTGCTGCAGTTCCTTTTTCTCTTTTTTGCTGATGCCCTCTTTGGATATCTGAGCATTTAAATCCTGCAAATCAGCCTGATATTGTTTTTCAATCTGATCAAGCTTTTCCTTGGCGGCATCTTTTTCCGCCGCCGCTTTTGAGGCTTTTACCAACGGATCCCGACTTTCAATCGTCGTCGGCAGCTCAATTGAGCCAGCCATATCAGCCAGATTGGTGGTCGGGGCCGTCAACGCAGGCATATTAACGGGCGGCGTATTGCCGGTTCCGGTATTTCCGCTGCCGGAAGAGTAATAATCGTCCGGCGCATCCCAAATTGCGTAAGAGGGATTTGAATAGAAGGAAGCAAAGGCCAAAGCGCCTGCTACCAGAACTACTTTGCTTATTTTCGTAAGATTAACCATAATAACCTCCTATTCCAAGTTCTTTAGAAAACCTCCCCGAAGGGAAACTTTCTGCGGAGAATATTCTCCGAATTCCGTTCGTCAATCGGTCTGTTTTGCAGACCCGGGAGCTTCCGCTCCGAAAAACCATACCGTCGTCACTTAAGCGTGTCGGTAATCATGCTGCTGGTGAATTCCGTGCAGCCCGTAATAGCATTAATCAGCTCTCCGGTCGTTGCAATAACAACCAGGGCAATGATAATCGCTCCCAGCCATTTCCAGTTCAGGTTTCCGAAAAATCCGCCGACGGCAACGCCGATTATACCGAAACCGGCAACGACATAAATCAAATCGCGCAAACCTTTGAAGATTTTGTTACCGGTATTGATAAGACCGGAAAACAGCCCCAAATCCTTGGAACAGCCGGTTACCGCACCGCTGCTGGCCTTGCTGTTGGTATTGGTAACTTTTGTGGGCGTGGTATTGTCTGTTCTTACAGTGTTGTCATAGGTTTCGGCAACGTTCTTATCAACGGTTTTGGTTACTGTTCCGTCTTCATTTTTGGTTTCTTTAATCATCGGAACACAATCCGAATAAGCGCCAATAACGGTCTTGCTGCCACTGTTGGGATTACAGCACTCGTTTCTGGCTGAGACCCAAACGGTGTAAGGCGCTTTACAATTAACTCCGGAAGCAGCCCAGGAGTTTGCGATATCAATGATAACGGCTAAGGATGCGAGTAATAATACACGACATATTTTTCTGAAATTTAACATAGCACCCTCCTTAGTTCTGTTCTCCCGCGGGAGATTTCCGTTCGTTCAGTCTGGTGAACTTGGGTGTTTAGTCCGGAGCAATTCAGACCAAACAGCTAAATTCACTTTTTTATAAAAAGGGGCCGAGGCAATAATTGCTTGGCAATTGTTCCGTTAGACCCCTGATACGCAAGTCCTTTTATTGTTCCGAAGGACGGCGGCAAGCCGCCGCCCCGGAACATAAAGAAGGAGAATATTAGTTTGTAGCGTTGTCGAATGAGTCTTGGAAACCAGACATATTCTCACCGGTAGCGTAGTTAACGATAGAACCGGCAGCTGCCAGAATAGCAAGACCTACAGCCAAACCTGCAAACCATTTCCAGTTTACTTTACCAAAGATCGCGCCGAAAGCGACACCGACCAAACCGAAACCACCGACAACGAAAATAATCGTTTTAACAGCGGTAAAGACGTTCAATGCCTTTTCTTGAGAGGTCTGCATTACAGAACTCTGAGCCGAAGCATCACCGGCAAATGTCAACAGTGAAAAGACAGCTACCAGGCAGAATGTCCAAATATTATTTTTAAGAAATTGCATAATCGTTCTCCTTCAAATAGATTGCAAAAACTCTTTATACTCTTTTAGAATAACCAATTTTTAAAATGATTACCAGCAAAAATGCTTATACCGAAAAATCGTTAACATATTGTTTACACTTCATATTTTTTGCTGTAACAAAAAATTCACAGTCGTTAAGCAGTAGTAAACGACTGTTTTTTATAAATTAATAGCCGTTACGAAAGCGGCAAAAAACGTTTTTCATTATCCGGCAGCACAAATACTAACGGCATTATGATACCGTAAATACCGGCAAAAATTTAATTTAAAAGAATCCACAGGTTTAGAGCTAATTTTTATGGACTCTTGCCAAGAGTCGCATTTTGATTTATCAAGGCTTTAGAGGGGTTTAATTTATGCAAAAAACAGGTTTAAAAACTTTTGTTTACAGCTTTGCGTTATCTTTGTTTGCCATTTTTACGGCAAACGGGATTTATTGGCATACCCGCCCCTCGGCATCTCAGGAAGTAAAAATTCCCAGCAAAAACATTATGCTGTTCTTACGCGGCAACCAGGACACCCCCTCTACACGCCCGGCACCGGTCAAAAAGATTGCATTAACGGTTTTACCCGAACCCAGGCAGCAGGAAACCCCTCCCGCACCGTCTTCTTTGCAGGTCGTTTACCAACCTGAGGCGGAAGTTATTATGGCCGACAACGACATAAACGATTTTCCGCTCGAAATTGACCACAACATACCGGACAACGCAATCCGCGAAACGGAAACGAGAACGAAACTGGTTCAGAACTTTGACGAGGTTATTCATAATCCGCCGCCCAGAGCCGCAGAAAAAATTATTCCCCGGCACAGCGCCGATAAATCAGAAAAAGCTTATCAAGAGGCTCCTGTTAAAAGCGCACCGCAAGAAAGTCCCGTCTTAACGGCAGAACCGGCCGTTCCGGCCGTATTGACAGCCGAAGATGACAAAACGGGGGACACGCTCCGGATGGCCGCCGCCGAAAGTCCTGAGCTGGAAGCCATATTTCCGTTGGAAAAGACTGTTGATCCACTGGCCAAAAACGCCGGCGCCAAAGTTTTGCGCAACGCCGAAGCAAACCGCGTCGCTTTGGCGGGAAGCAACGTTCCCATCAAAAGCATGACCAGCGAGAAATCCGCACAACACCAGGAACCCATTGCCAACAAAAGCAAGTCGTGGGAACAGATGCCGCGGCGCGATGCTCTGGCAGACAACGGTGAAGACAGCCCCTGGGTCGTTGCCAAGGGCGCCGTTGCTCCGCACAACGCCATGGTAGCCAAAGAAAAGTATTATCAAAAAGATGAGGCCGCAATACAAAAAGCGCTAAACCGCGAACCTCTGGACACAACGAACGCGGATTTACAGCTTGCTTCCGGGACCGTGCAAAATCTTCTCATTCCCATTCCCGAGGAAATCCTGAATGACGAAAACCTGACCCCGCAACTGGTATCGTCAGACAAACCGGATGACATAAAAAAAGAGATTGAAGTCGAGCGAAAGCTCAAAGAAGAAGTGCGTCCGGAGAAACCGCTGATTGTGAAAAAAGAAGAAAAAAGCGAACCACAGCCGATTGAGCCGGTGAAGCACCAAACGCCCCAAGAGCAAAAAAAAGGCAACATCCTCAGCTCGCTCAGTTCCATCTTCAGTTCAAGCTCCAACGTCAAGGAAAGCAAGCAGAACACCGATGACGACGACTTCATCAGCAGCATCAAGAAAAAATTTAAGGGCAGCCGCAGCCGCGGAAAAATCATGCCCACGGAAATGAGGCTGTCATTCCAGCCTAACCGTGCGGAGATTTCAGGACAAACCCTGCGCTGGATTCAGGCTTTTGCAGGCAAAGCCGCCGATGACCCGGCTATGTCCATAGAGATACGAATTGACGGAACCAGCGGAATGGAACTGCAGCAAAAAAGACTGAACTTGTTACATAATATTTTAACGAATAAAGGAGTAGAATACAGCAAAATCAACACGGTATTCACAAATCGCGAACCAAACTCCTTTATCATAAGAACAATTACAAGAAACAACATTAATACGGAAACGACGAAAGGAAGAATGAATAAGCCAAGAGAAAGCTATTATTTACAATGGTAATAAGTTTCGCCTCGCGCTTGATTATTTATTTTTCAGTATGTATGATAGGAAAAAAATATGACAAAATCTAATTCAGGGATTGCAATAATGGACAAGAAAATCTTGCAAAAAGCCGTTATTTTATCTGCTTTTTTCCTGACCGGCTGCTCTTGTTTTCAGGACTGGGGAGCTGATCAGACTTATGTGGATACGGCGTATGAAACAGAAACCGTTACCGTAGAGACGAAAAATCCGGCCGTCGTTCCGACACCGGCGGCTCCGGTTATCGTACCGCCTTCTGCTTCGCAATTGCCTGCCGACAACAACGATTTTGTAAACTATACCGAAACCAATGCCAATTATCGGGAATTCGGCGAAAGAACGCCGCGCGACCAAAGGATTGTCAGTGCCGGAGCCGGCAGCAACATGTCTGCGTCCATCCCGCCGACAATTGAAGAAGAAGTTTCCGACTACGAAGACGAAATCAACGAAGCAATGAACGACGACAGCGACAACAGCAGCAGTTCTGACAGCAATACCGCCAGCGAAGATCCCGTTGAAGACTGGCTGGCAGAAGAAGGCAATACCCTGAAAGGCCTGTTAACCGACTGGAGCGAGCGTTCCGGCTGGAGATTAATCTGGAATACGAACCGCAACTATACCCTTGCCGCCGGCGCAATGTTCAGAGGACGCTTTGCAGACGTCAGTTCTGCCTTAATCCGTTCTTTTGCCCGAGCCCGCCCGGCCCCGGTAGCTACATTTTATAAAGGAAACCGCGTCTTGGTTGTAGAGACACTGGAGGATGAGAATGCATATGACTAAATTAAAAAAACTGGGCGCCGGACTGCTGGTTATCGCTTTTGCCGCCTCCTGCTCCATTGCAACCAGTATGGACGCAACGATTGACCGCGAGATTGAGGCGGCAACAAAGCTAAAGGAAGATTCCAAAATCCCTACGGCACCGTCAAATGAAGACCTGATTAAAGTTAAAGACGAAATCTGGCTCGGCGATACCAGTGAGGTCGAATACGAAGGCGACCCGCTGCCGTCTTATTTAGAGACCAAGAACGGCATTACCTTAGTCAGCAACCGTCCGATTACTTTGTTCGAAATCGGCGATATGATTAACAAAACGACGTCTCTGGGCGTTCGTTATGCTCCGCAAATCCAAAAGGACGTCAACACGGCGGCAAAAAGCAACAAGCCGTCTTTGGACAAGATTAATGCCGACTGGGCGGAACCGGACAAAATGCTGGTTTCGTATGAAGGTCCTTTAAGCGGTTTTCTGGATGAAGTCTGCTCTCGTTTCGGATTGTGGTGGAAATATGAAAAGAAGGAAATACACTTCTATAAATTCGTTACCAAAACGTTTATCGTATACAGCCTGCCGACAAAGCCCAATATGTCCGTCAACGTCGGCGGCAGCGCTTCGGGAAGCGGCGGCAGCGCATCGATTTCATTGTCGAACTCCGCTCAGGTAGAACTGTGGGGCACTTTTGAAAAAAGCATTACCGCAATGATTACCGAAGGCGCCAAACTGACGATGTCCCCGTCTGACGGAACCATTACGTTAACGGCAACGCCCAGCGACATCAAGAAGGTGGCACGCTATATCAACGAACAGAATATGCGGTTGTCCCGTCAGGTTGCCATCAGCGTTAAGGTTCTGCAGGTTCAGATTGCCGACAACGACACTTACGGCCTGGATTTGAAAGCAACATTCAAAGACGGCGTAAACAATGTGGTCGTAGCGGGCTCTACCAGCGTGAGCACTGCCGAAAATGCGGCAAATATGGTTTCTTGGGGTATCTTAAAAGGCAACTGGACGGCAGATGCCGCGGTCAGAGCCTTGTCTACCCAGAACAACACCAGCCTGGTCACCAGCGGTACGGTTACAACGCTTAACAACAAACCGGCACCAATTCAGGTTACCCAAAAGCAAAACTACATTGCGGAAATGACCAAAACCAACAGCGGTACCGACGGCAACAACTATGACATCTCGGTAACGACCGAAGAAATCGAAACCGGATTTACCCTGGACGTATTGCCGCGAATTTTGGAACACGGCAGAATGCTGTTGATGTTCAATATGACTTTGTCCGATCTGTTGTCTTTGGAAAAAGTTGAATTCGGTAACGCCGACGACAACCAATACATTCAAAACCCGAAGGTCGAATCACGTGCATTTACACAGGAAGTGGCGATGACTTCCGGTGAATCCCTGATTTTGACGGGCTTTGAAAAAGTCAGCAATTCCACGACTAAAGAAGGTACGGGTTCTGCCACCAATTCTCTGCTCGGCGGTTCGGCAACAGCTACCAAAGACCGCAGCGTTTTGGTTATTATCCTGACACCGGTTATTCTTGATACGCCTCTGGTTCCGGAATCAAGAATGTCGATGAATTAGGCTTATTAAAGGAGAAAACAGGTGCTAGAAGACGCCAACTTAGCAGATGACGATTACGACGGGAGGAATGTTCAACGCTCCTGGGGAACGTCGATTACCGTGGGCGGAACGACGTATGCTACGAGTTTGTTCTGGCAACCGCTGCAAAACGTCACCGATCCGTTTCAGGAAGTTGAGGATGCATCGGAAGGCGTCTTAGAAGGAGCAGACTTATTCTGTATCAAAGGCGGCAAGGCACCGCAATTCGGTATTTGCGTATCGCATGAAGGTTACAAGGGAGGAGAAGCGGTTGCCGCGGTTTCCTTGGCGACGGCAATGTCGAATATTTCTTCTTACGTGGCCGTGTTCAAAACGCCTCAAGGCTGGTGGTATACCTGTATCAGAAACGACATCATCCTTTCTGACGGTGATATGCTGTTTCTCAGTGAGGAAGAGGCCAAAAACCAGTTTATGTCAATGCTGGCGGTTCCCGACTGGGGCAAAAAAATTGCTCCGGCCGAATGGGGACTGGAGGAAACCGAAGAAGTCAGCGTTGAAGAAATTTTAGCCCGCGGCGCCAAAGCCAAGCTGCAAAAGATTAAAGGGCTGCGCGGCGCTAAGCTGATGATTGTTATTGCAGTCTCGGCCATTGTCGGTATATGGCTTATTTCCAGCCTGATTAACCACCTGTTTTTAACGCCGACGGTTCGACCAGTCGTTGTTCCGGTCAAGCCCAAGGCGGTACAGCAAGTTCAGCAACCTCCCGAGGTTAAACCGTGGGAGAAACTTGATGATCCGGAAATGGTCCTGAATTCCTGCTATGATAAAATTATCGACTTGGTCAAAATTATGCCTCCGGGCTGGGTTATCGGTGGTGTCACCTGCAATTCCGGCGGTGTATCAACCTCTTGGCGGCGGGATTTGGGACGTTTGGCCATTGCCCGCAAAGCTATGGAAGAATCCGGCTTGTCTTTCAGCGGCCTTAGTTTTTCCAGTGACGGCAATTCGTTGACGGCGTCGCTGGCATTGCCGAAAATCAACCAAATTAACTCGCCTCCGGCTAAAAACGCCGTTGATTTGGTAAATGAACTTAACGATACGTTCCAAGCGATAGGCCACCCTATATCTTTAGGGTCGGCAACTTATACTTCTCCGCAGGGAACAGTATACAGAATGGTTACGTTTAAGTTAAAAACAACGTATGATCCGCGCACCTGGATAAAAATGTTAACAAAATATTCAGGAGTTACGGTTAAAAATTTAAATTATTCTCCAAGCGCGAAGGTTTGGGATTTTGAGGGGACAATCTATGTTTTATAAAATAAGAAATATTTTATGTCTGACAGTGCTGGCTTTGTTATTGGTTCAAACAAACATAACAAAACTTTATGCGCAAGGCGTAGTGACGCTGGCAGATAATGCCGAAAACGAAGATCCGGCATTAAACCAGGATATTCCCGACGAAATCGCCCTGTTTGACGACAGCATCGAGAGCGAAGTTCCGAGCGAAGTGCCTGCCGAGGCAGGCAATGCCGCTCCCAGCACGCCCGACAGTGTTAAGGCACCGGAAGAAAAACAAACTCCGGCAGAAACAGTCGTAGAGGAAGACATTTCCGTTGAAGACATTATCGCGGCAGCTCCGGCAGAACAAACCAGCACCCCTCTGGTTTCGGCCGATGTATTGAATCAACCCGGAAGTCTCGGAATCCTGGGCCAAAGAAGCAGCGCGCCGAAAAACATTACGGAAATAGACGACCGCGTTTTCTCTCAGATGTCAGAACTGGAAAAACAGACGGCTTTGTTAAACCTGGAACTGCGCAGAGAAAAGGTTAAAAATGAAATAGAAGCGATTAAAAACCAGCGTAAAGAAGCTTTAGAAAAAGAAAAAGAAAAAGAAGAAGCCAAACGCAAGGCCAGAATCGAATGGGAAAAGGCTCAGGAACAGAAGGTTGTACAAGAACAGCAGAAACTGAGAGAGCTGGATATTGCCTTTGAAAAGCTGCGTCAGGAAAAGCTGCTGAATTCTTACAAAAACAAGATGTTGGAAATTAATCAGCAGTGGATTAAGAAAAATGCGGCACTGTATGAGCAGATGGACAAGATTAAAAAGGAAAAACAAGAAGTTATAGATGATGCAAAATTAAAGTTTGCAAGCATCAAAAATTCCGTGGCAAACGCCTCCAACCAAGTTAAAGCAGCAAAAGAAGTATTGCTGCGTCAGGTTGCCGATTTGCAAACGCAAATATCAATCTTAAAGGCCCGCATTGAAGCTCAGGAAAGAGAAATGGAAAAACAAAATCCGTTTGCCGAGGGCGGGGCCGAAGGTGCTGCCGGAGTTGCACAGGCAGGCGTTGCCGCACCGGAAGTCGTCACACCGGAACTGAAGCTCAATGATATGTATGCCGTAATGGAAATTCGCGGTCAGGGCGGCGAACTTATTGCCAAACTGATTAATCAAGACGGCTCTCCGTTCTACGTCAAAAAAGGCACAACCCTGCAAAGCGGACACGTGATTGACGAAATTACCACGACCTACGTCCGTGCGGAAAAAGCAGGCGCCAAAGACTATCTTTACTTTGCGGCCGGAGGCATTCTGCCCTTGGAACCTCAAAAATCCGAACTGGAAGCCAACTTAAAGGATGAATTAAAGAAAAAAGCTGACGGAAAGAAGGATGAAACTCCCAAACGAGACTTCATTGCCAGTGAAGAAGTTCCGGGAATGGGGCGTGATATGATTGTCAGGTAGGTAAATGGCTGAAGAAAACAATTCAGAAGAAGAGGTCAAAGAAGCGACACCTGATACAGGTGCCGCTTCAAGCGGATCTGGCGGTGTTCAATTAAGCAGACGGGAAACCGAACAGCGCGCATCCATCACGGACCTGTATTTTTCGAACGGCAACAAGCTGCTGACGCTGCCGGGATCTTCGCTTGTGGTCAACGACGATACCAGGCGTCTGCTGGCTTTGTTTTCCGACGGGCGCTTTTTGGTGGTTGAAACCCACAAATTTGACGGACGCGTTCTCAGTTTTGAAGTTTTGGCCAGAAAAAAACGGCTGAACATTTCCAAACCGACCTATGTTTCACAAAACGAGCTGAATGCCGTTTACAGCATTGCAGAACGCAGCGCCGCAGCCGCAGAAATTGAAGAAGACAGCGACCTCGACCAATTGCAAATGCAAAAGGACTTTGTCGCCGTGGTTGAACGCGCCGCCGCCAAGAAAGTGTCGGACGTGCACGTCGTGGTGGCGGACAGCACGCAGATTATGTTTCGTACCAACGGTATGATGCAGACCGAAATGGAGTATAACAAGGAATGGGGCGAGCTGTTCGTCCGCGCAGCTTTTGCTTCTGCGGACATCTCGGACTCCAACTATGCTCAAAACGAATTTCAGGGTGCACAAAAACTGGGTTCGACGCCGTTGCGCGGTTCCAAGGGAAAACTGATGCTGCCGCACAATGTGCTGGCTATTCGACTGCAATTTAATCCGATTGCCTTCGGTTCTCAATATCTGGTTATGCGTCTTTTGTATGCCGACGACAACCCGGACGGCAGCGGAGACTTGCAAGCCCTCGGTTTTGGAGAGTATGAAGAAAACCTGTTTTACCGTTTGCGGGCGGTTCCCGTCGGCGTGAGCGTCATTGCCGGCCCTACGGGTTCGGGAAAATCAACGACCCTGCAAAGAAACATGATTAAGCTGCTGCAGGAAAAGAATTATGAAATTAACCTGATTACGGTGGAAGACCCTCCCGAATATCCTATTCCGGGGGCAAGGCAAATGCCGGTGACCAATGCCAATACGGAAGAAGAAAAAGACGAACAGTTTACCAAAGCCCTGTCGGCGGCACTGCGTTCCGACCCGGACGTTATGATGGTGGGCGAAATTCGTACTCTTTCCGCGGCTCAGCTTACATTTAAGGGGGCTTTGTCCGGCCACGGCATGTGGACAACCCTGCACGCCAACTCGGCACCGGCAATTCTGACCCGTTTCCGGGATATGGGCGTTGAAACTTTTAAACTGCTGGATCCGGAACTGATAAAAGGTCTTATATCACAACGTCTGTTCCGAAAACTCTGCCCGCATTGCCGCAAATCGGTAAAAGAGATGCTGGATGAGCCGCAGGTAAAACGTTTGAAAACAGCGTTGGGCGACTTCGGCGTTGAAAACACTTTCGTACGCGGTCCGGGCTGCAAATACTGCAACAACACTGGAATTAAAGGGCGAATGAGCGTTCCGGAAATCGTGCTGCCTGACGCAATGTTTCTGGAACTGATGATTAAAGGTGAAACCAGAAAAGCCATTGACTACTGGACCAGCGATTTGGGCGGCAGGACGCTGAAAGACGCCGCAATTGAGAGAATGTTAAAAGGTTACATTGATCTTGACGAAGTTGAACGTTGGTGCGGTTTGCTTGACCAACGTCCGGTTTATTAAGGAAATAAAAAATGGTTGAAGAGAATCAAAGACATAATCCGTCGTTTCACAATGCGGTACGCAAATTAAACAAGGTTGAGGAATATTATGCAAAAATGATTTTGCAGTTTTCCAACAAAACCCGTTTAAAACTGTATCGCAAAATTGCCTCTTTGATGAAAAACCGCTTTTCATTGATGGATGCTCTGGACATGCTGCATGACGGGGCCAGCAACGGCGGCAAAAATCCGAGCGAACCGCTGGCTATCGCCATCGCCTCCTGGGGGCGCTCGTTAAACAACGGTATGACTTTTTCCGATGCGCTAAAAGGCTGGGCTCCCGACCGCGAACGTCTGATGCTCTCGGTCGGCGACGTTTCCGACCTGGAAAGCGCTTTGCTGAACCTGATTAAGGTTACCGAAGGGTCCACCAAGATGATTCGTCCGATTGTGGGCGCAATTACCTATCCGGCCTTTTTGACAATGATGTCAGTTTTGATTATTTATGCAATCGGCGTCTACATGGTGCCACCGATGATTGATGCGGCGCCGACCGTCGTTTGGCGTGGTATGGCCCGAGACCTGGTTGACTTGTCGGCATGGATTAAGGACAATTGGCTGATTGCTTTTGCCAGTCTGCCGGTAACCATGGCGGTCATCTATTTCACCATCGGCATTTGGACCGGCAAGGTCAGGGCTTTTTTTGACAATATTCCGCCTTGGTCATTATATAAGGTTTTTACCGGCATCAGCTGGCTTTTGGCTTTGTCGGCTCTGGTCAAAGGCGGTACGCCGGTTTCAACGGCGCTGAGAGCGCTGCGGCGCGATGCCAGCCGCTACCTGAAAGAACGAATCGATAAAACCCTGGTTTATGTCAACAACGGTGACAACCTTGGTCAGGCATTGGCCAAAACCGGACTTGATTTTCCTGACAGGGAAATTATCGGCGATTTGAAAATTTATTCAGAATTGGATAACTTTGAAGAAGCTCTGGACAAGCTGGCCAACGACTGGCTGGAAGAATCTGTCTATATGATTGAAGAAAAAGCCGGTGTTTTGAATATGGCAGCCTTGCTTTCTATCGGCGGCGTCATTGCCTGGGCGGTTATGGGAACGTTTGAAATGCAAGATCAAATTACCAGCAGCATGGGAGGCTAATATGCAGATAAAATTATGGATTCAGCAGCAAAAGCTCAAATTGCAGACCTTAAAACGCCGGCAGCTGGTCATCGGCGGCATGGTCGGGGCATTGCTGATTGTCTGGGGCATAAGCGTTTTATTTTTCAGCGAAAAATATATCGGAACCGACAAGGCAGCGGCGGAAGTTCAGCAGCTGGCGGAAAACATCCGGCGCTTTTATCAGAACCGGCCGGACTTTTGGGGATTAAACACTCAGGCGGTTTTAGACAAGCAGATTGCGCCGCGGGCGATGAGCAAAAATGGGCGGCTAATGAACTTTTTCGGCAAAGACGTTGTCGTCGGCAGCGGAATCGAGGGAATGATGCTGATGCCGGGGTCGCGCAACTTTGACATTGTTTATAAGAACTTAAACAAGCAGGAATGCGTTGAAACGGCGTCATTCCGTTTTGAAGAAAAGTTTTGGCTCGGTGTGGAGAGCGTTACGGTTACCAACGCAAACCATACCGCCGTTTTCAGCTGGGACGATAAGGAAAACATCCTGCCGGCAAAAACGGAAAAAGTCAAAAAAATCTGCCAAAAAGAAGGCAATGCCGTGTTGTGGCATTTCCAGTAAGGATATTGATTCACTATGACTTTAGTTATAATCTATAACCAAATTCAGAAAATTTATGACTAAGGTTAAGATTGTTCATAATTTGTTAATTTGTTATAGTTAAACTAACAGCAACAGAGAAATTGAGGAGAACTGAAATGAAAAATTTATACAAAAACGAGCAGTCAGGCCGTTCAATGGTTGAAATGCTCGGCGTGCTGGCCATTATCGGCGTACTGTCCATCGGCGGTATCGCAGGTTATTCCAAAGCTATGGCCAAATTCCGTGTTAACAAAACCCTGGATCAGATTTCTATGCTGGTAATGAACATCCGTTCGTTGTATTCGGCTAACATCAATTATAAAGGTCTGACCGATAAAATCGCCATTCAGATGGGTATCATTCCGAGAGACATGTTGCCGTCCGGTACCAATGAATCCACGGCATCTTCAATTATTAACGCTTATCAGGGTGAAGTTCGTATTGGTTCTTCCAATATTGGCGGAACAGACCGTTCATTCTTCATTGTTTATTCCGGATTGACCCGTGACGCTTGTGTGGCAATCGCAACCGCCGACTGGGGTTCACAAGCTGGTTCCGGTTTGCAGAGCATTCAAATTAAAGCAGCAACTGCTGGAACAAACAAGGCGGCTACTCTTAAAAGCGCCTCAGGAATCCCCTGTACGACAAATACTTCTGCAGCAGGTACTGGCTGTCACCCGATTGATTCGCTTCCTGTAATTTTGTCAGAAGCTGCAGCAGAATGTTCTAACACATCCGATAGCGGTAACGAAGTTCGTTGGGATTACTATTAATCGCTTCTGCTTGGATAACAAAATCAAGAGCCCTGTTTCAGGGCTCTTTTTTTTAACAAAACTTTAACCGCTTTAATTTTTTTTAACATATATACTGTAAATTATGACAATAATAAAAAAAGGACGAGGTACCGCTATGGTCAACATTACCGAAACACAATTCTCAGATATTTACATTACGCCGGATAAAATTGCTTATATTCCAGACAAGCGGACCGCTAACGGATTGATTGTCTTTGAGCCGGAAGACTTTGAAGAGTTTTATGCCCTTCTGGAAGCAACCTGGGACGGAAAGAATCCCAGTTATTCGGTTTTTTACAACAATCTTTTTTACCGTGTGGAACGCAGTATGACCATTTACGGCGTTCAATACTGTGCCCGTAAAATGCCGGAGAAAGTTCCGTCCTTAAGCAGTTTGGGCTTTCCGGCAGAGTTGACCAACTATCTGCTGACTTTGTCGCAATGTTCAGGGCTTTTATTATGGTCGGGACCGACCGGTGCCGGTAAAACGACTTCCATTTCCAGCCTCCTGAAAGAATATTTAAATATGGAAGGCGGCTTTGCCTATACGATTGAAGATCCGACCGAGCAGCCTCTGGACGGCGTTTATAAATCCAAGCGCGGCGGGCTGGGGTTGTGCAAGCAGACGCTCCCTATCGACGGCAACTGGGGCGAATCTCTGAAATCGGCACTGCGTTCAAAACCCCGTTATATTCTGGTAGGCGAAATCCGTACGCCGGACACCGCCAGCGAAGTGTTGCGGGCAGCAACATCCGGCCATCTGGTTTTGTCGACCATTCACGCCAACAATGTTACCGATGCGATTACCTCGGTGGTAAAATACGCCTCTTCGGCCAATATGAGCGAAGACCTGGCCTATGACCTGTTTTCACGCGGTATGCTCGGGGTTATGCACCAGAATCTGGTCGGCACTACGGTAAAGAAACCGCACACCACGTTCCTCTTTGCCAACCCGGATACGACCAAGGGCGACCAGGTACGAGGCATTATCAAAACCGGACGCGTTAATTTGGGAACTTCTATTGAAACCCAGATGACGCGTATGAGCCGCGGGCTGCCGTTGTTCCCCGATTTGAAATAAAAAAAAGCTCCCTTTGGGGAGCTTTTTTTTACCGTTATAAATCCCACGGAAAAACAATCCACTCATCAGGCAGCCGTTCGGCATAAATATCCACCTCGCCGGCTCCCTGCGGTTTGGCATATACCGACACAAACTTTGCTTTGGGAAACATTCCGCGCAGAATGCGGAAGGTGCGTCCGCTGTCCGACAAATCGTCAATAATCAATGTCTGCTCATCAACGCCGCTTAAATCGGCATGAAGCTCAATCTCGTCGTCCGGGCGGCGGTCGTAGTTGTTGTCATAGCTTGACATATTGATGGTTTCGCAATTGCGGATATCCAACTCATAGGCAATTATGCCCGCAGGCAGAAGGCCACCGCGGCTGACAGCAACAATTTTGTTGAAATTTCCGGCCTGTTTGATTTGTCCGGCGAGTTTTTTGGTATGCCGGTGAAAATCATCCCAGCCGATATAATATTTTTCGCTCATAGAAAATAACGTCCCTGCAGATTAACCGTGCTGAACTTTCAGCTTATACATATATTCAATGACGTCGTCGTCATCCCACTCAACAGAACCGCGAATACGTCCGATTTCCTGCCCGGATTTGTTAATCAGAACAGTATGCGGCGAAGAGAATATGCCGAAAGCTTCGGTCAAAGCCCCTTTGTCATCAATATAAAATTCCAAATCAGGCGCTTTGTACTTGGCTAAAAACCGGCGCTGCTCATCCATATCGCGCCATTCCTGAGCCTTGGAAACCAAAAGGACCCGGAAGCCGTCACCTTTGGTTTTATTAGCAAAATTATTGAGATTGTCAAGTTCCTTAATACAAGGAACACAGGTTTTAGACCAGAAGACCACGATTAAAAACTGTCCGTGAAAATCGGTCAGTTTCACTTTTTGCCCGGTTTCGGCATAAATTTCGGTTTGCGGCGCCTCCCGCGGCAGAGCAAAAATATTCAGACCGCCGGAACCCGCCCGTGCAGCCGAAGAAAATATGAGCAAACCCATCATTACCGCTATGTAAAATTTTGCCATGGAAACTCTGTATAACTTAATTTTTACTTAACCCTTATCTGTATATAGTTATATTATACTGCTAAACAAGTAAAGGAATGGTATATGACGCGATTTTTATTGGTTCTTGGTCTGGTTTGTATGTTCGGCCTGAGCGGCTGCGGCAAGTTTTCGGCGCCGGAGCCCTACCCCGACAGCGGCTATCCGCACACATATCCGCGGCGTTAACCAGTTTTGGAGGAAGTTAGAAAATGGCTGACAACAGTTTTGACAATGAAATGATTCCCTATGTGGAGTTTGCCGACAATGCCAACGAAAGAACCCCCTGCGTGCTGGTTTTGGACTGCTCCGGCTCAATGCGCGGCGAACCCATTAAACAGCTGAACGCCGGGTTGAAAGCTCTGGAAAAAGAGCTGAAAGACGACATTGACGCCAGTTCCAGAGTGCAGCTGCTGATTATCAAGGCTTTCGGCAAAGACGAAGCCGTCGTTTCTTCCGACTGGATTGACGCCATGAATTTTGAGGCTCCGGAGATGGAAGCCGGCGGCCTGACGCCGTTAGGCAAGGCTATGGAACTGGCCCTGCAAAAAATCGAAGAACAAAAATGCCTCTACGACAGCTGCGGCATTACTTCCAAACGTCCGTGGATTTTTCTTATCAGCGACGGCGAACCGACCGATTATGACTGGGAGATTATCGCGGAAAAATGCCGTTATGCCCAGCAAAACAAAAAAGTGGTCATTCATGCCGTGGGCACGCAGGGTGCAAACCTCGAAAAACTGGCAAAATTCTCGACTATCAGCCCCAAGCGCCTCACCGGCCTGAAATTTACGGAGTTTTTCCTGTGGCTGAGCCGCAGCGTTTCCTGTATTTCCAAAGCGGCGCCGAATGTTCCCGACCTGTTAGAAGACACCGGCGAATGGAATGAAGACTAAGAAACCCGACATAAAAGTGGTGGCGGTCAGCGTCATCGGCGCAATGCACGCTCACAAAGATCTGCCCTGCCAGGATTACTACAAGCACGTCCGGGGACGGAATTTCGTGGCAATCGTTTCTGACGGCGCAGGCTCGGCCAAATACGGCAAAATCGGCGCCCGAACGGTTTGCGAAACCTTATGCGACCTCCTGAAAAACGCCGATTTCAAATATGCCCGCGAAAAGGTGCTGAAAGCCCTTAAAATAACCCGGGAAAAGCTTATGCGCCATCGGCTGAACAAAACCAAAGACGAAAAGGGAATCGCCGATTTTGCGGCCACGGTGGTCGGTATCGTCCATCATAAAGACGAAGGGTTGTTTTTCCATATCGGCGACGGAGCGGCAATCGCTCTCAAAGACGACGGTTACGAAAACTTTGTGGCCTCCCGGCCGGAAAACGGCAACTTTGCCTGCGAGACCTTTTTTTACACCCAGCAGGCATGGGCCGAAAACCTGCGTTTTACCAGCTTCAGCAACGCACATACAATCTTTTTGATGAGCGACGGGCTGACCAACTTTTCGTTTGCAAACGACTTTAAGGACATAGAAAAAGGGTTTATTGTTCCGATTAACAACTTTTTGCGTGACGAAAAGGCCAAAACCAAGGCTGAGCGGGCTTTGGCCAACACCTTAAACACGCCGCGCGCGCAAAAACTCAATTCCGACGACAAAACTCTGGTTTGGGCAAAGGTAAAATAATGGAAAACGAAACGACAAAACTTACCTACAATGCTGTTTATGCCGACGGTTCCTTCGGCAAAATCACTCTGGGCGAGCTGATTAACAAAGGCGGCGCTTCAGGCAAAATCCACCTGGTGAAAAACAAACCGGAAAGCGTGGCCAAAATCTTTCATAATCTGGCAAAAAGCAAGACCAACCGCCAAAAGCTGGAGGCAATGCTGCTCAACAAGCCGAACTTTGCGCCGGTGGAAAACGACGGCGTGCAATATACGCAAATTGCCTGGCCGGACGCGATTTTGGAAGACGAAAAAGGCTTTTGCGTGGGTTACCTGATGCCGCTGATTAATATGCGCGAGGCAGTTTCGCTCGACCATCTGATGCAAAAAGCCATTCGGAAAAAACTCAAGCTGTCGGAAAAATACGCCTATCGCATTTTTGCCGCCTACAACGTGGCCTCAATGGTGACGTCGCTGCACAAATGCGGACACTACATCGTTGACCTCAAGCCTTCAAACGTTTCGGTTTACAAAGAAAATATGCTGGTGGCCATGGTCGACTGCGACGGTTTTTCGATTAAAGGCGAAAAAACTCGCTATCCGGCGGAATTTGTCAGCGAAGAATACATTTATCCCGAAGGGATGGACAAGTCCTGCGAAGAAATGGGCGAAGAACAAGACAAGTTTGCCCTGGCCGTCATCATCTTCAAACTTTTAAACAACGGAATCCATCCCTTTTCGGGAGTGCCGCGCAAAGCCGACAGCGAAATGCTGACTATTCAAAACAGAATCGAGAAATATCATTACGCCTACGGGTTATGGCCGGATGCCTATCAGGCTCCGCATCCTTACAGCCTGCACGAATATTTTGACAAAGAGACGCTGGAACTGTTTGAGCGGGCCTTTACCAAAGGCGGTGACCGTCCGAGCGCCTACGAATGGCAGGAGCATTTGTGGAAGCTGATGCACAGCCTCAAACAATGCAAAAAAGACCATAATCACGTTTATTTCACCTCCAAAGGCTGCGGCCTGTGCATTACCGAAGAAAAATTCCACCACGATATGCACGACATCAAGAAACAAAAGGAAACCCCAGAAAAAGTACGCGGCATAGAGGTTTCCGCCCTGTCGGTGGAAAGCGTCAAAAAAGACAAGGCCGAAAAGCAGGCACGCAACACCAAGCTGCAAAAAATATCCTGGGCTTTTGTGTGCGTTTATATGCTGTTTTTTACGTTTTTATACAAGATACTGCAATTCTTCGCCGACGGCATTTTGGCGGCAGGCATCGGTTTGCAGGCGATTGTCACCACTTTTGCATTGCTTTTGATTAACCACCTGTTTTCTAAATATGAAGACGTTTTGCCGGTGCTGAAAAACAAAACCATAACCGATATGCTGCAGGTTTACGCCCTGATTTGCATTATTATCGCGTTGGTTTCAATTAATGACATCCCCAAAAATCTGCTTGATTTAGCCCCTTAATGTTGTTATAAATTTTGTAGTTTAAATAGCTACAAAGGAAATAACATTGAAAAAGCTAAATCCGATTATGATTTCCGGTAAGGAAGTTTTCCCGCTGATTGAAGGCGGTAAAGGAATCAACGGAAGCGACGGCCGCAGCAGCGGCGCCTGGGCCCATGAAAACTGCGTGGGCACGTTTTCCGGCGTCAGCCCCGACTACTATGATGAAAGCGGCCATGTCATTTTTGAAAAATACTTTAAAAAAGACCGTAGAGAACGTCATGCCGAAATGGTTGAACAATCCATCCGGGGCAGTGTGGCCCAGGCTCAGATTGCCCACGAAGTTTCCGGCGGCAACGGACGCATTCATATGAATATGCTGTGGGAGCTGGCCGGTTCCGAACAAATTTTGAACGGCGTCTTGGAAAAGGCCAAAGGTTTAATTCACGGCGTTACCTGCGGTGCCGGCCTGCCCTATCATTTGGGCGAACTGGCATCAAAATTCGGCGTTTACTATTATCCCATCGTTTCTTCCGCACGCGCCTTTCAGGTTTTGTGGAAGAGAGCCTACAACAAGTTTGTAGAGTTTCTGGGTGGCGTGGTTTATGAAGACCCGTGGCTGGCCGGCGGACACAACGGCTTGTCCAACGCAGAAGACCCGTCTCAGCCGCAAACGCCTTATATGCGGGTGGTCGAGTTGCGCAAAACGATGAATCAGCTCGGCTTGCAGGACAAACCGATTATCCTGGCCGGCGGCGTTTGGTCGTTGAGCGACTGGGAAGATTACATCGACAATCCGGAAATCGGCAAAATTGCCTTCCAATTCGGTACACGTCCGATGATTACCAAAGAAAGCCCCATCAGCGACGCATGGAAAAAGCTGATGCTCCAAGTGAAAAAAGGCGACGTTATTTTGCAAAAATTCAGCCCGACCGGCTTTTTCTCCTCGGCTATCAAAAACACGTTTTTGGAAAATCTGATGCGCCGCAAACAAGGAGAAGTGGAATTTCGTTACGAGCCGAACAGCACGTTTTCTCATCCGCTGAACATGAATGAAAAAAAGATGATTTTCATTAAGCCGGAAGACGCCGACAAGGCCGTCAGCCAGATTAAGGCCGGTTATACCGAAATCAGGGAAACGCCTGACGAAACCGTCGTATTTCTGACGCCGGAAGAATGGAAACAGATGAAAGAAGACCGCAAAAACTGTGTCGGTTGCCTGTCGCAATGCCAGTTTTCGTCCTGGTCTCAGGCAAAAGGCAGCTCCGGCCGCCTGCCCGACCCGCGTTCTTATTGTATTCACAAAACCCTGTATGACGTCAGCCATAACGGCAGCATCAAAGACAACCTGCTGTTTGCCGGACATCAGGTTTATCGTTTTGCAACGGATCCGTTGTATCGCAACGGGGTTCCTTCCGTCAAGGAATTGATTGAAAAAATCAAAAAAGGCGAATAATCAGAAAAAGCTCCCGCTTACGGGAGCTTTTTTTTGACGGATAGCCGTTTTGCAGCTTATTCCTCCTTTTGCCAGGGATAGGCCGCCGTGATAAGCGCTTCGCGGAGCAAACGGGCTAGTTTGCGGTTGGAAATTTTATAATAGCTTTTCACCATGGTGATAACCTCATCCCTATTCATAGGGTCGGTTTTAAGAAGCATTGCGTTATAATTTTCGGCCTTGTCTTCCCCTTTGCGTCCAAATTGCTGCATCCGCGGGCTGGACATACTGATATGGCCGTCCATATCCTCGAAAAAATAATTCGGTTCAACCTCCAATACCTGACAGTAGTCCCACAGCCGTGAACAACTGACGCGGTTGGAACCGTGTTCGTATTTTTGTACCTGCTGGAAGGTAATTCCAAGCTGAGAAGCAATTTTTTCCTGACTGTATTCCAACAGCAAACGGCGTTGGCGAATGCGTCTGCCGATATGCACGTCAACCGGGTTAGGCGCTCCGTCGGGCAGTCTGCCGCGGGAAGAACGTTTGGGAAAAGCCAGAGAATTTGCAGGTCGTCCAGAATCGTCCGAAAAATTTTTATTTGTCATCGTTATTATCCTGAAAAGTGGTTAAGCAGACCTCACAACCTCAGAATATAAGGTGGTGAGGCACGCCGGGCTATGTTGAAGAAGCTGCCCAAAGTCAGCCGCCTATGCTTGCGCGTAGACTTGCACCGGTCGCCTCACCGTAAGACAAACCCAAATTTATCTGCCCTTAATGTTAAGGTGGTAAGGTGAACCGGGCTATGTTGAAGAAACTGCCGAAAGTCAGCCGCCTATGCTTACGCATAAACTTGCACCGGTCTCCTCACCGTAAAACAAACTAAAATTTATCTGCCCTTAATGTTAAGGCGGTAAGGTGAACCGGGCTATGTTGAAGAAGCTGCCACAAGTCAGCCGCCTATACTTGCGTATAGACTTGCACCGGTTACCTTACCATTCAGGAGATAACCTTGCTGATTAGGTTTTTCACCCCGAGCCGGCATTATGCAGCAAAACATAATACCGGCCTTGTGGTGTCAAGGAGGACTTCAACTCCTCCCGAGCTATGCGTATAGCTCTTTTAACTTAAAGATCATTCTCCGGGATAATCCCATCAAACGGTATTATCTGCGCATGTTGATTGTTGAATGGATAATACGACATTCAACAATTTAGCGTACTCCAACCAAAGTTGCAAGCGCTTTGTTGCCACTTTGGCGGTTTTGCTTTTAAGGCAGCGGTTCAATGCAGGAACACCTTAAAAACAAAACCCCCGACCTAAAAAAATAGGTGCGAGGGAGTACACAACTGTTACCCAGTAACCAGCCTTTCTTATTCGACCCGAGGGGCTTATATCGAAAGCTCACCGCCGGACATAAAACAAGGCAGCGCCCGTGGCCTGAGCCTGGTAGTCGAACCCATTTCTTGTGGGTTCAAGTCCCTGCTGTTGCAACATTAAACTTAAACCCCTCTTCGAGGGGCATAAGTTCAATGGCGCCAGCGGCGGGACTCGAACCCACTACCCACAGTTTAGGAAACTGTTGCTCTATCCTGATGAGCTACGCCGGCGTTGCCATTTTTATAAACTGAAAAGCTTAAATTAGCAAGAGCGATTTATTTTTCTCCGGCCAACTTTTCAAGAAATCTGATTTGAATGTCGGCAATCTGCTTTACAGAATCGATTTCGACATATTCACCGTCGGCGTGCATTCCCTCCCCGGTGCCTGAATGCATAATCACGGTAGAACCTTTGACCGCAAATTCACGAGAATCGGTGGCGCCGCCGATATGTTCAAACTCTATCGGACGCCCCAAAATGTCTTCGGCAAACTTTTTATATTCCAAAATATGCGGATTGTCCTCAGACATAACCACCGGCGTGCTTTCGGAGACAATAACATAACGTACGCCGGCAACCATACATTTATCCAGATTTTTTCTCAAATCGGCAGTGGTGCTGGTTTCAACCAAACGGAAATCACACAAAGCTTCACAATAGCGGGAAATAATATTGGAAACGTCGCCGCCGCAGATTTTAGCAAAATGAACCGTATCAACCCATTTGTTTTCGGGATTAACACCGTTTTGAGCATAATAAGGATAGTATTTCCGGATGTTAGCCAGAGTTTGCAGCATTATCTCATTGGCATCAATGCCTTCCCACGGCGTTGAACCGTGTGCTTCCTGCCCTTCGGCAATGATTTTGACAAAGACCGGATTTTTACATTTGCTTACGATTTTTTGAATATCGCCGCCAACATCATTGTCCAGTACGATTTCGGCGCTGATTTTGGGATGTGCCGCCAGAAAAGCTTCCGTTCCCTTACTGCCTTTTTCCTCATCGGTTGACAATATCACGCCAAAGTTAAGCGGTAATTTACGCTTCAGAACATAAGCCATAGAATTGAGGGCAACGGCGGCAAAAGACTTCATATCCAAAGTGCCGCGCCCATACATCCGACCGTCTTTGACAACGGGAGTAAACATTTCTTCCGCGGCGGGGACGACATCAAGATGTCCCAAAACCAACACGTCAAAAGCCTCGCTCTCGGTATTGCGGATAAAAATAACCGGGGCCAGATTATCTTTTTCAAAAATGTCTATTTTTGCGTCGTGCAATTCCGGCAAAGACTTAACAAATTGCAGACACTTCATGATTTCTCCGTGATTACCGGTCTCCGTGCGGAAACGGATAAGCTTTTGCGCCAAATCGATTACATCCATTATTTTTCCCTCTATATATTTTGTTATATTTTTACGTTTTATTCATCATATGTAGTCATAATATTCCTCAATAGAATAACAAAAAATTAAGAAGGTGGTTAAAAATGAGGATAATCTTTAGTGTACTGGCTCTACTGATGATTTCTTTCAGCCCGGTCCGGGCACAGGGACCCGCCGACGAGGGCGAAACCGGCCTGACGATACCGCGCTTTGTATCTTTACGTTCTAACCATATCAACGCCCGCTCCGGTCCCGGCGCCCGTTATCCGATAGAATGGGTGTATATGCAGAAATCTGCTCCGGTCGAGATTATCGCCGAATTTGAATTGTGGCGAAAAATCAAAGACTGGCAGGGTTCGGAATCCTGGGTTCATAAATCCATGCTCTCGGGCAAAAGATCCGTCAAGGTTATCACCCCGGGTGAAAACAACGTTTACGCCAAAGACGACTTTAAGGCCAAAATCATTGCCAAAGTTGAGGACGAAGTTGTCGGCGAAATTGAAAAATGTCCGGTCAACAACAGTTTCTGCAAAATTAAGTTTGCTTCGATTACGGGATGGGTGCCGCGGCAAAACCTTTACGGCATTTATCCGGAAGAAATTATCGACTAGTTTAAGCCCCGCAACACGGGGCTTACTCTTTATTGTTCCTGACACAACTTTGGTTTAATTGTTTAAGGTCGACAAGAGCATTATTTATTCTTAATATACAAATATTGTTGCGGGGGAACAGAATGAAAAAGGTTTCAAAAATAGCTTATTGCGGATTTGATTTTTTTGCCGGATGTCTGGAGGCTCTAATCAAGGCCGGTTATGACGTGAGATGGCTGTTTATTGCCGAACGCGACAATAAATACGAGTTTAACGACATGGTCTTGAAAATCGCGGCCGAGAACAATATTGAGGTCATTCGCGAAAGAATCGGAACAGAACATTTGAAGCGTCTTGTTGACGAGGGATGCGACGTTGTCGTCTCTGCCGCTTATCCTTATAAGATTCCAACCCCGGAAGAAGCACCCTGCATTATCAACATTCACCCGGAAATGCTGCCCAGAGGACGCGGCCCCTGGCCCCTGCCCCAAGTGATTTTGAACAATTTGCAGGTTTCGGGAATAACCATTCATAAGGTTACCGCGGAAATGGACGGGGGAGACATTTTGGCGCAGCAGAGTTTTGCCGTCGGCGAACGCGACAATTTGGAAAGCCTGTCCTGCAAGGTTCAGATGAAGGCGCCGCAGCTGCTGCTGGATGTTCTCGAAAACTTTTGCACTTATTGGGCGCGGGCTCTCCCTCAGGAAAACGGCGAATACTGGCCGATGCCCCAAGAAAAAGAGCGGCTGCTGGACTGGTCGCTTCCGGTGGCCGAGCTGGACAAGATTGCCCGGGCTTTCGGAAAGTTCGGCTCCTTTGCAGAATTTGATGGTCAGGAATGGCTGGTGGAAGTTGCCACCGTATGGACAGAGCAGCACAAACTTGCGCCGGGAACCGTTGCCCACCGTACCAACAAAGAAGTCGTCATTGCAGCCTCGGACGGTTTCGTCTGTCTGCGTTATTACGAAATCGATCCGGATTTTGCAGCAGAACATTCTTAAAAAAAACACAAAATTTTTGCATCACGACAGCGGCAATCTTGCAACTGTCGTGATTTTATTTTATGATGCCGCAGAAACGACAGCAAAGGATGCAAAATGACTTTTAAATTTAACCATTTTAATTTTAATGTTACCGATTTGGAACGCAGCAAAGCTTTTTACCGTGACGCGCTGGGGCTGGAAGAAAGCCACCGTATTGAGGCAGATGACGGAAGTTACGTCATTGTTTATCTGAGCGACGGGAGTTCAAAGTTCGAACTGGAACTCACCTGGCTGAAAGACCATCCGCAACAGTACGATTTGGGCGAATGTGAGTTTCATCTGGCGATGACTGCGGCAAACTACCCCGAAGCTTACAAAAAACATCAGGAAGCCGGCTGCGTCTGTTTTGTAAACGAAGAAATGGGAATCTATTTTATCGAAGATCCTGACGGCTATTGGATTGAAATTCTGCCGCCCCGATAAAACACAACCCCTCTGCCGTTTGACAGAGGGGCGGAATTTATACAATCTGAATAAATATCGGATTAGAATTTATATCTGGCTTCAATCAATCCGGTATTATCGGTGTAGTTATCACGGAACTTACCTTCATAACTGAGACCGATTTCCAGATTTTCATTGAGGTCGGCAGCGATGCCGGCTCCAACTTCCAGGCCAAGTCTCTTCAGGCGCTGACCGTCAACGACATAACCACTGCCGTTAGCCAGAGAAACGACAGAATTCTCCTTGTCGCTCATCAGGTCATAAGTTACGGCCAAACGGGCATTGGGTTTCAGGCTCCAATTGCTGTTGAGGCAATAAGTACCCTGATATTTGACGCCGACAACAGCGGTCAAGACATCATTGCTGTTTTTGCCGATGGTTTGTCCAGCATTGTCAGTGTGTTTTTTCTGTTTGACGTTAAAGTACCTGAAACCGGCCTCGGGAGCAAAGAACCCCATATCATAACCGGCCATCAACTGCGCACCGATGGTATTGACGTCGTATTTGCCGCCCAAACCATAGCCGTAAGCGCTGGCTTTGGATTTATACTTGCCCCAGCCATAAGTACCGATTGCATTAAAGTACAAATCAGAAGGCTTATACTGACCATACAAGATTGCGGTATGCGTATCTGCGGTAGTCTTTTTGCCGCCGGATTTGATGTCAGAACTAATGAACGAATAACCGGCACCAAGTTTTACGGTATCAGAAACCATACCGTCAATACCGGCTACCAATCCGTCATTATCAGCCTTATAGCCTTTATGATTTGACGTTTTTTCATAATCGGCACGGTTAAACAAGCCTTTAATCCAGGCATTGACGCGGCGGAAAGTATCACCGGAAGAACGACCTTGTGACAGATTGAAGCCGGTTAATTCATTGTCAACCGCATTCAAAATCTGAGTTGCATTTTCGGTAGAAACGTTTACGGCAACGCTGGCGGCCATCGGAATCATCTGATCAGCCTGAGCTGCCGCATTGGCTACGCCGCTGCCGTTGGCTTTTTGAAGATCCTGTGCCATCGCATTGGCAATTGCATCACCGACAGAGCTTCCGGTTGACTTGCCGTCTGCCGCCATTCCTGAAAAAGCGGCCAATACCGCAGCCTCATTACCGGTTGCGCCATATTGGGAAACCTTGGCTGCCGTGTCGGCTTTGGTTGCGGTATAAACGCCTTCAGCCGTTTTGGTAAAATCGTACATCATATTGTCGGCAATCTCGGCATCTTTGTTAACGGTAATGCTTCCTTTGCTTAAATCGGTTCCGTTAGCAACAACCAAATTCATGGTAGCTTTGCCAGAAGGATCTTCCTTAACCGTGAGCGTTCCGTCAATATTACCATTAACCAACCCGTTACCATCCGCCGTATTGGCAACCGTAGTATTGATAACGGCCTGATTAGACACAGTCAAACCGGCTGTCGTCAGCGTGTTGGTGCCCAGATTGAGCGTACCGCCGTCAACAGTGGAAGCATTCGTAATGGTTGAATTACCATTCAAATTATAATTACCGCCGGTCATTGCCAAAGTTGTTACGGTCGAGCCGGTTTCGGCATTGAAGGTACCGGAAGAAAGGTTGGCAGTGGCAACCGTACCGCTGTTGGTAAAGGTGGTACCGCCCAAATTAGCCGTGGTAACCGTTGCTCCGTTTTTGTTATCAAACGTACCGCCCGTTAACTCGGCAGTGGTAATTGTACCGCTGTTTTCCGCTGTGCCGCCGCTTTGGTTGAGCGTTTCCAATGTCGAACCGGTTTCGCCGGCATAACTGCCTTCGCTTAAATCAACCGTTCCGGTAACTGCTCCGGCATTACTGACGGAACCGCCGGTAACTTTTAACACACCGGGTATGGCATCAGCACGTGTTGAAGATCCATCGGCCGTTTTGGCTTCTCCCATATTGGTGACCAGAGCCAAATTACCGCCGCTGGCAATTTCGAGAGAACCGGACGAGAGGGTTGTATCGACAGAATCGATAATACCATAACCGGATACGGTAACTTTAGCACCGTCGATATTGATTTTAGACGTCGGATTGTCAATTCCGTTAGAAGCACGCAAAATCGCTTCGGTACCGGAGCCACCATTAAGCACAACCTCACCGCCGCTCAGATTAATCGAGCCGTTTTCATAGGTTATCATCTGACCGTTTTCACCCAAGGTAACTTTACCGCCGGTCATATCCAGCGAAGTGGTGCCGGAAATAATACTGCCCTTGCGCCAGTCTTCTCCCGAGGGAACACTCAGATCGGCACCTGTACCGGACACGTTGATTTCACCGCCGGTAATATTCAACTTGTCAACTTCGATGTTACCGCCGCCAGTTATATTAACGGTTGTGCCGTTTAAGGTCACCTCTCCAAGCGGAGCATCGTTTTCAACAACGCCGGCAATACCGTTGCGCTGTGCTGAACCGGAAGCACCATGGGTACCGTCGATTGTCAACGTGCCGGCACCAAATTCCAGAGAGCTCCCTTTCGTCAGAGTCAAATTACCAGCTGTATTTATTTTAACATCTCCGGTAACGGTATTGCTTCCGGTAACGGTATTTGTGCCTCCGGTGATATTCACGGTAACTTTACCGGCATTCAAATCAGCATCATTCAAATTAAACGAACCGCCGCTGACATTCAGAGTGGCACCTGTTGCATCGTTGGCTTTATTGCCGTAAAGATCAACAGTGCCGTTGATGTTTAATGTACCGCTGTTAACATTTGTCGTTTTGGAAACCAAGCGGCCGGAATTGGCATTGACGGTTGCTCCGGCAATATTAATCTCCCCTGCAACAGTTTCATTAGATGAGGTTAAAATAATACCACCGTCCAGATTTACCGTTCCGCTGTTCAAACTAACGTCAGATGCGGTCATGCTGCCTGTATCTCCTGCAAGCCCGGAAAACATTGCGGTACCTTTGCCGAGATTGATTTCACCCCCTGTTACGGTTACTCCCCGATAACCGGCCAGTTGGGTCGTGTTGTCATAAACATCGCTGCCAGTGTTGGAAACGTTAAAGGTTCCGGCATTAATCGTCAGCTGTCCGTTGGTAGCAATACCAGAAGCCTTAGAACCATTGCCGGTCAAATTGACGCTGGTGGTTCCTGCACCAAAAGTAATATTATAATTTCCGGTATCCGAGGCATCAAAACCATATAAGGCATTGTCCTTATTGCTAAAGGAATCATAAGTCTGTCCGGTGCCAAAGGTTACGTTTTCGCTCAAAGGCGTATCGGTACTGACGACCAATTCCGCAGCTTTGACATTGGCCGAGGCCAACAACACCGCCAGGCTGGCGCCTGCTAATAAAACTCTTCTCATCATATTCTCCCAAATTGTTATGAATCTAAAAAATTGGCATAACATACCTAATTAGGGAATCTAAAAATACAAGAGCAAGAGCCGGAATTTATTTGTGCGGCTTTCTTTTCATTAAGTAGAGCTGGCGCTTGGAATCAGGAATTTGCGTTTTTTCCGCAAGCTCAAAATATTCTGAAAACGTTTTTTCAAAAATTTCCTGAGAATATTCAAAATCCGCATTGTCCCGGGTTTTTATCAACTTTTGCACCTGAGTATCCTCCGGAAGAACAAACTCAAGAACGACCGCCGGAGACAATCGTGCTAAGACTTCCGCAATTTTTTTAAACGGAACCTTATAGACGATAACCAGATGATGGATTAGCGCCAAAAACAAAACGACATCCGGCGTTTGTCTTTCAAACAGGGAAAGACGCTCATCGTTTCCCACCCCCAATGCCGGAGACGGATTGTTAAAATCAAACTTTAACGGCAGGATGTTCGTCCGCTGGCTTTCCTTTATCTCCAGATAGTTTTTTTCTATTGCCGCAGGGTCGATGTCGAGATCCAGATAAGCGACGTTTTTGTCTCCCAAACGGCTGAAAACACCTTGATTTGCCCCGACATCCCAAACCGTTTGCGGCTGTGTCGAATTAAGCATACCCAAAACCATTTTCTTTTTGGCATTAAATGCCTGCGGCGTATAGTTGTTGTCATCATAGTAGTCCTGCCACTGCGTTTGAGATGTCGGAAATTTTAGAGATTTTATCAAACCCTCCAAACTCTCCAACAAAGCTCTCAGCTTAAATTTCGAAAACGTACGCGACGACGTCGGAGCCGAAGACGCTTCATAACAAATCTGAAGTTTTGAGTGAAGGACGATGTGCATATAGACAGACGGCCGCATTTTGACTTTTAGAGGCAAAAGCTTAGCTGCCAAAGCCAACGGGATGCCGTCCAAATTTGAAACCAGCAAATTCTGAAGAGACAAATCGCAACCGCTCATTAACAACAACGGCGCCAAAAAATGTTCGCAAAATTGCCGGTAGGCGCGCCAGGGCTGCGAAGGGACATATTGCTCAAAAGAACCGGTATCAATAAAAACGCTTTGGCCATTCATAAACTGAACGTTATACGCCGAAGCATCTTTTAGAATCATCCCGTATTGAACGGCGATCTTCATCAGCTCTATGGTTAACAAAGCAGCATCCTTAAGCATTGAAAAAGACCATTCATAGGGATAACTGATGAACGGAACTTGTTGCGGACAGATGATAATCTTATCGCTTCCGGAATATTCCACCGTATGGGAAACCAAGAGTTTTTTTGAAATCAGCTCATCATAAAGGCCGGAATCAACAAGCCGGCGGAAATCCTCAAAACCCAGCGGGTTTATCTGTCTTTTGATTTTATCGCCGTCTCTAAAGACAAAATTTTTGTTGTCGCGAAAAGAACTTTGGTAAGGTTTACTTTTTATCATGTTTTCTCAGCCTTTTGACAAAGCTTAGCAACCCGCGCCAGATATCTTTGATAAAAAGCAAAACTCCCGCAACGGACGCGATGACAAACTGCGTTATCATACTTCCGGTTCCCAAATCAATATAGGCATAGACCGGTGACGAAACACAAGAAAAGACAACCGACAAATATAAAAATCTAATCATTTTTTACTTCCTTTTGTAAATTAATCCTGCCATTTTCCAAATAAACAACATAACAATCCATCGGAATTTTCCGATTATATTCCGTCGTATATTCATGATTACACCAGGTCAGTTTCCTGTTTTCCCGACCGGCAGAGCGAATATCTACACCTTCGTAATTATTTTGGCGTTCCAAAACAGAAGCTATGGTTTTAGGAATATCTCCGTTTGTAACCAAAGCTCTGTTTTCAGACAACGCCTTGGAAGAAGAACGATAATCTTTAAACAACATCAGAGCTTTTCCGTACTCCTTATCATAAAGCAACTTTCTTTCCTGCGAATTACCATGATCTCCGATGATAAAAATCAGAGAATTGTCAAAAGCGCCGATTTCCTTTAATTTAGAGAGATATTTGTCCACTATTCGCAGGGAATTTAACCCAACATCCATTTCCGACGCCGCAAATTTTCTGTTGCCGTCAGCATCAAAAGCATAGGGAAGATGTACCCCGATCAAATGTATGAATTTGTAAGTTTGGTCTGCCCCGATATGCATCGAGGGAATTGTTTTTTCAAAAGAGGCATTATTGTTTACGTCTTTCGGTTCCGTCACCATAAACCTATCCGGTTTCAGGTTAAATACATTATATTCTTCATCATTCAGCAGCCAGCATTGCAAAAAGGGAAAAATCTTTATCAACGAAAGCTTGTAGAATATTTTTACGGGATGCTTTTGTACTAAAGATTCTACCTGTCTGTTATAATAATTTATATTCGTATGCGAATAATCTTTTAAAAAGTTCCTCAAATTATCCTTTTCAATGTCAACAAGATAATCGGAAAAAGTCACGTCGCCTTTATATTGACGGCCTGTCTGAATAAACGGCACCGATGCCAATGTGATAGCAAAACCGGGAACCGTTTCCGAATACCAGGTAAAGCCTTCAAACATTTTTTGATATTTTTGCGGATTAGTTTTCAGAATATCCTTAAACAATCCTGATGAAAAAGTATCCAATACCAATATTATGATGTTGTCCTTGGCAGAATAAGCCGAAGATTCTTCAAATGTCGTTTTGACCAAATAACTGCTTCGTACGGTGGCGTTATATTTATTAACAACAAACAGAACCTGAAAAATAAGCATAAAACTGCATATTTTCTTTATGTTTCGGAAAAACGCCTCCGGAAAATAAAAACATGCCAGAAGAATGAAATTTACGGTTAATATTTTTACAGAAGTTAACGCCAGCCATTGCCAAGATTCAATATCATTACTTTTTCCGTCAAACACCTGATTGTCCGAGAAAAAATAAACCAACAAAAAAAAGGAAACCAGTACAGCCTGAACAAAACTGGCGACAACCGGCTTACTTTTACTCAAAGCTGCAAACAATAAAACACTCACCAATAACGAAACCAACACAATGCCGCCCAGCAACGGTCCCCAATTGTTTATATAAACAGCATTATTCATCGCCATGCTCAACGGCAGAAAGAACAAGAGCGTCAAGCCGGATGTTATTGATAATATTATATTTTTCTGTTTCATTTCTTTACAGAGTCCTTTTCCATTTTTAGCTATATTAACAAATCAATATTAACTAATTGTTATGGGAGTACAAATTTTTGAAAAAATTGTTGCAAAATTTTTTCTTATATTATAGGTTAGGCAGATGTTAAGGATAGATGGCCGAGTGGTCGAAGGCGCACGATTGGAAATCGTGTGTACGCCCAAAGCGTACCGAGGGTTCGAATCCCTCTCTATCCGCCATTACATCAAAACCCTCCCTTGCGGAGGGTTTTGATGTAATTAACGAAAGAGATGCAAAAGGTCGGGAACGGCCACCGTAATGCCCCGACTTTTACAGTGTCTGGTTTTATTCGTTTTTATCTTCAGATGACGATTTTTTTTCGCCGTTAAGATTATCCAAAAACTGGTTTTCGATTTTCATATATTGATGCAGCAGCCACCGCGACTGGGAAAATAAAAACAACGTTCCCAGAACCAGCAAAGCGGTTACCTGCGGATTAGTCGTCAAAAATCGATGAACAACGGCAAAAACAAATAACGAAATTACCAGCAGTCTGACTGCGGTCAGGATAATCAAAGGAATACGGTTGGATTTTTTATCGTGCCAGAGTTTATAATAAATAACCGCAACCTTATTGTTGGAAATAAAAAAGTTTTTAACCGATTCAAAGTTTTCTTCTCCGCCAAGACAAGACAACGCCTTATCCTCAATATTTTTAATGACGGCCGTCCCTGTTGGATGTTCCCGGCTCAAGGCGGAAAGACGACAGAAAACATCTGATACCTTGCTCTTAATATATCCCGGCAAGACGGTTTCCCATCCGATAAGAGCTTTCAGAAACGGAGACATTGCTCCCAGGGTCAAAAGCGTGATTGCAATACGGGACGGCCAATCGGGCAGAAACCGCAATAAAAACGGTTCAACCACATATGACGCCAATGCGAATATGCTGTAAAGAATCATTGAAAAAAGAATCAGGCGGGCAAAATAGTTTTTGAACAAAAGGCGCCACAATTGTTCCTCTCGTTTGGTTTCCGGACGGGAAGAAGTGTTTTCTTCAATATATTTATTCCAAGAATCGGGAAAGAAACGGGTGACCGATTTGTAAAATTTGGGAGCGGCTTTAATCATCATCGGCGTCAAAAACGTCGTAATAACCGAAACGGCGACAATAATTGGGTACACTTTGGCACTGAGAACACCGATGCTCATTCCCAAACTGGCAATAATGAACGCAAATTCACCAACCTGAGCCAAGGAAAAACCGCCTTGAACCGCCGTTTTTAAAGGCTGTCCCGAAATAACAAATCCGGCGCAGGAAAAAATGACTTTGCCGGTGACGACAATAACCGTAATTAAAAAAATCGGCCAGGCATATGTTATAAACATCGAGGGATCAACCATCATACCTACCGACACGAAAAATACCGCGCCGAAAAAATCCTTCAGCGGCTTGATGTTGTTTTCTATCCGTTCAATCAATCCGGTTTCGGCCAAAATCGACCCCATAATAAACGCTCCCAAGGCGGAAGAAAACCCGGAATAGGTTGCCAGCAAAACCATTCCGAAACATAAGCAAATGGTAATGAGCAATAGCATTTCATCATTTAGAAATACGGTAATTTTTCGTAAAAACGTCGGAACCAGAAAAATGCCGATGATAAAACACAATACCAAAAAGAAAATAAGTTTGACCGTGCTGAGAGCCAGCGCTTCGCTGTTAATGTCAGAACCCAACGCAATCATGGGAAGCAGAACCAACAGCAAAATGCCAACGATGTCCTCAACCACCAAAACACCGAAAACCAAGTCGGTAAAGCGTTGCTTTTTTACGTTCAAATCGTCGAACGCCTTGATAATAATCGTGGTTGAAGACATTGAAATCATACTTCCGAGAAAGAAACAGTCCATTACCGGCCAGCCAAGCAATTTTCCGGTATAAAAACCGGCAAAAAGCATCAAAACGATATTCAGCAAGGCCGTAATCATCGCCGATTTTCCCACGCTTATCATCTTTTTGAAACTAAATTCCAAACCTAAGCCAAACAACAGAAAGATGACACCGATATCTGCCCACAATGTCAGGTTTTCGTTATCACTGACGGTGGGAACAAAATTGAAAAAAGGCCCGGCAAAAATTCCGGCCAGTATGTAACCGAGAACGGTCGGCTGTTTCAGCCATTTGAACAACAGCGTGGTTATTCCGGCATAAATGGTTATCAGCGTTAAATCGACTATCAGCGCATGAATAGAATGCATTGTTTTCCTATAAAAAGAACAGAATATTGACCTGGCAGTAAACATAATTGCAAAAGATTAAATTTTTAATAAAAAAAGCCAGCTTTCTTTTGGACAAAAATTATAGATTTTTAATTTCAGGTATGTTATCCTTAAAAAAGGAGAAAGTTAATGTATCAATTTCTGATAAATCCGGACAATGAAGTTCTGCTGATGATTGATACCATATCAGGCAGAGAAGAAGAGCCTTACGCCGAATACGAACGCAGCCGGCGTTCGCTGCGGCTGGTGAAAAATCCGTCCGAGGCAAAATTGTTTTCCCGCGTGAACAAAGACGTTGCCGAAATTCTGAATGAAAAAAGCGATATCTGGGTCATGGAACAAAAAGAAAACGGCAATGCCGGCGACACATACCGGGTAAAGCTGAAAATAATTTAGGGGAAACCAAATGAGAGCCAATTTATTTTCATGGTTTGCAGGCGACAATGACGACATACGAATCTTTGAGGGGGCGTCCGACCGGCAACCGCTGAAAATCCGGGGAAAAATATTAAAGGCTGTTTTTCCTCAAATAGTGGGCTTTTCGGCCTTGCTTGGTTTTTCGGCTTCGTGTGAAGAATCCAGGCCAACGCCCGAAGACTATTATTTTGGCCGGACGGTTACCGCGATTGACGATTCAAGCTACAACCATATCCTTCATGACAGCGTCCATTTTCTGGATGTGGTCGCTAAAGGCGGAGAATACCTCAAAAATCTTGATTACTGCGACTCTCTTTCTTCCGAGCAAAAGTCAACCCTGAAAAATTACTTTTCCGAAAAACTTAAGAAAATCAAACGTTCCGATGACGGCTCTCTGGATTTGACACATCCGCAGACATTAAAGACATTTCTCGCTTTTGAGAAACTGAATTATTACAAAGGCGATTTTGACAACGTCATGTTCAGAGAAAACGGTTGGTTTGACGAAAAAAACGACATTCTCGGCTGTTATTATCAGGATATGCTGCAACTTTGCGAAACCGCGAAAAAATATCCGCAGATCGTAGAGTTTGCCAAAACGCTCTATAACAGTGAAAAACGTTTTATGATAAGCAAAGAAATGCTGCCCCGGGCAAACGAAATAAGTATGCAGGGACTGTCCGAATGGCTGGAAAAATATGGACAAACCATGGAAAACACTGTTTATTTCGGAGCAGTAAACTTTTTGGGCAGCGAACACTCCAATATGGTTATTTATTATGACAAACCAGGAGATGACCTGGGTGCTGATTTGTTTATTGACAAAGAAGGCAACTGCGGCGATGACTCTTATGCTCCCGTCGGCTCCACGATAAAGCACGAATGTCTGCACCTTATGCAAAAGACTCTGGGACAGAAGCGCCCGGAAGAATTTAAACACTTGGAGGAACTGGGACCAACGCTGCATTCACTGGCAACTGAAGATGCAATCTACAAGCAAATTAAAGGAATTCCTTTGGAGCAGGAAGTTGATTACGGCTTTTTGAATTTTGGAAAACACAAAATAAGCTTGGGAAAAATTGCCAACGATACCAGAGAACTTATGCAAAAAGCAAAAAATCCCGACCGGATGGACCTGCTGATGGCCGGTCCAGACGGCATCAGCCTCATTAACCGGTGGATGGGCAAAAGCAACGTCCAACCTATCCGACGTCAACAGAAAACCTATCAGTAAAAAAAAACACTGCCTTTATGAAAGGCAGTGTTTTTTTCATTAAACCTTATTTAGAAGGTGTAACGGGCACCGAGCATAAACTCATTAGCGTCTACGTCAAATTTGTAGCTGCTGCCCGGTTCATAGTTTTTCTTAACATTACCCATATCAACGTATCTGTAACCCAAGTCAAGAGACAGATTGTCATTGACGGCATAGGCAACACCAACGCCGGCCTGCCAGGTGAACTGATAATCAGATTCGCTCAAAGTAGCATTTTCAGCCGTTAAGGTGTAACTTGCCTTTAACTTGGAATAACCGATACCGGCACCGACATACGGCGTGAATTTCGTACCGGTGTCAATGTCGTAATAAGCGTTCAACATCAAAGACTGAGATTCGAGTTTGGTAAAGTCAGTACCGCCCTTTTTAGCGCCGGTAGTGCTTTTGGCATCTTCATTGCGGCTGTATTCCAATTCGGTTCGGAGAGAGCCGTAATTTAATTGGGTAGAAACACCGGCTGCAATTTTGCCGCCCCAAACATTATTATCGTCCAAATTTTCCTTATGAGAACCTTTACCCCAAGAATCTTTTCCCGAAACAGACATATCGGAATAAGATAATTTTGCCGAAACGTAAGGATTTAATTCTACTGCATTGGCATTAACTGCAAACAAGCAGGCCACACCGGCCATAAGTAATGTTTTTTTATGTAAGTTTCCTCAAGTAGTTGTAACTAAATTACAACAAAACACTACCAAGCAATAGTTAACAAAAGGTAACTTCCTTATTTCAGCCGGAATAACAAGAAATTAGAATTGGGATCTATTCCGCGAATCTTAAGTTCGGCCTTTTCATCCCAAACGGCCAGCCCGTCACCGGCGACTAACGGCCTGTCATTCACGGAAACAGCCCCGTAACAAACCTGAATCCAGTATTTATGTTCGGGCGAAACCTGATAATCGGCCGACTTGTTTTCTTCCAAAAGGCATTGATAGACTTCGACATCCTGATTGATGCGCAGAGAATCTTCCCGGCCATCGCCGCTGACAATCAAAACCGGCTGATTTTCAATCAACGTACAGGCAAAAGACTTTTGTCCATACTGAGGGCGGTGCCCCCGCCTGTCGGTCATAATCCATATTTGCAAAAAATGCACCGGCTCCGTTGAAGAGGGATTAAATTCACTGTGAAAAATTCCCGAACCGGCAGTCATAACCTGTACCTCACCGGGATTCAGAACCGCACCGCTGCCCAAACTGTCCTTGTGTTCCAGAGCTCCGCTTAAAACAATGCTGATAATTTCCATATTATCGTGCGGATGCATATCAAAACCTTTGCCGGGAGCAACAACATCGTCGTTAATAACGCGCAAATCGCCGAAACCCATATATTGCGGGTCGTAATATTGTCCGAAAGAAAAGGTGTGAAAGCTGTCCAGCCAATCCGTCAGAGTATGTCCCCGTTCATTTGCAGGGCGTAATGAATACATTTGTTTTCTCCTTTTGCTAAACTCTGTCACGATAAAAAATGCGCCGCAGAATCGTAATGGCCAGATTAACGGCTACGCGTGTCGGTTTGGAGGCGGCCAAAGCGTTTAACATCACAAAATCATGAATGGTACCGTTAAAGCGGACTGACGCAACGTCAACCTTGGCATCATTCAACTTGCGGGCATAGGCCTCTCCCTCGTCACGCAAGACGTCATTTTCCGCCGTTATTATCAAAGCCGGCGGCAGACCTTCCAGTTCGGCAACATCGGCCTGTAACGGCGAGGCCGTAATTTCCCGGCGCATTTGAGCGTCAGGGGCATAAGCGTCCCAAAACCACTGCATGGCTTTTTTAGTCAGCCAAGGACCTTCCGCATATTGATTATAAGAATCGGTATCAAAAGAAGCATCGGCCACCGGATAAAACAACAACTGGAAAACCAGCTTGGGACCATTGTTTTCTTTTGCAAGCATTGCCATCACGGTCGCCATATTGCCGCCGACGCTGTCTCCGGCCACGACGACCTTGGAAGTATCAAACTTAAACGCGTCCGCCTGTTTGACAATATATTTGAGAACGGCGAAAAGCTCATTAAGAGCCTGAGGATATTTAGCCTCGGGAGACGGCGTATAGAGAGGAAACACCACAGCGCATTCCGCCCCGACCGACAAATCGCGCACCAGACGGTCATGTGTGGCGGCATCTCCCATTACCCAGCCGCCGCCATGGATATAAAAGACAACCGGCAGCCGTTCGCGAGGGCTCTTGTGAGGACGGACAAAACGAACCGGAATCGACTTTCCGTCACCGACAGGAATCTGCATATCCTCAATTAAAGCATCCGCTTTGGCCGTTTCAACATCCTGAGCATCCAACAACACCTGGCGCGCCTGCTGCGGCGTCATTTCATACAACGGCTTGGCATTTCCTTCGGCCAGACCGTCGACAAAACGCTGGACTTCGGTTACGAGATGAGGTGATGACATCGGCATTCTCCTTATAAAAACTGACGATTACTGCTGATATAAGACGAGAAGCGAAAGTTTCAAGCAAAGCCGCTGATATAAAAAAAGCACTCTGCAGAGTGCTTTCAGAAAACTTACATGTAAGGCCACCCCAAAACCTGAGTCACGATGACATCGTCGCTCTTAACGTTAAGGGCCTTGGCCAATCCGTCTTTATCAAAATAACCGCGTACAACATTGTTCAATCCGCGGGAAGCGGCGTATAGCCCGACATTTTGATAAGCCGAACCGGCATGCAGCGGAGAGTTCTTTTCATCAGTGCCGGTATAAACCAAAACCAAGGGAGCATCTTTCACATAGTCCTGTTTGGCCATTAAGGGGCGCAAATCTTTATCGCTGACCTGTTTCAGCGTGTTGGTTTCCGCCTGATAAAGCCAGGCACCGTCTGCCATAACCGCATAAACATTCATATTCTGTTTGTTCATCGACGTCGGAATCGTACGTTTGCCGTCATGAGAGATTCCCCAGGCAACATACAAAATGTCACTCAAGGTCTGGTCATCAACAGCCTTGGGGCTGAATTCGCGGCGCGACTGGCGTCTGTTGACGGCTTCCATTAACGAAACCTCGCTTTCGGTTGACGGCGCCGGAAGCTTTTTTACTTTGTCTTCCGCGGCCGCATTTACACTTAAACCCACCAAAACCAAAGCTGCAAGCAATAACTTTTTGAGCATCTTTTTTCCTTTCATTGTTAAAAAATCGTAATCAGTGTAGGATGCCGGTAAAATAATGTCCAGATTTTAATTAACCATCCGTTAAGTAAAATAAGCTATGTTTAATACTGTTAAAACCCCTGCAAAGGGGCTTGCAAATTCGATTATTGTGTGCTACATCAACGTTATGGAAAAACTATGGATGTCATAAAATGATAATTGATAGTAATAACAAAAAGCAAAAGAGCATTCTGACGAACAAATGCTTTTATCAGACGACGGCGCGCATTATGCGCGACTTTGAAGAGAAAGGCTATGCCAACTCAGCTGACGAAACTGCTAAAGTTATTGCCGCGTATCACGATATCGTCAGAAAAAAGAGCAAAAACAATTTCAACGAAGACTACAATGCCGCTTTTAAACGTATTGACGGCGCCATCCAGTCTTTGGCCAACCAGGTTTTTTACGACTGTGACAAGAAAAGTCTGGACTACGCTTATCATTCATTTGAAGAATTCGATCATATCGGTGCCATCGTCACCCGTCAAAGAGCCAAAAAAGGCTCTCTTTAATTATCCCCCGTATGTCAGGCTTGTGTGTTTTTGCAATAACCCGGTTGCAAAATGAGCTATTATGCAGTAGTGATAGATATTATTTGTAACTGTTATGAGGTAATCTCACATGAAAAAACTTTCTTTAATCGGCTGCGGCCGCTGGGGTACTTTTTTGGGCTGGTATGCAGCCAACTACTGCGGTTTCGACGTTGATATGTATGATATTCCGACATCGCCGAATTTTATTGAACTGCGCGATACCAGAAAAAATCCTTATTTATCCTTAAGCGATAATATGCACCTGCATGACAACCTGCCGGCAGTGTTGGAAAACGACATTATTATCGTTTCTATCGGTTGTCAGTATTTTCGCGGCTTATGCAAAGAACTCAGCCAATACAAGCTCAGCGGCAAAACCTTTCTGCTGGCAATGAAGGGATTGGAAGAACCCAGCGCAAAGATTATGTATGACGTTATGATTGAAGAAATTTCCCAGGACATCAATATTGCGGTTTTAGCCGGTCCGGGACATGTTCAGGATTATATGAAAGGTGTTCCTTCCTGTGCCGTCATCGACTCTTATGACGACGAAACCAAGGAAAAACTCATCAATCTGCTGCAAAGCGACTTAATCCGTTTTTATTACGGTTCTGACCTTATCGGAAATCAAATCGGCGCCGCTTTGAAAAACGTCATCGGCATTGCTGCCGGCATCTTGGACGGTTTGGAGTGGTACGGTTTGAAAGGGGCTTTGATGGCCCGTGCTCCGATAGAAGTCGGACGCTTTATCAAATACTTTGGCGGAAATCCGCATACTGCTTACGGCCTGGCTCATTTAGGCGACTATGAAGCGACCCTGTTTTCAAAATTCAGCCACAACCGAACCTTTGGTGAAAAATTTGCACGCGGTGAAGATTTCGGCAAACTGGCGGAAGGTGTTCCGACATTGAAGGCTGTTAAGCTTATTGCCGACGAAAAAGGCATCGATATGCCGATTTGTCAGGCTTTATACAAGGTTGTTTATGAGAATGCAGATATAAAATCTACCATTAAGCAAATGTTTGAACGTGACCTGAAAAAAGAATTTGAATACATCTGCTAAAAGGAAAAAAAAGAAAAAACCGCAGTTTACATAAAGTAACTGCGGTTTTGCTTTACATTGAGAGAGTTAATGAAACAATCGCTTAATCGTGAAATAAACGCCTTTCAGAAGCAGTTCCAAAAAGAACGTCATCCCGGATGCTACAGCTCCGAACAAAAAGCTAAACAGTCCGATTGACCCCACAGTCTGAAAAACATTTTCAACAACGGAACTATCTGCGGGCAGAAATAATGCCGATATACAAAAAGCGAACAGACCAAGTACGGAAATGCATGTCAATATTGTACGCAGCCGCTCCCAAAATCCGTTGTGCCATTCGTATTTCATCTCCGAAATCCATGTGTTCAGCGTCAATAAGCCCCCGACGATGCCGCTGAGGCAAACAATTTTTAAGCAGGTGAAAAACACTTTGCCATATTCGCCGCGGGACGTTATGTCAACAACCAACAGGCATATCAGCCCTAAAGCAAACAGCACCAACAAAATTGCTCCATACCCTGAACGCTGTTTCCAAAAATATTTTACAACGTTTAACACTCTCTGAGAAAATTTTTTCGTTTCCATATTATTTTTATTTTAAGTTAATTAATGTACTGAAATAAAAAGGTTTTCTCATCAACACAATAACATCTATATTTATAACCTAACGAAACGAGTTTAGCATTTTTTTCTCAACAAATCAAACACTTTCACCGAATATCGTCATATTTTGACAAAAAAAACATCTTGCAATTTAAAACAAATCGCTTATATCTAGTCTGATTTGAATATAATTTTAATATAGATATGGGACTGTTAAATACACTACTGGCCTTGGTTTCCGTCATCATGTGGATTATGATTGTCGTGAAACGGAAAAAAACCGGAAATAAGCCGCTTTATGTCAGAGGACTGGCCGCTTGTTCCGCTATTATAGGATTTTGGGTGCTGTACTTCGTTTTTGGAAATGCCGCGAGTTCCGGATGCAGTCTGACTGCCGCCGCATTTTGCTTCTACGGAGTAATTTATCGCTAAGCCTGAAGCCGTCATTCAGATAAAAATCTGTATGGCGGCTTTGCTTTTTTTAAATTAACCGCCAGTTTCCGTCTTCACAGACCAAATGATAAAGCGCCGTATTCGGCATACGGTGCGGCGATAATCCGAACTTATAAAGCAGATAGCGGATAGAGCTGCCATGAGAAGCGATGCCTATGGTCTGGAAAGGAGAGGACAGCAGGCTGCTTATGACGACAAACATACGATCCTGCATCTCCTGTTTGCTTTCGCCGCCGGGAAACCTGACGTTCATATCATCAACGGGACTGTACCAGTCCTTGTGAATTTCCGCATATTTGACGGCGACTTCAGTTTTAAGCATCCCTTCCAATTCGCCGAAACACCCCTCACGCAACTCAGGAATGACGTCAACCGCAACCCCTAAATGCCCGGCACAAATTTGTGCCGTTTGCAAAGCCCTTTTAAGATTACTGGCATAGATATGCTCTATCCCCAAAGGCATCAGCTTTTTAGCCAGTTCTTCCGCCTGCGCAATTCCGACTTCATTCAAAGGCGCGTCAAGACCGCATCCCTGAATACGCTGCTCCCGATTGTAATCGGTTTCGCCGTGGCGAAAAATATAAAAATCTTTACGCATTTACAGTTCTATCCAATAAAAACATTCGGCAAACTCCGCGCCGGGAACGACTTTTTCCAGCTTGCCGCCGTTAAACTCGCAAACCCTGCGCGAGGGCGTATTATAATCGCGAATCGTAAGAAGCACCCGCTCTAAAGACATCAAACGCGCTTGTTTTAAAACCTCGGACAAAATGAGATTGCCCAACTTGCGACCCCGGCACGTCGGACGAATACCATAGCCGATATGGCCGCCGTGATTCAAAAGAAAATCATTTAGGTAGTGGCGCAACTTGGCAAAACCGAGAACCTCATCCCCGGAGAAAAGCAAATAATAAGTATCGGGAACATAACCCGGCTTCAGCCCTATTCCCTGACTGTAACCGACATGACGCCGGCAAAAATCATTAAATTCCTCCGGAGACAATCCATGAGCCGGATTTTCGAATCCGTCTTCCTCCGCAGGAATCTCCTGAAACATTTGATAGACGGCATCATCTTCTTTTTCACGGAGCGGGCGCAGTTTAACCTCCATTGTTTTTCTCCTTCTCATAAACAGGCAAATCGGGAAACAACGCTGCCGCCACCTTGCGATAATGAGGGTTTAATTCGCTGACCAGAATTTCACATTCGGCATCCCGACTCAATGTCAAATCTATCTCCAAATGGCGGTCCAGATAGTCAGCCAGCTTGGCCCCCATAAGCTCGTCTTGGGAAACGACAGCAACCTGCGGCAGTTCGCGGCGAAAAAACTCTTTAACCAACGGGTAGTGCGTGCAGCCTAAAATCAGGCTGTTGACATTACGAAAACGGTCGGCGTACTCCTTAACCAGTTTGGCTGCCAGTTGAAAATCGTTGTTTTCAATCGCCGGGACCAATTTGGGGGCGGCAACTTCTTCAATTTCCAAATCAGGGTTGATTTTATGCAGTTCTTCCTTATAAATATGCGACCGGACAGTTGCTGCAGTAGCAACCACCCCAACCCGGTCATGCGCCTGAGCCGCGGCCACCTCAACCGTGGGAATAACCACGCCGAGAACTTTGACATCCGGCGCATATTCCGGAATAAAACGCTGCTGAATATAGCGCAAGGCAACGGCTGTTGCCGTATTGCAGGCAATTATAATCAAAGCGCATTTCTTAGAAATCAAAAATTTCATCGCTTCCAGCGTATAGGCCAAAATCTGTCCCGACGTTTTGTCTCCGTAAGGAAGATTGGCAGTATCGCCGTAATAGATATAATCGTATTCCGGCAAAGCATTAATAAAAGCCTTGGTTATGACCAAACCGCCCAAGCCGGAATCAAAAATACCGATTTTCATTTTACACAATCCTTTTTATCAAACGAAATTATCATAAAGTTTCCCAACCGGCTTGACAAGGCCAATCTGCAACAGGCATAAAAAAATTCCGCAGCGGTCAAAACTGCGGAATTTTTCATTTCGGGAGATTTCAAATGTCAAAAGACTTTATTCCCCAATTTTCCATAATATCCTGCATGGCAAGATAAGCCTCCGGAACATTAGAACGTTTGTCGATGAATATCAAACGACGTTGCTCGTCCGATGCGGCCGAATCTCCTTTTGCCCAGCAGGATGCCAAAACATCTATCGGCAAAGAATGGGTTTTCATCCCCACTTTATCCAGAGATTCATTAACTTTCTCGACAACTTTTTTCAGCTGACGGAGCTCGAAGTAATCCGGCAACTCCCGACCGGAAGCATAGGCAAAGGCCTTGGCATCTTCCAAACTCAGCGTTACCGCACTCAAGTCAGCCAGCGGAATGTACATATCGGCATTGATGTAAATGCCCGCTTCCTGCCCATATTCGGGATGCGAGGAACAATAATTGTTTTTTAACAAATATTCCCCCGGACGCGGTGCATTTGACCGACCGCAGCAATAATCGTGAAATTCTTTGTTGCGGAGACCCAATGCGTCCAACAGCGCATACAGCGGATTATCCAGTTTGAACTCCTCCGCAGAACGAGATTGCGAGGTTTGAGCGGTCAAAGGTTGGAGTTGACGAGCCGCAACCGAACAATGCAATACGCCGCAAACTACTTTCTTGATTTTCGGCCCTTTACGGTAGACTTCCGTAACGCCGCAATCACCTCCGACTTCGCCGCTGGCCATCATTACGCTTTCATAATGACCTTCTTCGTAAGAACTGTCGCCATCCACCCAGAAATCATTTGAGGGCAAGCGCGAAAAACCGATTTTCCGCAATGAAGCATTGATGGCATCCCGATTTTTGTTTATACTGTCGGCTTCCGATGAACTCGGCATCTCGACGCTGTTGAAAAAACAAAAAATCTTTGCCTTGGTATAGCCCAGCTCGTCAGAACTACGACTATTGGTTACGTAACAATTGGAAGTCACAAAGACTCCTTTTGCCGTTCGTCCGGGAAGCGGATAAGCAAAATAGCTGTTGTCCGTAAAATATATATCTCCCGGCTTAGGACCGCTCAACGCCTGATACATATCATTCAGGCTGACGTTATTATCAGACAAGAAGCTGACAAACGCCTTAATTTGTTTCTCATTCATAATAATTTTTTTAGTATTCTTTAACAAAACCATAGTCATAAGTGCCGGCTTCCTGCCAGAGGCCGTCAGCATCGCGTTTGTACTCCGTCAGAAGGTCGTCATGCATTTCCTGCGTGCAACCACTCATCCAGACCTTATAGTAACGAACGTTTACCGTTCCCTCGGACAAACTGACCGAAGTGTATTCCCGGTGACAAAACTTGCGCATTTCGCCCTTATCATACTGATAAAGACATGATGCGGACTCAAAGACGTCTTCGCCGAGATGTTTATAACATCCCTTAAAAGCCAGCTTTTCTCCGGGAGCCTGCGTAAACAAATAAACTTCCGACCAGTCGGCCTTCAGCGCAAACAAGCTGTTTTTTTCCGACACAGCCCAAAGCTCCAGGTTTTTGGGAACATATTTTCCGTTTTTCCAGACAAACACATACTGTTTGTTGAGAATAACCAAATCCCCGTGCTTTTGAACCGAATCATCCGGATTATGGCGCTTGCCGTCAATCAAAAGCAAAGGACGTCTGGTTTCGGACAATTCACTGTCAGATCTGTCAGCACACCAACAACTCATAATATCAGCAGGAAGTTCTCGCTGCGGATACGTAATACGAGCAAGGCTGCGTTCGATTTCATCCCGGACCATTTGAATCTGCCACAGCTCAAAGCTGTCGGGGATGCGCCCGCCTTTAATTCTGCAAAAAGCCTGCGCTTCTGATTTGGTCAACTCATGTTTGGGATAGTTAAGAGTCAGGTATATGTCGTCATTGATGACAATCCCTTTCTCATAATCATAAACAGAGTCACGGGAACGCCGATTATCCTTCAACATATAATAACCGGCTTCATTACTGGATTTTAAATCCTGTGCATTATACCAAACTGTCGGTACAGATGCGATTTGTTTTTCGTTCTTCATAATAAAACAAAAAATTAAGTTAATAATAGCGTTTTGATGTACAGACTCATAAACCCAGAGTTTGATTTTGTCAAGAAAATCAGTGACATTGAGTTTACTTTTAATTGTGGAAAGTCTCGTCTTCTTTTGTTAGTTGCAAATGGCATTGCCTGATTTAATCCGGCTGTTCAAGACAAAAAAAAACCGCCTCAAAGGCGGCTTTTTTTGGTGGGTGTGGCTGGGATCGAACCAGCGACCCCTACGATGTCAAAATGTCTCTTTCCCTTGAAAACATTGATATTTAAGCATTTTGAACTGTGACACAATATTGTGCCATACTTGTACCAGCCACCGAATCGTAACAAGTAATGCTTCCTGATTCGTGCAGCGTAATGCTTTTATTTCCTATATTTGGCTGTCATTTGCTCAAATTTTCCAGAACCATAATTAACAGGAATCCCAAATACACCATATGAATTTAGTTTTGTTTGCTTAATAATCTGAGGCATCCATCGAATTAATCTATAAGATTGCTCCCAAAATGTAAGTTTTGACCAGCTATTGCTTAAAATAAATGAAATTAGCTTAGGACTATTTAACGCTTCTTTCTCAACCGAACTTTTTTTGAATCTATCAATACTGATAATTGCCCAATTACCCTCATTTATTAAGTCATTTAACCAGACTTCATCTTTTGTATTGGCAGGAAATTTGTCTCTCAAATGAAATATTTGACAATCACTTCCATCATTACACAACTCTCGTGCTGCGTGTGCTATCTTAGGAGATATGTTATTATCAAATAAATAGTTCAAATTCGCAGCCCTTTTTCATATTCCACAGCAGATTTTACAAGAGTTGCATCAATATCGTACCAATTTGCAACGACTTTTTCATCACCTTCCGCTTCGTAAGCTGAATATAGTACATCTGTTGCTATGCCAGAAATGTTAAGAATCGGACGGCCAAAGGATCTTTCAGGATCAATAACGATATGTTTCTTTTTATCAGGATACCATCTTGCAGCTTGATTACTTTCAAACTCAATACCTTTATATAAAGATGGTTCTATGATTTTTTTTATAGCATAATTTGCATTATTTAGATCAAGAGTTAATTCTTTATTATTTTCTTTGAAACTGGAAAATATATGCCGACCATCCGTTCTAAATTTTTGAGTTGTAAAAGGATGAGTTGTATTAAAAACTTCTTGTGCTTTTTGGGCTGCATCACGAATAAATTTCCAACTTACTCCTGCTTTACGAAAAGCATTTATGAAACGGATTTCTAACAAATCTAAAAAACTAATAGCATTTTCTCCCTCAAATTCAGGAATATCTCTTTCCCAAAGAGGATCTATTCTTCGTTTATCTTCTTGTAAACCATATTCATACCCTCTAACCCATCGATAAATAGTATTATTGGGAACACCTGTTAAGCGTGATGCTTCGGGTATAGAATATATACCAATGCCTATTAGTTTTTCCATTTCTAACTCCATAGAATCACTATAACAAATAATAAATAATTTGTGAATCCCTTAAATTAATAAATTTAGTTACAAAATAATACATCATTTTTTTACAATCAAAGATATGCATTCTTAACCTGTGTCTTCTGTTTAAACAAAAATGATTTTTAACATATTTTTGTTATTTTCGCCGCTTAATATTGACATTCCATCAAAAAAAGTTATATATCTTATAACAAACCAAGGGATGGAAAGGTAAATATTATGATAAAAGAATTCAAAATAACAAATTTTTTTAGTATAAAAGACACGCAAACCATATCTTTTAACATAAAGAAAAAAGATATGTTAGATCAGTCGTCTTTCATTTCTCCTTGTAAAAATAAATTAAATAACATTATTGCTCTAATTGGAAACAACGCATCTGGGAAAACAACGGTATTAAAAGGATTGTCTTTTCTCCTGTGGTTTATATCTTCATCTTATCAAAAGCTTGATATAAATTCTAAAATTCCACTTCAACCACATAAGCTCTCACAAAAGAAAAACTCTAAATTCGAGTTGATTTTTGAGCAAAACAATAAAGAATATCAATATATTACAGAGTTAAATGCCAATGAAGTTATATACGAGTTTTTAGGAGTAAAAAAAGAGCGTGGTTATTCATATTTATATGAATATAAAAGAGAAAAAGATGAGATATTTTTTTCTAAGTGGGCATTATCTAAATTAAATGATGACGATAAAAATAGATATAAAGAAAGAAAAAATGCATCATTGTTTTCTTTTTTAATTAGCACGGGGCATTTACCTGCAATAGGATTAAAATCTGTTGAAACATATCAAACTAATATTGGCGGATTAGGGCGGGTTCCTTTTGATATGTTGCAAATGTTTTTTGAACTTTCTCATACATTAAATAATGATGAAAAAAGAAAGAACGCAATTTTAAAATATATTAAAAGCTTTGGTTTAGGTGTTGAAAACTTTGAGATTGAAGATGCAGATATAGGTATAGGGATTGGCTTTCTAGATGGTTCTTCTTCTGAACATCGAAATAAAATGAAAGCACTAAACATTACACATAAAAGTGATGATGGAAATTTCAAGCTTCTCTTCTTAGAAGAATCTAATGGTACTCAAAACGCAATTTATTTACTAAATTCAATATTTTCTATATTAGATAAAGGAGGTATTTTAATATACGATGAAATTGAAAATAGTATTCATCCTTACCTTATAAAGAAAGTTGTAAATTTGCTAGCTAATAAGGAAACAAACCCTAACAATGCTCAATTGATTTTTTCAACACATCAGCCGTGGTTATTGGATGATAGAACTAAAACTCAAATATACATTGTAGAAAAAAATGAAAAATTAGAGACACAAGCATTTATTTTAGATACTTTTGACGGTGTTCGTAATGATGATAATTTCTGTGCTAAATATTTAGCAGGGGCTTATGGTGGTGTTTCAGATGTAAGGTGGTTTTAATGGGGAAAAAGAAGAAAAAAGTTAAAACAACCGTATATATATCACTTGAAGGAGTAAGAGAAAAAGCTTTCTATGATTATTTAGAGGAATCTTTGTTGACTAAGGATTCCAACATAAATATCACAATTTCTCCCAAAAGGGGTGGAACTTCTGATACAATCTTACAACAAGCAATAAAAATGAAAGATTGTTATGATAGAGTTTATGCTTGGTTTGATGAAGATGTTTCCTTATCTGATGAAATGCGAAAAAAATTGGCAGAAGCGTGGGGATATTCTCAATTTCCTGCAAACATCAAAGATTCTGAGCTTCAACGAATCTACAATAACTCAGGAAAAAAGAAACCTCTTTTGATTGTTTCCACTCCTTGTTGTGTGGATGGAATGTTAATAAAAATATGTAACAAACAACTGCCAATAAAGCCATCAACATTTAAATGTAAAAGTGCAATTAGTGGAATTATGGGTAAACGTGGAGTTAATGAAGAAATTGAAAAACAATATTATAGAGATAACTTATCTATTGATAATTTAAGAACGAGAACAGATATTGAAGCGTTACCCATAATTTTTACAATATTTGAAGAAGAAAATAGCAAAATTACAAAAATCTTCAAAAATTAACATTAATGAAGATTTTTCTTGAAACGTCAGCGAATCCTAACACATTGAAATTAGGATCATTTCTTGACATTTTACAAATTTTCATTTATATATAGTTTATATACTTTAATGAATATTTTATGAGGTTAAAATGAAGCGTGGAAAATCAAAATTATTGTCTGATACAGATGTAAAAAATTGTCTACGGTTCATCAATGATATGCCATCACATCAGAAACGAACCAGATTAATGTTCTTGATGATGTTGATGACCTCACTTCGTATCCATTCAATTCAGAAATTGACACTTGGACAGGTTTATGATGAAAACTTTAATCCCGTTGAATCATTTTTGCTTCAACCTGAACAAAATAAAGGTGGAAAAAAGGCTTTACAGGTCTATTTGAACGATACATTGAAGCAAGAATTGAAAAAATATGCCAAATTCTTACATTCAAATAAGTATCTTCAACCTAAAATGAATGACTATCTATTCAAATCAAACAAAGGTTCTTATCTTTCTAAACAACAAATAATTCACATTTTCCGACAGATTTTTGATGGTGTAGGTTTGGATAAACAATACAGAGTCCATTCATTAAGAGCGACTTGTTTAACCAAATTAATGGATGCCAATTACCCCTTACCTTTGATTCAACAGATCTCTGGACATAGCTCTATTCAGACTTTATCCATTTATTATAGAACAAATCCTAAAAATATCCAAAATGCTCTGGAAACTTTGAATTTATAATTTTTTACTTTGTTTTGAATAATTCTTCCATTGCTTCATATAGTTCTGGATCAATTGTCACAACCCTTTTTTCATAGTCAAAATATAAAACTATACCACCTTCTGGGGATAAGATTAACAAACTTTGATAAATTGACATTTCTTGATTCGAAAGTTTTCTTTGATTCTTATAAAAACCTTGATTACATTCATATAATTTTTTTATTCTCTTATCATCAGAATTACAAATTACGCCTTTGTAATATGTTACTCTTTCCTTCTTATATAAATTATTTTCACGATATAGCTTATAGCGACCATATTGATCAATAATTATATTCCATAAAATTTGTATAAAACTGGCTATACCTAAAAATAATAGACTTGTTCCTACTGCCTGACCAATCTCAATATATTCAAAATTTGTAAGAAAATACGGAGAAAAGAAATAACCAGCAAGTCCCAACACCGTCAAAAAAACAGCATTTTTTTGAAATATCTCAAAAACTAATTTAAAGTTTTTAATTAGTTCTTCCATCTTAGCCTCAACAAAAATATTAGTTTAATCAGGTTATAACAATCAACCTGATTTTGTCAAATAAATAAAATCCCTTCCAAACTCATCTTTGAAAGGGATTTTATGAAAAAAACTATTACTGTTCTACTTTTCTAACGGCTCATTGTAACGCTGCCGTTTTCTGCATATACATCAACTGTTGTTCCTCCTGGTCTTTGGATAGAAACTGATGAAGATGTAAAGCCGACTAATATTCCGCCTCTGGTGAATAAGACACTACCGTTTTCCGCATAAACCGTTACGGTTGATGATGATGTTTGTTTCGCCAATGCAATTGCCATATTTTTTCTCCATTAAATTAAGTTATAAAAAGATTTAGGGCTGGGAGATGAAGTTCCCCCAGCCCAAGGAAGTTAAGGTTAGAATTTATACTTAGCGTTAAACAATCCAGTGTGGTCTTGGTAATCTTCACGGAATTTACCTTCATAACCAACTGAAAGTTCAACATTGTCGTTAACATCAGCGGTTAAGCCAGCTCCAAATTCAATACCAAAACGGTCAAGAGCTTCACCATTAACTTGATAAGCCGAACCGTTAGCCAAGGTTACAACAGAGTTGTTATCATCATTCATCAAGTCATAAGTCATTGCCAGACGAGCTTCCGGTCGCAGATTCATACCGTTTTCCAGAGCAAAATCTTTGCTGGCTTTTGCACCGATAACGCCGGTAAGAATATCGGCATCATTAGCGGATACTTTCTGGTCAGCAGAATCTTTATAGCTGTCTTGACTGATATGAACATAACGCAAGCCAGCTTCCGGTGTTAAATTGAAGCCTTTTACCTGCATATCATATCCGGTCATAGCTTGCAAACCGATTGTATCAACATCATAGTCAGCTTTAACCTGATTTCCGGCAACATTTTTCTTTTCACTGTAATCAGACCAGCTATATGTGGCAATACCATTAACATACCAATTAGAGGGTTTGTATTCTCCGTAAACCATTGCCGTATGGGTATCGACATCCGTATCACGCATAAAGCCATCAATATCAGTATTGGTATAAGCATAACCGATACCAGCTTTGACATCATCATTGATGTATTTTTCAGCACCCATTGCAATACCAGTCGAATCTGCATCAAAACCTTTGGCTTTGGATGTATCGTCCAGTTTAGATTTGTTAAGCAAACCCTGAACCCACATCGCACCACGCTTGAAAATGCTGTCACCAGAGGACATTCCGTTAGAAGCCGAAGCAACAGAGCCACCGCTCAAACGACTGCTAACCGCACCAAAAATCTGGTTAGTGGTTTCAGTCTGTGTCTTATGTACCAATGGAGCAACTTCCGGTGCAACAGCGGTTAAAGCATCTATATAAGCCTGCTCGGAACCAGCTTTCTGGGATAATTCATTCAGGCTGGAAGCAACCGCAGCAGCTTGTGTTCCGGCTTTGAAAGTATCACCATCAACCCAAGCGGCGGCAGTTCCAGCATTATTTATTGAACCACCAGCATCTTTGGCTATATCTTCACCAGTTGCTGTTCCAGTTACCTTAAACTTACCAGCTTCGGTCTTTTCGAATGAATAACGGTTGTTAGAAACATTAACATTGTTGAAATCACCATCAAAACCATTGGTGGCAGTCAATAAGGTTAAATCGGTGGTTTCACCTTTTTTAACCAAGCCATTTTCCATCGTTACATTCAGGTTGATATTCTGATTTGCTCCGTTAACATAGCCATCTGTTGCATTACCGCCGATAAATGTAATTTTATCTGCGGCAATTAATCCGTGGTCATCCAAAGCAGCCACTTTCATATTAACGGTCGCATCTTCAAATAATTCAACATTTCCGGCACTTAATTTTGATGTACCAACATCTAATGTCGAACCATCTTTGACTTTAACTTTGTTGGAAGCCGTAAAGTCGCCAGCCAACTTAGCAGTTGATTTCTCATTCAGGATAAGATTTTTAGCTTCATTAAAGTTTTCATTATCCAAATTCAAATTAGAACCATAAACATTAATATTTTTAATATAAGTAGCTCCTTGTTCAAAAGCCGAAGCCAATGATAAATCCGAGCGGATATTAAGGTCGGTAAGCCCTTCAACCGTTCCTTTAACTTTGGCATTAGCATCCCAAACCGTCATTTGGGATTTATCTGAACCCATTGTATTGCCATCACCAATGACATTGGCATTCAAAGTCCCAGCCAAATCAATTATTGAAGCATAATTACCGGAAGTAAGGTTAATATCGCCAGAGGTTAAAGTTGCTCCTTTGTTAATATTTATCAGACCGTCTTTTATATCAATATCACTATTAATAGCATTGTTACCGTTAACATTAATAGTCGGAGCTTTGGCAAGCAGTTCTTCGGCAGAGGAACCTGAAATGCCACTTCCATCTAATGCCAATTTGCCGTCAGATGTATAAACCCCAATAGATGAGGTTCCATTCATATTGATTGTGCCGCCAGCCATATTAATGTTGCCTTTGACCTTAGCATCAATATTTTCGGTCATTAATTCTTCATCTGCACCAGCAGGACGATTCATTATACCACGAATAAATTGGGCGTTATCATTCAAATTGATTGTTCCGCCTGAAATGTTGATGGATTGGTCAGATTCAGCATTTACAACCCCATCAAAAGCCTGTGTCTCAGAAAGGAAGAGAGTATCCTTACCCATATTGATTTCTGTTTCACCGGAAATGTTAATATCTCCTGATGCTCGTAAATCACTGCCATTATTTAAGGAGATTTTACCACCATTAAAGCTCATTTCATTGCCGGAAATGTGGGATTGTGTATCAACATAAATTTCACCGTCGGTAATTTCGGTTACGCCGTGGATTGTACTATGATTAGTCAGAGTGGTGTTACCGCCGGATATTGCAAATGTGCTATCTCTTCCATTAACCGCAATAGCGGAACCGCCATTAAGGTTTATTTTTGTTTCATCCCCTGAAATGTTGGCATTTCCACCAATTTCAATGTATTGTCCGGTATCTTCATCATAATTTCCATTAAGGGATACAGACCCACCAGAAATATTGGCACCACCGGAAACATTTACACTTGCTTCCACATCAGCAGCACCTGTCAGACTGCCGCCAGTCATTTCCAATGAATCAACAGTTTCATTGGCTGTTATTTTATGTGTATCACCATCAGCAATATTTAATGCATCTGCATAGGCATTGCTGGCTGAAACCAGTGCTACCAATGCTGTTGTTATTAAAAGTTTATTTTTCATCTTAACTTCCTTAAAATTTGTTAGCTAACAAAATAAATGCTTCTTAAATCTTCATCTGATGAAATTAAGGAACGCTATTTTTAACAAATTTATTAAACTTCACTGATTTAACAGCAATCGCTTGTACAGCAAGGATTTCAAGGGATTCACATTAATGGAAAAAATTATTGCATTTAATATTAATTGAATATAATGTTGATTATAAATGTTCCTTATTTTTCAACTAGTTATAATGAATTTAAGTTGCTAATCCTGATAAATAAAAGAAAAAGGATTAGATAATGATTTATGGATATTGTCGATGTTCCACCGACAAGCAAACTATTGAAAATCAACGTTTTGAAATTGAAAATTTTGCTGCCCAAAATAACTTGATAATTGATAAATGGGTGGAAGAAACTATCAGCTCCACCAAGGACTTAGATAAACGTAAATTAAGCAAATTATTAAAGAGATTGAAAAAGGATGACATCCTGATTGCTTCTGAATTGTCTAGATTAGGAAGAAATTTATTGCAGGTAATGGGGATTTTATCTGACTGCTTGAATAAGGAATGTCAAGTTTGGACTATTAAAGATAATTATCGTTTAGGTTCTGATATTTCTTCCAAAGTATTAGCATTTGCTTTTGGATTATCAGCAGAAATTGAAAGAACTTTAATCGCTCAACGCACCAAAGAAGCTCTTGCCAGACTTAAATCAGAGGGTAAAATACTTGGTCGCCCGGTTGGATCTAAAAATAAGAAATTGTTACTGGCAGGCAAGGAAAGCACCATTAAAAAGCTCCTAAATAATGGTTTTACGAAAACCCAAATCGCTAAAATGCTCAAAGTTGACCGTTGCACTTTATATTACTTCATCAAATACCACCTAAATGAAAAGCCATAGTTTTCACTATGGCTTAATTATTATGGGTATCCCAGTGGTTCTTCAACATTTCCTACGGCAATTCCACCATCCAAAAATTCTCCATCAATCATAGCGGCTGGTTCTTCCATACTGTATGATAGATGACTACTGATAAACAGTTTCAAATCTCGTAATATCAGTGTCACTACAAATGATAAATCAATTTTACTATCGGCATCCTGCGATATATATGATTTTAATATTATCCCGTTATCGGTTTCCTTCAAAATGCCCTGCATATATACAATTTGTTCCGAATGAACTAAATTATATTGTCGTAACAGATAATCAATTTGTAATTTTAATTCATTTAACTCGATTCCCTGAAAAGTAATCTCGTGAAATGTTTTATTTTCATTATGTTCGAGTAAATCAGAGATATTGCAACATAAGCAAAATTCATTTAGAGATTTGTTATAAATGTAATTTTTAATATCTTTAACTGAAAATTTCTCAAAATCAAAGTCTGCAAATTTAGAAATATATGATAGAAATTCATAAGCCGTTGTTAAAGCATCATCAGCTCTTTGCCCACAAATACTAAAATTGGCTTCAATTACCACCCCATCACTATCATCAGGAATATATATAACAGCAATAACGCCAAGTTTATTTTTAGAAATATAGCCATTAAAATTATAAAGATTTTCTAAAAACAACATTCTGGCAGAGAAAATATTGTCCTTTTTTAGAATAATTTTGAAAATATCATCATTTTGAAAACGAAAATCATTAAAAAATTTATCATAATTAAATTTTTCTTTATACATCTGATAAGAATTTAATTGCTTTTCCATACTAATGTTTCTGTTTATCATCTTTGTCCTTTCATTGCTTTATTAAGCAGGCAAAAAGACAATTTTTGCTGCCAATATGGTAACAACTTTTCTTGATTTAGTTTCAGATATAACGATAAAAGCACAGAAATGCTTGGTTTCTTATCGTTGTAGATAAGAACATTCAGCAAATTACTATTTTTTTGTAAATATTTTTTGCAGAAATTTCGATAGCTGCTTACTCTGTCTTTGCGATATAATTCATTTGCTATAAGAAGAAGTAATCTGATTTCATTATTTACATCTTTTCTTATTTTTTCTCCGATTAAATTCATAAAATCCCTTTGGTTGCTGCTATTTATATTTATCATTTTGGAGAAAAAACGATGCGTTCAGAAAAGCCTGCTTCCTTGGTGATATAGTAATACCATTTGTAATCAAAAATATTTTCTAAATAAGCAGAACCACCTTGTTGAACTGATTTCCATAGGGTGTCAATCCTTTGCTCTTCATCATAAATAAATTCATCGTTAATATTTCGTTTAATGTGTTTGATTGCCAGATGAGCGTGGAGATTGCTGTTGATGTGTTCAATAGTTCCCATATAGCTCATTGCTTTGTATTTTGAAGCATCTCTACCTAGATGATAGGAACAATACAATTTCCACCAGTTGTTTAACTTATTTTGAACTAGTGATAGGTTAAATTTATTAGAATAATTGGTATTATTGAAATTTAATGTCAGAGCTAAGTTGAACTGGTTGTTTGGATTTTTTAGAGTGTTAATCCATTGTCTTCTTTCTTCTGAAATGGAATATTTTACTTCATTATCATTGAAGTAATTTGTTTTTTTCATATCTTTCAATTCTCGCATTAGCTTAATGCTGTTTTGTTTAAGAATCGTTTGTTGAGCTTTAATTTCAAGCTTTTTATCAAAATAATAATCAATCATTTTTAATTTCCTTTTATATAATAATATAAGAATGCCATCCGTTCTCGGTATAGCTTGAATATTTTTGCACCGTCTAAAAGTCCGCTGCTAAATTTATTTATCAATTTGTTGTGATTTTTAGCTAGCTAGTTCATCATAGAAATCTAGCATTTCTGACTGATCATAGTGCTTATTAATCATCCGCACAGATGTTTGGGCATATTTTGCAATCTGCGTTGAATCTATTCTCTTTTTTACTAGATCTGTAATTTTCTTATGTCTAAAACTATATTGCACCTTCTTATTGCAACACATTTCAGGATCATAAAAGCTGCAACTTCTAAGAAGATTCTTCCACGCTGTTTTGCAATTTGCAATGGAAACGATTTCTGCCGCAGGTCTTCCTTCTTTATTAGACTTATAAATATAGAGACAGCTAAATAAATGAATATTACTGCTAAACTTAATATCATTTTGATCGCAAAATTGTTGGTGTTTATTTTTTATTTTTTTTAACCAATTGGCAAAATTTTTTGATATTGGAAAATTTAAACGCTTCTTGACTTTGTTTTGCAGTGCATCAATCGAATAGTAAGGCTTTTCTTCATCAAGGAACATATTTTTCCAAGTTAACTTTCGTGCTGTGCCACAGCGAATTCCTGTTATCTGCAAAAAATGTATATAATCTAGCAAAACCCGACGTTGTTCCTTTTGAATGCTATGTTTGGCATTCTCATAGCGGATTTTAGCATTTCTTATTAATTCTTTTGCTTCCTCTTGGGAAAACTCATCTCGACGGTTACTAACCACTTCAAATTGTTGGAATCTCAAATCCTTTTTGGGGCATAAATATCCATTTGCCATCGCAAAATTAGTAAAGCTGCGTAGAGCACAATTTTCTCGATTTAATGTGATGTCTTTGACATCTTTATTTTGATATTTTCTGGCTCTCCGCCAAGGATAATATCTGGTTATATCAACTTGTTTTAATTTGGATAGCTTTATTTTCTTTTCTTCCAAATATGGAAGCCAATGCCGTTGGACAGTATCTTGATTATACTGGGTTGGTTTCGTGTCTACATATTCTTTAAATATTTTTGATAAATCTTTATCTTCAACACTTATGCCTAATTCTATATCTCGAAGGACATTAAAATATCTTGTGTTTGCATATTTTTGAGCTAGCTTTTCATCACTTGTTTTTAGGCTTTCTCGAATCCTTTTCCCTGTTTCAGGATGGATGAAATCTATATAGTATTTGTTTTTTCTTTTATAGAGCTTGTAATCGTTCATAATAAAATCTTTCATAATATGTATATAATATTTTTCGCCAAAACTTGATATTGAAAATCATTAGTAGAAGTAACAAACATCAAATTCTGAACACCTTACTTTTGAGTTTTAATTATTTTTTCTTAAAACTGAGATAAATATACTGCAATTTTGCGAATCTGTCAAAATGATTCGATATAAAAAATTAATGTTGTTTTACAATATGTTAACATATATAAACTTGTCACAAAATTCTCATCCAGCGGTCATTCTTTGGCACAAATGAACTATTTAGGTTCAAAATTGTGCCAAATTTGTGACTTTAAAAGATAAAAACATTACGCTTTTTCTTTGCTAATACATTGTTTTTGCTTATTTATACTGACAGGTATACAAAAAAGAAAAGGCTTACCAAATTAATGGAAAGCCTTAAATTCATTTAGAAGCATCTTATTGATATTTCTTGTAAAATTGGTGGGTGTGGCTGGGATCGAACCAGCGACCCCTACGATGTCAACGTAGTGCTCATACCACTGAGCTACACACCCGTTAATGAGAGGATGTTTACAATAAAAAATTTTATAAATCAAGAATTTTATTGCATCTATTCAAAAAAATTATGCATAACAAGCTGCAATTTGCCGTTTGCGCATTAACATCTGTTGAATCCGCTGTTCCGCCTCGTTTTGATTCTGCGTCTGCGGCATACGCTTATCAAATATATTCTGCTGTGAATTAACCAGTCCGCGAAGAGCCATAAATTTATCCATTTTAGTGGCTTGTTGTTCCGTGCCTTCAGTATTAGGCTTTGTCCGCATCTGGGTAAGCAAGTCTTTGGCTTTGGCTTCTCCGGCAGTAAGAATCTCTACTCCGCTTAAGCCTTCGGTCTTTGACTTATCAAAACCATCAGGAACAATGATACGTTTAACATTGACAGAACCTTCCCCCCCGAGCATTTCCAGATTTTTACACTTGGACAGGTCAATGACAGCATCGGGATTATCCATATTCATAACCCCAAAAGCCTTTAAATTAGGACAATTATCCAGATTAATTCCTTCAGGAGGAAGGGCACTGCCCTTTATCATAAACGTTTCAAGATTGTCATTTTGTTGTTTCAACACCTGGGACACGCATCCGACTTCGTCGGTTGCAAAAGTTTTTAAACGAGAAAATATGTCCGGGGTTAAAATTTCAGAACTTATTTGAGGATTACCAAAAACAATCACCGAATTTATGTCTGACTTGTCTTTTATTGTTATTTCGTTAATACGCACGCTATCATCAAAAGCTATTGACGTTGGCTTGTTCAGAAACAAATGCTCGACATTAAGATTTTCCAAATAGATTTCGTTCTCTTCCACCAAAACCTTGTTCAGCTGGTCATATAATCTTAAATCATAAGAATTTTTAACTTTAACATTCCCCTGATAATTTAATTTTCCTCTAAGGCGTCTCTTATTTTTGGCAATAACATCCCCGTTGAGATATCCTTCTTCCATTAACAGATTTGACCGAATGAGGGCTTCTAAATTGACATTGTTTAGCCCGGAACATTTTCCGGCATCAAAGCCTTGCGGAACAATCAACTCTTTGAAGTTGCACTCTCCTTCAAAATTAATTTTCTCCAAATCTTTACATTTTGATAAATCAATGACGGCATCAGGGTCTTTCATATCCATAAAGGTAATTTTTGTAAGATCATCTCTATTTCTTATTTCATCAGCACCGTGCACTATTTTCCCTTTGTCGGCGTACAGAACTTCAGCATTATCAATGCCCCAAATATTGTAGAAGTAATCAGGAACGATAATTTTGTTAACTTTACAGTTGCCATTACCGACTATGCTTGTAAGATTTTTGCATGCCGAAAAATCAAGTATTCCGTCACAAGCATTAACATCATTTAGGTGGCAGCTTTTTAAATTTGGACAATTATCAAACGAAAGTCCTTCCTTTTCTATTTTTCCTTTATAGGCAAAGGTTTCCATTTTTTGACCGTTTTCAGTTATTCTTTGCGCCAGAGAATAGTCATCGGTTCCCATTTCGACCGCTTTAGCAATTCTTTCCTTGGTCAAAACCGAAGAGGCCAACTCCGGATTATTGCAAATAACGATATGGGATAATTCAGAATCATCTCCGATATTTATTTTCTTTATCCCGGACGCATCCGAAATATCAATGTCTTTACATTTCGGAATATTTAATTCATTAACAGGAATGGCTGAATGATTTGAATAATAGCTGTCTGCCATAAAATTAACTTTATTTAACTTTGAAAATCCAAAGATATCTGTCTCTTTAGATGTTTGAATATCTCCCGTATATAAGGACAAAAGAGGTTCCTCAGTATGCTTAAGAGTGCCTTGGGTAAAATCCAAAAATTCATTTCCGGCAGCATCTTTTGAACCATATAATCTTAATAGCTCTTCATTGGGCTTTGCATTTCCGCGCATTACAGTAGTTCTATTATTTCCTACCAGACTATTGTCATTATATAATCCGTCAGTGCCGTCAACCTTGTTAGCGTTAAATTTAAATATTCCTTCCTTTCCTTCATTAATATGCTCGGCAAACTGTGTTACCGCGTTAACGAAGGCACTGTTGCTTTCGCCGTATAGGCGGTCATTGGGTATATATAAAGTTTTGCCTTCACCATTTATATAAGGATGCAGCAACAATCGAGAAATTTTCTTTTGCGGATTTTTGGAGTTAAAACCATAAGCAATAATTGAACCCTGACCGATAGAATCATCAACATAGCGATGATTTAGCCCTACCGCATTCATACAACTTTTCCAGTTTTGATACGTAGATTGTTTGGCTAATTCTGACGGACGAACCGAAAATTCTATACGGTCAATTTCATTTGCCGACAAATCTTCTCCCGTCGAACTGATTTTACCCCGTTCAGACTCTTTGGCTATAATTGACGACTTCCCGGCATAATCTTTGCTCAAATTTTCAGCATTGGCAGCAACCGTCTGAAAATCAAAATTCTTTCCATTCATTTCCTCGCTAAAACGATTAAACAATATTTCATCGTTCAGAGCATTACGAAGAGCTAAATTACGCTTGTCACCGGCTTTACCGCGAATCATTTTGAGTTCGGTAAACTTGGCATAATTACCGCCAGAGATAACAGAGAACAATTCATGATCAGCAGCGTCAAAGCTTTCCGGTTCCGATTTTATTTTGTTAAGAAATTTCTCAAGCTGTTCTTGTTTGCCTTTAAAAAACTTCTGAACATTAACCGGTTTGCCCTTGATAAGAAACTGGTTTGCTTCGGCATCAAAATCTACGCCAAACTTTTTATACTTTGCAATCGTACCGTTAATAATTCCAACAGCAGAATTCTCGCTGCCTTTTGACAAATCAACGATGATATCTTCCAATTGGCCTTTGTCATTATAAAAGATTTCCGGATAGTCAGGATTAATCTGCCGGCGCAATTCAGCACCGCTTTTCAGGGTATTGTTAATTTGTTGTCTTAAAGTCGGGGCACTTTGATCTCGATTATCAAACGTACTTCCAGAAGCATTTGCTTGCTGGTTTTCAATCATTTCATCGCGATAGTCAAAAGCAAACTTTTGCATTTGTTGCGGCGTGATATCCGGTTTTTGCAGTTCGTCGATAATTCTTTGAGCCACGACATCTTCATTAGCACTGTATTGGCGGCCATGATGAACCGTGGACAATGTTTGCGCATAAAATTGGCTATAATACGGATGCGTTTTATCTATCCCGGCAACGGCAAGAACCTTTTCTGCCTGCTGACGATTTCTGCTCGCAATCTGCTCTCTCTCAATGTCTCGGGTGGACGTAACCTGATAGCGGCCGTTTTCATAAACAACACGTTTAAGGCCAAGAACATCTGAAGGAGCATTTTGCACCTGACCGTGACGTAATCCGTGGCGAATACCGGAAATACTTGAAACGGCCAGTCCCATAAGATTATTCTCTGCCAGATCGCCAACGTTTTGCTGAAGCTGCAAAGCACCCATCATCGCTAAATCTCCGGCAAGAGAAAGCGTGTAGTCGGTTCCTTTATCCGCAATCATTGCGGCAACCCGGCTGCGTCCGTTATTAATTAAATTTTTAGCCAGTTTTCCGCCTGTAGCCCCCGCAGCAGAACCAATAGCAAAACCGGCAATATCCATAGCCAAATCTTTATTACGGCCGATGATTTCATTATAATCCACATTGTCGCGGGTCAAAGCTTCCGTATAACCGGCAATACTGCGCGCACCCATGCTGGCAACCGAAATACCGGTTCCGGCCTTGCTTGCCATCATTCCCAACGGTGCTGCCGGCGGTGCAACAAACGCAACTACGCCCCCAACGACGGTTAATGTCATACCGGCTGCCGCGCCAACATTGGAAACCCGGTCTATTACCTCAATATTATCGTTAACCATTGCCTCGGCCAGACGAGCCGAACTTTGGCTGCCTAAAGCCCTTTGATAGTTTTGGCGATAATTATTAATATATTCGCCCAGAGGTTTGCCGTTTAAAACTTTATTCAACTGCTGTTCCTGCCGAGTGCGCCCTGCTTCTAAAACCTTTTGCAGAGCATGGCGTTTTGCGGCCGGTTCCGAATAAGCCGAAGTGTCAATCCGGATATTGTTTTGGGAATCCCGGAATAACCGACATTGCGTTTCCGAATTGTTGATTGCTTGCTGCAAATTAATTTCTGCAGCGTTATCCTGCGGGGATGCGGCATAAAAATTATGGTAAAGCTGTTCAATTCCTTCGGCTAGTGTATTCGGATCTTTGTTTTCGACAACCTCAGAACCAGCCCGAACAAAACTTTGATATTTGTTATAAGCTCCCTGCGCTACAGACATTTCAGCGGCAGCCCGATCAAAACGTTCAATATTCTCAGGTGAAAATCCGACACCTCTTTCATTGAGATAAACTTCCTCAAACGTTACGGGATCACTGGTATTGTATTCTTCTGATGCCGTAAATTCAGGCATTGGCTGCCGAATCGACGTTTTATCCTCTGGACTGCGCGGCTGATTAATCTGTTCGGCCTGACGAACATAATTGTTTATCAGGCGTTCAAAAGACGCATCGTCAGCATTGAGAACCATTTGTTTGAGGCGGGAAACCCGGGACAAGTCTTTTACCTGTTCAAGATTCAGGCGCATACTACGCTCGACATCTTCATAAATTTCTTTTTTTCGGACTTCGTCAATCTTAATGTTACTGCGACGCAAACGAGCCATTGTTAATCGAATCATACGCTCTTTGCTTTCGATATAGTAATCTCTTTTGGTCAGCAGCCCGGCATTGGCACTGTTAAGCGCCAACAGCCCGGCAGCCTCATCTGTGACGGCGTAACTGACATTGCGGGAAGACAAGTCATCATTCATAAAATTTTTGTAGAGATCATAGATATCGGAAATGATGCCGCGATCTTCATTTTTAAGAATATTATCGGCACGAAGCAGATTTTCTCCGATACTTTCCATTGCACTTAAACGGCTTTCTGCTATATCCATCACAATTCTCCCGAACAGGAATAATGTTTTATTATACCTTATTTGGCAAACAAAGTATAGCATAATGGTAAAAAAGCCTTTAAGGGGCATTTCCGACGGAAATATCCGGCATTAGCGAATCTTTAACATTTGTTTTGCTATAATTTGTTAGCTTAGAAAAGGAAACGAAACGTGGCCGAAAAAAAAATCGATTTTCGCGTAAACTACAAAAAGCTGAATATCTTTGAGGAGTTTAACACCAAAGACATTCAGTTTCCGGTGGTATTGTCTTCTCCGCACAGCGGCAGAGACTTTCCGCCCGAGTTTCTGGCCAACAGCAAACTCAGCGAAGATGAGCTGCGCAGCTCAGAGGACAGCTTTGTCACCGAAATCGTCCGACAGGCTTCCGACGCCGGAATTCCGCTGCTCAGCATGAATATTCCCCGGACTTTTGTGGACGTTAACCGCGATAAAATCGAAATCGACGAGCAAATGTATTTCAATGCGCCGCAAAATCCCAACAGTTCCGGCAGCCGCCGATGCCGGGTGGGACTCGGCGTGATTCACCGAATCGTCTCGCAGAGTAAAAACATTTATGACGGATTGATTTCCTATGACGAAGCTATGGAAAGAATCAAAAACGTATATGACCCTTATCATAAGCGATTAAAACAGCTGGTGGACAAATGCGTCCGCAAGTTCGGCCTCTGCGTTTTGATTGATTGCCATTCCATGCCGTCCATGATTTGCAACATTATGAACGAGACCCGACCGCTTGACTTTTGTTTGTGCACTCTATTCGACGAGAGTTGTCCAACCCAGATATCCGAAAATTTAAGCCGGGAGCTTGAAAAAAAGGATTACAGAGTTGAGTTTAACCGTCCGTATGCCGGCGCTTATATCGCTTTCAACTACTGTCAGCCGCGCAAAAACATTTTCACCATTCAGCTGGAGATTAACCGCAGCTTGTATATGAATGAGAATGTATTTCAAAAAAACGCAAATTTTCAAAAGGTTAGCGATGATGTAAGCCAGGCGATTATCCGACTTGCTAAAATTTTGCTGGATTTTAAAAAATAATTGTGCTATAAACCCCCTTGTTTTTGCGATCTGCCAAGAATAATTTATATGTGCAGGTCTTTGATTTTAACTATAAGCAATGATTGTTTTATTAACAATTTGGGAGTTTATAAGTTTTTTTGATAACCAACCTCAAGACGATATTCTAAAAACTTTTTCACGCCTTAAAGCAAGTTGAAATTGGCATATTTGTTGCATAAGGGATGCTTGTGGCCGTTTTGGGGGAGCAGAGGGATGCGAAGTTTCGTATCAAAAAATTTAATGTTTTTGTTAATATTGCTGATGTTAATTCAGCCAGTACAAGCTCAGGCCTACTCCGAAGTCAGAGACGACGCCTTGGTTTGTATGGATGCCACACAAAAATTTGAAAAAAAGTATCAGATTAAAGAACACTTACTCACTACCATCTCGAGTGTCGAAACAGGAAGATGGAACGCCAAGACAAAGCAAAAAGTCGCTTGGCCGTGGACCGTAAACGCTCAGGGCAAAGGAACTTACTTTGAAACCAAAGCGCAAGCCGTCCGTGAAGTCAAACGCCTGCAAAAAGCGGGTGTCAAAAGCATCGACGTCGGTTGTATGCAAATTAACCTGGCATATCACCCAGATGCTTTCAAGAGTGTCGAAGAAGCATTTGACCCCGAAAAAAACGTTGAATACGGGGCAAAATTTTTGAAAAACCTTTATGCCAACAGAGACAATGACTGGATTAAAGCCGCCATGGCCTACCATTCCAGCGTTCCCCGGAAGGCTCAGAGATATAAAAAGAAACTGGTTTCAGCTTATGAAATGGTCAAGCAGGCTCAAAACAACCTGAACACAAAGTTGTTCGGAAAAGTTGAACAGCCTAAAACAAAAAAGCTTGAAACTGAATCTGTCTATGCTAAGAATAAAAGAAGAATCGAACAGACGGTAGCTCAAAAAGCCAACGCGTGGCGTCAGGCAAAGCTGGAAGAGTACCGGAAAAACAAGCAAAGACAGAATTAACAAGGGATTATGGCAGACTATACGGCAGAGAACGGCTTTTACTGGAGGCCTTTAGGCGGTAACAATATTGACCAGATAAGCGGCCACTGCTACCAGTATACGGATGTCATAAAATCAAAAAAAGAAATATCCCGGACGACAATCATTGTTGACTTGGGAAAATTTGACAATCATCAGGCCTTGGGCATAAAAAATTCGGCAGCAGCGGTTCCAGACATCAGAGAACTGCTTAACAGCCGGGATTTACTGCCCAAGGCTATTTTTATCACCCATTCCCATCCCGATCATCTTAACGGAATAGTCCACTATCTGAAGGCAGGCTACGTTTTGCCGACCCTGTACGGCGGCAGATATACCAAAATGATTTTGGATGAGCTGTATGAGGAGTTCGGGTTAGCGCAAAAACGCCGTCCCATGTTCCAAGTCGTCGCCGACGGAGACATCATCAGCCTGGGCAGCCTGGAAATTGAGGTTTTGTCTTCTTCCCACACCTGTTTTGACAGCTTCGGACTGATTATAAAATCAAAATACGCAACGGTATATCATACCGGCGACATGAAAATCGACCGCAGCACCTATTTCCGCAAGCCAACCAACCTTAAAAGGATTAAACAACGCGCCCAAGAGATTGACTGCGTGGTTGCGGACTTTTACGGCGTTACCGAAGACGGGTTTGCCGTCAAAGAGGTGACGACGTTTAAAAAGCTGGTTGAACTGATAAAGAAATCCCGCAAGAAAAAGATTTTTATTCCGGTATATCCCACACATCCGGAAATGTATATTATGGCCTTTCTGGCAGCATTGAAACTACGTAAAAACGTCATTTTTTACGGCAACAAGGATTTTTACAGCTACCTAAAGCTGATTGTCCGATACGGAATTTCGTTTGAAAAAATGGCGGGCAAGAGAATAAAAGTTCTGTTTAAGCCGGACGAAGAGATTGGAAGCCTCGACGACAACTATGCCGTAATCGGGACTTACAACGATTTGGGGCCGTTTTGCAATGAAAACAAGGACGCTTACGGGATTATTACCGCAAAAACTTTCTTCAACCCGCTAAAAGGGCAGCTTAACTCCCGCAACATCCCGTTTGCCAGCGTGGAGAACATTCCCGAATTGCAGGGATACGGACACGGATTTTTGGGCGATTACGAATATTTGAACAATATTTTGACTCACCCCATATTTATCCCGACCCATTGCCCGGCATATGTTACGGACAGTTTTCGCGAGCTGGCGGAATGTCTGGAGATGAAGCTCATCAGCACAACACCGCGCAATAATGACGTTTACCGCCTCAGCGGCAAAAGCTGCGAACTGGTCAAATCAAGTCCCGCAACATGGCTAGTCGTCAACTATGACGACGATTATGCTTATTTTACCGAAGTATGGCAAAAGCCAACCTCCGGCGAAGGTTTTCTGAAGAGAACCATAAGCTCGCGCCGCTGCCGCAACAAATTTAAAATGTTCATCCATCAGCGCCAAAGAAAAGGAACATCTCATGGAATTAAAGAAATACACTAAAGAATATACCATCCGCTCCTATGAATGTGACCGCAACAATAATTTGCGGATTGTGACGTTAATGAACATTTTTCAGGATATGGCAGACATTAATGCCGCACAGCTGGGGCTGGGACTGGACTATGTCCTAAGCAAGGGATTTGCCTGGGTCGGTTCAAATTATGAAATTCGCATCAAAAGGCTGCCGAAAATTCACGAGAAAGTGAAAATCGTTACGTGGCCCGCCGTTGAAAAGAAACTGGCGGCAATCCGCGATTATGAGGTTTACGGAAAAGACGGCGAAAGAATCATTGCAGCCTCAAGCCAGTGGATTTTGATTAATTTTATGAAAAAAAGACCGATTTCACTACGAGACAATCTGCCGGAATATCAAATCATCGACGACAGAGCGATAGAAACGGAATTTGAAGGCAAAATAAAAGAGGTTGAAAGGATAGACGAACAAACAAAATTCAGGGTCCGCTTTGATGATATTGACCTGAACAAGCATGTTAACAACGGCGTTTACGCCTTATGGGCATCAGAGGCGGTCAATCCGGATTTTCGTCTGTCTCACAATCCGTCTAAAATCGAGATTAATTATAAAAAAGAAGGACATATCGGAGAAAAGATTACGGTCTTAACCGAATGTGACGGACTTGTCACCACGCACAGCATCCAGACTTATGACGGCGATAACCGCGAATTGGCTCGGGCAAGAATCGAATGGGCCGAAAATGAGGAATAATAGAAAAGGAAGAGGCAAATCTCTTCCTTTTTAAGTCAACCACGCGCATTTTTTGCAATGAAATAATTTATCTCCCGAAAGTAAGTCTGCCTTTCGATGACATCCGGCAGTTGAACCGATGTCCTAAACATTTCGCGAATTTTTTTGAGCTCGTTTTCAGAGCAAAAATAAAAATAACATTTCCTTTTAAGTGAAGTTATTGAACAATACAAAACTTCAATCTTACAAGACGGGGCCTTTCGTTTAAGCCGCCGTTTAATCCGAAGATGCACTCCGTAACAAACCAGCAACATGAGTATCCAACCGGTTCCGATTGTAAAAACGATTGAGCAGACTGCATAAAAAATCAAAAGATACACATTGGCCAATTCATAGTGAAAGGCATGGTATAAAATGACCATCAATACGCCGAAAAGCAATACCATTATTGCATTAAACAGCTCTCTTCTAAAAATTTTGTTTTTCATGGCTATAATTGTTTAATTAATAATTTGAGCAATTACATTGGTTTTAGCATCATTTTTATAAAAAAACAATTCCTCTTTTCCGTCCATGCCGCACAAATAACTATTTACTCTCTTTTTGTTTTTTGTTATAATGAAACTCAGGAACAACAGGTTCCGGATTTTTAACTATCAAAGGACGAAAACGATGAGATATTCAAGTTTATTGGCTTTGTGCGCGTTTATGCTCTGCTTAAACACGCCGGAGGTGAGAGGTGAAATTCTCGCCGTTCACACCTATGATGTAATGACACACACCGCACTTCTTCCGAAACCTGTTGCTTCCGACAACACCTTCTCACTTGCCGCAACCTGGTGGCTGCCAGACTGGCAAGGCAGCCAGGGTTCACGTGGTTCTGACGATGCCGGTGGCGGGGACCATGACGGAAACTGTGAGAAAAACTACGGAATGCATACGCCTTCCAATATTGACGGCAGATATATCTGTTCCAAGTATAACTATAATGTGACTTCTTCTCTAAAATGTCACGTTAACTGTCGTTGTAAAGACGAATATAAATATACTTCTTCCAATTGTTCCGGCAACTACACAACCGCTGGAACTTCCTGTGAGGGTAAATATAACCAATGTGTATGCAAGTCCGAGTTCAAATACAATTCTTCCAACTGTTCGGGAGAATATGAAGTATCGGGAACTTCCTGCGGCGGTAACTACAACGGCTGTACCATTCGCCCCGAATGTACGGTTTCTTCCATGAGCTGTACCTATGGCTGTGCCGGATACAACTCCTGTGACCGGTGTACCTCCTGCAAGTCCAATCCCGACTGTGACGTTTCCGACAAGTCCTGCACCTATGGCTGTGCGTCTTACAACAGTTGTTCGAAGTGTACCTCCTGTAAAGACAACCCCGATTGCAGTGCGACGGCGGTTTCCTGTGACTACGGATGTGCCTCGACCAACTCCTGCGGTATCTGTACTTCTTGTTCGGGCAATCCCGACTGCGACGTAGCAGACAAATCCTGCGATTACGGTTGTGCTTCAACCAATTCCTGCGGAAAGTGCACCGAGTGCAAGTCTTGTACACCCTCATGTACTAACGAAAGCAATTGCCGGTGGGGGAGCAAAAAAATTAACGATAACTGTGGAGGAACCTGCGTAAAATGTTATCCTAGCTGTACAGCCGGTTACATTTACAACTTCAGCAGCAGGGACTGCTTTGTCAAACCAGCAAAATACCTCTGGCAGTTAACAAATCCGAACTGCGGCAAATGTGTTTGTGACAATGCTAACTCCAATTGCGGCGGCAGAATTTGTCAGTGTCAATTTATCTAACCAGTATTGAAAACTTTACCCCGGACTGAACATCCGGGGTTTTTGTTTACTGCATGGTATGTTCCCACAGAACCTTGCATCCTAAAGTAATGAGAATGATTCCCGAGCATATTTCAAGATATTTGGTAGGAACCTTTTTGAACATACGGCAGAAATTAAAACCTATGCAAGCGTTAACAAAAGTAACCGCACCGATAAGCAAGGCAGAAGACCACACCGGCGCTTTTATAAAATAGAGCATGGAACCGCTGACAAACGCATCTATGGACGTTGCAACGCCAATCATAAAGAGGACTTTCAGGCTCAACGTCTTGGAAAGTTTTTCCCGGCAATCACATTCTTTAAGCGAATCTGAGATAACCTTTAATCCGAGCATCATAAAAACAAAGAAAGCTATCCAATGGTCAATTTGTTCTATCTGGTGATAAATCGAGCGGGCGCCGTACCAGCCGAGAACCGGCATAACAAACTGTCCCAATCCGGTTGCGGAAGCGATTTTGAGCGCTGACTTGCCTTTTTTCTTTTTTATAACCAATCCATAAGAAAACGCGACTACGAATGCATCCGCGGACAAAGCCAGAGCCAATAAAAATACGTCTATAAAGTTCATTTCAACATATCCTACAATGTTTGCAGATAATAATCCGGGCAAATTCCCTGTGCTGCAGACCAGGCTTTAATGTCCGTCTGACCGGCGTTAATCATTTCCCGGTAGGAAACCCCGGTGAGAAGCAAAGCGCTTTTAATACCGGCAGCCTTAGCGCCGGCGATGTCTGTGCGCAACGTATCCCCCAACATCAGAACTCTTGAACGCGGCACATCGTAGTCTTGCAGCAAATGTTCATAAATATCAACTTCAGGTTTGCCGAACCAAGCCACTTTACCGCCGATTTTCTCATAATAAGCGGCAAGCATTCCTTCACAGACAACCGGTTGGGGCAGACCGACATAAGCAACATAGTCGGGATTGGCGCAGACCAGCGGCTTGTCCATTTGGCGAAAGGCCTGCAAATCAGGTATAAAATCGTCTATGGTATAAACCAATTCGAAATCGGTACCGTGCTGATGACCGGGAAACCCCAGATAAATAAAATCAGCCTCATCCGGGGTATCGACCTGTTGATAGATGCTGCCCTCAAACCTGGCGGGACTGGGCTGACGGCCGTAAATAAAGTAACGCAGCGGCCGGTCATCGTGGCTGAAAACCATATGCGCAAGGTCTCCGGCGGAAAGTATTCTGTCGTAATGGATACCGCGGATATAGCCGCGGGCGGCGCCTTCGTCAACCAACACCTGTGAACGCGCCGCGGCATTAGACATCACAATTACGGTTTTGCCGGCTTTGTGCAAATCTTCCATTACTTCCAACGCACGGGGAAACATTGCGCTGCCGTCCCAAATGACGCCATAGACATCAAAAATAAAAATGTCAAATTCATCTCGCAGAGAGGAAATATTCTGTAGCATTTTTGTGTTTTTCCGTTTAGTATGCCTCATAAACGAGGAGTTAAAAATATGGCTGATTATAGCGAAGATTATTTATTAAACAAGAGGGTAAAAATTTTTCAGCCGACGGACGGATACCGGGCATCGACCGATGCGGTTTTGCTGGCTGCCGCCGTCAACAAAATAAAAAACGGAGACTCTGTTCTGGACGTTGGATCCGGAACCGGAGCCATTTCGCTGTGTCTGGCCGAGCATTGGAAAGCGGCGAACGTTAAGATAACGGGACTGGAAGTACAGCCGACTCTGGCCGAACTTGCAAACAAAAGCGCCGAAGCAAACGGATTTGAAACTTTTTTGCATTTTGAGAACTGCAACATATTTGAGCATAAAGACGATTTTTGCAGTTTTGCGCATGTGGTAAGCAACCCGCCGTACTCGGAAAACGACCTGCCCTCACCCAACCCCAGCAAAGCCACCGCTCACAACTACAAACAGGCGGGACTGGCCGAGTGGATAAGGTTTTGTATTAAAATGATAAGGCCGCAGGGATATTTTTATATGATAAACCGGGCTGAAGCGCTGGAAGACATTTTGGCCGCACTTCACGGAAAGCTGGGCGAAATAACGATAATTCCGCTGTATTCCAAAGAAGGGCAGACGGCCAAAAGAGTTATAGTGAGAGCAAGAAAAGACAGCAAAGCTCCTCTGATTATCCGGCAGCCGCTCATCATTCATCAGGCCGACGGAAGCTACAGCAAAGAAGCTTACGCCGTGTTGCGGGAAGGAGCGGTTTTGGACTGACAAAAGAGTTTATCCGCTTAAAAACACGGCATTTTTATGTTGACAGCAAAAAAAATAATCTTTATAAGTCAACTAACCCGAGAGCTGAGGCAATGACGCCGCAGCTTTAAATAATTAACTAAAAAACCGGAGAAACAATATGAAACGTACTTATCAACCCAGTAAACTGGTCAGAGCCCGCCGTCACGGTTTCCGTGCCCGCATGGCTACAGTCGGCGGCCGCAAAGTATTGGCTGCACGTCGTCAAAGAGGACGTAAAAAACTTTCTGCTTAAGCATTAAAAATGTTGAAAGTTTTAATCTTAAAAAAAAGAAAAGATTTTGTCAGAGTCGCCCAAGGGTTAAAAGTGGCTGCGCCAGGATTAATCCTTCAGGCGGCTCAAAGTTTATCCAGCCCTCATCGTGAAATTCCCGAAGACGGCTGTTTTTTGGGTTATACGGTTACCAAAAAAGTCGGCAAGGCTCACATCAGAAACCGCAGCAAAAGACGACTGCGGGCAGCGGCACGCGAGGTTTTTCCCGACAATGCCCGGGCCAAGACCGATTATGTGCTCATCGGGCGCTACAACACTGCGGACATCGAATTTAAAAAGCTGGTTTCGGAAATGAAAAAGGCATTGTGCAAAATAAACAAAATGATGTCGGAACCGCAGGATAAAACAGATGCTAAAAAAACTGATGATATTGCTGATTAGGTTCTACCAAACCTTTTTGTCCCCGCTGTGTCCCGGCGTCTGCCGTTTTCGGCCGACGTGTTCGGAATATTTTATCCAAGCTCTGAAGACTCACGGAATCATTAAAGGAAGTTATCTCGGAATCCGGCGTATTCTGCGTTGCCATCCCTGGGGCGGCTCGGGATATGATCCGGTGCCGCCCAAAGCAACAAAAGAGCCTGATAAAAGAAGATAAACGCTTGCCTTAGGGGCTTATTTATACTAAATATAAGCAAAGAATTACAGTTTAAGGAGTTTTTGTTTATGAAAGAAGAGATGAAGGGGCTGTATGCCGCCGTCGTGTTGTCAATTGCGGTTATTTTCGTAACTAATTTGTTTTTCCCGAAAAAACCTGCGGTAACGCCGGCAGCAGAACCCCAAAAAGTCGAACTTACGACGGAGCGGCAAACAGCCAAAGAAACAGTTGCCGACGAAGTGAAGTTCAGCGTAGAACAGGCCGCGGCACAAGACCGCCGGGTTAAAATCGCAAACGGCGCCGTCGAAGGCTCCATCCGTGTCAAAGGAGCCCGTTTTGACGAACTTTATCTGACTAAATATAAGCAAACTCAAAATCCCGACAGCCCCAACGTTGATTTGCTGGCACCGTCGCAAACCGCAAATCCGTATTATGCCGAATTCGGCTGGATCGGCACCGACTCTTCTTTACGGCTGCCAAACGACGATACCCTGTGGACAGTCAAGGGCAGCGAATTAACTCCCGAAACTCCCGTCGTTTTGGAATGGAACAACGGACGCGGCCTCAAATTCGTCCGCAAAATTTCCGTTGACGACAATTATATGTTCAATATTGAGCAAATTGTGGAAAACACCAGCGGCGAGAACGTTACCCTTTATCCCTACGGCTTAATCAACCGCCGTCACGAAAAAGCCAAAAGCTCTACCAGCGTTGTTCACGAAGGTTTAATCGGCGTTATCAATTCGACCTTAAAGGAAATCAAATACGATAACCTGAAAGACGATAAAAAAGAGGAATTCAAGTCTGACGGCGGATGGGCCGGTTTTTCCGACCGTTATTGGTTCAGCGCCTTAATTCTGGACAACAACAAGGAAAGCAACGTTAAATTTGCCTTTATCGGCGACGACCGTTATCAGGCCGATTTTGTCGGCGAGCCGGTTATGATTGCCAACAACACGGTCGGCACCCACAGCAGCAAATTTTTTGCCGGTGCCAAGGAAATCAAACTGTTAGACCGTTATACCAAAATGCTGAATATTGATAAATTTGACCTTGCGGTTGACTTTGGCTGGTACTATTTCCTGACCAAACCGTTCTTTTACATTTTGGACTTTTTATATCATCTTATCGGCAATATGGGCTGGGCTATTCTGTTGTTTGCCGCCCTGTTGAGGCTGGCAATGTTTCCCGTTGCAAACAAGTCGTATGAGAGCATGTCCAAAATGAAGAAGGTTCAGCCAAAAATTCAGGATTTGCAGGAAAAATACAAAGACGATAAGGTCAAACTACAACAGGAAATGATGAATCTTTACCGCAAAGAAAAAATCAATCCGGCTTCAGGATGTCTGCCAATGCTGATTCAGATTCCGATTTTCTTTTCGTTGTACAAAGTTTTAAATATTTCCATCGAAATTCGTCATGCGCCGTTTATCGGCTGGATTAAGGACCTTTCGGCTCCTGATCCGCTGACCATTTCCGTTTGGTCTCATCTGCCGATACCGGGATTTTTAGACATCGGCATCTGGCCTATCGTTATGGGTCTTACCATGTATATCCAGCAAAAGCTGAATCCCAAACCGGCCAATAAAGACCAAGCCAGAATGTTTGCTCTGATGCCGCTTATTTTCACCTTTATGCTGGGACATTTTGCTTCCGGTCTGGTTATTTACTGGACGCTCAGCAACATCTTGTCGATTTTGCAGCAGAAAGTTATTATGAAAAAAGTGGGAGTAGAATAAATGGGTTTTGCTCCGGAAGAGTTTACGCCAGAACAAAAGGAAAAAGCCAAAGCCCTGTTTGCACAGGGCACAAGCTTTGTCTTGGGCGTGGCAAAGCTGGAGCAGCTGCCGCTTTGTGAGTGGCCCGAGGCTGCGTTTGCCGGACGCTCCAACGTCGGCAAGTCAAGCATAATCAATGCGGTAACCGGGCAAAAAGGACTGGCAAAGACATCCAACACACCGGGACGAACCCAACAGCTCAACTACTTCAACCTGGCAGACAAAATTCATTTGGTGGATTTGCCGGGCTATGGTTTTGCCCAAGCACCGGAACAAGTTGTCAAACAATGGCAAAAAGTTATTTTTGCTTATCTGCAAGGACGGGTTAACCTTAAAAGGGTATTTTTATTGATTGACTCCCGACACGGCATTAAAAAAGTCGACCAAGACATTATGGAAATGTTGGACAAGGCAGCCGTCACCTATCAAATCGTTTTAACCAAGACAGACAAAATAAGTGCCAAGGCATTAGCCGAGGTAAAGAAAAAAACCGAGGCAGAAGTGGAAAAACACGCTGCCGCCTATGTAAAAGTTCTGGCAACCAGTTCGGAAAAAAACATCGGTATCGACGAGCTGCGGGCGGAAATATCCTCCCTGATATAAATTCTTGCGCTTTTAGTCAAAATAGTATAAGTTGATTAACATCTTTTTTGAATTATTAGCGAATTATCATATATCACATATTGTTTAACTAAAAAAATGAAATTATGAAGAGGTACTTTTTTGGCGTATTGGCCAGCGGTGCATTGGTTGCTGCAATGATGGGAATGGCATATATGTATTATAAATATCCCATTACCTTATTGATACCGGTAATAGCGTACACATGGATGTATTTGGATGTCCGACATTCTCCAGTACAGGATTCTCGTTAAACAAAAAAACACTTTAACCGTAATATTTTAGGGAATACCCTCTAATATTACGGTTTTTTATATTTAAATTATGTCTACTCTGCGTAATTATTTATTTACTTTGTTTGCAATCTTTGTTAAAATAGAAATTAAAGCAAACGGCTTTGGTTTTTATTACAGCAAGGATGACGGTCATGAAGCATATAAAATTCCTTATTTTATCATCAGTGTCGATGTTCTTATTCGTCTCTGTGGCCTTTGTGGCCGACGTATTTGCTGCTAACCCGCATTTCACACCAATGTCATTATTGCCTCAGTCGTTTGCTTCCGCTTCCGACATCAAAGTCGCCGGTATCTATTGGCTCCCCGATTATCTGAAAGGAAACGTCAGCCGCGGTTCTGACGATGCCGGTGGCGGGGACCATGACGGAAACTGTGAGAAAAACTACGGAATGCATACGCCTTCCAATATTG